>ENA-ORUB01000613-ORUB01000613.1-human-gut-metagenome-genome-assembly--contig:-NODE-613-length-44762-cov-27.970072_pt1 | contig 44762 bp, 35 predicted proteins | sample MGYA00241918_ERZ509200 | MGnify/ENA primary metagenome ERZ509200 (study PRJEB26280, sample SAMEA2338853) | human gut metagenome | biome: human gut; feature: human-associated habitat; material: faeces... | reverse complement strand
CCCCCTCTTTCCCCCCCACACCCCCCCATTCTTCCCCCACACCCCCGCACCTATCCGCGCGTGGCCGCGCGCGTGCGGGGGAGGGCCATTTGGGCGGTGATTTGGAGGATTCCGGGGTGATTCATGGGGAGGCTGCGCCTCCGCAAGTGCCTGATTCTGACGAATCAGGAGGTGTTTCAGATTCTCGCGGCGGTGTGATAGCCGGTTTGTTAAGTAGTGTTAATGTTTTCAGAGCTAGTGATTTGCCGTTTAAGGAGGAGGTGGCCGGGGTAGTGCCAAAAAGGCCGAAGCGGTGTGCGGGCGTGTATGCTTTCGACGTGCCGGGGAGTGTGGAGGAGGTGCTGGCCGAGATGAGGAATGGCTTGCATTACTCAGAACGGGAAGATGAGCGCGTGAGGATGCTGGCGACGGATTTTTACGAGCATTACAAGGACGGGAGGACTGCGGGAGGCGGGTTGCTGAAGAATTGGAGGTATAAGGCGAAGGTTTGGCTGCAAGAGAATGCGCGGAAGTGGCAGAAGGAGCGGTTGCGGGAGGAACAGAGGGGGCGCAATCGTGCGGCAGGTCAGGGCGTGAGAGAGGATATTGTGATTGATGCAGAAGGGTTTTAGTAATGAATGATGATTTAGATGATTTAATGTCCCGTCTTGATCTGTATGTGAGTGACGAGGTGACAGAGGATGAGCCTACCATGTTTGACGATGCCGATGTGGTGTTTTCCCGCAAGTTGAAGCGGCTGAAGATGTGGGGCTGGCCGGAACAGTATTGCAAGCTGAAGCTGCCGTTTGCATCCGTGGAGGACGTGGATGCGGAACGCAAGGCCGGGATGTTGAGGGCTTGGCTGCTGGGGATGGCCGGGAAGGGGATGCTGGCCGTGGTGCTTGGCCTGAGAGGTACGGGCAAGACGTTGTCCGCCTGCAAGCTGGCGCGGGATTGCGGGTATGAGAGGGCATGGTATTTCAGCGGGGATGGCCTGTACCGGGAGAGGCTGGCGAAGATTGGGCTGGGAGGCAGTTTTGAGCGTGATTTTGCCGTACAGATAGGGCATCGGCGCAAGAGTTTGCTGGTGCTGGATGAGTTTCAGCGCGGTATTGGGTACAAGGGGGAAGGCAGGGATTTGAGTTTGGATTTTTTTGAGGAGGTGGTGAATGCCCGGTATAACGCGGAGTTAGATACTGTGATTGTGGCTAATTGGACGCAGGAGGATTTTAATCAGTTTATGCCGGATAGCGTGAAGGATCGTGTGATCCAGCGGAGGAGCGAGAATCGCGGAGGGGTCAGGTGGTGCGATTGGCGGAGTTTCCGGCGTGCGTGACAGATTTCCCGGAACGGGTGTTTCGGAAAAAACAGAAATAAACATAATAATATAAATATATTATGACTAAAAAGACAGTAAATAAGAGCAAGGTGGGGAAGAGTGAGGACATGAAGGCAACACAGGAGGATGTTGTGCGCATGTATGGCGATAGCATGGTTTGTGAGCCGTGCTGTGAGCCTGATGAGGCGTGTTGTTGTGATGATGCCGCCCTGCGCGGGGTTATTAGCGCGTCGGGTATGGCGCGTGTTGGTCGGAGACAGGCACGGCAGGGCAAGAAGTACCACGGGGAACGGCTGAAGCTGTTGGTGGAGGTGTGCGAGAAGTGGTGTTTGTTCCGTCAGCCGTGGAATACGCTGTTTGTCCGTGATGCGCATGCCCTGATTGATTTGGGCTTGCTGGAGTATGTGAAGTCTGATAACGGATATATTCAGGTTCAGCCTACGGAGACGGGCATTGACCGGTACAAGACGATTGTGGCCGGGGTGTTCGGGGTGGAGGTTGAGGTTGCCTGAAGCGGCGGGCGGTTGAAGCGTTAATGCGTATGTGATGGTTTGAACGGAGGAGGATGCGGCCATGTGGAGGGCCGCCCGTTCAGGCCGTTGCCACAACGGCGATGAAGATGTATCGTTTGGTGGCGGCGACGGTGAGAGCGGTGTGTTTTGGGGAGCTGGAGATGACGCCGCTGGATTTTCTGGTACTGCTGGCGGTGGGGGAGCTGGGAGAGGTTGAGTGCAGAGGGGTAGTGGCGTGGTGCCGGGCGCGGAATAGCCAGTCTGTTTCCAATGCGCTGGCAAGGTTGCGGAGGATGGGGCTGCTGGAGGTCAAAGGTCAGAGGCCCTGCGTGACGTATGCGGCGAGCGCGGAGGGGAGGAGGGTGATAGAGGGCAGGTTTGCAAGATTAAGGTTAAGGATGCAAGATGAAGAAGTTAAGCGATAAGGAAGATGAGTTTTGCAAGATGGTTGTGTGGGAGAGTTTTACTCCCCGCGCGGCTTATGCGGTTGTGTGGAATCCCGGTGATGATGCGAGCGCGAGCGCAGGAGCGAGCCGCAAGATGAGGGAGCCGCACATTCAGGAGGAGCTGAAGAGGTTGAGAGCAGAGCTTGATGATGGGTATGCCCTGAGCGCAAAGGAGAAGAGGAGGTTTTTGGCGAAGCTGGTGCGCGGGGAGGTGGGCGTGGATTTGGGGCTGTTTGATTCCGTCCCTACTGTGCAGGAGGTGATGACTGCGATTAAGATTGATAATGAGATGGCCGGGCATAATGCGCCGTCTGAGGTGCATGTTGGGGGCCCTACGTTGGCGGAGGCTATTTTCGGGTTGTTGGGTGATCAGAGTTTGAAGGTGGGCGGCAATAGTGAGACGGTGACAGATGGCGAGTAGAGGTTTTTTCCCTCCCATTAATGGTATGGATGATGCCGTGTTGGGCAGGTTTGCGGAGGTGCTTGGAGACAGGGAGTGGCGGCTTAATCATTTGTATTGGGTGGAGAGCAAGATGGTGAAGGGTGGGGATAAGGTGGTGCGGTTCCGCATGAACAGGGTACAGCGCAAGTTGCACCGGGGGCTGCATCACCGCAATGCTATTTTGAAGAGCCGCCAGATGGGGATCAGCACTTATCTTGCGATGCTGGCGTTGGATTGCATGTTGTTTGTTGATGGGTTCCATGCCGGGATTGTGGATAAGTCTTTGCCGGATGCCGAGAATAAGCTGGGCAAGATCAGGTTTGCATGGGACAGGCTGGATTATGTGCCTGCACATGCGACTGATGAGGATTTGTGGCTGGCGAGGCTGGGCCGGATGATTAAGGAGAGGACTGGCAAGCTGGTGAAGAGCAAAGGGCTGGTGCCGGTGTATGCTAATGACCGTGAGCTGAGGTTTGCCAATGGGAGCGATATTTATTCCGGGGCCAGTTTGCGCGGCGGCACATTGGATTTGCTTTGGCTGACGGAGTTTGGGAGTACGGCGTGCCATTTTCCAGCCAAGGCTGCGGAAATATTGTCCGGGGCGTTTAATACGGTGCCGAGCGACGGGTTTTTGTTTAACGAGTCAACGCATGAAGGGGGCAGAACCGGGCTGAATTATGAGATTATGAAGGGGGCGCTGGATTTGACGGGGAAGAGGCTTTCTAATGTGCAGTGGAAGTTTTTCTTTTTCCCGTGGTTTGAGGATGCCGGTTATACGCTGGCCGGAGAGGGGTATGATGTGCTGGATGAGGACAGGGCGTATTTTGACGAGTTGAGGGAGAAGGGTATCAGCCTGAGTCAGGAGCAGATGGTGTGGTACAGCCACATGAAGCAGACGCAGGGAGAGTTGATGAAGCAGGAGTACCCGAGTACGCCGGAGGAGGCGTTGTGGCCGCATGTGTCGGGGGCGATTTATGGTGCCGTGATGCACAGGTTGCGGGCGCAGGGGTGCGTGGGGGCGGCGTTTGCCGTGGAGCCGGGGTTTCCGTTAGTTTCCGCATGGGATTTAGGGTTGAACGATAGTACGGCTATTTGGGCGGCGCAGGTGGTAGGGTATGAGGTGCGGCTGCTGAAGTTTTACCAGTCCAGCGGGTTGGGGATGACGGAGTATGCCGAGGTGATTCGTTTGTGGGAGCGCGAGTTGGGGATGAGTTTTGATGAGCATTTGTTTCCGCATGACGGTAACCGGAGGAATTGGGGCGGTGATCCTATGTCTCTTTTTCGGAATACCGGGATTGGAGGGCGGCTGGTGAGGGTGCCGAGGATTCCGCGCGTGTGGATGGGGATTGATGCCGTGAGGACGATGTTGAAGAATGCGGTGTTTCATGAGGATTGTCTGAAGGAGTGCCGGGGTGAGGGTGATGTGAAGTTGTTGAGCGGGGTGGATTGCATTGCCGCTTACCGCAAGAAGACGGTGCTGGAGGATGGGGTGAGCCATGATGTGCCGGAGCATAACGAGGCGTCTCATGGGGCTGATGCGTTGAGGACGCTGGGCGAGGCGTTGAAGAAGGGGCTGGTGTCACGGGCGAGCGGTTTTGTTAGCCGTGAGGAGTCTGGCGGATGGCTGGATGAGGATGATGATTGGGGCGGAGGGAACAGGAGCGGAGGATTGGCGAGGATGGATTGATTTTTTTGTGTGTTTGTTGTTGATGGTTTGCGTGTTGTGTGGGTATCTAATTGAATGATTAGATGCGTTTTTGTTTTTCCGTGGTATGAGTGGGGTATGGGTTTCAAGAAGAATATGAAGGGTGAAGCTCCTCCCGTTCAGGCTCCGAAGGTGGAGACGGTGAGTGCCGGGGAGAGCGAACATGCGGCGAAGCGCAGTTTACTGGAGGAGCAACGCAGACGGCGAGGCAGGGCATCAACCCTGCTTGCGAGTGAGGTAGAGAGGCAGCATGGAGGCGCGGCTAGTGGTAAACGGGAGACGTTGGGATGAGCCGTCAGGATGAGGCGGATGAGCTGGTGCGCCTGTATAACGGGTTGAGGAAGCAACGGGATGAGCTTGCAAAGACGTGGCAGTTTGCCCGCTGGTATTTGCTGCCGAACAGGGTGGATGATTTAAGGTTTCGTCCGTCCGATTTTGTGGGCAGGGTGCGGAATGGGGCGGCCAGGATGGCCTGTGCCCGGCTGGCCGGAGCGCATATGAGCCATATTGTGACGAGCCATGAGCCGTGGTTCAAGTGGATCGCGAGGCCCGGAGATGTAGCGGAGGAGGATGTGGAGGAGGCTAACGCATGGTATGGCAAGTGTTCCGATATTGCTTTGATGGAGCTGACGCGGAGCAATTTTTATTCCGAGATTTACGAGTGTTTTCTTGATCGTGTCGGCATGGGGACGGGGAGTTTGTATTGCGGGCCGGGCAGGAGCGTGAGGTTGTTGTTTAAGGCGATTTCCCCGGAACAGGTTTGCGGGGAGGTGGATGACGAGGGCCGGGTGGTGGTGTTTGTGAGGGAGATGCTGTTGTCTGCTTATGATGTGGCGGATTTGTTTGGCAAGGCGGCTTTGAGTGAGGGGATGGCGGCGGATTATCATCAGGGAGGGGCCGGTATGTATGAGAAGAAGTGGGTGGTGCTGCATGTGGTGCGGCGGGCGAAGAAGCCGAAGATGGGCCGCGGCTGGGAGAGTTTTTATGTGGATCAGCAGGGGAAGAGGGTGATGCGGCGGGAGATGGAGTGGGAGATGCCGTATATGGCGACGCGCTGGAAGATGAATGGGACAAGTTTTTTCGGGTTTGCTCCGTGGCAGGATGTGGAGGGCGAGGTGAGGGGGGTGGAGGAGATTGAGAAGGATTTGGAGAAGGCGCGGCGTGTGGCGATAGATCCCCGGATTTTGACGGCGGCAAAGCTGGTGGGAGAGGTTGATTTGCGGGCTGGCGGGAAGACGTTGGTTGATCCGGATTTGTTGCAGGATGGCGGAGTGTTGTTGCCGAAGGAGTGGGCGGCTGTGGGGGATGTGAGTCTTTCTTATAAGCAGCTTGCGGATAAGGAGCAGCGGATTAAGGATGCGTTTTTGGTGCCGATGCTGGAGCTGTTTGCGTATGATGAGGGTAAGAAGGGGTTTCCCACGGCGACGGAGGTGATGGCGCGCGAGAATCAGTATTTGTTGCAGTTTTTTCCGTCTTTCGTGCAGTTTGCCTATGATGTGCAGCCGACGCTGGACAGGGTGTTTATGGTACTGTACAGGGCCGGGGTTTTTCCAGATCCGCCTGATTGCGTGAGAGAGGATGTGATTAGGAATGGGGCTGTTGTGGGGACTGTGCTGAAGAATCCGGGGGTGACGTATAATAATAAGGTGGCGTTGGTGCTGAAGCGGATTGAGAGCGATGCTTTTGCTGCCGCGTTGAGGGAGGCGGTGGAGTTGGGTGAGGCGGTACCCGGTTTGCTGGATCATTTGGATGTGGATCGTGGCATGAGAGCGCGGCTGCGGTCTCTTGGCGTGTCTGAGGATAGTATCAGGGGGAATATTGAGGTGGAGGACATGAGGCGGCGGAAGAGTGCGGCGGTGATGGATGAGGATGAGTTGAGGCTGCGTCAGGCGGGCGCGGCTGTGATGAAGGATGAGGCTGCGGCTGCCAAGATGGCGGCGGAGGCTCAGGGTGGAGCGGCGTAGTTGATTTATGAGCAGTACGTTTTATGATTAGTTATAATGTAGATAAAGAGAAGGAGTTGTTAGATTTGTTTGCGCGGAGGTGGAAGGCCAAGAGGTTGTTGTTGCGGAGCGAGGAGTGGAAGGTGGTGCTGGAGTGGATGAAGGAGTTTTTTCAGACAGATTTGCCGTGTTTTCAGAAGCAGGATGGGGAGAGGTTGTTTGATCCTTTGGATGCGATGAGGCGGGATGCTCATCGTGAGGTGGTGTTGTGGCTGGAGATGCTGCCGAAGGATAAGGGTAGAGAGGAGGGCGAGTAATGAAGAGACGGTACAGGAGAGGGATTGGCAAGAGTACGGGGAAGGGGCCGAAACGGCCTGCCGTGGCGGAGGTGGCAGAAGGCGGAGCTCAACAGATTGAAGATAGAAGAAGTGATATGATTAATGATAAAGAATGCAATCATGCCGAGGCTATCGCCAGAGAAATGCACATGTACTATGCAGCCCAGGCACACAATGAGTCCAACACTCCAATCCCTCACTGGGCAGACCTGACGGAAAACGAACAACAAGGATGGATTGCCGTAGCAAATACTGCCCTCCCGATCATCGGTAAGCATGCGCTGGGGGATGTCCGTGACTATCTCGGTATTAAGGCTGCCGGCAAGTCTAGCTGGTGGGAAAAGGCCCTGTATGCCGCCGGAGCAGTTATTGCCGGGGCTATCCTTGGCGGCTTGGGAATGTCTCTGTCCGGTTGTGGGCATTCCGTGAATGTGACGCCAGACCGGGCTGAGGTGTGCAAGGATGGGGCCTGTCTGGTGCTGGAGCCGGGGCGTGTGAGTTTTTCACAGGTTCAGCCCGTGAGTGATGTTTCTCCCGTAGTTAAACAGGATAAGTAAGATGACCGGTTCCCTGACGAGCTGTTCCGTTCTTGGCGCGGCGATGCTGACGGTGGCGAATGCCGTTACTTCTACCCCGACGATTGATAGTTTGATGACTCCGGCGAGTGTGGTGAGCGTGATGTCGATTTTCCTTTGGAGGGAGACGAAGAAGAATGAGAAGTTGCAGGCGGAGTTGGAGAAGGAGCGGGAGGCGCGTCGGGAGGCCGAGCATAAGTGCAGTTCGTGTCAGTTTGTAGTAGAGGCGAATGAACAGTTTATAAGCAAGAATAAGTAGATGATGAGAGTAGCATTGAGTATCGGGCATAGCCCGCAGGATGGCGGGGCTGTAATGACGAACCGGAAGCATTCAGAGTTTTCTTTCTGGACGGCCCATATTGGCAAGGTGAAGGATGAGTTGGAGCGGCTGGGTTATGAGGCTGTGGTGTGCAATCGGTCTGAGGCTGGGGGAACGACACCGATTTACGCGGCCCGGAGGTGTAATGCGGTGGGAGCGGATTTGGCCGTGGAGTTTCACTTCAATGGTGCAGATACAGGAATTGGAGGCACAGAAACTTTGTATTGGTACGCCTCCAAGAACGGGAAGAAAGCGGCTGAACTGATACAGGCGGCGATGTGTGATGTGCTGAGGCTCCCTGATCGCGGTTTGAAGCCGATCAAGTGTAAGAGTGACAGAGGTTATTATTATTTCAGAGAAACGCGCATGCCGGCGTTGATGCTGGAGCCTGCGTTTGCGTCCTCACACGTGACGGATTGCGACAGGCTGGAAGAACGGGTTGACGCGCTTTGCGTGGCGATTGCCGGGGCGATTGATAAGTATTTCAAGGAGGGGGCTGTATGATTGTTGATACCGTTAAAGGTTGTGCGTATGTGCTGACGTGTACGACGGCCTGTACCGTTCATGCCGTTTTTGATGGGGCTTCTCCCTTGCTTGTTTTGGAAGCGGGCGAAGAGGGGCAATACGGTTTTGTAGCTCCTACGGATGCTGTGGAGGTGTCCGATGAGCATGCGCTGGTTACTCAGACTTTTAAGGGGGCCGTCCCGGGATTGTCTGCCCGGGACGGCATTCAGCCGGGGGATGATGCCACGTTGAAGAGTTTGCTGGCGGAGTCCGGGACTTTTACAGGGACCGTCAACGCCAACGGCGGCATCAACATCCCGCTGGCCGTGGGGGCGGTAACGGACACGGCGGCGGTTAATCGCTTTTATGCGTTGGGATTGGCCGGTGCTATGTCGGCGTTGGTTCAGCCTATATACCTTAATTCCAGTTCGATCACAGTCGCGGGTTCCATTTCTAAAGTTTCCAACGGTACTCTTGCCGGGTTGACGCAGCGTTTTTCGGTGGGCGCAGCTTCTGCCGGGTCCAATGCGTACGGGTCAGCGGTTATTCCCCTGATAGGGCCTAACGGTCAATTTAATTACAGTTCCATAGCCGGATTTTCCCTTGCGGTCAGCGCGACAGCCTTCGCTAAATTTACTTTTGGCTTAGGCCGCGGCTCAAAAACCAACAGAACCGGGTTGACGATGGATTCTTATTCCATGATTCCGGGTGATAATCTGGCCGTCAACTATGGGGAAATCGTAGATGTTACCATCAATACTCCTTACGATACTGTCCGCAAGGGGTATGAAATCAGAGTAAGGGAAATTTTTTATGTAAAGTCCGTTGGACACTGGCAGGTGAAGACGACAACCGTATTTCTTCCGGTAGGCCATAATGAGCTGATGCCAAACGGGCTGAACAGGCTTATTTACATGCAGAGCGGGCCGCCGAGTACAGCAGTGCGGGAGGAAAAGGCGGCTCTTTATATGGAGCTGGGAGGCGGCAGTACCAATACCCTGTTCAAGATAGCTTCTCTCCGCGGCTTCATCGCTTTCGAGGCAGGAACAGGCGTAAGCACCCTGATTATCGACGCGCGCAATGAGAAAACATATGCCCTTTCAGCCGACGCGGGCACAGGCACCAGGCACCTTTATGCCAATGGATTGACCAATCCAACCTATCACGCATTGGAAGCAATGGCCGTCAATGCCATTGAATCCGAGGAAACGGCGGATTTTGAAGATATTAACATACCTCTCTAATCATGAACGACGCAGAAATACAAATTCAGTTCCCGAAGCCTGGAACATGGCAGGAATTCACTCTGACGCCCATTTATCAGGACAAGGGCGGATATAGACCTCCGGCACGCTATACGCAGGACGAGATACCGGCGGAGCAGGCACCGGCCATGCAGGCCGTTGTTGCCGCGCTGGTTGGACTGGCGGAACCGTGGCAGGCGGTGCAGGTGTGGGCAAGGCTGGGAAAAGATGTCCTGACCCTTGCGGAGGATGGTGCCTATACAATGATTGATGCGGTGTCTTTGACCGTTGAGGCCGTCCATGCGGAGACCAAAGGCCGCAGGATTTTTACAGTCTCGGACTACCCGGCTTTTATCATCACGGACCCCGCCGCCGTGGAGTTTTTCAAGTTTTTTACCAAGGATGAGCGGGTATGAGTGGGCGGTGAGGTATGCGGGCAGCCATGAGCGTTTGTGGGAGGAGTGCAGACGGGTACTGGATGCGGGAGGTGTGGCGGCGATGAGCGGGGAGGTTGTGTTGCTTGGGTGGCTGGTGGATGGGGGGCGCGTGTTTTATGTGCATTTGGCGTGGGGGAGTGTTCATGAGTTGGTGGAGCTGGCACGGGGTTGTCTGGGCGAGCAGGCGCAGGGGGTGGAACGGGTGAGGTTTGAGCGTGGCGGGCGGGAGCGGGACAGGGGGATGCGTGAGGTGGCGTTGGTGGATTTATTAAGTATTAAAGACTAGAGATTAAATATTATGTTTATTGGTAAATTGATTGCGAATGGTTTTTTGCGCGAGGAGGCAGGTGACGGGGGCGCAAATGGCGGCGGCCCGGTGAGCCTGATGGCTGGTGCCGGAAATAATGCTGGTGGAGATGGGGCCGGAAACGGTGACGGGGATGGAGGAGAAGGAGACGGAGGCAACAGTGGTGGAGATGGCGGAAGCGGTGCGCCCGGAGCGGGCGCCGTGCTGCGGTATGATTTGGGGGATGAGGCGGCGATGACGGCATGGAGGGAGGCTCTTGGGATGAATAAGGAGTTTGCGGGCGATGAGTTTTTGCCCGCTGCCCCGGAGGGGCTGCCGGAGGGGGTGTGGGATGCGGAGGCGGTGGAGGTGCTGGGCCGCAAGGCTTGGGAGCTGGGGGTGCCGAAGGAGGCTTTTGCGGGGATTGTGCATGAGTTTGCCACCCGGAGCGCAGAGGCTCAGAGGGCGGCGGATGCCGCCGAGGCTGAGCGCGTGGCCGCTGTGAAGGCTGAGCTGGAGGGGTTGTGGGGAGATGGATATGGGGCGCATGTGAGGAGTGCGGTGAGTGCGCTGGAGATGCTGGCCAAGATGACCGGGGTGAGTGGTGAGGAGGTGCGTGCCGTGGTGGATGATCCGGTGATCGGCACGAATCCGGTGATGATCCGGCTTCTGGCTCAGATGGGGGCGATGATGCAGGATGAGCCTGCCAAGGGGCTTAACATGCCCGGGGGCGCGGCTGCCGGGGGGAAGGCGGAGGCGGAGAGGATGATGAATGATCCGAGCCACCCTTTACATGAGGCGTTTATGAATCCGAACCATGCCAATCACAGGTATGCCGATGAGCAGTATAACCGCCTGATGGGGTTTTAGGGTCATGGAGAGCGAGTAAGAACAAGAGTTATTAACATTTAGTTATTATATTATTATGGCAGTTACAATTAGCGATAATTATCAGGTCAAGTACACGAATAAGTGGGGGGTGTTGCTGCAACAGAAGGTGAGCGCATTGGAGAAGCTGGTGACGGTGGACAGGGATTGCAAGGGGGAGGTGAAGTTTATTGACCAGTACGGGGTGCTTGATTTTAAGGAGAAGACGACGCGCATGGGGAGCACCACGCTTGATGAGGCTCCTACGTTGAGGCGTTCCATGCGTCCGCGCATTTTCACCAAGGCGGTAGGGTTTGACGAGTTTGACGCGACGAAGCTTGGCGATTTGGATTTGCCGGTGAGCAAGACGCTGGAGGGGTTGAGGATGGCGGCGAACCGGAAGATGGATGATGTGATGATTGCCGCGTTTCTAGGGCAGAATTTTGTGGGTAAGGACGGGACGACGGCTAAGGCTTTTCCAGACGACCGAGTTGTTGCCAAGGATTATGTGGAGTCCGGCACGAAGGCCTCAAGCGGCCTGACGCTGGCTAAGCTGCGCCGGACGTTGCAGATGTTTCAGGAGGCGGATGCGTGGACGGAGGATAGTTCCGCCGCCGGGGATCAGCTTGTGTTTGCGTGTTCTTCCGCGCAGATTCTTAATTTGCTGAGCACGACGGAGGTGACTTCTTACGATTATAATAGCGTGAAGGCTCTGGTGGATGGGAAGGTTGATACGTTTATGGGGTTCAAGTTTGTCCGCACGGAGCTTTTGCCCAAGTCCGAGGGGGTGAGGGAGTGCCTTGCATGGGTGAAGAGCCGCGCCCAGTTCGGGCTGTGGAATGATTTTAAGGTGAAGATTTCCGTGAGGGATGATTTGGATGAGGCGTTGCAGATCCGCGCGAAGTTTGCCTGCGGGGCAACGCGTCTGGAGGAGAAGGGGTTTGTTAAGGTGCTGTGCGCACAGTAAGGAGTTGTTTCCGGGCAATGTTTGTTGCCGTGGAGCGGCGGGGGGCGGTCTGCGGGCCGCCCTCCGTTTTCAGCTTAGTTTTTTGATGATGTTATGAAGCAGTTGGATGTGGTTAATTTTGCCCTTGCCAAGTTGGGGAAGGCTCCTGTGACGGGGCTGGATGATGAGGAGGTGGGGGCTGTGTTGCGAGCCATGTGGCCGAGCGCAGTGGAGTATGTTGTGCAGGAGGTGAAGCCTGTGTGGGCGAAGAGGGTGGCGCAGTTGGAGGGTGAAGAGGATTTGCGGCTGCCCGGTTTTGTGCGGAGCGAGGCGTTGCCGGAGGGTTGTGTGGATGTGGTGGATGTGGATGGGGCCGGGTGGTGCGTGTTTGACGGGAGGTTGTTTTGGACAGGGGAAGGGAGGGAGGTGCGCGTGGTGTATTTAGTGAGGCCGGATGATGCCGCCCATGAGTGGTGTTGTGCGGATGGAGAGTTGCTGGCCGCCAAGCTGGCGTGCCTGTGCGCGTTGACCGTTACCGGGCGCGGGGATTTGGAGGGACGGCTGCAAGCGGATGTGAGGCGGCTGGAGATGAGGGCGCAGTACCGGGCGCGGTTGCAGGATATGGGACGGGGAGGGAGAGATGAAACGGTGTCTCCGTGGGGGAGGAGGGGGATTGTATGAGCGGGATGAGGGTGGCGTTTACCGGAGGTGAGTGGAACCGCATGGGGGCGATAAGGTATGATGTGGATGGGTATGGCCGGAGCGCGCAGACGATTGTGAATTTTCTGGTGCATACGTTCGGCGGGCTGATGCGGCGGCCCGGCGCGGAGAGGATGTGTGCGGTGGATGGAGGGGCCGCTTGCGGGCGGGTGCGGCTGATGGGGATGGATGTGAGTGATGAGCGGCGGTATATGGTGGTGTTTGGAGCGGGGTTTGTGGAGGTGTTCCGGCTGGATGGGAGTTTGGCCGCCCGGCTGGAGAGTCCGTGGACGGAGCAGGATTTGCCGGAGCTGCGGTGGGTGCAGTGCAATGACGTGGTGTGGGTGGTGTGCGGGAGGGTGGCTCCGCAGAGGCTGGAGAGGCATGGCGATGATGATTGGAGGCTGGCGGTGATGGAGTTTGACCGGAGTCCGAGGGAGTTTGCGATTTCCAAGGATGGGGAGGCATGGGTTGAGCGTGATGCGGGTGGGTTGATGTTTGGTGCTGACCGCCATGTGTTCCGCTCAGAGGAGTTTGGCACGAGTGTTCTTTATACTCAGCATATGGCGGAGCGGGTGGTGGTGGCGCAGACTCACGCGGAGTTGACCGGGACGGGTAATCCGCCCGAGGCCGTTCCTGATTTGTCCGCTGCGGGTACGATTGTTTTGGCGGGGCAGGAGTTGTGGACGGTGAGCGGCGATGTGCGTGTTACATGGACATGTTATAAGCAGTATTACGGGAGGACGGATTATAAGGGGAGCAAGAGTTTGGCTGATTATCCGGAGTTTTTCTTTCCCGGATGGGTGGTGAGCCGATTTGGGAGCGGGTTTAACAGCATGCGGGAGTGGTGGGCTTCCAGCGATGGGCCGCAGAGGGCGTTCGTGTGCCATGAGGGGGCGTGGACGCTGAAGACTTACGGGAATGAGGATCAGCGGTGGCAGGGCGAGTTTCAGTTGATGGGTGCGGATGCGGAGGATGAGAGTTTGAGCCCTCATAAGTTTGAGGTGCTGCACAGGTTTTGGTCATGGGACGGGGATTGGCGGAATTTTGAGTTCAGCGGCACGTGTGAACGTCCTACACGTTTGCAGTTGCGGGTGATGAAGTATAAGCCCGCGGCGACTAACTGGGGCAGGCATGAGTTGAGGCTGAATGCGTGGGATTATGAGGCGGAGGGGCTGGTTGCCGGGGTTGGCGATTATTGGGAGGAGGTGTGGGGGACGGTGCTGGAGCTGGATGGGGGGAGGCTGCTGCTGGCAGGGAAGGCCCATGCCTGTTGTTATGTGTTTGACCGGGTGGACGGCGGGGGCCGCAAGGTGGGCGCGGAACGGGATGATGGCTGCGGATGGGTGGGGGGATGTGTGTTGAAGGATGGCCGGGCGTTTTTGACCAGCGGAGGGGCAAGGTGTTGTGTGCTGGATGTGGAGAGCGGGGAGGAGAGTGAGGTGCTTTTGGAAGGGGTTGGGGATGGTTTTTTTGGCGAGGCGGTGTTGCTGGATGATGGGCGGGTGCTGCTGACTCCGTATATGGCGACGGCTTTTTATGTGTATGATCCTGCGGATGGAAGTTTGGAGAAGGTGGCGCATTCCGGGCTGGCAGTTACAAGCGGGAGTTACCGGAGGGCCGCTGTGGTGGATGGCGGGAGGGTGTTGCTTTGCCCCTGCAAGAATGGCGTTGCATGCGCGGTGTATGATCCTGTGGCGCAGAGTTTGACTGCCTGCACGGTGACCGGGAGCAAGAAGGCTGTCTGGCATGTGATGCCGTTGCGGGATGGCCGGGCTGTGTTGTTGTGCGGAGAGAGTGCTGGGGATGTGGCGGATGGGGAGGCTGCCATGGGGAGTGTGTGTTTGTATGAGGATGGGAAGGTGGTTGAGAAGATGGGTTCCTTTTTGTGGCTGGCCGGGTGTGTGGAGAGGGAGGATGGGCGTGTGGTGTTGTTGTATTTTGGTCTTGGCGGTTGGGGCGAGTTTGTATGGGATTTGGAGGATGGCAAGACGATCAAGAGCAAGGTGACGGTGAATGGGTTTTGGCCGAGGAAGTGGAAGTGGTGCGGGTGGCGCAGCGGGGGGATGGATATGGTGAATTTTTTGTCCGGTGCCGTGGGGAGAGGCGTTGATCAGGTTTGGACGGCGGCAGAGATGGGTGGGATGAAGTGGAGGGTGCTGAGGTTGAGTTATAAGACGTATGGGGGGGCCGGATTGCCTTATGAGAGGGCGGTGACGGATGTGTGGAGCAGGGGGATGTTTGGGGGAGGGTGCGGGTGGCCGAGTGCTGTGGCGATGCACCAAGGGAGGTTGTGGCTGGCCGGGACGGCGGCGAATCCACAGACGGTGTGGGGGAGCGTGGTGGATGATTTTGCCAATTTCCAGATTGGGGACAGCGATGAAGATGCGATTCAGGTGACGCTGGCGGCCAAGGATTGCCACCGGATTGTGTGGATGGAGAGCGTGAATGATTTGTTGATTGGTTCCACGGCCCAGGTTTGGCGGCTGAGCGGAGGCGAGGGCGGCGTGGTGACTCCTGATTTTTGCCGCGCTGCCGTGCAGTTGAGGGTGGGGTGCAGCCGGGTGGATGCGGAGGCGACGGATGGAGGATGCGTGTTTGTCCAGAGAGGGGGGATGAGGGTGAAGGAGCTGGGGTACAGTTTTGAGGCGGACGGGTACAGGGCCGCCGATACGACGACGTTTGCCGAGCATGCAGGCGGGCCGGGAGGGTTTGTGGGGCTGGCCGTGCAGCGCGTGCCGGAGGTGAGGATTTGGGGGGTGAGGGCTGATGGCGGGCTGGCTGTTCTGACGTATAATGCCGAGCAGCGGGTGTGCGCGTGGACGAGGCATGTGCTGGGAGGGGGCGGCAGGGCGTTGAGCGTGGCCGTGATGGATGGGCAGGATGCCGATGAGGTGTGGCTGGCTGTGGAGCGTGATGGCCGGGTTAGTCTGGAGCGGCTGGTGGAGGGGTGCGGCGTGTTCCGGGACGGATGGAGCCGTGGGGGAGATGCCGGGGCGCCGTATGAGTCCGTACTGGTTACAAATGGGCTTGCGTTTGAGCAGGGTGCGGGGGTAAAGTCAGGGAGTGTGAGCGTGCGTGCGCGGTTTGTCGCGAGCGCGGCGGATGGGGTGCGTGCAGGGTTTTGCGGGCGGTTGACGGAGTTGAGCAGGAGCCGGGGCGATGTGCTGGACGGCTGGCAGGATTTGACGGTGCCGGGGGTGTGGAGTGATGAGCTGGTGTTTGAGTTGCGGTGCGCCGGGGATGGCGATGTGCGTTTGCTGGGGTTTGATGTGCAGTTTTCAAAGTAGTTTATTGATAGATATTATATTATGGAATGGTTTCAGTTAGGTATGGCCGGTCTTCAGGGGCTGGCCGGCGCGTTCCGGGGACGCGCCGAGAGGGAAGCCGGGCGGCAGGCGCGGCAGACGGCTTATTATAATGCGTCCGCGCTGGACAGGGAGGCGGATGCGCTGGATGCGGAGAGCGCGGAGAATCAGATGAGGATGCGGGCAATGCAGGGGGTGGCCACAGGGCAGGCCGCCGCGCAGACAGCGGCGAGCGGCGTGGAACGGAGCGGGAGCGCGCTGGGGAGGGAGATGAAGGTTGCGACGCGGTTTGAGCAGGAGGTGAATGATTTGGCGGCGCGCAGTTTGCAGCGGTCTTCCGCCATGAGGGAGCAGGCCCAGATGGAGAGGTGGAAGGGGAGGCAGGCGGAGCGGGCCGGCAAGGTGTCCGGATTCGGGAGTTTGCTGAGCGGCGTGGTGCAGGGCGGCGCAACGGCTTTTAATGCTTTCAAGTAGATATGGATAAGTTTTCTTTGTTGAGCGGGTATCATGAGCCTGTGCTGGCTGATACGGGGGCCGCAACGGCTCCGGCGCGCGCGGCGGCGGAGGTGGCCGGGGAGATGGGGGCCGGGGCGAGGTTGCTGGCGCGGGAGGATGAGGAGAGGGCGCGGTTGCAGGAGAAGGCGGACAGGATGGCCGATGCGGGGAGTTTTGAGGATGTGAAGAGGTTGATGGAGGAGGAGAGAGGGTTATGGGATAATGCCGAGCTGGCGGCGGGGAATAAGCCGGGGAGGGAGGCCCGCTGGAATGCGCTGGTGAGCAAGAGGCTGGGGCCTATGTTCCGCAAGGTTAAGTTTAAGACGCCGGAGGTGAAGGAGCGGGCGCGGCTGTGGTATGATGCGTTTACGTCAACGGGCCGTATTGATGCCGGGCGCAGGGAGTTGCTGGCGAGTAAGGAGAGGGCTGCCAAGTCTTTCAAGGCGAGGTATGATTTTTGCCTGAGGGGTGGGGATTATTATGGCGCGAGGGAAGCGGTGCAGACGGCTGGCGCGGAGGGGGTGATGGAGCCGGATGAGCAGCAGTTGATGTTTCAGGATGTGAGTTTCAAGGAGACGGAGAGCAGGGTGCAGACGGCGATTCAGAGAGATCCTTTTCATGGGTTGGATGCGCTGGAGAAGTCGGGAGGGCTGGATGCGGTGAAGGGTAGGCCGGATGTGATTGAGGGGTTCCGGAAACAGGCGGAGGCGGCAAGGCGCAAGGCTCAGGCCGGAGTGGCTCAGGGGTATGTGATGGATGCGTTTGAGGGCCGGGAGTTCCGGGGAAATGATTTGAAGAAGGATGTGGAAGCGGGGCGCGTAGCCGTGGATGACGCGATGAGTTTGCGGGCGGCGGAAGAGCGGCGGAGGAAGGCTGTGGAGAAGATGGGGAAGGAGGAGGCGGAGTTGTACACGAGTCCGGAGGATTTTATGCGGGTGGATGGTTTGTTGCGGGGGTATGAGCCTGATTTGGATGTTGACGGGACGATGTATGCGGAGGTGGAGAGGGAGATTGCCACGTCCATGCTTTCCAAGACGACGAAGGAGAGGATGATGGCGGAGCTGAAGGATCTGGCCGTGGGGAATGTGCCCGCACGGTTCCGGGGGGCGGCCAGGGAAGCGGCGAGTGTGGTTGAGGGGATGGTGGATGGAGAGGTGTTCGGGAAGTGGAAAGAGACGCAGAAAGAGGGAGATTTTGCCGGGTATGAGAGGTCTATGGCGGCGGCTTATCAGGTGAGACAGGGGCTGGAGCGGTGGGTACGAGAGAATCCGGGGGCAAGCCGAGAGGAGATTAGGGCACAGGCTGAGAGGCTGGCGGCGGATGGTACAGGGGTGAAGTTGTCAGGCCGTCAGAATGTTCCGGGTGTGGCGGCTCCTGAGCCTGAAGTGAAGCTGAAGAGTGTTGGCGCGAGTGAGGTGCTGGATGAGTTGGGGGTGGATATGAATGAGCAAGGTAATGCTGCTCTGCTGCCTCCGCTGAATGGGGATTGGGGTGCTCCGGCTCAGAACAGGGAGGGATGGAGAAAGGTTCTGGAGGGTGTGAGTATGAAAGGGAAGGATTTGAGGCAGTGCCATGCTGCCGTATTCAAGGTTTTAGATGTGAAGTCCGCCAAGGATGTAGCGGCATTGAAGCGGGTGGTGGAGGAGAAGTGGGCGTGGGAGAATGGGGAGAAGTGATGTTTCTGGTTAATGTTTAATAGTTAAAAGTTTTTATGTTTGGTAATGATATTTCACAGGTAGCGGCTCAGGCGAGGGAATTTGAACGTAGCGGGAAGAGGGATAAGTTTTTGGAAGAGAGCGCGAATGCTGTTTATGATGACGGAGAGGGCAGGCAGTTGTTCCCTGTGGAGATTGATCCGGCAATGGATCGGTATTTGCGGCAGAAGGGGGAGGGTTGGCAGGCTGACGCTTATCGGAGCTGGCAACGCGGGAAGATGTTGGCCGCCGATTTGAGGAAGGGCGGGGATGATCCGATGAAAGCGGAGAAGGAGCGCGTGCTGGGCGAAGAGAGAGCCAAGGTGCAGGAGTATGTTAATGAGAGGACAAGGCGCGGCATGCCTTTGTTTCCTGATGCATTGGCGTTTAAGAGTGCTCAGGAGGATGAGGCGGAGTATGCGAGGAGAAAGGATAAGGTGGATTGGCACCGGAGCGTGTTTAACGGGGATTTGAAGAAGGTGCCGGAGAGTGTGAAGAAGGAGTTTGAGGCGCAGTTTTTCCCGGATAATGAGCTGGGGGATGAGTTGCGAGCGCGGTCGCTGGTGCTGGGATGGGCGTTGGATGAGGGAGGATATACCGAGAATCAGGTTTCGGCGCGAAACGGGGTTCCGCTACTGGAACAGATGGCTATACGGCTGAAGGAGCAGGGGGAGCAGATTGATTTTAATAAGCCGGGGCTGACGGTGTACAGGTTTCTCAGCAGGCGGGCGCAGGAGGATGCTCATGCTGACGAGTTGCTGAAGGGGGCTGCCGAGAGCGTGAGGCAGGCTGTGCTGACGGGCGGGGACGGAAGACAGGCGTTGTGGGAGCAGAGGGGACAAATGGGAGAGGATATGTATAAGAAGGTGGGGAATACATTGCGATGGGTGAAGGCGGATGCGGAGAGGACAAGGCGAGGGCTGGAGCCGGTATTGCCGCGCGTGATGGAGGGGCTGGAGTGGGCCGTGAAGTATGCTGACGGGACGGCGAACCGGATTTTTCAGCCGGAGGGGATGGCTTCAATCCACCAAGCCCTGAAGGCGATGGATGGCCTTACGGATGCCCAGATGGATGCGCTGGCGGAGATTGTGCAGCGCAAGGGCGGGAATGAGGGGAGTTATATGGCGAATGTATGGAAGGCCGGGAACCGTGGCTGGGAGGATTTAGGTAATGGAATCAGGTCTTTGCTGCGCGGCGGGATTGCCGCACAGTTGGATGTGGCGGGGGGAGTGAAGGAGTTGTTTGGCGGGGACGGGTCTGCCCTGAAGGCTGACGCGAAGGCGGCGGATGAGTATGGCCGGAGGCTGGATGCTTTTCTGGCGATGGCGCAGGGGACGTACAGGCCGATTAACAAGCCGGAGTATGGGTGGTTTGGGAATGGGGTGTTGAGCGCGGTGCGGTCTGTGCCGATTACGGCGTTGAGTTTTTCCGGCGTGGGGGCCGGAGTGGCGGCGATGTCTTATGCCGGGGATAGTTACAGTAAGGCCGTGCAGGAGCGTCCAGATGGCGGCAGGCTGGCGAGGCTGGGAGGCGCGGCGGCGAGCGGCGCGGTTCAAGGGGCGTTAGAGAGGGCAGGCGCAATGGTGTCTAAGGGGATGCTGGGGTTGAGGTCCGGGAGCGCGTTTGTGGATAAGTGGATGAGCAAGTTGAGTCTGAGCCGTCAGGCGATGCGGCTGAAGAGTTCCGCCCTGCGGGCAGGGGCGCGTTCCGGCGTGGCTGGGGGAATGGTGCTGGGCGAGGAGATGACGACGGAGAAGTTGCAGGATTTGGCCGATCCTGTGATGCAGAGTTTGGCTTCCGTGATGGCCGGGGAGGCTCCGGGGATTGATTGGGAGCGGTTTTGGAAGGATTTTACGAACCGTGACCAGAATATGGAGTTGTTTGGTTCCGTGCTGGCGTTTGCGCTGGTGGGGGCCGGGGCGCGGTTTACGGCTGAGGCCGGGATGCAGCGGCAGTTGAGCCGGGAGTATGGGAAGCTGAAGCGGACGTTTGGTTTTAGCGATTCCCTGCTTGCCCGGATGCGGGCGGAGGAGAGTGACGTGGCGCGGTATGCGATGATGCAGGATGGGATTCAGGATTTTATGCGCCAAAATTATGGGAAGGAGGTGGACGGCGTGAAGGTGGGGCTGGGTGACGCGGACGGGATGAGGAAGCTGGCTGCCCGCGGCGGGGTGAGGACGATGGATGTGGTGGCCGCCGCTGAAGCGCATGCGGCGGAGACGGCGCGAGGGGTGGATGAGGTGCGTGTGGATGGAGCGGAGGTGCAGGAGGGGAAGGGTGCTGTGGTGGGTGTGAAGGGGCCGGAGAGCGGCGGCGTGAGCGAGGTGGGGAGTGGGCCTGTGCTGAGTTTTGAGCATGGGCCTGTGCCGGAGCGCAAGGGTGGAAGGCAAGTGGATGAGAAGGAGGCGATGAAGCAGTATGTGGAGGCTGTGAATGAGCAGTTGCGGGAGTTCGGGGCGAGTCCGATCCGCGAGGAGATGAATGAGTTTACGGAGGAGATGCAGTATGTGGTGGAGCTGGGGGACAGGCCGGAGTTTTATGATACGTATGATGATGCGTATGAGGCCGTGCTGCGGCATTTGGAGGAACGGGAGGATGAGGTGGTGGCCGGGCTGAAGAGCAGCTTGCGGCAGTACCGGGATAAGGATGAGGGGTATGTTGGGAGGGTGCAGGATGAAGCGAATGAGGAGATGATGCAGCATTTGAGCGATGTGGGGCAGGATGGGCGGATGAGTTTTGACCGGAGCAAGTTGAGTGTGCCGATGACGTTGGCGCAGTTGAAGACACAGGGTGATTTTATGCGTAAGTCTGCCGAAGGCCGGGAGAGGATTTATGCGGCGCAGATGGGAGTGGAGGCCGGGGTGGATGCTGCCCGGTTGCGGGTGTACGGAGCCAATGTGGCGCAGGAGTTTGCGAACGGACGGTATGAGGTGGTGAGCAGATTGTACCGGGGGGCTAATCCGTTTGACGTTTATGAGGAGTGGACGGAGGGGATGACGAAGGTGTTGATTAAGGATAATGAGTGGACGGTGGCGGAGTTTGAGGATGAACTGAAGCGGCTGGAGGGTGCAACGGGTGAGACGTTTTTGGCGACCGGGGAAGGGGTGGACAGGTTACAGGCGGTTTGCGAAGGGGTGAGCAAGGCGGCGCGAGCACATTTGATGGGGCACATTTCCGATGAGAGGCTGCCGGATAAGTTGCGGCGGTGGTTCAAGATGTTCGCTTTGTTGTTTGCCAAGTATTTTGAGTTTGCACAGGATGTGATGCTGGCGAAGAAGATGCTGGGCGCGGACGTACAGGGGAAGATGAGCGAGAAGTTTCGCCGCCTGTTGAATGATTTTGCCGGGTTTGACGAGGCGGCGATTGCGGAGCGCGCGAGGAGGGAGGAACAGGCGCAGATTGAGGCGGAGGCGATGGGGGATGTGCCGGAGATTGGAGAGTGGGTGGCCGGGAGGCTGCCGCACCCGAAGACGGCGGCTGAGGCCGGTTCCGATTTAACCGGAGAGCTGCAACGGATTTATGATGCCCTGACGACGACGCGGACGGCCAAGGGCAGACGCAGGAAGGATGGTACGCTGGGGAAGAGTTTTGAGCAACGGGTGGTGGCGCGTGCAGAGCAGTTTTTCAGCCGGGAAGGGCGTGTGTCCGATGTGCTGGAGGCGGCGAATGAGGCCGGGTTTGATTTTGCCGATTCCGGGGAGTTGTTGAGCGCGGTGTATGATAGCGTGGTGTATGGGTATAAGCGGTATGCGGCGCGAGGGGAAGGGCAGGAGGTGAGTTTCAGCATGGGGGACAGGGTAAGGCGCGTACCGATGGCGGAGGCCCGGCGTGTGGCTGATGCGTTCCACCGGGTGGAGGGGATGGAGCCTGTTGCTGCGGATGTGCCGGCAGCGTATGCTTCTGATTTGAAGGATGCGCTGGGGGATATTCGGGAACGGTATAGAGTGTTGCAGAAGGAGACTCAGGAACAGGGGTATGCGCTGGTGATGGGGGACGGGAAGCGGGTGCAGGTGGGAGGCAAGGGGTGGAGGGAAGTGAAACAGCATGCAGCCGATAGACGGGTTTTAGCTGCGTTAGCCGTGCTGCCGGAGTTGGCCGGGCGGGCTGAGTTTATTTATTCCGGCGAGAATTCAGATTTGAAACGTAAGCCTAATATAGCCAGATTTCATTATTATTTGACGAAAGCGGATTTCAAGGGGGCTTCCGATGATGGGAGTGCTGATTTGGCCTATGTGAATATTGCCGTGGCAGAGGGGAAGAATGGGGAGTTGTTTTATGATCTGGATGCTTCCACGGTGGAGGACGTAGATAGCATGAAGGGTACTTCCGCCACCCTGCAACGACCCCGCGTCCCAAACACGGGCGAGGCAGGGGATGGAGTACCCCACAAGGGAAGGGTAGCGTTGTTGAAGGAGTTTGTCAATTATGTTGACAGAGATTTAGCTGGACAAGGAAGAGAAGGGCGTGAGGTGAGTGTGCAGGATGTGGAGGCGCAAGGTGGTTTTGATGAGCATGGGGTTCTGGCTGCGGAGAATGCGGTGGTGGTGAAGCCGGATGGCGATGTAACGATGTCTGTCCGCGCTCTGCATGCAAGTCCTCACAGTTTCCGGAAGTTTGATACGGCGTTCATGGGCAAGGGCGAGGGAGCGCAGGCGTATGGCTGGGGGCTGTATTTTGCGGAGTCAGAGAAGGTGAACCGGGATTATATGAACTGGTTCGCGCAGGATAATGCGACATGGAAGTTCGGCGATGTGGAGACTTCCAATATGGAGGTGATGCATCAAGCCCTGTATGACAGGTTGTTGCCGAAGGATGCCCTGCCGGAGGTGAAGGAAGATGCGAGTGATATGATCTGGACTGTTCTCGGCGATTTGTCTGACGCCAGAGGGGATGAGGGAAAGATAGAAGCGATTAAGAAAGAGTTGCGCGAGGACATTCAACATTCCATGGAATACGGGAGTACGTACCACCAGACGCTGGAGAAGATGCTCCAGCTGCACGGCGTTTACCGTTCCCTGATTGATCTTCTGGACGAGATAGAGGTCAGGCCGGGCATGCCTTCCAATTACAAGGTAGAGTTGAATGTAGAGGATTCTGAGCTGCTGGGCTGGGATTACGTGGACGAGACGGTTCTTTCTTTGTTGAAGGATTCCCCGGTGGAAGAGGTGCGGTATGCTTTGGAACGTGCCGAAAGACGGGCGGATTACCGCGGCGAAAACGTGAGCGGCAAAGATGTTTATCAGGAGTTGTTTGATGCTTTTTGGGATGGAGAAGATGGCACGAAACAGGAGGCACAGAAGGCCGCCAGCGTGTCTTTGCTGTCCAGCGATATTAAAGGCATCAGGTACGCAGACGGCTATACCCGCGGGAAAGCGGAGGAAGAGCAGACGTATAATTACGTGATTTTTGATGGCAACGATATTAAGATTACGGCGTTTGCGGATGAGAGCACCGGGGGAGAGTGGGCGGATTATGTGGATGGGTCGGCAACGTTTTCTATAAGGGAAAAGGCGGATATTAAGAAGAAAGCGGAAACTGAGGGCACGTTCATGAAGGCCCCGAATGGGAAAGAAACGAAGTTGACGGAAGACCAATGGCTTGCTGTGCGCACGGAGGCGTTTAAGAATTGGTTTGGGGATTGGGAGCATGACCCGGAGCAGGCCTCCAAGGTAGTTGACGAGAACGGAGAGCCATTGGTGGTGTATCATGGGACGCAGAATCGAGGCTTTACGGTGTTTGAGAAAAGCATGATGCGTTCAGGCGGCGCCAAGAAAAATAAGGGAAAGAATCTTTACGGAGACGGGTTTTATTTTGCCTCGGATTACTATACGGCACAGAGTTATGGAAGAAATATCCTCGAATGTTTTCTTAATATCAGGAATCCCGCTCCTAATGATTTGATGTTGGATGCGGAAAATGACGGCATCAGAGGCAGTGTGCCGGGTAGTGTCATTTTCGTCGCTTTCGATTCTACACAGATCAAGTCTGCCACGGATAACCGGGGTACGTTTGACAGCGAGAACCCGGATATTACGTTTTCTGTCAGGGGACTTAGAGCACTTGACCGGGAGTATTTGGATGCCGTGGAGAAAGGCGATATGGAGAAAGCCCAGCGCATGGTGAATGAGTTTGCCAAGGCAAAAGGGTATGTCGTAGATGATAGCTGGAAAATGGACCACAGGGCTCCGAGCAAGTCCGGCGATACCCCGCAGGAACGGCAGAAGAATGGGGAAGTCAGCCTACTGGATATGGCGGATGGGTTCGGAATCATCCCGGAAGAAATGATTCTTGATTCCTCCCGGAATCTTGAACTGGGCTGGGATAATGCTCACATGAATGCTTTGTCCGCCGTGAGGCGTGCTATGGAGCAAAGGAGGTCTCTTCTGGAAAAGGGGAAGAACAACAAGATACCGGCGATTGCCATGTACAGGGCTGTCCCCCGTGAGATTAAGGAAGGTGATTTCCGGGGCGGCGATTGGGTAACTCCCTCCATGGAGTATGCCCGCGAACACGGAGAGTCCAGCCTGGATGGAAAATTCAGGATTATTTCACACAGGGTGTCCATCAAGGATGTGTATTGGAACGGGGATGATATTTGCGAGTGGGGGTACGATGACGGGGTGAATTATGCCTATCGCAATACGAAGAATAACCGTAAGCTGCTGGACCCTGTCACTTATGATCTTGTAGAGGTAAGAGACGAGAATGGAGAGTATGAAGGGTACGATCCCGGAGAATGGGATAGCGAAAAGAAGAAGTTCTCCCTGATTCCCTACCGGTTTAATTATGAAGAGAGGGTTATACCTCTTTCCAAGAGATTTAATTCAAGGAATTCTGATGTATCTTTTTCCATGCGGATGATGCGTGGCGGGCAGAGTGTGTGGGATTATTTGACGGCTGTGCAGGGGCAGGCTTACGAGCAGGAAGCAAGGTTGTATGAAGCAATGCAGAAACGGCTGGAGAGCGCGTTGCAGGCGAACGGGTTTACAAGGGATGGAGTGTATAAGGATGAGCAGGGAAGAGATGATGAGGCTGTGAGGGAGCGGATGCTGGCCGTGATGGCCGTATGTGATGCCGTGGTGACGGAGCTGCCGAGGGATGTGCGCGGGGGGATCAGGCCGGAGGTTGTTGCTTCCTACCGGGAGGAGGTGATGGAGAAGAAGACGTGGAGGGGGAGGATGAATGCGCTGAGGCGTATGGTGAAGTATGTGGATTGGCATATTGTGAATGAAGGGAAGAAGAGCCGATTTAAGGAGTTTGAACGGTTTAGAAAATGGGCGGCGGCAAGTGTGGGCGAGAACCGGGTACGGCGTGGGAAGATGAATGCGGAGATTCAGAAGCGGCTGGATATGGTGGAGAGGGCGTTGGAGTTGGATGCGGATGAGCTGGAAACGGCGAAGAATACGGCTGAGAAGGTGGTGGAGGAGAAGGCATTGATTGGCGGGGCTGAGTATGATGAGGCGGTGGAGTGGGTACGTGCGCTGGATGCGTTTGGCGGGTTGTATGAGAGGAATATGCACGGGAGGCTGACGGCTGATTTGGAAAGAGTGCAGGCCGCGCTGGATGCCCTGAAGGAGATGTATGCTGCCGGGAGGCTGGCGAATGAGGCGTTTTGGGAGGATCGGCGTGAGCGTATTGCGGATTTGCTGGATGAGGCCGGGAAGGGGCTGGGGCGTGAGCAGCCGGTGAGCGTGAATGAGCGCACCGGAGCGGCGAAGCATGATGTGGGTGTGGGTAAGGGGATGCGGAATTTGGTGCGGGGGTTTGTGAGTTTTGAGAATTTGATGGAGGATTTGTTTGGAGAGGGGAAGGTGACGGAGTATTTTGCAGAGGGCATCAGGAAGGCGCGGCTGGAGTTTAATGATGTGCGACAGAGGCGAGTGTTGCGGTATTACGGTGCCTTGTACCGGATTGCGAGGCCGGAGGAGTTTTTGAAGAGGGCTGACAGAAAGGTGGATGGTCAGGTGAAGCTGGGCGTGAGGCGTGTGGTGGATGGTATGTTGAAGGATTTAAGCGAGAATCGGACTTGGGGGATTGAGGTGAAGATGCCAGGCGAGTTCAGGAGTGAGCGGGTGCGGATTGAAGAGGCGCGGGCGGTTGCGGAGGGTAAGATGGAAGCAGAGCAGATGCCGAAGTGGGCGAAGAATCAGAAGGCGATGGATGCCCTGAAGATGGCGTTGAGCGAGATTCCGGCGAAGAGCAGGAAGGAGTTTGTGAAGTTTTCATGGCTGGAGCAGGGCGCGGAGCTGGTGGAGATGGAGATGAGCGATTTGGAGGCGGCGTATTTGCTCCAGATGTCCGCGATGCCGGAGTATGAGGATAATCTGGAGGCGTTGGGTTTTGACGAGGCTGCGATTGGGAAGGTGAGGGATCATATTGATGTGCGGGCGTTGCGGGTGGCGGAGTATTTAGGGGAGGAGTATGAGCGGGGATATAAGGAGTATAATGAGGTGTACAGGAGGTTGTTTGGGTGTGATATGCCTAAAGTGCAGAATTATGCTCCGGGGTTTTTCGTGACGGATAATGCCGCTGAAGCCGTTGATCCGATGGAGTCCAGAGGGAGCGGATGGCTGAGTGTGGGGAGCATCAAGATGCGTCGGAAGCATTATGCGCTGCCGCGTGTGGTGAGTTGTGTGAATGCGTATTGGGCGCACAGTATGCAGATGGATCACTGGGCGAGTTTTGCGGAGATTATGAGGGATATGAAGGCGGTGTTGTTGAATGGAGAGCTGGGGAACAAGATTGATGCGGTGCATGGGGCGCAGGCAAGGACACATTTGACCAAGTGGGTGAAGGATTTAGAATTTGACGGTTCGCAGGATTCGGGCGGAGCCGGACAAGCTCAGCAAGTAGTGAGCCGGGTGTTGGGGGCGATGGCTCAGGGTGCGCTTTCATATAACCTGAAGACGTGTCTGAAGCAGCTCCCGGCCATGTTTTCCAGCATGGCGGATATGTCCCCCTCAGATGCCATGAAAGGGTTTATTGGGGCATTGGCGAATCCGGGACAGTTGGCGGAGGTTTGGCAGAGTCCGACGATCCAACAAAGGCTGATGCAGGGCATGAGTCCTGAAATGAGGCAGGCTTTGACGGCGAACAGGATGAAGGTGAGCATGCTGGGGGATGCCGTGGAAGCCGGGATGTTGCCGATTGGATTGACTGATGCGGCATTTACAACGTTTTCCGGGGGTATTGCGTATATGGCGGCCAAGAAGAAAGCCATGAAAGAGGGATTGAGTGATGAGGTTGTGGAGCAGAGGGCGTTGGCCGCGCTGGACAAGGCGGTGCGGAGGACAGCTCAACCTATTGAGACAGAGCAGAAGAGCCCTTGGGAGATTCATGCGAACGCGCTGGGGCGTATGTTTATGATGTTCCGCTCTGATCCGCGCAAGCAGATAGCGTTGAGTTATATGGCGATTGCGAAGTGGAAGAGAGGAGAGATTGGTATGGGAGAGGCTGCGTGGCGGTTTGGTCAGGCGTGGGTGGTGTACGGAATCATGAATCAGGTGATTGTGGAGTTTCTCAAGTGGGTGATGGGGCAAGGTGACGATGAGGAAGAGTTGGATTTGTGGGATAGGTGGAAAGGGTTTGCGGTGAGTGGAGCGATGGGGGCGTTTTCCGGTATTTTTGGATTGGCTGAGGTAATAGAGTTCATCTATTCAAAACTGGCTGGCGAAAAGTACATGAAGTTTAGTAATACGATGGTCGATCATGCTGAGGCGTTATGGAGAGGAGGAGAAGGTGTAGTGAGGATGTATAACGGTGAGGAAGAGGAGTATGGGAAGGTAATGAATCAGTTGGGAAGAGGGTTGAATGGTATGGGATTGTTTGCGGCGGCAGGAAGGCCGGAGATTGGAGCTGCGGTGCAGGTGATGGGGCGTATTGTGAAAGAGACGAAGAGTATGGCCGGAACATGGGGGCATCTGTGGGATAATGAGATGGCTAAAGCCAGAGAGCAGCAGAGATTGATCCAAGCGACCAAAAAAGAAGAGAAGGAAGAACGGAAAGCAAAAATGGAAGAGAGGAAGGAGTTGATGGCGCGAGTGAAAGGTTTGGATTATTCAAGCCGGATGAAAGTGTATCAGGATGTCGGACTGGATAAAGAAGAGAGGAAGTTGATGGAAAACCGGGTGAAGATGGATGGAGCTTCCGAGGTTGTGAAGGCTGTGAGCCGGGTAAAGAAAGATAAGAGGAAAGAGCTGGTAGAGAAGTTGAAGGGGACGATGAGTGAGGTGGAGTATGAGGAGTTTGTGACTGAGCTGAAGGAGAAGGGAGTGAAGTGGAAGTGATATGGCAGGTAATGCCATTTATAATGTCATTTTTATGTAATATTCTAATTGTAAATAATTAAAATAGTTCCCGCTCCGCCAAAACCTTTCTTTTTTGAAGAGCCTGCACTTTAACGGTTTAGGCTCTTTTTCTTTGCAAACCAGGGGATTAGATGCTGGGGAATTATTTGCTGGTCTGATTGTCTTATTTTAGTTTTTTATTTTTTCATTTGAAATTGAATAACTTAGGCCAAAAACGCCGGTTAGGATGTATAGCCAGCGTTTTTTCTAATATCCTTATTATAGGCATCAGGATAATTATAGGTGCATTTGGAAAAAGGTCTGGACTGGAGGCTGTCCCTGAGGGTATTTGTGTGTGTGTGAATGATGATATAAATTTTTGAATGTAAGTTAGTTGTTGCAGGAGATGGACAGGATAAAACTGCCGTGGCTGGTAAAAGTGGAGAGTGCCCGGAATTGAATGGACACGAATGTGGTTCATGCGCCGGTCTCGGAGTGGTTCACGGCCGCATCGGATATGTTAACAGCTTCAGGATGTGTGGGAAAGTATGGAACAGCCACTCCAGAATGGGCTCTGTCTTTTTTTAATCTGCGGAGGATTTAACGGATTTTGGAATAATCTGGTGTTATCAATGGTCAAGACCATGAATAACAATATTAAAGAACATCCTATCCAATTTGAAGCAGATATGATTCGGGCATTGCTGCAGGAATACAGCACTCCCGGCGAGCACAAAAATCAAACCCGCCGCACGTGCGGCCTGAACCAGTTTAATGATCTCCCTGAAGCTTTGAAAGAAAGAGGGTGGGAGATTCAGGAATTTATAGAAGAGTCCGGCTCGTGGCTGGCTGTTTCCGAGGAAGGAAGCGGAAAGTTTTCAGATATTTTTATCCCGTGGATTGAATGTCCCTACGGGAAAGTTGGCGACCGTTTGTGGGTGCAGGAGGAGATTTGCCATAATAGCCGTTCTGGATGGCTTTATTCTGCTGATGGCGTTTGTTTGCCAATGTCATATCCAGACGGATGGATATCAAAAAATGCCCGCAGGCAGTTTATTCCTTCGATCCACATGCCGCGTTGGGCTTCCCGGATTTTACTGGAAATTACGGAAATCAGAGTTGAGCGGCTTTTGGACATTACGACGAACGATGCACGGATGGAGGGCATTGAATGCGTTTGGCACGATGAAGAAACGGATGCCTGTTTATGGAGGGATTACTCGGGAAAATCTGCGGGGTTGGCTTTTGCCCGGTTATCTTTCTTCTCCTTGTGGGAAAAAATAAAGGGAACCGGTTCCGCTGAACTGAATCCGTGGGTATGGGTTATTAAGTTCAATGTGTTAACTATCAACGGAAATATCGAATAAAGAATGTTAATGCCCTTTGTGAAGAACAAAATAAGAATATGTCTTTTACAGAGGGTTCGCCCACTAAGCGGAGGGAATAGTCTCCGTTGCAATTCAGATAAAATCCGAGTGATGTAATCAACTCCGTTTTATCATGAAAAAAGCGCCTTCCGGCAAGGGAAGGCGCTGGATATGAAAAGGTGAAAAAGAGGGAGGTTACATCCCCTTGTTTTTCATGGCTTCCGCCAGGGCAGCTCCCATCTGAGCCGGTGTCTTGGCAACCACAATACCGGCGTTCTTCAAGGCTTCCTGCTTAGCGGCGGCAGTACCTTTGCCTCCGGCAACGATGGCTCCTGCATGGCCCATGCGGCGGCCCTTGGGCGCCGTGGCTCCTGCGATGAACGCGGCAACAGGTTTTTTGCAGTTGTTCTTGATCCATTCAGCAGCTTCTTCTTCTTCAGAACCGCCGATTTCGCCAATCATGATGAAGGCGTCCGTGTTCGGGTCTTCCGTGAAGAATTGCACGGCCTGTTGCTGGGTCATGCCATGGACAGGGTCGCCGCCGATGCCGATGCACATGCTCTGGCCAAGGCCCATGTTGGTAACCTGCCAGACGGCTTCATAGGTAAGCGTTCCGGAACGGGAGACAATACCGATTCTGCCGGGTTTGAAGATGTAGGCCGGCATGATGCCGATCTTGCAGTTGGCGGAAGGATTGACGATTCCGGGGCAGTTCGGGCCGATGAGGGTTACGTCCTTGTCCTTCAGGAAGGTTTTCACCTTCTGCATGTCCTGCACAGGAATGCCTTCCGTGATGCAGACGATGAGTTTAACGCCCGCGTCAGCAGCTTCCATGATGGCGTCCGCTGCGAAGGGCGGAGGAACAAAAATCATGGAGGCATTGCAGTCCGTAGCTTTTTTGGCTTCCGCCACAGTATCGAAGACGGGGACCTTGCCTTCAAAGAGCTGGCCGCCCTTGCCGGGGGTCACACCGGCAACCACATTGGTGCCGAAGTCCATGCAGTTTTTGGCGTGGAACGCGCCGGCGCTTCCGGTGATGCCTTGCACGACCAGACGGGTGTTTTTGTCAATGAGAGGTGTCATTGTCGTAATAAATAGTGAGGGTTATTTAACTGCCGCAACCGCTTTCTGGGCAGCTTCGTCCAGGTTGTCGGCAGGGATAATGGAGATGCCGCTGTCTGCAAGGATTTTCTTGCCGATTTCTACGTTGGTGCCTTCCAGACGTACGACGAGCGGGATTTTCATATCGATGTTTTTCGCCGCAGCCACAATGCCCTGGGCAATGACATCGCAACGCATGATGCCACCGAAGATGTTGACCAGAAGGGCCTTCACGTTTTTGTCGCTGGTGAGGATGCGGAACGCGTTGGTTACCATTTCTTCCGTGGCGGAGCCTCCTACGTCTAGGAAGTTTGCGGGTTCGCCGCCGTAGTATTTGATGATGTCCATCGTAGCCATGGCCAGTCCGGCGCCGTTCACCATGCAGCCGATGTTGCCGTCCAGGCCGATGTAGTTCAGGTCGTACTTGCCGGCTTCCACTTCGCGGGGGTCTTCTTCCGTTTTATCCCTCATTTCCATGATTTCCGGGTGGCGGTACAGGGCGTTGTCGTCAAAATTGAATTTGGCGTCCAGGGCACACACGCGGTCATCCGTGGTAACTACAAGGGGGTTGATTTCCACCAGAGAGCAGTCCAGAGCGGTGAAAAGCTTGTAAACGTTGGTGATGAGCTTGGTGGTCTGGCGGAGCAGGGGACCGGTCAGTCCCAGCGCCACGGCGATTTTGAGAGCCTGGAAAGGCAGGATGCCCAGCGCCGGGTCAATGTGTTCGCGGATAATGGCTTCCGGGCGGGTGGTAGCCACTTCTTCAATGTCCATGCCGCCTTCCGTACTGGCCACGATAACGGGGCATTCCCGGGCGCGGTCTTGAAGAATGGCGAAGTAGCATTCCTTTTTGAGATCCACGGCTTCCGCCACCATGATTTTGCTGACCAGCTTGCCGGTTTCCCCGGTTTGCTTGGTGACCAGAACCTGGTTGAGCATCTTGCCGGCGACTTCTTCCACTTCCTCCACGGACTTGACGACGTGGACGCCTCCCTTAAAACCGTTTTTGAAGGTGCCTTTACCACGGCCGCCAGCGTGTACCTGTGCCTTAACTACGTATTGGGAGAGGCCCATGTTCCGGGCTGTTTGTGCTGCTTCCTGAGCTGTGGCGGCGGCAATGCCCTTGGGGGTAGCCACGCCAAAACGCTCAAAGAGTTGTTTTGCTTGATATTCGTGAATGTTCATGACAGTGGGCCGTTTGGCCAAATGTTTGCGGAAGAAAGGCTAGGACTATTTTTGATGTCGGTCAAGGGAGAATGGTTTGGTCTTTTGATTTTTTGTCCGGAGGTGCCGTGAAGCCCTGTTGGAAATCAAAGAGGACAGAAGGCTTGACTGCGTGCTTAAAGATTGGGAAACTTCCTTCCCGTTTTTCTGTAGAGACTTTTTATGAAAATTTACCGTCCTTCCGATACCTGCTTTGACGAAATGAAGCGCCGGATGAACCGCCGCGCCCTCCCGGAGGATTCCGTAAGGGATACCGTGAACGCTATTATCCAAAATGTTTCCGCGCGCGGGGATGAAGCCCTTTTTGACTATGCCTCCAGATTTGACAAGGTACATCTTGATTCTTCCTCCCTGTTCGTGACGGAGGCAGAGCTGGCGGAAGCGGAAGCCATGGTGGAGGGGAGTGTGAAGGAGGCCATTGCCGTCTCTCTGGCAAATATCCATTATTTTTCAGACCGCAGCCGCAGGCAGGACTGGTCCGGCGTAAATGCGCAGGGCGTGGAGGTAGCGGAGCGGTTCCTTCCGTACGACCGTGTGGGCATTTATATCCCCGGAGGAAAGGCTCCCCTGGTATCTACTTCCATCATGACGGGCGGTTTTGCTCAGGCCGCCGGCGTGCGGGAGATTGTGGCCGCTACGCCCTGCGGGCCGGACGGCCGGGTGAATCCCGCACTTTTGTATGCGCTGAAAGCCTCCGGCGCGACGGAAATTGTCAAGATAGGGGGCGCTCAGGCGATAGCCGCCCTTGCACTGGGGACGGAGAGCGTGAAACCGGTGGAAAAGATTTTTGGTCCCGGCAACCGTTTTGTGGTGGAGGCCAAACGCCAGTTGGTGGGGGCTGTTGCCATTGATTTGCTGCCCGGACCCAGTGAAGTAATGGTGCTGGCGGATGATACTGCGGATGCAGAGTTTCTGGCTGCCGACCTGCTGGCGCAGGGCGAGCATGGCCCGGACAGCGTAGTTGTTTTTGTCACTACATCAGAGGCGTTATTGGAGCAGGTGGATGCGGAAGTGGAACGCCAGGCCGCCCTGCTGAGCCGCGGATCCATCATCCGGGAGGTGCTGGACAAGCATGCCTACGGTTTTCTGGTTTCTTCCATTCAGGAAGGGGTGGAACTGGTTAATGCCTTTGCGCCGGAGCATTTGGTGCTTGTCACTCGGGATGAAGAGGCCGTACTTAATGGCATCAGGACGGCGGGCGCCATTTACGCAGGCTCCCTTTCTACTGTAGCCTGCGGGGATTTTCTGGCGGGTCCCAGCCATACGCTGCCTACCGGCGGCGCCGGCAAGTCTTTTTCCGGCTTGCGGGCGGACCAGTTCCAGCGCCGCACCAGCGTGGTGCGCATGGACCGGGATGCCGTGCTGAACTCCGCCCCGTATGTGGCGGAGTTTGCCCGGGTGGAGGGGCTGGACGCCCACAACCACTCCATTCAGGTTCGCGCCGCCCGCGTGAACCGGTAATCCCGGAATTTTCCTCAATGCTCTCCATGATGCAACAGCAGGGAATCAGGGAACGGTTGCCCGTTGCAGAAGATCTCCTTGTTGCCGGACATGGCTATATGGGCGTTTCCCGGCATCATGGGGGTGGAGTGGGGGCCGTTGCTGAGAGCATGGTAGTCGGCTTGCCGACCCGTTTGCGAGATTTGTCGGGATGGAACGCTCATCGGATGGGCGGTTTCATCCATTTGCTCGGAAATCCCGCGTAATCGTTTCACCGTATTCCTCATGTTCAAGTCCCTCATCCGCACGTTTGCCATTGTGGCGGCCTTCATCGCGGGGTACATGATGCCCGGCCTGCATGTGTACAGCTGGACATTCAAGTGGATGCTGGTAGTAATGCTGTTTGTAACCTTTCTGGGCATCCGCTTCAAACGAATGAAGCCGGAACGGGCTCACTGGCTCCTGACGGGGGCTAATCTGATGGTCGCCCTGGCGGCATGGGGTGTGTGCCGCCTTGTTTTTGGGGATGGGTATCTGGCACAGGCCGCTTTTTTCGTAGGCATCATGCCTACAGCCACGGCGGCTCCCGTGGTGATGGGGCTGCTGGGAGGCAGCGTGGAGTTTATGCTGACCGCCCTTTTGCTAATTAACGGTATTATCTGCACCTTGCTGCCTTTCATCCTGCCGGCGGTTGTTGGGCGGGGCGGTTTTGAGATTTATCTGAACGTGGCCCAGAATATTTCCTTGGTAATGTTACTTCCCCTGGCTCTGGCATTAGCGGCGCGGCGCTTTTATCCTCGCGCCATCGCGTGGCCCAGGAAGTTGAAAGACGTCACTTTTGGCATTTGGGTGGTGATTCTGGTTTTGATAGCCGCAAACGCCTCTTATGATATTTCCTCCCGTGAGGGCATTTCGGAACGTGTTTTGGAACAGATTGGCGTGATTGCCCTGCTGGTTTGCGGGGTCAATTTCGGGTTGGGATATTTGCTGGGGGGACACACGCGCGCTGCGGAGTGCAGCCAGGCATTAGGGCAGAAGAATACCACCCTGTCCATTTATCTGGCTTTGACGTATGCCAGCCCCATTGCCGCTCTGGGCCCCACGTTTTATGTACTGTGGCATAATTTATGGAATGCCTGGCAGTTGTACCGCGCGTCCGAACGAAAGCGCAGGGATGGATGAGGAAGGGGGCATCCGGCGCGGCGGAAGTCCCCGGCAGAATTATGGGGATTTCCATGGTCGGAAAAACGGGAGGGAGGGTTCTTTTGAGCCGGTTCCCAGTGACGGCCGGCAGACTGTTGAAGGTTCTTTTTTATCCACTTTCAGGAACGGCAGAGGAGTTCTCCCCGAGCAAAAAGCTTGAAATTCGGGGAACGCCCGGTAACGTTATGCACTTGTTATGCAGGCGTCTTCTCCTTTGCCCCCTCTGTCTCCGCGTACCAAGTGGCTGATTGCCCTGTGCTTGTGCGTGCTTGTGATGCTGCTGGAGTTCCTGACGTACCACATGGCGTACCGCATCGGCTATGATGAAGGGATGCTGACTACTCCGCCGGTGGTGGTGCAGAAAAGCGATGAAAAGGCCATGCAGAATTTGTCCCGCTTCATGGCGGATGTTTTTGCTTCGCGCGAGAGCCTGGCCGGCATTCTGGACAACCGGGAGGAACGCCTTGCATGGATCAGGGATCCGGAACTGCGGACAGAAACGGCCTGGGGCCTCACTCGGGAGCTGATTAGCCGGGGTGGCGTCGTTCCTGCTCTTCCTGCGGCCAGGGAATTAATTGACGCCGGATACGCCGCCGGGCGCTATCAGGTATGGGCTCCCCGTGCGGATGCCGTGGCAAAGGCTCTGTTGGCGGAGCACCAGTACACTTCCGCCTACGATTATTTGAAAACCGCTGAGGAGGGATATGAGAAGGAAGGAATGGCTGAGCCGCTGGTGCGGACGCTCCAGACCATGAGTTCCATTGACCAGATGCTGAACAGGAATGAACAGGCTAATATGTTGCTCCAGCGTGCGGTGGATGCCGCTGCACATCTGGGGCCGGATGCCCTCCCTGTCAGGTCCAGGCTTTTAGCCGCCCAGGGAAGGCTGGCACGTACTACGGGGCGCATTCCGGAATCGCGCGAGTATTTCAAGAAGGCTCTGGCTCTTTGTCCTCAGCCGGACAAGACCACTGGAGACCTGGCCCTGGCCAGCATCAGCATGGGGGAGGCCATGTTGGAAGCCGGCAGGAAGGATGAGGCACGGGAATTGTTTTTAAAGGGCCTTTCCGGCTCGGAAAATGCCTCTTACCTGTTGAATGACTGCCTCAATGCCCTGCGCGGTCTGGCCCGTATTTCTACGGAGCAGGGGAATTATGAGGAGGCCCTGGCTTATCTTTACCAGGCGGAAGGCGCTGCCCGCGGCGTACTGCCGGCGGACCATGCCTTTTGGGCCGGGTTGTATGATCAGAGAGGGTGGGTCAACATCTTGCGCAAGGCCTCTCCGGAAGCCCGGGCGGATTTTTTAAAGGCCATTGCCAACAGCTCGGCTTCTCCCGTCATTTCCGCCCAGTCCCGCGAAGGGCTGGGCAAGGCGTGGCTGGATGCCGGGGAGGGGGGCAAGGCCAGGGAGAACCTGGAAAAGGCCCTTCAGTTGCGGAAGTCCCATTTCGCCTCGGATATTCTGTCCCTGGGCCGCGTATATTATTCCCTGGGACTTGCCAGCGATATGGCGGGGGACAGGGAGGGCGCCCTGACTGCCTATGCCGGAGCGGTGGATTCTCTGCTGAAATGCGTGGAGGGGGCGGAACGCAGGGATTTGCTGGTTCAGTCTTATTTGTGTAAGGCGTACGCTCTGTGTGACGGAGAACAATGGAAGGAGGCGGCAGAGGCTTTTGAGGCGGTTCTTCCCATGCTGGAGGGGGAACAGAGGTCGGAGAATTACAAACAGCTTGGACGCTGTTATGACGAACTGGGCATGAAGGAGAAAGCGGATGACTGCTGGAAGGAATCCGGTTTTCCCCGGGTGCGCATGGCATCCCCCGGGCGCAGACCCTCCGTGAACTCCAGATCTTCACGGAGGTAGGATGCGAGGGGCTTCGTAAGACGTTGCGAGGCGTTTATTTTGCTTGATTTGTGCCGTCTTTTTGGCTCAATGCCTGCATGAGTTCCGAGCGCCATTTTTCCAGTAAGCCCTACCGCCCCGCACGCAAGAAAAAGTCTTATTGGAAGCCGGTCCTCTTTTTGCTCCTCCTGGGAGGACTCTGGTTCGGCTACATCCAGTACTGGCCTACGATAGAAGGGTGGTTCAAGCCGACCATTCATGAGGTGCACAGCCAGACGCAGGCCATGGGGCATTTGCAGGATATGCTGGCTTCATGGAACGGTTCCGATGCAGAGCTGGCGCAGATGGCAGCCTCCGTGGACAAGCAGGTGGAATGGATGAATTCTCCCGAAGCCAGAGATTCCTTTGCATGGCTTCTGGCGGTGGAAATGGACCGGCGCGGCATGCTGAAAGAATCCGAACCTATGTTGGCTGCTCTTCTGGGAAAAAAGCTGGCTGCTTCCTCCTCCATGACGGCGGAGGACAATACCCGCCTTCTGGGCGTCAGCCTGAACTGGGCGCGGGAATTCGCCCGCCGCAAGCATGATGCTGTGGCGGAAAAGCTTTATGAAGTGATTTTGAAAAATACACCGGAAGACCAGGTTTCCATCCGTTTAGCGTGCTTGGAGCCATTAATCCATTATGCGTACGACCAGGCCAGGTTTGAGCGTTTTTCCGCGTTGTGCAAGCAGGCTGTTTCTCCTGTCATGAGGAGCATGCTGAATAAACCGGAGGATGTGAAGAGCATGGTGAAAATCCTGTTGCTTCAGGATACTCTGCCAGACAGGACCACCGGGTTGCCCGGTGGCACGGGGAGTGCGATTGCCCGGGAGCTTCTTACTAAATTCCGCCTGACCGCCAATCCGGACATGGGCCGCATTATTCTGAATGAACTGAAGATGCCGCTGAACACGCGCCGGAAGTATTCCCAGGAGGAATTGAAGGCCATGGCCGACCAGCTGGAAGCGGCTCTGATCTGCTTCCGTGCAGCTGAAACGGAGATGGACTGCACGCCGGAGACAATGCTTGCCCTGGCACGGGTAAGGATGCAGATGGGGGATTTGAGAGAAGCCTCCCGCCTGCTGTCCCGTGCAGAAGGGGCTGCCATGACGCTTGGCGTGGATGCTCCCCGTATTTTGAGCGGCTCCAGCCTGAGCCAGGATATTGCGTCCATGCGGTCCCAGCTTGAAAAATACAGCCAGGCAGAGGCTTTGGTGAAACGGGCTTATGAAGATGTGAATGTTGCCGCAGCTTTCCTGAAGGCGCAGGATTACGATCAGGCGGTAAAGTATCTGGAACAGGCAATGAAAGTGGCTCGTGAAAATACCACGTTTGTTCAGGCACTTCAGCCGGTCATTCTGAATCTTCAGGCGGAGATAAGCGCCGGCAGGGAACAATGGGCTCTGTCGGAGTCCCAATATGGAAAGTTGATTGCGGAGTGGGATGCGTTGACTCCGGAAGATAAGGAAAAACTCCGGAACAATCTGGCCTCCATCCAGTTGGGAGAGCTTTACAATGAAATTCACCGCAACTGGGCTGGTGTGTGCCTCAAGCAAAAACGAACCACAGAGGCCCGCAGGGTGCTGGGGAAGATAGGAGAGGTGCCGGCTGAAGAACCGGAGAGGCCTGCTTCGCGCCGACGCCGCAGATAGCAGACCCCTTCCTTCAGTTAGGCCGTTCCTTTTTTGGAAAGGCAAAGTTCTCCATTGGCAGATGCCGGAGGGGCTCAGAGTTCCCAGAGGCTCCGGTCGGGAGCTTGACCAAAGCGGGATACCTGCGGTCAGCTACGTGAGGCTGAAGGGGCTTTTTAAGGAAATGTGCCGCTTTAATCTCCCTTGGCGTCATCAAAGAGCTTTGGCACAGGTTCCGTTTCCCTGTATCGACGGGTACCCGGCATTCCGGAGAGAAAAAATGGATTTTAGGCCCTCAACAAACTATATGCCTCTTTTTGGGGCAAATGTAACGTTTCCGGTATGCTCCATACTCTCAAGCAGAGCTGAAAAACAGCTTCCGCGGAACCTTCAGCTGCGGACTTTGGCTTTCTGCCTTACATGGCTGAGAGCCCTTTTTCCATGAACCATTTTTTCACGGCGGTCAGCTGCGGATTGACGGCGGGAGCGCACAGTATATTTTGCGAAAATTTGGCTAACCGTAAGGTTGCCCTGTTCGAAAAGTTTGAAAATATTATCTCTCACCCTCATGGCTTCCTGAAGCGCCGCGTCAGCGCCTCCGTATTGAGAATCGGAGAAATAACGGGTGAATAAACGCTTGTTCTTACAGATCGCCAACCGATAGCCCTGAAAGGCCGTTGTTTCGTAAGTGTAACGGGTGATGTTTTTACAAGGCATATGAACAGAAGTTATGGGACCGGGTGATAGAAGCAGTGATAAGCTTTTATTAGAATAAGTTCCATTTCCTGTAAAATCCAGAAAAAACACAATTTGTTAGATTGAGTGCAAAAAATGCACTACTAGATGCTTGTGGACAGGTTATTGTGGCGTGTCATCCCTGACATAAAAACAACCGTCGGAAACACGGATTTTCAATTTTTCCCCTGCATGCACCTGGTTTGTCTGCCGGATAAGCTGCTTATCCTGGTTTTCCACCAGGGCATATCCGCGGCGCAGGGTCTGTTCCGGGCTGTGTGCTTCAAGACGTGCTTGAATAAGAGTGAGTTGTGAAGATAAATCCGTCATGCGGGCGGCGGCTGCATGGGATAAACCGGCCTGAAGGGAGGCCAGAAGCTGTGTACGCTCCCGGTTCCTGTGGGCGGGATGGCGCATTTGCAGTTGATGTTCCAATTTGTTAATATGAAGCGCATTATGAAAAATTCTCGTGGTTGCGGCATTCTGCAGAGTTTCTTCCATATCGTCCAGGCGCTGAGAATAAGGAGAGAGCAGGGAATACGCATCCAACAGTTTCCCTCGCAGGTAAACATCCAGTTTCAGCTTGGAACGCAAGAGGGAATGCCGAGCGGATGCATGAAGAGCCTGTTCCATTCTGGACAGCTTGCGGAGCCATTCAGGGCCGTCCGGTGTGGCCAGTTCCGCGGCTGCGGTGGGAGTGGGTGCGCGCAGATCCGCCGCAAAATCGGCAATGGTGAAGTCCGTATCATGACCCACTGCGGAAATCACGGGAACGGTACATTCGTAAATGGCGCGCGCCACCGTTTCCTCATTGAAATTCCACAAATCCTCAATGGAGCCGCCGCCGCGGCCTACAATGAGCACGTCCACGGGCGGGAGACCGTTGAAGGGCGCTCCGGACCAAGCGCGCACGGCTGCGGCTATTTCGTGCTCCGCTCCTGCCCCCTGCACGCGTACGGGCAGCAGATAAGCCTTCACCCACGGGGCACGGCGTTCCAATACGTGCCGTATGTCCTGGATGACGGCGCCGGTGGGGGAGGTGACGATGCCGATGGCGCGGGGGAACGTGGGAATTTTCTTTTTGTGTTCCGCGTCAAACAACCCCTCGCGCTGGAGTTTGGCTTTCAACTCCAAAAAGCGAGTCTGCAAATCTCCCTGTCCTGCAGCTTTTACCTGCCTGATGACCAGCTGGAGTTGCCCCCGGTCCGGGTATACGGTGGCGCTGCCCAGGACATGGACTTTCATCCCTTCCTGGAGCCGTATGGGGCATTTAGAAGCCGCTGCCTTGAAAAAGGCGCAGAAAATTTCCGCTCCCTGTTCCTTCAGGGTGAAATAAACGTGGCCGCTGGTGTGATGCTTGACGTTGCTCAGTTCTCCCACCACCCACTGGGTGCCCACAGCGATGCTGACCGTGTCTCTCAGGCGGTAAACGAGCTGTTTGACTGTGATGGGTTTGGGCGCGGCGGGCGTTTCCTCCGGGAATTCCATAAATTACGGTTCAAAGGGGATGTTCAGCGCTTCATACGCCAGCATCCTGCATTGCTTGATATCCAGCTTGCCGGATGGGAGCACCGGGATGCGTTCTACGGGAATAATCTCCTTGGGGCACCAGAGGGCCGGCAGCCCCTGGTCAATCAGGCCGTGCCTGATGAGGGTGCGCGCCTGGTGCACGTAATCCGTCACCAGGGTGGTGAGCAGGGCTACGGCCTCCCCTTTTACGGGGTCCGGAATGGTGACGACGGCTATCCGCCGTTCTTCGTCCGCCGGATCCAGATTCCAAATGTTCATAATGGCTGCTTCCAGGGCTTCATGAGGCACCATTTCCCCGCCTATTTTGGAAAAGCGGGAAATGCGTCCTTCAATCTTCAGGAAGCCGAATTCGTCTGCGGAACCTATGTCTCCGGTTTTTAGCCAGCCGTCCACGAAAATATCGCGATCCGTCTCCGGACCGCCCAGATAGCCGGGAAAGATGTTCGGGCCTTTCAGCCAGATCATGCCGGAAGTAGTGATGGGAACCACGCGTCCCGTGTGAGGGCTGGTGATGCGTATGGCGATTCCGGGAAGGAGGGCTCCTACGGAACTCTTTTTCATGCCGGGAATGAAGTCTCCGGCGGCATTGGATGGCGCCGGGTCAATGAAGTTGACGGAACAGACGGGAGAGGCTTCCGTCAGGCCGTAGCCTTCGCATGGAATGATGCCGAATTTTTCCCGGAAAGCGGCGGAAAGGTCTTCCGGCAGTTTTTCCGCGCCAACGATCAGGTAGCGGACGGTTTTAAAGGTGTCCGGTTCGCAGCGTTTCATGAAACCGCGCAGGAAGGTGGGCGTGGTGACTACCAGACTGATTCCGTACTGCTTGATAAGGGTTCCCAGCCGTTTGGCCTCAAGAGGGGATGGATAGGTGACCATGTCGTACCCGCCGATCATCGGATACCATAGCCCGATGGTGATGCCGAAGCAGTGGAATACGGGCAGGCTTCCCAGAAACCTGCTTTGCGGTTCCAGCGTAATGCGGGAGGAACATTGAGAGATGTTGGAAAGAAGGTTGTGGTGGGTCAGCGGCACGCCCTTGGGTTCCCCGGAAGAGCCGGAAGTGAACATCAGCACGGCTTCGTCCGCGCCTGTAGGTGCGTCCAGCCCCAGTTTTTTAATCATGAACCCCGCTGTCAGGAATTTGATGGCGAGGCCCCAGCGTTTGGCGGAACCTTTAAGCAGGGGAATTTCCCGCTCCATGAGGATCAGATCCCGCTGGGGGGGCCACGGGAAATTCTGGAGCTTTCGCATGAAGGTATCCGCAGTAATAAACCAGTCCACGCCGGATTGCTTTACAGAGCTGGCAAAGGCTCCTTCCGAAGCGGAATAATTGAAATTCACCGGTGTTTTCCCGGCGAACAGGCAGCCCAGATTGGCTATGGCCGCTCCCTTGCCCGGCGGAAGAATGATGCCGACCCGGCGATTCGAGGTAATTTTTTTCAACCTCTTGGCAAAGGCTACGGAAATGGCCAGCAGCTGGCCGTAAGTCAGCGTAGTGTCGTCAATGCCGTCGATGACCCGGCAATCGGAATGAAGTTTGAGGCTGCGGAAAAGGAGGGCGGACAGGGAACCGTGGAGCTGAGGCAGCGTGGCGTATGCCTGGGCGGAACATTCCAGCCACGCGGAGGTCAGGCGTGCTGCCATCTCGGCCCCGGGGGCCAGTTTGGGGAGAATATGTATCTGGATGTCCGCCTGGGCGTCCGTATCGGCCTCCGCATCCAGCACGGAGTTCGTGTAAAAACCGGCATAGACCGGTACGGGGGAAATATGCAGGGCTTCCAGGGCCTTGATGACCCGCGGAGGAATTTGGCTGATGGAACCTTTCACATGGGAGACGGGACCGGGCAGAAATACTACTCTTCTGCCTTCGTTAATGCGTTCCATGATGGCGGAACGCAGCGCGACAGGGTCGCTGCCTCCGGCCTGGAACAGGATGCCGTCCGCTTTAGTGGATTCCAGATGGGAGGCGGTGGCCGTATCCGGGGGGAGACCTTCTTCCACCAGGTAGGTCATGCGGTCCCTGCCCAGTTCTTTTTCGAACATCAGTAGGGTTTTATAAGATACTTTGTTGAAGATCAACAGATCACCTGAGTCGGATAAATTGGAGGAACCAAAAATGGCCATGGGAAAAGGATAAAAAATTTGCTTGAAGCATTTTAGCAACTTGAAGAGCCGGGAGCAAGGAGGAAAGGTGCATTCCCGGTTGCTTTTCCTTTATCCGGACCGGTCTCGGAAGCCTTTCCCGGCTCGGTACGTTTTTTATGGGAAGAGTATTGTTTTTCACGGGATTGCCTGGATTTGGCGTTATCTCCTGCGAAGGCGTTTCCGTAAACCAGCTGTTCCGATATTTACTTACTGATGAATGGGCCTGGTAGGCAGCAACATCTTCGGACATGAAACGCTGGCGGAAATCCGCGTAAACGCGGCGCAGGACCTGGGAGACCGGAGAGGGGAAACGAACGTCTCTCTGCTGGGCAACCCCGGCTTCGCGCAAAGCGTGAGGGGGGGCGAAAGTGGGAACGACGGCGCTGTAGCTGGGAGCCGGACTGAGCGTGCCGGTGGGAACGAAGGGAACTATCTTCGTGAACGGGAACGCGGACATCCGGGACGGGGCTGCTCAGTAAACGGGACATATCAGCTACTGCTACGATTTCTGGTCTTTGCTCCGAACTTGTTGCGGGCAAACAATACACCCTCTTTTTCTATGTATGAAAGGTGAAATTCACGAAAGGTGTTATTTTGCTGCATCGTTTGTTCAGGAATGGGGAAGGGATGAAAAATAATTTTTGCGTCCATTTTTATTTTCATGTGAAATGTTGCATTGCGGATTAGCAATCCGCAGAAGCATTATCCAGAAAATAGACCAGAATCAGATATTTTTGATGTTTATAATGAAAGAGATATGGAATGTTTTTTTTGAAAAAATTCTGAATTGGATATTAAGAAGAAGATGATTTCCGGGTATGCAACATGCATTGGATCAATGTTAAATATTGACGGCGGATTGCTAATTCGGTAATAGCTATATATTGCAAACAGCCAATCAGGACGGCTGGATAGCTTTATTATTTACCCATATTTGCAAGTTATGAAGTTACGTCTACCGCTCAAGTTGTTGTCCGCCTTATTGTCGTTTTATGCCATATCCGGTTTTCATGTGTTCGCTGCTACGGAGTGGGACGGCAGCAGATATTCCGGTAATATCTATACGTGGGTAGGGAGTTCGTCCAATGATTTTCATAACGGCGGCATTGTCCTGACCAATCCGGATGGAACATACGGTCCTGTCAATACGAATTGGGGTTCCGTTTCAGAGGAGGGAAGTATTTGGAACCTTTTTGCCAATGAAACGGGACTGTCGGAATATAACACATTGCGCTTTGTCGCATCAGGCACGGAAGTGGGCGATGTCACCGTATCGGCGACCAATAAAAATCCATCCTGCTCCTTTACGCCATTTACCATGGGGGGATTGATTGTGGAGGAAGGGGCATCAGGGTTCTCCCTTGTCCCGAACAATAATGCCCAGAGGACTCTTATACTGGGGAGAGCGGGTACGGAAGAGCCGGTATTATTTACGGTTCGTGAAGATTTTTCCCTGGGTTCTTCCTCCAATGCATGGGGCCCGGTTAATGTGAATGCAGACTGGAATGTCCTTGTGGCAAATGGCAAGACGCTGAATGTTTACGGGGCACTGAATTCTTCCGGACGGACCATTACGGTGGGCGGGGAAGGATTCAGCGGTACGTTGGTTTTAAACAATGCGGCCAATGCATCCATGACTGCTGAATGGGTCATCACCTCCGGCTCTACTGTAAGGTGCATGAATAATTCCGCTTTGGGAAGCGGCCTTGTTACGCTGGATGGGGGGACGCTTGATTTTAACTCGCAAACGATCGGATCAACCATTACGTTGAACATGAGCGGGACCGGGACATTGCAGAATGTGACAGTTGATGGAGCAATTTTATCTTATACGTCTTCATCGGGAAATGATGGGATTACTGCTTCAAATACCACGTGGACGTCCGGGAAAATAGATATTGGGCGTTTGTTGCAGGGATTTAGTGCCGAAGGTTCCAATACCGTTGATTTGGGAGCGGAGCTTGGCGAGGGCTTTAGCGTACTGGGCTTAGATACAGGGCAATACAGAATAGAAGGCAGCGTGCTGACGATAGAAGACGGGGCGATATCCAGCGTGACGTGGGTATCTGCGGGAGCGGGAGGGGCATTGGAAGAAACGGTCAAGAATGCCTTTACGCTGGCTCTTGGGGAGGGAAGTGCG
>ENA-ORUB01000591-ORUB01000591.1-human-gut-metagenome-genome-assembly--contig:-NODE-591-length-45779-cov-3.204029_pt1 | contig 45779 bp, 63 predicted proteins | sample MGYA00241918_ERZ509200 | MGnify/ENA primary metagenome ERZ509200 (study PRJEB26280, sample SAMEA2338853) | human gut metagenome | biome: human gut; feature: human-associated habitat; material: faeces... | reverse complement strand
CCCGCCTCTCCCGTAAACGTGACGGTTCCCTTTGCTTTCTTCCCATTCTTTCTGGTAATGCCGTACTCTTCGGCAAAACGGTCACAATATTCTCCGGTGCAGTCCTTCTTGAAAAACACCCCAACCGCTCTGCTCAATGCCTCCCAGACCTCCTCCCCCTTCATCGCACTGGTGGAAATGATGTCATTTACAAACGAACCCTCTCTCTTGTCCGTTTGCGTAATCTCCTGCAGCATTTCCTCTTTCAATGCTTCATAGAGTCTATCTTCATACATCTGCGCTCACCTCCATTTCACCGTAAACCGTCTCAAGCTTCGCATATATCATCAGTTTTCCGGTTGCAAATGTTACCTCCACGCCGGCTATATTTTTAATGTACGGGTTTATTGTCAACGCTTCTTTGATATAGCGAACGCACTCTGCCTTCGCCAGATTTGGCGTATAATTCTGCCCAATCAATTCCTCTATTTCGCATCCATAGTCCCAGCTGTAAATTTCGTATCGGAATCTCTCCGTTTTCAGCGTTTTATATATCCAGGTTTTAATTGCTTCGTTTCCGGTCACTATTTTAAAATCCCCTTTTTCCACAATAGGGATATTGTTCTTAAAATCCCAAGCAACCTCACGATACAGCGGAAGCTCCTCTTCTGTTTCTGTAGTAACCGTATCCCCAAAAAACGGGAAAAGGCTTGTACTCATATCAATCCGCCTCCTTAAACAACCTTGCACAGCAGTATATATTGCTGACCGTCTCCGCTTTTCAGCAGCACTACCTGCTCGCCTGCTTTCAATCCGTCCTGTGTGGTAAACGTCCCTCCGGAAATCCCAATGCTGCTGATGCCATCGCCCTTTGTTGTGGAGCCGGTCGCCCCTGCCGTTCCCATGGACATGCGGCGGCTGTAGCCGGCAAGCAAAGCCTGATTTACCTTCATGTTTTCCTGCTCAATCTGCAAGTCTCCAATCTTTACAATCAGCGGGTTCGGCTGCACAACCGTTCCAATAAAAAAAGGCGCATCGCCGTCAACATGTGCCTCCTTTCTGATTATCTCCAGAAAGTTTCCGTATGGATTATCTTCATTTGTCATTCTGTCCACTCTCCTTTTCATCCATCAGATTCTGAAAATTCAGCGTCAGCTTGTTTGTGTAAATGCCATTCTTCCATGTGTGACTGTCGGCATCAATGAAAAAAACACCGGAAAGACCGGTATATGGCTCTTTTACCACAACCTTCCTTCCGGTGATATATTGACTGTCCCCGAAATTGGAGACATTTATTTTCCTTTCTACGCCGCTCAGCTGCTTTTTTGCTTTTTCCGTATAATCTTCGTCATCTTTTGAAATTCTGAGAATTTCGGTCATGAAGCCATATAGCTTTATATCCTTATCCTCCTTGAATTCCTTTATCAATTTATCCTCTTTGTTGTATACACGAACTCGGTTCACCATGCTTTCAAGGCTTTCGCTGACACTGGAGGTCAAAAGATTCACGCCGTTCTCCAGAGGGGTACATTCCTTTTTCCCTTTCTCCAGAACATAAATCAATTCGCCCTCAAAAATGACGTAATATTTTTTATCCTTTGCCCCGCCCAGCGTGTATGCCGTCATGATAATATCATATAGGCTGACACCGTTGAATACTCGGCTAATCGGCTTTGCGCCGAAGGACAGCGAACCGATTTTTATACCAAAATCCGTACAGACCTTCTTCGCGATCGCATCCGCTTTCATTTTTTTGAAGTTATAGCTTGCTTTATTCTTTTTCAGATAAATTCCATAATCCCGACAGCTATACTCAATCGTTGTCCCGTCTGTTTCCTTTTCCTTTGTCCAGATCGGCCCTTGGAACATTACCTTGTCCACATCAATTACTTTGAATATGTCGCCTACCTCCATCTGGGTAATCCATGTACGCTGGTCGCTGTATCCATGCACCACGCCGAAGCTGCAGCTCCTGCTGCAGCTTCTGTACTCTCCGCTGATCGTCAGCTCCGTAATAACTCCCGTAACCTCCGTTTTCACGCCATCCTTATTGATATGAAATGCCCGCATTGCCATAACTTCCACCTCCCATCATGGTATTGTGTATTTCTGCCCCGGATAGATTAAATTCGGATTCTTCCCAATCACGCCTTTGTTTGCTTCATAGATTTTTTTCCATTTACTTGCATCTCCATATACCTTCCTCGAGATGGCACTCAGACTATCTCCCTTTTTTACGGTATATGTCTTTGCCTTTGCTTTCGCTGTGGAGGTGTCTTTTCTGGCAGCATTTGCAGTGCTGCTTTTCTGAACCGTCAAAACATTCAGCGGAACATATTGCCGAAAGCGTATCGTAAACGGAATGTCTCCGTTATCCTCATATTTTGAGCTGTAATCGATTGACTCAATATAGAACTGCTCATTGATTTTTGCGCCTTTATCATCAGCCACAACCACACGAACAATGTCCCCATCATCCATCCATGCTTTTAATGTTTCTACATAGTCCATTGCCGTATTTGCGCTGATGCCGCTGCTCCTGCAAAAGCTATAGTCATTCTCCGGAAAGAAACCGGATATACTCGGACTCTGGGGCTTTGTTTTTCCAAGCACATTGATGTCTCCCTTATCCGTCGCTCTGACTGTCTCAATTTCTCTGCCAAAGCTGTTTTCGTAGCCGTCCGGCGTAACAGGAAGCATCATGCTTGTACCCTTCATTTGATTTTTCAACCAGAATTCAAACATATTCTCCCCTCCTTATGCGCCTACAAAGCTTTCTCGCATATTTTGCATATTTCTGACCAAAGCCCGCGCAATCTTATCAATGTCCGCTTCTTCCCGTACTACAATCTGGTCAGCCAGCTTTGCAATCGTAACACTGCCGCCGCCTTCCTTGTCGGCTTCCACCCTTGTCAAAACACGCTCGCCTTCGTGCAGTTCTGTTATATACCCATCATACGGCACCCTTTTCAGCCCTGCTGCATTAGATCTTTTTGGTTTTGGCGGTCCATAGTAATTTCCGGGCGTGCCGTTATACGAGTTTTCGAAAATGCTATTTATAAATCCTGTTACCCCGTTTTCATTGATTTTCGCCCTCACGTCGCTTGTGGCATTGCTTAGTCTTCCGCTCTGCCAGCCTTTGGAAAACTGCTCTGCCATTACCTGTCCGAATTTTACATATTCACCGCTTTCTGTCAGTGAAGATTGTATATTTGCTACCAGTGATTTCTCTGCCTGCAATTTCTTCTGATATTCTTCGCTGTTTTTGTAATCAATTTCCGCCTGCGTCTTTGCCTCCCACATGACCTTTTCCGCCTCAATGCCGGTCAAGCCCTGTTCTTCAATCAATTTTGCAGCATTTTCCATGGAATTTATGATATTCTGTTGATGCCGGTTCTCCATTTCCGCCTCATACGCCCCGACCATTTCATAGGCTTTTTTCATTTTATCGGCATTTTCGCCAGTAAGTGTTTCAATTTCTTTCGTCATGCCATCCTTCCGGACTGCATTATATTTTTCGCCTGCCGCTACCTCTAAGTTATTCCATGCACTTTCTAACTGCCCGGACATAGCTTCATAAGTATCACTTAAAGCATTCGTTCCATTAAAAAATCGTTCTCCTTCGCTGACCGCAAGTCTCATGGCATCCATTAACATATCAGCTGTGATTTTGCCGTCACTCATCAGCTTTGTTGCCTCAGCTACCGAAATACCTTGGTCTTTTGCAACAAATTCCAACGGATTTAAACCATAGTTGACCATCTGGTTTTTATCCTGTGCATTCAGCTTTCCTGCGGCTAAACTCTGGGAAATCGCATAGGATAAACCAGAAAAATTGTTAGTATTCCCCCCAGCAATATCGCCAATAATACCCATCAATTCCATAACATTCTTACCTTCAATACCATAGGCAAGCATCTCTTTCCCTTTGCCCAACATAGTTGTGGTATCGTAAGCCGTTTTGTCACCAAATTCTTTAATATCAGCATATAGCTTATTACCCGCCTCTTTGCCTAACGTAGTTTCAAACCCTCGCTGATACATTTCCCGTTCCGCCGCAATACTGCTCCCATTGCTGATACGGTTCTCCATATCTGTAATACTATCATTGTATAAACTCTGTACCTCCTGCCGATACAGACCATCCATCTGATTTTGATGGTCTGACAGACTCTTGATTGCACCTGTCAGTCCACCAACCGCTGCACCAACCGCCGCACCAATCGGACCTGCAATACTCCCCATTGCCGCACCGGAAAGTGCATTGCCGCCAATGCTGCCCACAGCACCGCCAATGGTTGAACCAAAGGCAGAAGAAGTCATGTTGCCAAGCAAATCTCCCGCAGCACCGCCGAGCATACTTCCAAGCCCTGCCTTTGCTAAGGATTTCATCATGCCGGCGGCACTGCCCATCCCTAGACCTGCGTTTGCATTGCTATTTCTGGAACGAGCATTGGAGAGTTCTTTTTCTGCCGTTGCCGCCTCTTGCTGTAGCTTCAAAAGCCTTTCATTCTCTTTCCGAAGATTTTCCATTTCCTTTTGCTGTTTTGCAAGAGCATCACTTTTCTTTTTGGAGTTATCAAGAAATTTATCGTCTTCCGCCGTTAATTTTTTTACCTCTTTGGTCAGACTTTTTTTCTCATCTTCCAGTCTCTTTAATGCTTTGTATTGCTCTACATAAGCATCTTTTGCTTCCTTTGAACCTTTAAGCGCCTCTTTATTAAAATCATTTAATTTCTTTTTTGCATCGTTAATATCTAGTTGTATCCTCGCTTCTTTATCAAATGTCTCATCTTTTAATTTTTTAAAACTCTCTACATCTGCACGCAAACCGTTTACGCTACCGCGCATTCCCTTAACGCTTTCACTTAATTTATCATTTGCCTTAAAAACAATGCTTACATCTCTGTTTCCCATGATCCACCTCCTTCTTTTTTGCATGAAAAAAGCACCCGATTTCTCAGGCGCTTATATCTCTTCTTACTTTTGTATCCAGCATGGTGCTACTACAACGGAATTCACGAATCCACCATTTGATGATTCATAGCTGTTGTTCCCTACAGGAGTACCATACATTGCTTTTATTGTATCTCCTTCGTAGATGTCCGGCAATTCACCCATCATGTAAATTTGATAAATATTTAAGTCATTATCGCACAGGATTGCGTAAGTATACTTATCTTCACAATCTTTATAAATCTGCGATGTGTTTATCTGCACTACATATAAGTCGTTTGCTTTCATGATTTTATTGCCGTATTTATCCGGTTCTTTCATAACCATCTTGTATGTAATGCTTTCGTCTACATTGTCCTGAAATTTTTCAACACTGTCAGATGGAAAGAAATCTGCGTTTTCCTTTATAAAGCTGCTTGCTTCATCTGAAACGGTAATTGCATCGGTAGATTCGGCTGCAAAAAGCAGTCCCCATTCGGTCGCCTGCCAAACTCCTTCATGATACGTCCCTATCTGGACTGTTCCATCTTCCCAAGTTGTTTTCCCTTCCCCTTCAAAAACACCTGCGGAGAAATCCCCCTCATACGTCCAAGTCTCTCCTGCCTCATTTTTCGTTTCAAATTTGCCATGTCCATCAGGCACACCTTCAACCATGTCTCCGGAATAAGTTCCTGTTCTTTCTCCATAAGGTAATGAAAGCGTCACTTCTTTGTTTTCAACAGTACCGGTTCCAGTATCACCGCAGCCAACAGCACCAAACATCATTCCAATACACAGAACCATACATAACCATTTTTTCATGGTATCCCCTCCTTTTCGACATCATAACATGTGAATGTTTAGGCTGTCAATTTCTCTTTTTGTGATTGTCAGGCAACAAGATCTATCTTTTTTCCTGCTCAAGCTCCATGTATGCAAGAATGACTGCAATTTCTTTTTCCGGAATTTTGTATATTTGAGATGGCAGGGTGCCAAAGCGCCGCCACATGGTATATCCGACAACCGCTCTGGCATCCCCTGCCCGAATCAGTTTTTTACTTCAGTCACCGCACCATCATCATAGCCACTCAGACGGTTGATTGTGCTGTAAATGATAGAGATTTCTCCCGCGCTGAACAATGCCTTAATGGCATCCTTCCCACTTGCCACGCCAAGCTTATTCAGCAATTCCTTGTCGCTCAATCTTCTGCCCTCAATGCGGCAGCTCTCCAGAAGAATATTTGCCCTGAAATCTCCCTCTTTGCTGATTTCAGAAACATGTACCATCTGGTCTTCTGTCAGTGCAGCACAGGTCACTACAAAAGGCTCCCCTACAATATCCGATAATCTTTTGATTTTAAGTTCTGTTTTTTCCTTCTCCTGTAATTTCTCAGCATCTGTTTCTAAAAGTCTGTCAAAAATGCTCATAGCTTCCTCCTTATTCCTCGTCAATCAGATCAATGAATTCATAATCGTAGAACGTAAAAGGCTGTGTTACCGTTCCGATTGTTTCTGCCGCCCAGTCCGCCAGCGTAAGCTCCGTAAAGGTCACACCCTTCAGTACCACTCTTTCCGCCCCCAGCGCATCCGGGTCAGCCAGTTTGCCGATAATCGTAAATTCAGGTGTTCTCCCTTCCTTAATTTCATCCGCAATTTTCAACGCCATACGGCTGTTTGTTTTCGTCATGGTAATGCTGCCCGTACCGGACCATCCTGCGCTTTTCTGCTTCTTGCCGCTTGTGCCGCACATCGGAACATCCTTAAAATTGATTTGTGCTTTTGCCTGCAACGCCGTAGCCTCTCTGACAAGCTCGCCGTCTAACATTACCTCCCCATAGTTGCCGTTAATCGCTCTTCTGGGGTCAAAACCTGCTTTTCTCATTTATTGCCCCTCCTTAAATGTTAAAGTTTACTGTAATATCCTCGATTGCGTACAGAATATGATAAGAGCCCTCCATAAACACGTTGCTCTTTGTATTCGCTTCTTTGATTTGCTGTTCGGACATTTCGCTTACATCCGTCCCATTTTCGCGAAGCCAATCTCTCTGTGCCTTCACATCAATGCCCACAAAAATATCCTTATCCAGAATCTCATCATCCCGGAGTGCCTCTAAATACTGCTGCACCGCTACCAGCAGCAGGCACTTGTTGTCGTAATTATTAGGATACTTGCCGATGTAGTTATCTTCACAGGTACCATGGATGTCATTGTAAATCAGATCCATAGTATCTACTGCCTTAATCGACTTATAGATATCTCCCTTCAATCCGTTTGCATCCTTCAGGCTGTTTACCTCTCTGCCAATCTTGACCTTTTCGCCATCATGGAAAAGAACAAACTCTCCGGAGTCAATTTTTTCATTCATTTCGCTTCTGGTGAATTTCGGCACATCGTCTACCTCGCTCAGAACGAAATATGTAGAGCTGACGTTCAAAGGCGTACCTGCCAGAATCCCGGCGATTCTGGAGCAGTACTGCCCCGCTGTATAGGTCTTATCCCCGACAACAATATCACCCGTAGTAAAGTTAATAATACCCTCGTGGTCTGCGGCGATATTCGGCAAAACAGCCTTTACCTTCATCCGCTTGGAATCCCGCATGGTTTTAATCTGTGTTGCAATCTTCTGGACATCCTCTTCTGCCACCGCAGGAGGCGCAGCCAGATAATCAAATTTGATTGTTTCCAGCTTTGCCAAAGCGTTTTCTACCGTATCCGTCCGAATCAGCAGAACATGTTTAATCGGTGCTTTGCCGCCATCAAATGCACGCTCCACATACTCCTTATTTTCAGCTGTCAGATCCGCAGGCACCTGCGTTTTATCCTCAATTTTTGTTACTCCATGGTTGCTTTTTTCAATAACCATGACTGCAACAACGCCTCTTTCCCCACGCTTAATCGCAGTTGAGGCTTTTGTTTTGAATTCAATGATAATATTGGGTAATCCCATCTCTTTTCGCTCCTTTCTACTCGTCCGCTGTTGCTTTCATATCAATCGAAATATTCTTTGCCGCTTCCATATTTCCGGAATCAATATATTCGGAATCAAAGGATTCATCCAAATACCGAAACGTCAGGTAAATAGCCAGGCGGCTATCTGCTTCCTTCATTTCATGATTGAAAGACAGCACCCGTTCCCCAATCGATATGGAATGCTGATTTAAAAATGGCATCAGCTTTGATTCCACATCCAATCGTTCCTCAAAGTCCTCTCTCCCATATCCATCCTCGGTTCCAAAATAGATAATCTGTATTTCGATGTTTTTTCTTTCGGTGAAATAATTCGCCTTTGCTCCGCCGGCGAAGGTTAAATTCAAAAGGAAGGCAGGAACAGAGAACCCCTCCTCCAGCCTTCCTTTATAAATCTCCACGCCGGGAACACAGTTAAAAATCTGTTCCATAACAGCTGCTAAAATTTCCTTTGCGGTAATCATCAGAATTTATCACCTACCAGTTTATCCACCATATCCCCAGCTTTATGCACAATTTCTTCCTCCACCTCATTCAGCGCATTCCGGTACATGTGCTTTCCATTGACCCAGCCAATCAGCTTGCCGCTTCCCTTGATGTTTACCCGTTGACCGTATTTGCCTTCTTTCGTTTTCGCGCCCTTAATCAGCCTGTGGCCAAATTCAACGAGCTGCGCGTGCGGTGCTTTCCTGTTGTCATTTCGCACAGCGGCATAACCACCGCCGCTGCCAATAACCAGATGGCATGCTTCCCGCAGTCTGCCGCTCTGCTCCTTGGTTTCCTCATCGATGTTGCGCGTGACCCTCTCATACATGATCACACCCGCATCCTCTACCAGTTCTCTTCTGGCTTCCGGAAACTGCTCTTCCAGTGCCGCAAAGGCTTTGTCTAAATCTTCCAATGAACCCATAACATCACCTCAATGCGTTAAATCTGCCGTTGCTTTGATTTTCAGAAAATTGTCCTGAAAAAGTGTGTTATCAACGGAAACAATATTGTAAAGCGTTCCACGAAAAAGAATCCTGTCTTTTACCGTCAGATCCTTCATCGCTCCATACCGGATGGTAAACTCTACTGTCCCCTCTGCGCCATATTTTCTGGCTTCCCACCATTCACGCCCGTACAGCCCGTTTACCTTCGCCCATACGGTTTTTATCGTCCGATATTCTGTCCGGATGCTTTTATCCGCTTCCCGCCTTTTGATAATCCGCTGTATCTCTATGCGGTGCCTTAAGTCTCCTGCCTGCATTTCATCACCCACTTACAAAATATTTCTGCAATACTGGTTAATGATAGCTTGTGCCGCCAGATTCACGCTTGGAGCCTTTCCTGTTGCCGTTTCATAGCTGCGATTATCGTACATGTCGGCACAGACCATCAGCATGGCAATCGCCAGATCAGGCTTATCATCGGTTTCCTCAAGCTCCAAACCGGTTTGACTCAATACAAATTTCCGCCCTGCTTCAATGATAGCCTCGATAACCTCTGTTTCTTCGTCCGCATCGTCAATTTTTGCGAAACGAATCAGGTTCTCTGCGCTTACCTCCCTAAGCTTCATCAGAATCACAACCTTCTGCATTCACAGAAACCTTTGCAGCAGAAATCCTCTCAATCAGATCCGCCTTTTTCCCTGTATCATCCAAGCCCATCTGTTTTGCCAGCGCTCTCAGTGCTGGAACTGTCATTCCTTCCAATTCCTCGGCATCCAGAGTTCCTTCCATCAAGGCTGCTTCGTCTTCCGAATCCGAATTCGTCTGCGGATTTCTGCTTTCCGCTTCTGCCTCTGCTTCTGCTGGCACAACATATCCTGCTTTCATGAGGTCGTTGAGGATATAAGAATCCTCAACTTCTCTCACTTCTCCGGCATACATCGAAATCAAACCACTGAAACATGTTGTCGCTCTTACCTTCATGCCGTTACCTCCTTAAGCCATTTTCAGCACCGCCATACGCTGACTGTCTGTTACCTTGGAGTCAACCTCCATCCATGCAACTACGCCAATCGCATGCTGCGTTGCGTATTTTTCACGCAGAACCTCAATTTCCAGCTGCTCTGCAATTTTTACAGAAAGCCCGCTCATATCGCCGTACAGAACCGTCTTTGCACCTGTTGCAATCTTAGGCATATTGTCAGATACGAATACAGGCTTACCTAGCAGTCTGTAAGGAAATTCGCCCGAAAAATCATCCTGCAAAAGATATCTGCTCTGCCCGTCTTTCAGCTTCTTTACCGCTGTGAAGGTCTCAGGGTGCATAATCCAGCACGCATCAGACTGGAACGCCTGCTTCACCTGTGCCTGCAAGTCAATCAGTTCATCCGCAGTGATAGCCGCTGCCGCCGCTGCTGTTTTCTCATTTGTGGTAGACAACGCACCTTCCATTTTGGATGTTGTGCCGTTCAGCAGCTCGCCCTCCAGGAACGCCGCAATCTCTTCTGCCATATAGTTTACGATAAAATCTGTCACATTGAACATGGCATTTGTTTTCAGCTTTCTGCCAATCAGCGTAAGCGCACCTACCAGATATCCTTTCAGGTCAACGGATGTAAATTTGCCTGCATCCGCTGTCAGCTCCGTAAAGTCATCGGAATATGCAACCTTTACATCATGCCCGGAGGACGCGCCGTACACAGGCACCTTCAGTTCTCCTGTCATGTAATACACAGTCGCTCTGGAGAGGATTGGAGAAATGTCCTTAACCTTTTTGATGATTTTGTTTGCAATAGATGTCGGTACGATTGCACCGTTGTTTGCCATTGTCAGATTCAGTTCGCCGGCTCTTTCCTCCAAGCCTGCCGCTGCACCCAGAACATATTTCACAAAGGCTCTTTCTTCCAGTTCCTCCTGCGTTTCCTGTTCGGCACCATTGTCACCTGTTTCCTTCGTGTTTTTCGCCTTGGCTGCCCTTTCTTCCGCTTCAATCGTCTTATCAATATCAGCAATTTCCTTTTCAATCGCATCGAAGCTCGCCTGTTCCTCCGCGGTCATGGCTCTGTTCTCGGTTTTGGCCGCATTCAGAACATTTTCCAATGCTTTTACCTTTTCTTCTCTGTTTTCTCTCATTTTCTTCAAAAATTCCATGATTTTTATTCCCCTTTCGCTTTTTTAATTCTCTCTTCGTATTTAGAATAGTCCACATTTTTTGTTGCAGACACTTCTACCGTACTGTCAAAGGTTCTTGTCTCCAGATATTCCTCTGTCCCTGCACGCAGTTCAACGGATGTTGCACTATACGCAGGAACCTTATCAATCACTAAGGTCACATGGTCAAGCGCCATCCCCTTGATGCGCCGCAAAGGCAGTTTTTCAGTTCTTTCCTCTACCGCATCCAGCACATTTGTCATGCCAAAGCTCCAGCCTTTCAACTTGCCTTCCTTTGCCGCACGCACAACCCGTTCCTCTGTTACAGTAGCTTCCGCCCAAAGACCAATATTGTCCTCTTTCAGCTGTAAGGTGTTGTCGGCGGTTCGTGCCACAATCTTTGTCGGAATATGGTCTACCGTCATCGGAATATCATCGGCAGCATCCAAGGCACGATGAAATACACCGCTTTCCACCAGCTCATTTACCATGCCCTTCGGCGTGGCTACCGGCTTGCTCTCCCGTTCTACGGCATTCACATATCCGGTAATCTTTACAGAGTTGTCTGTCCTTACCTCAATCTTCATTTCCTTCACCTCCCTTCGGATTGTTCAAATCCGCAACAGCGTTCATATTTGGCGTGTAAACAATTCCCTTCTCTACATCCAGCAGAACGTCATTCAGACCGATACGAACCCACTTGAAGCCCAGCGGCTCCATATCTTCCTTCGCTCTTACTTCATCAATCTGCAAGAAATTATTTGTAAGACCAAGCGCATAGGCCTCGTATCGCTCTTTCAAACTGCCCCTCGTTAATTCCTTGGTATCAAAGGCAAAATAAAAAGACTCCTTCTCCTTTTCGGTCAGTAAGTCCTTATCCAGAGCCGTTTCAATCACATTTAACAGTGACATCACAGCATTGATATACTCTTTTCTGTCTTCCTCTGTTGCTTCGCCATACAGGATTCTGGAGGAAAACCCGAACATTCCGCAAATATCCTTCGCGTTGCTTTCTTTGTTCTCATTCAACTGCATTTCCACCGATGTATTGGAAGATTCCTTAAATTTCGCCCCTTTGTTCAGCACCACCACATTATCTGTATCGTTGCTGTAAAGGTTGTTCCAGGCCCTTTTGATTGATGCAATCGCGCCTTTGTCAAGCTTGTCCTCCGCTTCAATAAACCCTCTTTTGTTTCCACCCTTTTTCACTAATTTTTCTTCAAAAACAAAGGAATTGTAGGCAACGCTGAAAATCAACGGATTATCCTTCCACAGCGGAATCCCCTCGGATCCGTCTTTTGTTCGTCTGTGCAATTTTAGAAATTCAAACGGATGATATCTTTTTCCCATGACCATAATGGAATAGCTTTTCAGAATCGGGTCATAGTTTTTCAGCACCGAAACCTTTTCTTCCTCCACATAATGCAGCCCTTCATACTCGCCTATGCCATTCTTCCGGATATACGCATACGCACCTTTGCCCAGATAGTAATCCTCCAGCATAGCGCGCCAGAATTCATCCGCATTCAGGGTATCCCCTGTTTCCTTGTTCAGCATCCGCAATCTGGCATCTTCTGTGATTTCCTCTACTTTGCCGTCTACCTTTCGGTACAGCTTAATCGGAAGGCGGCAGACTGTTCCGGCAATCTTCTCCAAGCACGCTCTCACAGCCGGAATCTGCATTAAAATTGTCTTATCCACATCCGTTCCGTTCAGCAGTGCTGTCAAAAGGCTGTCCGAAGCCCCGACTCCTATCTCTGCGTCTGCACGCTCCTCCGCCTTATTCTTTTTCCACTTATTCTTTTTCCAAAAGAAAGCCACATTTCTCCCTCCTCTCTTAAATTACCTGTGCGCCCCAGCTCTCGCCTGCCAGAATCACGCCCTGGTCAAGCAGATAAATCGCATTGATAAGTGCTACTACTGCATCCACCTTTCCGGCGGACTTCTTTTTGTTGACGTATTTATTCAGGTTGGTATCCTCTGTGCAGCGTGCATTCTGGAAGTTGATTTCCAAAAGCTTGTTTGGCTCATAGCAGAAATTTTTGTTCAAAATATATTCCTTCAAAAGCTTCGTCGGACGATGCAAAACCTTTGAGTGCTGCATGATTTCAACACATTCCAGAGGCGTATCCTCGTCCCCCTCCAGCTTCTGTACCGTACTGATGGCGTTGTACTTGTCATAGCCGACCTGCTCAATAACCACGCCGTATTCCTTCTGCAAGCCTAAAATGAACCGTTCTACGAAGCCATAATCAATGACCTCATCGCCGCAGGCAAAGCAGCAGCCTTCCCGTTCCAGTTTCTGATAATCTACCTTTTCCTTCGCACTCTTAATCTCACGCCGTCCTTCCGGCAGAAACCCCCATACCTTGGCATAGATTTTATCATTATCGTATGTCACCATAGCAACCGCCGTATTATCCTCTGTCTGCGAAAGGTCAAGCCCCAGATAAACGTGCTTTCCCTTCCAGAAATCTTTGTTTTTCGGAATACAGCACTCCCGAACCTTTGTAATCTCTACATAACCCTCAACACCAAGCCCTTTATACATGATGTTATTGTGCTTGCAGAGGTAATTCTCACGCTTATTTTCGTACAATATTGCATACGTTCTCATTTTTTTAATGTTTTCAAATATCGTTTCGTTTTCTACCGCCACAGGATTACTCTGGTAAATAACAAGGTCTTCCTTCTGCCAGATGTCCCCCTGTGTAAATTCATTATCCGGTTCATACAACAACGAAAATCTCCTTCGGTCATCAATCAGCCCATCCAGAGATTTCTTGGAAATATCTATTTCATCCACAAAAACATTATTGTCATTCGGATATTGGGTACTGATGATGATACCCAATTTGTTTAGTAGTGTAATCTGAGAGGAACGCATTGCTTCTACCGGGTAACTGTCCATCGCACCCGCTTCATCCGCCAGAAAGGCATTTGCCAGTTTACCATCCATCTTGTCCTCAGAATAAGCAAGCGGCGTATATTCGCTGTCCGTCAGCTTACAGCGCACCTCACTTCGCAGCACCTTGAATATCTTCTCATCTGCCAACGCCGGTGAGGATTTGATTATTTTTCTGATTGCAATCTTCAGCTCACTGGAAAGCTTCAGATCCGGTGCCACCGAGAAGAATCTTGAAAATTTCGGTTCTGTCAAAAGCAGGAGAATAAAAAGCACCGCCGAGTAAAATGTTTTGAAGTTCTTTCTGCTGATTTCCAGCAGCACCGTTTCATAATATCGAATGTCCCTGTTCTCCGGATCTCTCTTTTTGGTACATAGTGCCGCTATAATCAAAAGCCATGCATACCGCTCCATGCCTTCATCCATGGAACAACCTAAATCCGGATGCGTTATCACACGCAGAAGATTGTTTACACGTTCCACTGCCGCTTCATCCACAAAGGCTTCTGCATCCCTTCCGTCTGCAATCCTCAGCCAGCTTTCTGCCTGTTTTTTTATATAAATGCCTACCTTTCTGTTTTCCGGTTGCACACACCATTGTGCATACGCATAAGCCTTGTTCGTTTCAATACTCAACTCTTACCACCCTCCAATATTGCCAGAAGCGGATTCGTTTCATTCTCCGGCGTTTTCGGCACGCTCCGCATAGCCGCCGCCAATGTCATGATGCTTTCTTTTTCGATTGCCATCATCATTTTTCGCTTCGCCTGCACCTGCTTGTCCAGGTTGACAATATTTTTCTGAATATCATTTTTCAGCTTGTAATAGGTGCGTGGGCTGTCCTCGAAATCGCCGTTCTCCTTTCCCTCTTCCATTTCCCAGAGGTCTCTATAGAATCTCTCTCGCTTTTCTTCAAAATCACGACATTCCGCATAAAGAAGGCAGTAGCGGTTGATGATGTTCTCGTACAGCGCATCGCATTTTTCAATTTTATTCAGCAGCTTTGTTACCCGAAGAAACTCCTTATGTGCAACCACATTCTTTTTCGTTTCTTCCTTCTCTTTTATGGGGATGCCCGTAGCAAATGCGGCTTCGCCCTTTTCTCTGGCGTTCAATTCCGCTTTCGTTCTGTGGCTCTTTCCCTCTTTTCGGATAACCGCCACCGGTTTTGATGGTCTTCCGCCCACAGGCACCACCTCCTAACAAAATTTCCATTTTGGGAATATTTTTTACACAGAGCCAGCGTTGTCGTCTAGAAGTGCTTTCTTTTTTCAGACTTACCCCCTCCGGGGTACTCCGTATACCCCCTCACTTCTCTTCCTGCTCTGCTGCAATCATTTGTAGTTCCTTCGCAGGAATCTTTCCTGCATCAGCCATCTTGTGGTGTCGCTCGCAAAGGGTGAGGAGGTTGTAACCATCCAGCCGTTTCTCGTAGCAAGATGCCACCGTCTGAATGTGATGCACCTCCAGCCCTTCAGACTCATACCGGCGTTCCGGATGATACAGCCCACGCAAGCACACCTGACAAAGATACCCATCCCGCCGCTTCACTGCCTGCGCCTTCTTCGTCCACTTGTATGTAGAACGGAATTTGCCCTGCCTATTATCCTGCCGCTGCCTAACCGGCTTCTTCGGGCAATTATATTTTTTATCATGAATCTTCCCACAATACGGACATGACTTTAACATAATATCCTCCACCTTCACACGAAAAAAACACTCCGATACTATCAGAGTGCTTTTGATTCTTAGTCCCCCGTATAACACGCTCCCATCTTGGACACAGCAATCAATCAAACTTGTTCCACAAAAAAGAGGCATCTTCAACAGATACCTCTTTCTTGCCGCTTCTTTCTGAAGGATTAAAAGGAGAGTCCCGATTTCTTGTGTATCGGACGGGGTTTCACTACGCCCTTTCGGGCTAATATCACATTACCACATTTCCAGCGGACATGTAGGACATTTCAGCATTTTCCTAAAAATCTTTCAAAATACTTTCGACAACTCTCACTTGTTGCCTTTCCTCCAATCCTGTCCGCCACTTCATACCATGACAGTCCATCGATTACTCTGTACTGAATAATGCGCCGCATCCTGCTGTCCTCGATGGTTCTTATGTACTGCTCAACCTCCGCTGTCTGCTCCAACAGCTTTGCTTCCGCCGCCGAAAGGCTTTCCGCATATCTGTTAAGGTGCTCCCCTTGTTTATTGAAATCTCCAAAAGGAAATCCTTCTATCCTGATACTCCCGATGGTCCCATCTGCTCTTGTCCCGGAGACTGAATCGAGAACCGTTCCACCCCTTTGAATTCTATTAAGCCGAGCCTGCGTTTTCTCAATTCTCTTTCGTATATCCTTCGCTTCCTGCTGCAAGTCGCAATACTGAACCAAAATATCTTTCCGCAAGTTATCCCTCCTCTTCGATTCTATTGTATGCGCATTGCCTGATGTTGCCGTGCCATGTCTTTGCTTCTCATTTCCTCTCATTTCCTCTCATTTCCTCTCATTTCCCCGCATTGCCTTTGCCTCGCCTAGCAGTTCATTGCCATTCCATCGCACTTATTCCAGAATGTCTGCAAACTCTGCCAATCTTTCCTCCAAAATCTTACAGACAAATCTACCCTTCCCGCTGTTGCGCCACTGCCCAAGGCCACGCAGCTTGCCATAGCTCAGCCATTCCTTCACCGCCGACACAAGACCATCCGACATTACTATAATAGAAAATTCCATAACAGCTCCCGCAGCAATTTCTTCGCTGCTCGCCAGACTGTTTTTATCACCTTGCGCTGTCTGCGCTCGCAAAGGACGCTGACAACTTTCAATGGGCTCCTTCGTCTGAATTAAAATTTCTCTTTCCTCAATGAAAATCAATCCGTCAATCTCTTTTTTGTATGCTCGGATGCCGCTGCTTCTGCTTCCCTTTACCTTCCGCAGAGAACTACAGGCATCCTTGAAAAATCCTTTGATCTGGTAGTCCCAGAGGATAGGCTTCCCGTCCTTATTTCTCGGGAATACAGTCATGCCTTTTTCAATCATTTCTTCCACGCCTACCGCTTCAATTTCTTCCTCCCTGCTCTTGGCATCCGGAGCATGGCTCGCGATAAATTCGCTATGTAATTCTTTGTTGTTACTTGCAGTCCCAAGCATAGTCTCTATCGTCGTCAATCTGCACTTCAAAATCATCATACCTTTTAGTCCTCCTCGGTTAGTTTTTCTGTCATTATTCAGCGCGTAATTTTAACTCTTAATACCCCCTTTTTCTTTAGGTGGATTTTTCGATTTTCGTCAAAACCTCAAAAATCATTGATTTTTCGGGAAATATTCCCTATCAAAAAATGCCAAACCCATGCCAAACTGCCAATATCCGTTTTGGCACTCTAAAAACCGTAATTTTCCAAGAAAAACACAGGTCATTGGGATGTAAAAAAGTAAGAATTTAGTCACACTTCTTCTCTCTTTTTACTCTGGCAGCTACCGGTTTTCTTTCGATAAAAACTGTAATCTCCCATGTTTATTTACCTGTTTTCTTCTCTCATTGTTTTTGCTTAAAATGGTCTGCCGCAGAGCCGTATTTGTGAAAGCTCTCCCTGATTCTGTTCTTCCGCAACTCGTCAAATTTCTCGCTGTATTCCTTGTTAAAATCCATTATCTTTCCTCCTTTTCTCCAGTGCCGCTTCCGCTTCTTCTCTTGTGAAATACAGATTCTCATAGTCATACGATCCCCATTCGTCGGCATACTTGACAGCTTTCATCGATACATCCTGCACCTTGTGCTCGCTGATATAAAAATAGTGGTTTGGTACGGTTTCCTCAATGATTTCATACACCGTATCTCCAACCCTGCAGGGCAGCACCAACAACCGCCCCTCAACATCCGCTTTCACCATTCGCAGAATGTTTTTATAAAACACCCTCTGTTCCAGACAGAAGTCCATGCTTGCCAGTTTCTTCGCCATTTCCAGCATCCGTTCTTTTGAAATCTCGATATTCATTTATACCTCTCCTATCTTCATCTGCTCCGCCACAGGCGTTTCCCATTCCACACCGATATAGTCCAGCACATGTCCCCAGCCAATATCGTACATCCAGAATTTCCATTCCTTCTCGTTCCTCTCTCGCAAGAGGTCGAATCTGTGCGGACGCTTTTCCATGTGTATCCCGAACCCACACATGCTGCAGCCTGTCCGCTGTGCCTTGGTGGTGTAGAGAGTGCCATCCTCTTTTCGTTCAATCGTGCCATAAATCGCAGGCACAGGCACATCCAGCTCCAACGCCAGCTGTAAAATATCCTGTCTGTTGAAAATCGCAAACGGCGCAGAGCGAATCGTGCTTTTTCCAAAATAATTGCATCCGTTGATTTTCAGGCTCTTTGCCCTTCTTCCGCCTTCGGATGCCATCAGCCCCAGATAGGGCACACTGTTGTGCTGCTTCGCCCAATCGTCACAGGGCTTTTCCTTGAGATAATAACAGCACTTTGCCGATACCTTGAAATCCGGCACGCCGTAGCTCACGCCCTCTGTCTCGTTCTCATATCCGCCGAATTTCTCCAGCCATTTCTGCGACAGCTTCATGCGTGAATTTTTCTGATACCCGCCGTATGCGCCCGTCTCTCCGGTGATAATCGCATGACGCACGGTTTTGTTCTTCTCCGAAGGGTTCTGCAGCAGCTCAATCTTCGATGCAATCTCCTTCGATAACACCGGAAAGCCGAACTCCTGAATGATTTTCGCCTTATTCCAGACTGTACCGTCCGCCCGCTTCAACGGCTGAACCCGCTCAATTCCGAGCTGCTTATGTACTTCCTGTATGCTCCTGTCCTCCAGATGGGACACGCTGATGCCGGGTACATAAATCCCGATGCTCCGCAGGAACAGGAACAATGTAATGCTGTCCAATCCTCCGACCGATACATGGCAGTTCAGCCCTCTGGCGCAGCACTCGTTGTAAAATTCCCACGCCCTGATGTAGGCATAATTCTTTTTGAACTCATAGTCCATTTTCATTTTTACGTTGAAGTCCGCCATCTTCCGCTCCGCACCAATGGCTTCCATCCGCTCTAATACATTTTGCATTTCTATCTCTCCTTAAAACGGCAAACCGTCCTCCTTCTGAGCATATTCTTTCAATCGGTTTACTGTTTCTCTCAACCGGTTAATCCTCACTCCAATCAATCGCCTGTCCGCAATTAGGACAGAACTTATAATCGTCATAATCTACCTCGTATCTGGTTCTGCAGCAGGGGCATAACCACTCGTCAAATATAATCTCTCCATCCTCGTCATACCCATCACCTTCAAAGTCCGGTTGCTTCGGCACTTGCTGTTCCAGTGCAGAAATTGCTATACCAATGGCTCCATAATGTCTCTTAAGTTCTTCCAATGATTCCCATGATGGGTTCAAGGGACTTCCTGTCTCCATAAAACGATGTTTCAAATATTCCAGAGCTTCTTTTCTTGTCATGCTTATCCCTCCTTAAAACGGCAAATCATCATCTTCCAGTGTTTCTTCAATGGGATAGAATCCCTCCTGCTCCGCCAGCCCCATTTGTTTCCCGGTCTGCGCCGCAGGCTTATTCTCCGCATCCCTCTTGCTGCCCGTAAAATAGCAATTCTCTACAACAACCGTTGTTGTCCAATGCCTTTCGCCGTCCTTCTCCCAGCTTCTGACATTCAGCCGCCCTTCAACAGCGAACATGGCACCTTTTTTTCATAAATTTTTCTGCAAACTCCGCCATGGCTCCCCATGCAATGCAGGAGATAAAATCTGTATCTGCCTGTCCATTCTTTTTGAACCGCCGATTGACTGCTAATGTATATGTGGCGTACTGTTTGGAATCCTCTGAACGTGTCCAATCCATTTTGGGGTCGCTTGTCAGCCGCCCCATCAAAATCACCTTATTCATATCTGCCGCCCCCTTCTCTTGTAATGGCTTACCGCTGCGCTCTTTCGCTTGTCCGCTTCATGCAGTATGCTTATCCTTCTGAATCTCTCCAGCTTCTCCGCTTGCCGCTTCCCGTCCCATGTTTTATACTGGTCACACGTCCCATGGCAACCGACAGTCCTCTCTTGGCACCCGCAGCAGGGGCAGTCCCTTCCGCTTGTGCTATATGTAATTCCCTTGCCCATACTCATACCTCCTATAGCAAGTAAAATCCACCCGTATCCGCAGGCGTTTGCGGTTTTCTCTCCTCCGCTTCATCGGGTAAATAATTCCGTCCGATAATCGCCATAAACTCTGCTCTGGTATGGGTTTCCTCAAATTTTCTTTGGCAATCCTGTTTCAGCCGCAAATCAATCTTATGCCCGTCCCTTCCATGGACTCCCTGTGTCCCTCTGTGCCACTCCGGCTTGAGCCACACCCAGAATCCGTGTTTATCCGATATCTGCCGCATCCCTGCACCGAAATAAATATGGTGCCGCTCCAACGGGCCCGTTTCCGTGTCTGTAAAATAGCAGCGTTTACTTTTCCCCTGCAAAATGGAATAGTTATGACTGCCCTTTCTTGCTCCCTGCATCTGTTTCCGCTCCTCCCTCATATTCTCCGTAGTCCATGCCGCCCCGACGGACAGCCTTCATATAACGCACCCAACCGATTTCTGCAAAATAGTCCTCGGTCTGCACAATCACATCAAATCCCTTCGGCGGTCTCAGAGAAACCTTTCTTTTGGTTTCCTTGATAACCTCCAGCTTCACTTCCGGCTTTTTCAGATTCCTACTGGTGCTCCAACGCTTTGCACCCTTTCTGATGTTCTCCTTTGAGAGGTAGCTTGCAAGACGGTTGTCCTTCTGGTTCTTATACAGCTTTTTTATCAGAACTGTACCCTTGCCCCAGACATCTTCTAAAATCTCTGCCGCCTCCTTCATGCTCAGTCCTTCAAATCTATTCATCACGACATGATGATGCACACGATTCTTTTTGCCCTGCGTTTCAACCACTGCAATATATTTCAATTTGGAAAATCCGTTTTTATTCCGATATCGGTTCAGCCTGTCTCTGAAATTGCTGAATTCTTTTTTCGCCTGTTCCATCGTTACCTCTGCCGCATAGGTCAGCAGAACGAAATAATCATCCCCGCCGAAATTGGCATTGATACTGCGTGTTATTTTCTTTCTGGCGATTTGCAGATTTCTTTTTGCCTGTTCCTCTGAGGTGAGATTTTCGCTCCGACCTCTTTCGTATTTTTTCCCGATTGTCCGAGGGCAGTAAAATTCCTCCACCTCGTATACGTCCCCCGACCGAATCTTCTTCCTGTACTTTGGCATTCCCGTTCCTCCTTTTTATGAATAAGAGCGTGTCCACTAAGTTAATTGCTTTATGGACAGTCTAAAGAGACCGCCGCCTCTTGAAAAAACAGTCTCGGGAATACCGTAAAACCCTTGATAAATCAAGGATTCTGTGTTATATTAGATATAGATATGTACGGTCTCCCAAGACCTTCCCGTCTGCGTCAACAGGCGGGCTTTTTTTATGTGTTATCGTGTTTCTTCCTTATATACTGATTCTGCTTCTTCCTCATAAGAGGATGCGCAGTCGCACTGCTCCCCATGGTCCAGATGTGCGCCGCAGTCCGTGCAGACCTCATACTTTCCTTTGTTCCTTCTATCTGTCATACCGCTCCCTCCTTACAAATTATCCTGTACGCTCTGGCAAAGTGATTGCAGAGCCTTTCTCAGCTTATCCGCTTCTTCCTTGCCTTCGGATTCCTCTACGCCATCGATGCAGGTCAGCATTTTGTTGATTTCCCCCTGCACCGCCTCAAAATGCACCTTAAAAACTGTAATGCCGGAAGATCCTGCCGCTTTCAGCTTCTTTTCTGTATCCGCCTTTACCTGCGCCAATTCCTCTTTAGCTTTCAGCATCGCTTCTTCCGCTTCCTTCTGTGCGGCTTCATGCGCTTCAATGGCTGCCTGTGCCTCCTTTGCCTCTTTCTTCGCTTTCTCTGCATCCTTCTTGGCTTTATCCAGCTTCTTCTGCATGGCTTCTTCTGCCCTCTGATTGGCGGTGTTCTCCGCTTCTCTGCGGATTCTCTCCAGTTCGGATTCGTCCGGAAGGGCTGTCTGCTCTGCCTGCATCCGCAGCTCATCCATTTCACTCTCCATGGCGGCAATCCGTTCCTCCGCTTCTCTCTTGGCTTGCTCCGCCGCCTCCTTCTGGTTAACCAGTGCTTCCAGTTTATCCTCTGTTTCTTTATAGGCGGCATCCACAGCGTTATCCTTCTCTGTCCGGAACAGATCCAACTGCGACTGTAATTTCTCTTTTTCCGCGCGTTCCGCTTCCAGCTCCTTCAGCAGACGCTCCATTTCCTTTGTTGTCATGGCGGCAACCGTTTTTTCTTCGCCGTCAATCTCGTGTGCCTCGCCTACAAATTCTTCTCTTTCCTCTGCCGGCAGGGAAAGCAGGAGCAGTGCCTTTGTGGCACTGTTTCCCATGTCCGCAATCAGCTGCGGATTTCTGTATTCCTTGGCAATCCGCATGAAATTCTGTGCGGTACGTTCCGAGAACTCCACCTCATTCTGCAGCCATGCACCCCATGCGCCATGCGGCAGTGTCAGCTTTGCCTCATGCAGACGTTTTCCAATCTCGATAATGGCGTTGCCCGCCTGTAATTTATAAAAATTGATTTCCTGTGTAATGACCTCAATCGGTCTTGTGATTTCATTCATGCTGCTGCCTCCTTAGCCTTCTTTTTTCCGCCTTTTTTCACGACTTTTTCCATCCACATATCCACAAAGTTCTTCACATCCGGGTTTCTGTCATAGGATGCGTTATGCTCTGTGCGACATTGAATAACCCTTTTCTTCTGCAATTCCAATGTATAAAATGGCTTGTCCGGTTCGTTTGCTTTTCGCAGGAAAAAGATCGCAGTCTTTTCTTCTGCCATATCCCTGATGTAGCCGCCGACGCAGTGATGCAGAGCCTTTCCTTCTGCTGTCAACTCCATCTGCTCTCTTGCAGGGCGAATGAAAAATTCTCCTTCGCTCCATGCGAATTTTTCCAGCTTTTCTACCGCCTTTTGGAATTTCTCTTGGTCTGCCTTATTTCTTTCAAATTTGACCTGTTCCATCGTGCGGTTGTGCGCCGCCGTCAAATCCTTCGGAAAGAGAATCTCTCTGTCATGTAAATCAAAATGCAACTGCTCACATTCACGCAGATAATCCCGATAGATTCGTGCGGATTCATCCTTTGATACATTTCTTCTGTCTGGATTTTCTTCTTTCCGTTTCTCCGTCTGCTTTTGGATATACTTCAAGATTTTTCCTACACTCGCATAAGCCGTTGCCCTGCTCCAAAGCTGTATATCCACCTTCGATTCAAGCACCAACCGTATCTCGGTATCTGTGATTTTTTCTCCGTATCTTTCCCAAAGGTCATTCACGCGCTGAATATCATTCAAGCTCCACTCCTCCGGCGGCATCAGCTTTAAAATCCGCAGCGGAAATCGAAAGCATTCTTTCAGCTTTTTCCGTTCCCAGAGGATGGCATTTCGGTTTTCCCTGTCCATGCCAAAAATCCTGTTATGTACAATATTCCGATAACCTGTTTTCCAGAGAAATTCAATCACGGGGTATTTTGCGTGGTATTCCAGAAAATAAATCGCATTTCTGTATCCCCCTTCTTCCAGATACCCCTCCAGATCGGCATACTGCATTGCCGTTCCGCTCAGTGCTTCTTCTATCCCACCGGTATAGAAGAAATAGCTGCCGTCATAAATACGGTTGTCTTGCCATCTGGTCCATTCGTCCAGCTCGTACCGCTCTGTACGCATATAGTAGTTATCCTTCCCCTGTTTTTGCCACTTGACCGTTTTGTTTCCTCTGATGGCATATCTCACAGTTTCTTGAAGGAAATCCTCTATATGCTCCCATTGCGCCGTATGGTCTCTGCGTAACAGCCATTGTCGGAAGAACACCGTTTCTCCGTCCGTTCCCTTCTGCACCGCAACGATATTTTCAATGTAATTTGCGGCAAACGCACAGCCATCCTCCAGCACACAGGAAACCCTTGCGCCGCAGTTCGGGCAGTTAACCCTTGTACTCTGCGTAAATCGTCTGCCTCTTGCATGAACCTGTGTGCCGCAAACAGAGCAGGTGCCGTGGACATTTCCTTTTTTATAAATGATTACTCTGTCCTCCGGCAGAACCTCCCGACGTATGTAGTCAATCATTCCTTCCGGTAAGGCTTCGGGGCAAAGCCGATAGTCCTCATCCATCAGTTCGCCCCGTTCCTCCATTGACCGTTTCTTCATTTCCTGCCTTGTTTGCTCTACCCATGTGCAGAGATTGTCCAGCTGATGATTCCCCGTTTTTTCTGCTTTCAGAAACCGCCGCAGGGCTTCTTCCTCTCTGGGGGAAATCATGGCGTATTCCCCTGTGAACCTCCGGAAGGAATCCAGAACCTTCTGCTGTACCTTTCCTTCGTGCGTGATGCCCTTTACCTCTCCGCTTTTCTTTCCGCAGACGATACGGAAGGAGGGCGTTTCTCGTTTGTACGAAACACAGGCGGTGTTTTCAAGAAAATCGACCACAAGCATTCTCTCTCCGTCCACCACAGGCTCCTTTACCGTAACTCTCCACCGCTCCATGCTTTCCCTACGGAACGGGGCAAACGGCATTGCTTGTATCTTTTTCAGATTCATGCCCTCGCCTCCTTACAGGAAATCTTCCAGACTGACGCAAACGCCCTTTTTCGCCTCTTCCGCAGGTGTCTGTGGATTTGCTGTCAAGCCGAAATATTCTCTTGCCCAGCCGTATACTACAGAATCCTCAATGACAGCGCAGTCTCCTTCCTTTTGCTTGGAAGCCTGATTCTCGATACCGGCTAAGGCTTTTGCAAGCGTTTTTTCTTTCTTTAATACCTTTTCCGCTGCCGCTTCGGATGTAATGTTGTCAATGATATGCTCACCGATGAGTGCCATATACCTGTTACTCGGCTCCTTCTGAATCTCTGTATTTATCTTCTTGATTGCATCCTCGATTTTTCCCATTGTCAAAACCTCCGCCTTTTTCCTATTTCTTTTAACTTGTGATAAAATGATTTTAGATGGCTCCTCGAAGCAACATCCCCGGTCAAAGAGGGTGATTACCATGTTCTTCTTCTTTTTCTTTTTGGAGTTTCCTAACATTCTTTCCGAGCGTCTGACACACGCTATGGGAAAAATGAATATGGATATCAGCACACTTGCTCTTCTGGCAAACATTTCTCCCGTTACCGTTCAGCGTTGGTTAAACGGAACTTATCAGCCACGCCATGTGAATCTCCCAAAACTCATTTGCGCGCTCCAAGTTCCGGCTGACTATCTTTGTATAGAATAACCATAGTCTTCTATGTTTTTTTATTTCATTATCCCGGGGATGCTGCTTCGAGAAGCCATATTTTCATTGCATAAATCCTACTTTTCTGCTACTATGTAATTGATTGTTTATCCATTCCCCCGAGGCGTGCCACCGCCAAAGGGGATATTTTATTTTTCTTCGAAACACTTTTCGTATGTCATTCCTGTCTCCTTCAGGATCAGGTCAATGACATATTTCGTCGTTCCTCTCTCGCCCTTCATCAATGTGATTACCGTTTTATGGGCTACCCCGATTCTTCCGGCAAAGTCACTGATAGATTTACAGTTCATCCATATCCATTTCTCCAGATTCGGGTAAATGCTCCATCCTTCGTCCTTCATTCCTTCACCACCTTTCTGCGAAATTCATCCTTGAAGAAGAAATACTCCGTCAGAATATTCACCCCCAGGCACACGCCCAGAGCCACCATAATGTACATATCTCCGAAGTAATACAGAATAGCCCCGATGACCGTCAGATCCGCTACGATTGCCGCTACGGCATAGCCAGTGAACCGTAACGCCCAGCGAATCGGTTTCCGTAAACGTCTGCGTTTTTTCATAATCTCACCCTTTCATAGCTTGTCCTTCTCATGGGGCAAAGCCCCTCTTATGTATTTGCCGCTTCCTTTGCCGCCGCTTCCTCTCTTTTCTTTATGGCAATCATCTTGGCTTGATAAATCGCCTCTCTTACCTGCTCGCTGATGCGGGCCTCCTCCTCCGGTGTATGCTCGCAGTAAGTAATGGTTACATTGTATTTTTTTGGCGCTCTTCTCGGCATAAAACCACCTCCTGTTAAACTGTATGTACTGCCGATTTTGTCCTATTCCTTGTTATCCTTCTTCTTGGCTCTGTGTGCCGCTTCCAAAGCCGCTGATGCCGCATACAGAGCAATCACCATTGCCACCAACCCTACCACGCCTGCAAAGGTCAGCAGGGCAAGGGCGGCAAGTAAATCTGCCATTGCATCCCCTCCTTTTTCACTTTGCTTGACAATTTCCTCCCCCTATCCTATTCTGAAAATACAGGCTGTTGCAGCAGCCAAGTACATAGGAAAGGAGGATTTTGCCATGCAGATTAGCGAACTTGATAGAATTCTTTCTCAAATTGCTGAGGATTTTGCCACAGAAACAAAAATGTTATTCCCAGAAGGAAACTCTGAGCCTGTTACAAGTGGTGACCTATCAGAACTTTCAAGACAGGTTTTCTATGCTCTGAACGAGTATAAGAAAGCTATCGTCAAAGCTTTAAATGATAAGTAATTACACGCCTGCATCCTCATCAGATGCGGGCATTACTTCTACCTCGATACCTCTCCCTAAGCCATCATAGCCCTGAAAAATGTCCATCAGCTCTTTGAGCAATTCATTTGCCCTTTCTAATTTCTGTGTAACCTCTTTTTCGTTTTTAACTCTTAAAATCACTTTCATCTTGTTTACCTCCCCTCAGCTTGCGTCTTTATCTTCTTTGATGCCAAACAACTCCCTTTCCTTGACTTTTTGCTCCGTCCTTCCTATCCTTTCTATAGGGTGACCATATAGATAAAGGAGAACCTATGTACAAATACTATCGAAATTACAATGCCTTCAAGCAAGACTTCTACTGGCATATCAACACACTGAATGATTTTATCAGAAGCCTTGATACAGACACCTGTTGGGAATTTCAATGTTGTACTGTATTAGACCCTAAAGCAGAGCAGCTAAATATCGTTTATTATTCTCTGGACCGCAGTAAAACGCTTTCCGTCAAGGGAATAAAATCCGACTCAGCTTATAAATTTGAGGTTATCTCAGACTGTGTAAAGTAGCCTCTATCACTGCACCATTATTGCGTTTGATTTCCCAGCGACCGTAGTACACTCCGCTGCACATCTCTAAAATGCAAATCAATTTTTCACCATGGTCACCCTTTCCTTCGCAGAGGTGCAATTCAATCTCCCTGCCGATTAAGGAAATAACAAGTTTTGCTTGCAATTCTTCAACTTTATCTAATAATTTTCTAAAGCACTGTGCTATCAATCTTCACACCTCCTCTTAGCTTACTTTTTGAAATTGCACTATATGTGCAATTAACTAGCAAAAAAAATTTCTTCAACGCTCTTTCCATAATGCTTAGATAACTTTACTTTTACCTCATCTCTCGGAATGCGTTTTCCTTTTTCATACATTGAAAGTGCGGAACAGCTGATTCCTACAGCTGTAGAAACGCTTCTCAATGTTTCACCTTTTTCTCTTCTCAGCATCCTAAGACATTTTCCTGCTTTTGTTTTATCCATCCTTCCACCTCCTGTTCTTTTCCTATATATTACACTATATGTGCAATTATTGCAATATATTATTTCACCAAGAATTTAGCACACTGCTTTTACACTTTATGTGCAAAATTAACATTGACTTTTTTACACTTTTCGTGTACTTTATAGGTACAAACTTAAATGGAGGGGATTAAAATGGCAACCTTCGCAGAAAGGCTCAAATTTTTGCGAACTGATAGAGACCTTACACGGCTGGCTCTCTCTAAACTAATCGGAGTTTCTCATAGCAGTATCAATATGTACGAGCGCGGAGAGAGAGAACCAAACCTCGAAACTCTTGAGGCTATTGCAGACTATTTCAATGTAGATATGGACTATTTATTAGGCAGGCAAGATATTCCCCGTAGAATTGACCTCTCAAGCAGATTACCTATGGACACATCCTCTAATCTTATTAGTCTTACATCTCATGAACATGATGTAATTACTTCATACCGTAATCAACCCGATATGCAACCCGCTGTTGATAGAATCCTCGGCGTTGAATCAGAACCACCTAAAATTCCAGATCTTATGTACGATGATTACGAACTTTCAAGCACCATACAAAAGGCAGCACAAACACCTGTGCCTTATACTTTGGAAGATTCAAAAGACGTGACATCAAAAAAATAAAAACTCCCCCAAGGAGGTTCCCATGGAAAAACTATACTCCCTCATCGCCGCACTGGGCGAGAAATACAACGCAGAAAAAATCCTTCTCTTTGGCTCCCGCGCCAGAGGAGACAACCACGAGCGCAGCGACATCGACCTTGCTATCTACGGCATGCCGGAGGAAAACCAAGCGCACTTCTGGTGTGATATTGATGACCTGCCAACCCTGCTGAAGTGCGACCTTGTCCATGTGACAGCCTATACCGATGCAGAGCTGATAAAGAATATTGAAAAGGATGGTGTTGTGCTTTATGAAAAAGATTGAAAATTATCTGAAAGCTGTACAGCGCTTGGATGAAGCAAATATAGAATACCGCAAGCATCCCGATAACGATGTCATCCGTGACGGTCTGATTCAGCGGTTCGAGTTTACATTTGAACTGGCATGGAAAGCCTCCAAGGAATATCTCATTGACCAAGGCTTTTCCAATGATCTGCATTTTCCCAAGCAGGTGCTGCGTGCCGCCTATGAAAACCACATGATTGATGATGAAGCAGTCTGGCTGAAAATGCTCAGCTCCAGAAACAGCACCTCGCATATCTATGATGACCGCGTTGCCACTGCCATCGCAAAGGATATTGCTACATCCTTCCTGCCGGTGCTGAAAAAATTATCTGATTACTATAAAGAAATTTAAATAAAAAATCCCCCTTCCCTGTTGGCGCAGAGAAAGAGGATTCATAAAGCGGTCGCATGATACAACCACTCCTCGCAACAGTATTGTATCATAAGACCGCTTTCTTTGCTATACATTTTTATAGACAGAAGGAGGTCTTTTTTATGATTGCGATTTATGCACGGCAGTCTGTCGAGAAAAAGGACAGCATCAGCATTGAATCTCAAATTGAATATGCCAAGCGTGAGGTTTTCACAGAGGATTTCAAAATTTATCAGGACAGCGGCTATTCCGGCAAGAACACAAACCGTCCTGCCTTCCATGAAATGATGGCGGATGTGCAGAGCGGCAGAATTGAAAAGGTGGTTGTCTACCGCTTAGACCGTATCAGCCGTTCCATTCTGGATTTTGCGGATTTCATCAATATTCTGGAATCGAACCGCATTTCCTTCGTTTCCGCCACGGAAAAATTCGATACCTCTACCCCCATGGGACGTGCCATGCTGTATATCATCGTAGTGTTCGCCCAGCTGGAACGGGAAACCATCGCGGAGCGTGTGCGGGATAATTACTATGCCCGTGTGAAAAAGGGTGCCTGGGGCGGCGGCCCTGCTGCCTTCGGGTTCGATCTTGTGAAAACCACGATTGACGGGAAGAAGGCAACCATCTGTCAGCCAAACGAGCAAATTTCCGTTGTGCAGCGTATCTTTGAGCTGTACGCCCTGCCCTATTCCAGCCTTGCGGATGTGCAGCGGCAGCTCATACAGGATGGCTCCGTTTCCTCCGGCGGCGTGAATTTCGATAATGCCAAGCTGTCCTCTATCCTGAAAAACCCGGCTTATGTCCGTGCGGATACCGCCGTTTATAATTTCTACAAAGCCAAGGGGGCAATTCTGGCAAATCCACCGGAGGATTTCGACGGCGTGCATGGCTGTATTCTTGTCGGCAAGCGGGATGCCAACGAGCGAAAATATAAGGATGTTTCCAATCATCTGCTTGCCATGGGACACCATGAGGGCATTGTGGATAGCACAGCCTTCCTCTTTTGTCAGCAAAAGCTGTCTCGCAATAGGCAAATCAAAAATACATATAAGGGCAAGCACTCGTGGCTGACAGGCTTGGTAAAATGCGCTCACTGCGGCTATGCCTTTACCATCCGTTTCAGCAAAACAAAGGATGGACAGGTGCCGTATTTCTGCTGTTCGGGGAAATATCTGCATAAGGCCTGTACCGCAAAGCAAACCCATCGAGTACGGGAGATTGAGGCAGAGGTGCAGGCAAGCTTGATTCAACATGCCGCCTCCTATAACCTCATTCATCGGCAAAATACAGATGCCGCTGCAAAGGAATTTCAAAGCAGGATTTCCGAAATTGATGCCAAAATCGAAAATCTGATTCTCTCTCTGGAAAGCGTCAGCCACGTTTCCGCACAGTATATCAACCAAAGGATTGAAGCCCTGCATCACGAAAAGCAGCTGCTCCTGCACCGCTACAACGAAACCATTTCCGAATATAATATCAATGAGGTTACGCCCTTTTCCGCTACCGATTGGGAACAGATGGATATTGAACAGAAACGGCAGCTTGCACGCTCTCTCATTCGCACTGTTTATCTCTCCGAGGATGGGCTTTCCGTCAGCTTTAATATTAAAAACGGCGGTCACAAACCTTGATTTTTCAAGGATTCTGACCGCCTTTCTTTTTGTTGTGGGTGTATCCACATCCCACTGAATGGTATAATACCCATTCTGCTCCGCTGTTTCAATCACATGGTTATCATATTCCCCAAAGGGCGGGCGAAACAGTTCCATCTCCACTCCCGTAAGCTTCTTCACATTTTCATGACACTTCTGCAATTCCTGTGCAATTTCCTCGGAGGAAATCCGACTCATGTGCGGATGTGTAGCGGAATGGTTGCCCAAATCGTGCCCTTCCGCGGCGATTTTCTTCACCTCCTCCGGATATTTTTCCACCCAATAGCCACAAAGAAAAAATGTTGCCTTTACGTCATTTTCCTTTAGAATCCGCAGCAGCTCATCCGTATCATCGGCTCCCCAAGCCGCATCGAAGCTAACGGAAACCTGCGGCTTCTCCGTCTGCACGCAATAAATCGGCAGCCTTCTTTCCCCCTCTGCAACGGCAAAAACCTTCTCCGCCGCCCTTGGCACGCCCATATACGCCGCCGCAAGCAGCAAAAGCCCCAGCACGCCGCATGCCGCCCGTTTTTTTGTGATATGTATCCGTTTCCAAGCCTTCATACGAATTTCCCTCCGCGTTGTTTTTTCTAACAATATATTTCCGAAGGGAATAAATCAGAATCGCCATTTTTCGCCGCCCATCTCGCTCTAGTCAATTTCCATGAAAAATGCTAAAATTTTTGCAGGCGCATTGACCACCAACGAAAAAAATCGACAAATACAGATAAGAAAAGGAATTTTAAACATGAAGTATATTATTTTTGATTTAGACGGCACTCTTATTGATTCCATGCCCACATGGCACGGCACCGGCGCAGCTTTTCTGGAAAAACACGGCTTTGCAGTGCCGGAGGATATCCATGATGTTGTAAAAACACTGACGCTTTACCAGACGGCGGAATATTTCAGGCATGATTTAGGCGTTCCGTTTGACGCACAGCAGATTGTGGATGAAATTACATCCTATGTAACAGACGCATATAAATACACCATTCCCCTGCGTCCCTCCGCGAAGGAATATCTGGAGGCAATGGCAAAAAAGGGTGTGAAGATGTGCATCCTCACAGCATCCGAAGCAGGGTATATCCAGCCTGCGTTAGACCGTCTGGATATCCGCAAATATTTCGACTGCATCCTGACCTGCACAGAGCTGGGGGTTTACAAGGAGGACGGTAAGGCATTTCTAACCGCCATGGAAAAAATGGGTGGCACATTGGAGGAAACTGCCGTATTTGAGGATGCGCTCTATGCAGTAAGAGGCGCAAAGGCGGCAGGCTTCCGGGTATATGCCGTTCTGGATGAGGACTTTCGCGGACAGACGGATGTGGATAAAATCACCGCACTGGCAGACTGCTCCTTCCGCGATTACAAGGAATTGCTGTAACAAAAATCACTCTAACCAAAAAGGACGCTTCTCTTTCTTTGAGAAACGCCCTTTTTCATTTTCTATTTTTTATTCTGCTTCCTCTTTCCGATAATACACCGCGGCATTTTCGGGGCTGACCATGCAGATATAGCAATCGGTCGCAAATTCAAACCCGGCAAAGCCGCCGATTCTCGGCAAAATCTCAATATGCCAATGGAAATCCGTATCTCTCGGGCCATCCATCACGCAAATGTTATAGCCAATATCCTCACGAATCCCCGTTACCCTTCCAAGCATCTTCCGCAAAAGTGCCGCAAGCTCCTGCCGTTCTTCCGCGCTCATTTCGCCAAAATCACGCTGATGTGCCTTCGGGGCAAGCCAGAGCTCATAGGCAAAGCGTCCGGCGTAGGGCGTAAGCGCAAGAAAATGCTCTGTTTCCGCCACAATACGCCTGTTCGTTTCCTTTTCGTAGGCAAGCATTTTGCAGAACAGGCAGTCCTCTCTGCGCATAGCCTCCGCCATGGTTGCCGCACGCTTCGGCACAACAGGCAGCCCCACCACCTGCCAATGCGAATGGTGCATGCTCATCCCTGCGGAGGGCCCGCAGTTTTTGAAAATCTGCACATACTGCGTATCTGCACGATTGCGGAAAAAATGCAGTCTATCCTGTAATACCTGCAAAATGCTTGCGATATGCGCCGCATCGAAGGTATCAATCGTAGCATCATGGTCAGGCGTATCCACCAGAATCTCGTGCCTTCCCCTTCCTGCGGTCTGGGTATAAAACGGCTCCTCTGTCGCATCCGTACAATCCTCTCGGACAGTCGGAAATTTATTCGGAAACACGCGCATCTGCCATGCCCCGTTAGGGCCATCCTGATAAATGGCATCCGGTGTCCATGCCTCATGTCCGCCGCAGAAGGGGCATTTCTCGCTGTTTGCATGTTTTCTTTCTGTATTATGGACAAATTCATAGGGGCGATTTCTTCTGTTCTCCGCATAAAGTGACATCTCGCCCGTAAAAGGATTTGTTCTGATTTCAGACATCCTTATTCCCCCTTCTGATACGTCCACGCTTCAATCCCACGGAACACATTGCTTTCCACAGGATGCACTTCTCCTCCGATATTTTTAGATGCAAAAACCGCCTGATTGCGGTAGGCAATGCTGATATAAGGCAGCTCCTCGGCAAGCTTTTTCTGCAGGCTGCTATAAGCCAGAAGCGTCTGCCCTTCGCCGACTGCCGTCCTTGCCGCCGTCAGCAGGGTATCCATATCCGCGTCGCTGTAGCCGATATAATTCAAACTGCCGCCCGTGCCGAAAAACGGCGTTAAATCCGTCACCTCTGAGCATTTCCAGCCGCCCACCACAAGGTCAAACTGTCCGCTCTCCAATCTCTGCTGATAGGTTTCAAAGTCCACCTTGTCCAGTGTCACCTCAAAGCCGATCGCCGTCAGCTCCTCCTTCAGCTTCGAGGCAATCTGTACCCGACCCGTATTTTCCTGATTTACCAGAATGGTCGCGCGCAGGCTCTGCCTTATGCCGCTGATTTCCTTTTCCAGCTTGCCATCCTTATCCGCATCCGTCCAGCCGCTGTTTTTCAGGAAGGTTGTCGCCATTGTGGGGTTATATTCATACGTCGCCACGTTTTCCTCGTAAAGCCAGCTTTTCGGGTTGATGGGTGTATTCGTCATGGCGGCATAATTCAGATACACGCTTTCCTTAAGGTTATCCCGCGGCACCGCATACGCAACCGCCTGTCTGACAGATTTATCCTTCCAAAGCTCCTTGCGGAAGTTAAAGCCGATAAAATCATACTGATTTGAGGTAAACTGGTGCATCCCCGAAACGCTTTCGTCAGCGTATTTGCCTGCATCCATAGCGTTTGTCACAAGCACATCCGTCATACCCTGCTCAAACGCGTTGATATCCGTTTCCTCTCCGGCGGTCATCTTCACACGAATTTCGGAAATCTGCGGCGTACTCCCATAATAGGACGCACTTGCCTTCAGCTTCATTTCCGATGCCTGCTGATAGGATTCCATTTCATACGGGCCATCCCCGACAGGCTTCGTGCCCGTGTCGCTCTGTCCGCTGTAATAGCCGGCAGGAATAATCGGGAATCGCAGCGCATCAATATTTGAGCTAAAGCTGTCGCGGAAGGTAATCACAACGGAATTCGTTCCCGTTTTGCTGCAGCCGCTCACATAATTCATCACCTGCTTATACACCGCATCCTCCGGGGCATTTCGCAGGGTATTGACGGAATAGACCACATCATCTGCCGTCAGTGCCGTTCCATCCTGCCATCTGATATTGCTGTTCAGATTCACGGAAAGGCTTCTGCCATCCGCCGAAAATTCCCAATTCTGCGCCACAGCAGGGCATGCCTTGCCGCTTTCGTCAAAATCAAGTAGCGGCAGAAACAGCAGCTTGAGGATACGATCAACCGTTTCTTCTCTGTTCAGCAACGGATTCAGCGTTTCCGGAATCCGCATGGAAAGCGTCAGCATTGCGTCTTTGGATGCAATGCCCACCTCCTCTGTTGCCGTCGTTTTCTTCTTCGTTTGCTCCTCCTTCTTGCCACAGCCGCCAAGCCCAAGGCAGAAAATCAGCAAAAGGAGAAAAATCCTTTTTTTCATCATTCTTCATTTCCTTCCAAATCCGCAGTTCTGTCTGCATACACACCAAGCGGAGTTTCCTCCAGATACGCTTGCAGGCGCAGCCGCAGCCGATATGCCTGCTCCGCCAGCTTCACTCGTTTCACATAGCTTTTCGTTTCCTCGTATGGAATTTCATCCAGCGTAATGCCGTCCCAGCTCATTTCCTCATCCGCAAGCCACCGCGCCACACTGCCATGCCCTGCGTTATAGCCTGCCAGAACCGTTTCCGAAACACCGCCGAATTTTTCTGTCAGCCAGCTTAAATACCAGCAGCCGATATGGATATTCGTATCCGGATCGGTCAGGTCAATGGCTGCGGGGTCAAGTCCCATCTGTGCCGCTGCCCATTTTCCCGTTTCCTCCGTCACCTGCATCAGCCCAATGGCATCCGCAGAAGATATGACATCCGGCTCAAAATGGCTTTCGCAGAAAATCACACCATACACAAAGGCCTCCTCCAAGCCATATTCCGCCGCATACTGCTCCACAATATCCCGATACTGCAAAGGCAGCACACGCGGCAAAACCACACTATAGCCAAACGCCGCCAGCAGCACCAGAACCACCGCCAGCGTAAACAATTTCCTGATACATCGAATCATTGTTCCTTGCTTCCTTTTTATATTGTTTTTAAAATTTCATCCAACTGCCCCTGTAAATAGGCAAGCTCTTTGCTGTTGTCAATCACAACCGATGCCGACTCCTTATATTCCTCCCAGCTTTTCTGGTTGGCAATGCGCGCCTTGGCAAGGTCATAGCTGACACCATCGCGTGCCATCACACGTTTTGCGCGCACCTCCGGATCGGCATAGACCACCCAGACCGTATCACAGCGGCTTTCCAGCCCTGCCTCAAGCAGGAGCGGTGCATCCAGAATCACTGCCCTGGCGGTGTTTTCCTTCTCTGCCTTGGCAATCTGTCTGTCCACCTCCGCACAGATATATTTATGGGTGCATTGGTTCAAAAATGCCAGCTTTTCGGCATCATGGAAGACAATTTCCCCCAGCCTTCTGCGGATGATATTTCCTTTTGCATCCAAAATTCCCGTTCCGTAATACTTCACAATTTCCTGATATGCAGGCTCGCCTTTTAAAATGATTTCATGCGCAATTTTATCCGCATCAATCACCACTGCACCTGCCGCCGCAAGGCTTTTGCTGACAACGCTTTTACCGCTGCCCGTGCCGCCTGTCAAACCGATTACCTTCATTTCGTTTCCCCTCTTTTTTATTTCGCCTCGAACCACGATGCGCCCTCATGCACATCCACATCCAAGGGAACCAGTAAATCCGCCGCATGCTCCATGTTTTCCTTCAGGATTTTTGCGACAGCCTCCTTTTCTTCTTTATATGCTTCAATCAGCAGCTCATCGTGTACCTGCAAAATCAGACGAGAACGATAGCCGCCCTCCTGCAAGGCACGATGCACCTTTATCATGGCAAGCTTAATAATATCCGCAGCAGTGCCCTGAATAGGCATATTCATTGCCGCGCGTTCACCTGCCGCCCTTTGCATGAAATTGCTGCTTTGCAGCTCAGGCATATTTCTGCGGCGGTTCCAGAGCGTAGAGACATAGCCGTTTTTCGTCCCGTTTTTAATCGTATCCTCCATAAAGGTCTTGATTTTGGGATATCTCGCGAAGTAAGCGTTGATGTACTCCTCCGCCTCCTTGCGGCTGATGCCTAAATCCTGCCCCAAGCTAAACGCGCCCTTGCCGTAGATAATGCCGAAATTAACCGCCTTGGCATTGCTCCTCTGTAATGGTGTCACCTCGTCAAATGGCACATGGAACACCTGCGAAGCCGTCATGCGGTGAATATCCTGATTGCTTTTGAACGCTGCAATCAGGCTTTCATCCCCGGAGATATGCGCCAGTACGCGCAGCTCAATCTGCGAATAATCGGCATCCAGAAAGCAGAATTCCGCACTTTCGGGAATGAAGATTTTCCGAAGCTCTCTGCCCAGCTCCAAGCGGACAGGAATATTCTGCAAATTCGGCTCTGTTGAGGAAATCCGTCCCGTTGCCGTAATGGTCTGGTTGAAGGTGGAATAAATCTTCTCCGTTTCGGCATCCATCACCGCCAGAAGTCCGTCCGCATAGGTGCTTTTCAGCTTCGCCAGCTGTCTGTAGTGCAGAATCCGCTCCACAATGGGATGCGCCGTCCGCAGCTTTTCCAGCACATCCGCCGCGGTGGAATAGCCCGTTTTGGTCTTTTTGCCGCCCTTCAGCCCCAGCTTTTCAAATAAAATCACGCCTAACTGCTTCGGGGAATTGATGTTGAATTTTTCCCCTGCCAATGCGTAAATTTCTTCTTCCATGCCGTCCAGACTTTCGCCCAGACGCTTCTGATACGCCAAAAGCGCCGCCTTATCCACCTTGATGCCGTATTTTTCCATATCCGCCAGAACGTAAATCAGCGGCATTTCCATATCATAAAACAGGCTTTTCTGCTCATTTTCCGCAAGCCGCTCCTCCATCACTTTTCTCGCGCGGAAGAAAATCTCCGCCTGCCTTGCGCCATAGGCGGTGCGCTCTGCTTCGGGCAACGCCGCAAAGGCCTTTTTCGTTCTGCCCTTCCCGAAAACCTCCTCCTGCGAAGGATAGGTTTCATTCAGAAAGGCTGCCGCAATATCGTCATATTCGTAGGAGCTGCCCGTCGCATTGAGGATATACGCCCCGATAGCGGTATCAAATTCCGCCGTAAAGCCGTCATAGCCATAGCTGCGCAGGAAACGGATATCCTTCTTCACATCATGCCCGATTTTACGGTATGCGCTGTCCGCAAAAAACGGCTGAAATATCTCCAGAAGCTCCTGCATCAAAAATGCCATGGATGCTTCCATCCAGACACCGCCAAGCTGCTCCTGATAGAGCGCAAGCCCCTGTCCTTCCTCGTTTTCGTAAACAAAGGCATACCCGACCTCGCCCTTTTTGAGCGCGGCAAGCACCTCCTTCGCACCTTCCCTATCCGCAACAAAGCGATAGGTCTGCTCTGCCTGCTTTGGCGCGGAAGCACTCCCCTCAAAGCGGCTGAACATGCTCTTAAATTCCAGACGTTTTACCAATTCGTATGCCGTCTGGTTAAACATATCGCCGATTTTCAGGGTCTCCTTATCCCATTCTAAAGGCATATCCCGCACAATCGTCGCCAGAAATTTACTCAATCTTGCCTGCTCCTGATACGCCGCAAGGTTTTCGGATGCCTTTTTCGGCTTGATTTCCGCCGCATGGGCAATCGCCGTTTCAATATCGTGATACTGCGTGATAATCTTCGCCGCGGTTTTTTCGCCAATGCCGGGCACGCCGGGGATATTATCGGACGCATCCCCCATCAGTGCCTTCATATCAATAAATTCGGCAGGTGTCACGCCATATTTCGCCTGCACATCCGCCGCGTAATAATCCTCTGTTTCCGTGCGTCCGCCCTTCGTTTTGGGAATCCGCACCTTGAGGGTTTCCCCTGCCAGCTGCAAAAGGTCTCTGTCCCCCGAAACCACAACAGGCACAATGCCGTTTTTCTCCGCCAGAGCGGAAAGCGTCCCCAGAATATCGTCCGCCTCAAAGCCCTCCTGCTCGAAAATAGGGATGTGCATGGCCTGCAGTACCTCCTTCAAAAGGGGCATTTGTTCGCGCAGTTCCTCCGGCATACCCTTTCTGGTTCCCTTGTAGCCGTCAAAGGTTCTGTGGCGGAAGGTGGGCGCATGCAAATCAAACGCCACCGCCAGATAATCGGGCTGCTCCTCATCCAGAAGCTTAAATAAAATATTCAGAAATCCATATACCCCGTTGGTATAGCGACCTTCTCCGTTGGTCAGCAGCGGAACGCCGTAAAATGCACGGTTCACAATACTGTTGCCGTCAATCAGCATGATTTTTTCAGCCATGAAAATAGCCTCCTGTCATCACAAAATTTATATACAAGGCGATATAAGCCTAATTTTCCATATTAAAAATAATTATACTACAAAATCGTGAAAAAATATATCTGACACGAAAAAAAATACAGCACACCTTTTTCCGAGATATGGCATATCATAAATCAGAATCAGTCTCTTAGGAGGAACGGCTATGAAAAAGAAACTTTGCTTGGCTTTATCGGGGGCGCTCTGCCTGTCCGCAGGAGTTGGCTGCGGCACAGAAACGGCAGAGGAAACGCTGACTCCCGTCCGTCTGAATGAGGTCGTCCATTCTGTTTTTTATGCGCCGCAGTATGTCGCACAGGAATTGGGCTTTTTCGAGGAGGAGGGCTTAGATGTGAGCGTTGCGGTCGGCAATGGCGCGGATAAATCCATGACTGCCCTGCTTTCCGATTCCGCGGATATTGCCCTGCTTGGCACAGAGGCAGGTCTGTATGTCTATGCCGAAGGGAAGGCAGATTACCCCAAAACCTTCGCCCAGCTGACCCAGCGCGCAGGCAATTTCCTTGTTTCCAGAGAGAAAGAACCCGATTTCCAATGGTCTGATTTGGAAGGAAAATCCGTCATCGGCGGCAGATTGGGCGGCATGCCGGAAATGGTTCTGGAATATGTCATCAAGGAAAACGGCATGACCATCGGTAAGGATATGGAAATCATCAACAACATTGATTTCACCTCCACCGCAGGCGCATTTCTGGGCGAGGTCGGCGATTATACCGTAGAATTTGAGCCTGCCGCAACCACGCTTGAACAGAGCGGCAAGGGGCATATTGTGGCATCTCTGGGTGAAGCAAGCGGCTATGTGCCTTACACCGTTTATATGGCACAGGATGCTTTCCTGCAGGCACATCCCGATGTCGTCGAAGCCTTCACCCGTGCCATTTATAAAGGGCAGCAATGGGTAGAAAGCCATTCTGCCGCAGAAATTGCAAAGGTAATTCAGCCGCAGTTTGCCGAAACCGACCTCGATACCCTCACCACCATCGTGGAGCGCTATCAGAAACAGGATACCTGGAAAACCGACCCGACCGTTTCCCCTGAAGGCTTTGTCCTCATCCAGAAAATCATGATGGAAGGAAAGGAGCTTTCGCAGGAAATCCCTTATGATTCCATTGTTGTGACGGAGTTTGCCGAAAAAGTCATGACAGGCAAATAAAAATATCCCCCCACAAAAAAACTCCTACTGCAAGCTGTCTACACTGTCTGCAATAGGAGTTTTTCTGATGCAAGTTTATCTATCTCATTCGATTTTTTCGGTCGTTGATAGGAAGAATCTATGTGAATGTATGTGAATCGGCATTTCAACCGCATTTTTTCTTAATTTTTATCTGTATGCACTGCTTTAGCTGTTTTTATCCGCAACGGTAAGCTGCAGCTTGATTTTATCCTTGTTATCTCTCACAACCGTCAGGTCAACCTTTTTGCCGATATCCGAGCTGTCCATTGCGTTCAGCAGGCTGTCCATATCCTTAATGGTCTTGCCATTGAACTGTGTGATAATGTCGCCGGATTTCAGACCTGCCGCTGCCGCAGGGCTGTTGTCCTTTACCTCAAGCACCAGTGCGCCGACCTCAAGGTTATACAGAGATGCGTTTGTACCGGTAATGCCGATATAGGGCTGCGGCTGTGTGCCTGTTTCCAGCAGGCTTTCTACGGTTGGCTTAATCTGATTGCTGGGGATGGCATAGCCCATGCCCTCCGCCATAGAGGAATTATATTTTGCCGTATTGATACCGATGACCTCACCCTTGCTGTTTACCAGTGCGCCGCCGCTGTTGCCGCTGTTGATTGCCGCGCTGGTCTGCAAAACGGTCAGGGAATTGCCGTCTACGTTAATGGTCTGCTCCTTCATGCTGACAATGCCGTCCGTTGCGGAAAGCCCCATGCCCATGGCGTTGCCGATAGCAATGACACATTCGCCGACCTCAAGGTCATCCGAATCGCCGAAGGTTGCGGTTGTTACCTTTTCCACGCCTGCCTTTTTCAAATCAGACCAAGAAACAGAAAGCACCGCCAGGTCAGATTCGCTCTTTGTGCCGACTACCTTTGCCGGTACGCTCTTATCGCCGTCCAGTGTCACATAAATGGAATTTGCACCCTCGATAACATGGTTATTTGTCGCAATGGCAATCTTATCATCATCCGAATAGAAGATCACGCCGCTGCCTGCGCCCTCTGCTTCGTATGGTACAGTGAAATGCCCCATATACTGTGTCACGCCTGTTGTGGTAGTGGAAACGCTGACAACAGAGGGCTTTACCTTCTTCACGATATCCACAGTGGAAAGCCCGTTTGTCAGATAGGATACGCTTTCCGTATTGCTTGTGGATGCGGTCTTTGCGCCGGTTTCCTTTCCGAAATGGCTCTGTGCCGCGCTGTAGCTGACCCCAATCGCAGAGCCGCCTGCGATGCTGCAAACCAGACAGGCTGCAATGAATTTCTTCCAGCCGTTTCCGCCCTGCTTTCTTTTCGGCTTTTTCACCTTTTCCTCATAATGATATTCTCTGACGCAGGGGCCTGTATATTCCTGCTCTGCTTCTGCGGGTTCTTCCGCAAAGGCTTCTGCTTGCTCTGCGCCTTCCTCAGCAACGGTCTCTGAAACGTCTTCCTGTTCAGAAAAGCCCTCCTCCTCGGAAAATTGCTCACCGGAAATTTCCTCTGTATATTCCTCGCCGGAAATCACCTCTGCCTCCATCTCTATGGATTCTCCGTCTACATGGGGTTCGTCTTCCATGCCGTCTGCGGAATAGTCAATGGATTCCTGCTCTGTTTCTTCATATTCATCTTTCTTTTTCGGATTGTACTCATCATATTCGTACATGCTCTATCCCTCCATATCTTTTATGGCTTTGTTTTATCTTATGCCGTTATTATACTGTTTGAATTTGAACGAAGTATGAACGTCAGGTGAATAATCCATGTTTTTCCTTAAAGAACGATTAAGATAAAATGAGAGCATAAAAAAAGAACCTTGAAGTAATCAAGGCTCTAAAAAGTGCGGCTGGTGGGACTCGAACCCACGCAACAATGCTTGTTTTCCTTGAAAAATCAAGGTTTTTTCATTGTGCCGTTGATTACTTTTGATTCCCTGTGATTACCTTGCTGTTTTTATTTGGAAATCAGGTATGTTACTAAGAATCTCAGCTTTCCTATCAATACTTTTTCTATTTCGATGATAATGTCGCTCTGTACACACAATGTCTGTATGCCCCATCAAGTCTGTAATGAGTCTTGTATCAACATTATTATCAATTAAAATTGAACCATACGTTTTTCTGATTTTATGTGGAGTTTTATGTGGCATATCCAACTTCCTACATATATCTTTCAATCTGCGCCTAAAAGAGTTCGTTGTAATTCTCTTTCCTCGATTCATAAAAATAAATTCACCAAAAGGATTTGCCATTTTGAGTCGTTTGACTACCCATAAATAATCATCTGGGATAATGATATCTCTTACGCCTGCTTCTGTTTTAGGAAATTCTTTTATAGCATAGATACAAGTATGGCTATCTTTTTCTTTGTATCTGGTTTCTGTTTTTCTGACTTTAACTATGTGATTATCATTTATAAAATCATTTGGTTGCAGTACAACAAGTTCGCCTATTCTCATACCTGTGACAAATAATAAAATAATCCCTAAATTATAAATATCTAAATTTTGAAATAAATAAGACATGATTTTATCGGTTTCTTCTTCACTGAAAACTTCCTGAGAATCTTCCTTAACTACTTTGTGAAATTCTTTTTCTTGAATGTCCAATTCTGAAAAAACTTGTTCAATATCAAAATCAATAAACTTAGACCTTTTTGCCTTTTTGAACATTCCTTTTACCAATGTTTTTAAATTAGAAAAGGCTTTGGCAGTCATAGAAAATTTAGGAATCTGCGCCTCCATAAAATTTAGTAAAAACTCTGTGTCTGTATTTCTAATTTTTTTATCCTTGATATCACCAAAATGTTTTTGAAATAATGCAATGTATCGTACATGTGTGGAAGCAGAAATTTTCTTTAGTTCCAACCTCCTGTCATTCCATTCATCAAAAACCTCTTGCAATGTAGGATTAAGTTCTTGCTCCTTCCAATAATTGATGACTACATTCTGAATTTCTTCCTCGGTATTACGCTTTACTAAGATTCTCTTTTTCGTATCGTCAGGTAGATAAGTATAAAATTTGTTATCGTTCTTTCCTTGCCAAATTGAATATATATGTCGATTCAAAAGCTCCTGTTTTTGTCATGTCATATACATTTTGAATCTGTTGTATGTCTAGCTTATCATTTTCGCTTAGATATTTCAACATATCATAAATTTTTTTATTATCACAATGGTGTTCAACAGTATGGCTGTTCATACTCTGCCTCCTCACAAAAAAACGAAATAATTTGTAACTGCCAGAGCAATTTCTGGCTTCACAAATTCCTTCGAGTTTTTTGTAAAAGAAAACGTGTTGCATCATCACGCTGTAGAAAACATCCCCTCCTGCCAAACGCATACAACGAAACTTTCTTTTTCTAAAATAAAAAAGCCACCCTTAACTTGGGTAGCTCTTATCTCTCTATATCATAAATTTTTTGATTTTTAAAAATACACTTTTAAATTTATCCTGTCATCAAATCTCAATTTCATCAACTCAATTACTCCGAGCGAATATCTTGCAGCTTTTGCACAATCTCAAGATACATCTGCTTATTTGCCTTCAAATCCGCTAAAATCAGCTTGTTAATATACTGTGTCAGATTATTTCCGTATACACTTTTAATTTCATCCCACTCAGCCATTATCGATAATGGAACACGAATATTTACCTGTCTGTCAGGCTCTTTTTTTGTTTTCGGGCGACCTCTCCGTTTTACTGGTGTATCAATTTCCACTGGTTCTGTCTTAACATCTGGCTCAATATTTTCTTTTTTTTTCGGTTTCAATTTGATTTTCCTTGTCATTCTAATCACTCCATTTGTATGATAGCTATCTATGGTAAAAATATAAATATCTACTATATTATAATAGACAAATATATATTTTGCTAGTTATAATAATATAAAATACCTTCGACATCCTAAAGCATAGAATATGCGTACATAGATTCCCTTGCTGTCCTTTGGTGCTTCCTCTCTATCCATAAAATGTAAACTACCCCACAATGTTCTATTGAGTAAAAAAGGATACACCTGATAGCTTCCTTTATTTGAAAATTTTCTAAATCATTACTACAGGCTACCTCTAAAACAGGTATCGATTTTTAGAAAAATTGTAAAAAATAAGGTAGCTATGCTACCCTATTTATCATCATTGATTATCCGATTTTTACAAACTGCACATCACAGTCTGCACATATAGTATTTATATCTTTCGTTGCTCTAAACGAATTACCACAACAAGGGCAAATGTATTTTCTCGTACTGCTTGGTTTCCTTGTTGTAGGTCTGGGCAGTGTATTATTTCCGTTTGTCCCACCTGTAAACCCTCCAAAAGAAAAATCTGATTTCCTTCTAATCTCTATATTTTCAAGTCCATTTCTAATGCAAAAATCTATTGTTTCTTCTGTTGGTGTTGAAATTGTCCACCCGTATTTTTCGCTACGGTCTATTTTTATTTTTCCCATTTCTTCAGCAGTTTTTTTAAATTTTTTGTTGTGGTAAATATAGCCGTTGCTTGTATCCTTGACACCGTGCTGCATATTGTAAATATGGCTACATTCATGAATCAGTGTTGTTACCACCTCTATAATATCTCTTGTTAAATAGTTTGCTGATACATTTAGCTCTTTCATAGCTTTATTGTCCGTTGTGAACCATGTTTCACTCACTGATACATGACCGTAACTTCTTACGCTTTCCTGTACTGTCAATGTGATTTCCTCAAGTTCCCCATTGAAATACTCTGCATTGATAAGATTGTAAATCTTTTGCAAATATTGCACTGTCCGCCTGTAGTTTGTAAGTTTTTTCATTTGCTTAACCCTCTTTCTTTTATTTTTTTGTGTAGTAGTAGTTTTTTGCGGTTGGTTAAATAATCATTTAACTTACTTATATTATATATGTATACATATATTTTTTCAAGTATTTTTCATATTTTTTAATAGCAAAAACTAAACAATTTTTCAAGTGTACATTTCAATATTTTTATCTATTATTTTATATTTTTTAATATTATAAATTATTGACATTATCAATAATCTATGGTAACATATACTTAACAAGTTAAGTGAATGACTTGCTACTACTACTACAAATCAGAAAGAAAGGGTGTACAATATGAAACCAACCACAAAAAACATCGATGAAACAATCAAACAAATTAAAGAGTATTTAGTCCTTCAAGAGCAATTAAAAGCTGAGATTGAAACACTCAAAGCTGCATGTATCAAATACCTTGACGAACACGCTACAGACGAATACCTGTGTGATGAGGGCAAAATCACCTATAGAGAAGTTCTCTCCAATCGTTTCCAGTCTACAGCGTTTAAAAAAATCCATGGTGATTTATACAAAGCGTTTGTTAAGCCAACAGTAAACATGAGATTTACTTGCAACTGATAACAATAGGGAGGGGGGCAACCCCTTCCCACTATTACAAAAAAAGAAAGAGGGTAACCGTAATGATGACACGTTTCTACAAGGTGCTTGTGATTTCTATTGATGTTTTTGCGAGCAAAATAATTGATGAAAGGCACTTTCCAGATTATATACACGCTACATCCTATGCTGATGCTATGAAAAAACAATGCTATGCTGCCGTTATCGTGCAGATGTAAGAAAGGAGAAGGATACAGATGAAAACATTTAAACTTGGCGAAATTGAATTAAAAAATATCTCCTGTTCGGATTGTTTGCTCTCTATCGGCTTTGAGGTCGAGAGTATCCCCGATAGCTTTCTTGCAACTATCCAAAAATCCATTGAAGATGAAAAAAATGCTCTTGAATGGCACAAAAAACGTTGGAGTGATAAACCTGTTATTATTGATTTTCATACGCTATGTGTGGATTTTAGTCCAGAAAAACCTATGGCATATCGTTTGCAAACAACCTTCCACGATGCAGAAGATGAATCACTTGAAGGGTGTGGTAGTGCGTATGTGGATTTATCCGTATACAATAACTACATGAAAAACATCATCTCCGATTTTTTGTTTAACAAATTTTTCAAATAAAAATCAGCCCTGTTACTCATATAGCAGGGCTTTTATAAAAATATCCTTGATAAAATCTATGTTATCATATATAATTCACCTAGAGGTGATACTAAAAATGGCAAATGATAAGCAAAACAAAACATCCGAAGCCCAACTCAGAGCAATCAAAAAATATGAAGAAAAGCAAAAGGAACTTGTAGATAATATCCGTG
>ENA-ORUB01000580-ORUB01000580.1-human-gut-metagenome-genome-assembly--contig:-NODE-580-length-46136-cov-5.948677_pt1 | contig 46136 bp, 29 predicted proteins | sample MGYA00241918_ERZ509200 | MGnify/ENA primary metagenome ERZ509200 (study PRJEB26280, sample SAMEA2338853) | human gut metagenome | biome: human gut; feature: human-associated habitat; material: faeces... | reverse complement strand
ACACCACCACCTGCTGGCCGATGGCGAACGTGACCGAACGCTACAAGGCGGTCGATCCGGAACTCGCCGAAGGCACCGGCCCGATCGCATTCGACTGGCTCAAGAACTTCTACATCACCGCCTACCACCGTCTGCGCGACGCTGACAAGGGCGCGTTGCCGACCGACAAAGTCGTGGTGTTCCACGACGGTTTCGACATCGAACAGTGGAAGGACTTCATGCGCGGCCCCGACGGCAAGCTCGCGCCCGAGTTTAAGAACGTGGTCCTCGATACCCACCAATACCTCATGACCGCCGAAACGATGGGTTGCCCGCAGACAGCGGAGGGCTACGACGACTTCGTGAGGAATACCTATGCGCCGATGATCGCCGAGATGAGCGAATACTTCCCGGTGATTGTGGGGGAGTGGTGCCTGTTCAACTCCGTCGGCTGCGGTGTGGACACCCACGGCGGCCAAAGCGTGCTCAACGGCGAGGAAGGGGCTCAGGTCGAAACCCTGACCGCCGAACAGAAGCGCTCGCTGTACCGGGGCCTAGCCGAATCCCAGCTCGCCGCATGGAGCAAGGGCAGCGGCTTCTACTACTGGAACTACAAGCTGCTCACTGACACTGTCAACACTCCCGGCTGGATCGGCTGGGACGCATGGGACCTTGGACGCTGCATCGCCCAAAACTGGTTCCCCGTCCAAAAGTGATTCCGTCGGACGCAAGAATCGTACAAAGCAACGCGTGATATCAAGAACATTAAGGAACGACAATGCTGCATAATCCGATCTTCAAAGGCTTCAATCCTGATCCGGCCATCTGCCGTAAAGGCGACGACTACTATGTTGCTGTCTCTACATTCGAATGGTTCCCGGGTATTCCGATTTACCATTCGAAGGATATGAAGCATTGGGAGCTGCTCACCCACGTGCTTACTGATGATACGAAGCCGAACCTCACCAAGCTGCCGAGCGCTAAGGGCATTTGGGCTCCATGTCTCACGTATTGTGAGGAAGAGGACATGTTTTACGTGATTTACGGCGTTATGAACTCCATGAATGCACGCTATTTCGACGTGAATAATTATCTGATTAAGTCAAAGAGCATTGAAGGTCCGTGGAGCGAGCCGGTATATCTGACATCTTCTGGTTTCGACGCGTCCATTTTACATGATGACAATGGCAAGAAGTACATCGTCAGCTTGGAGTGGGAGACCCGTGAAGGCTATGAGAAGCCGGGCGTGATCTGCTGTGTGGAATATGATCCGGAAACCAAGCATGTGGTTGGCTATCCGAAGCGTATATGGCGTGGCGCTACTGATCGTGGCTGCATTGAGGCTCCGCATCTGACCAAGCGTGACGGCTGGTATTACATTATGTGCGCCGAGGGTGGCACTGGCTACAACCATGCCGTGACCATGGGCCGTTCCCGCAATGTGTGGGGTCCGTATGAGCCGGATCCGAATGGTCCGCTCGTCACTTCGCAGCCGAAGGAGTCAAACGAGCGTGCTGATGACGATCATTTGAAGCCGCGCTATTTCAACCCGGATTCCGTGCTGCAGAAGTCCGGGCACGGCTCCTACGTGGATCTGCCGAACGGCGAGACATATCTTGTGCACCTGACCAGCCGTCCGTTTGTGCCGGAATTACGTTGTACGCTTGGCCGTGAAACCGCCATTCAGAAGATGACATGGACGAATGACGGCTGGCTGCGCATGGCGGACGGCTCCAATCTGGCCAAACTCGAAGTCGAAGAGCCGGATCTGCCGGATGCGCCGATGCCGGAGATTCCCGGGCACGACGACTTCGACGGCGGCGCGATCGGCAACTGGTATTATTCGCCGCGGCAGATGCCGACCACCTTCGCCAACGTGACGGAACGCCCCGGTTGGCTGCGCATCCGCGGCGAGGAATCGTTGGCATCGCTCAACCGCACGAGCCTGATCGCACGCAAACTCACCAGCGTGTACGCCACCGTCACCACGAAGATGGAGTTCGAGCCGGAAGTCTACCAGCACAGCGCTGGCTTGACCATCTACTACGACAACATGAATAATATTTTCCTGCGCAAGTATTATTCACAGACGCTTGGCGGCAGCGCGATTTCGATTGTGCGTCTCGAAAACGGTGAAAAGACGGAAATGCTTGACACTCGCGTTGCTGTGGAAGACAAGCCGATCTATTTCCGTTTGAATATCGAAGGTCGTCGTACTTGGTTCGAGTGGGGTTATGATGGCGAGAACTGGACCAAGATTGGCCCGGATTTCGACACTACCACCTTCTCTGACGAATACTGCAAGTACGGCGAATTCACCGGCACTATGGTCGGCATCGCCGTCACCGACGCCGCTCTGCACGAGAAGACCGCCGACTTCGACTTCTTCGACTACGAGGCGGACGAGACGAAGCCCGTCGACTGATCCCGCCCGGCCGGCCACCACGATCATTCAACGACCCTGATCCGGCTGTGATTCGATTCCGAGCGGCCGCGTGGCCGCTCGCGGGGCGCATACAATGGACCAAGGAACGTTGCGAATGACGCGCGGTTCCTTGGCCCATTGGGCCGAATGGGTTTTGCCATGGGTTGTGATGGGCGGAAACGAAAAGTCGGGCAACCCCCGAACGTAAGGGCGGTGAGACGCATGGTGCTAGGCATCGACGAGCGAATCGACGGCGTGAACCTCGGCAACTGGCTGGTGCTGGAGAAATGGATGGATCCGAAACCGTTCACCCGCAGCGCCGAAGACGATGAAATCTGGATGCACCGCACGCACGTATCCCTCTGGTCCGAACGGAATCTAGCCGAGGAACTGCGCCGGCACCGCGAAACCTACATCACCTTGGAGGATTTTCGTATCATCGCCGACCACGGAATCAACCTCGTACGCATTCCCATACCGTATTTCATCTTCGGCGACTGGCCCGGGCATCCGGGCTGCATCACGTACCTCGACCGCGCGTTCCGTTGGGCGCGGGAGACGGGACTGAAGATCATGATCGACCTGCATACCGTGCCCGGCTCGCAGAATGGTTTCGACAACGGCGGTCTGACGGGTGTGTGCAAATGGGCGCAGAATACGGACTTGGTGGAGTACACGCTGAACGTGCTGGAGCGATTGGCTCGCCGATACCGCGACGAACCGGCCCTGCACGGCATCGAAGTACTCAACGAACCAGTGAGCTGGTCAGTGTTCCATAGCACGTCGAACACGGCGAAAGACTCTCATGAGGCTTCCGGTAGCACGTATGTCTCACTGCGTTTTCTGAAGCGCTTCTACCGCGACGCTTACGCCCGGTTGCGCGCCGTGCTACGTCCGGAAACCGTGATCGTATTCCATGACGGTTTCCGACTGCTCCGCTGGGGTGGTTGGTTCCGTCGTGCTGGCATGCGCAACGTCATGCTCGACACCCATCAGTATCTCATCGCGATGGAGGATCCGCTGTTTTCGGGACCGGCACGCCGGCTGTACCTGCGATCGCGGCGACTGCCATGGCTGTACCGGATGCTGGTGGGCGCGAGTGGCATCGCCATCCGTTCGGCGGCCCGTCGTATTCCCGTGCTGGTGGGCGAGTGGTGCGTGGAGAATCAGTGGGCCCTACACAGCCAAAACCGATCGGCTGCATACCGCCAAGTGTCACGATTGCAACGCGCGGCATGGGACGTGTCGGCGGGGCAGATCTATTGGAGCTACCAGCTTGCGCGCTCCGCGAAACCGGGTAGTGGCGAAGGGAAACCGCCGCGGGATCCTCGCAACGGCGGCAATCTTGAGGCGTGGGATCTGACTCGCGTATGGCGTCATGGATGGATTCGGGCGGATACCTCTCACGATGACGTGCCATAGGCAGTCAATCAACGGCAATCGACGCAAGGTGCATTAGACTCGGAATCATGGCAGAGGAAGAGACTTCGAAACGTATCCGAAAATCACCGCAGGAGCGTCGAGCGGAAGTGCTGGATGCGGCTGTTCAGCTGATCAGTGAGCGTGGATTCAATGGCATTTCCATCCAAGACGTGGCCGACAGGGTCGGCATCTCCAAACAAGGCGTGTTGCGATACGTCGACAACAAAGACAAAATGCTGGCGCTGGTATATGACGAATACTACGGGCAGACCGGCACGCCGGAGGACTTCTTCTCTTCGGGCATGCCGGGCAGCGACCCGTCCGCGCCGCATTTTCCCGCGTATCTGCGCTACCTGGTGAAACACAACTCGCGCCGCCGCATGATGGTGCAGCTGTTCACCGTGCTGTCGGTGGAATCCCTGAACCCGGATCACCCATTGCATGACGAATTCATGGGACGCATGGAGGACATCTGGGAACACTACTCGAAATACCCGTGGGTGGTTCCGCCGCAATTGGGCGCATGGGCCGGCAGCATGCGGCCAGTGGTGCGCAAAGCCATGGAAATCATGGATGGCATTCAGCTGTGGTGGCTGCGCGAACCGGAAGTGGACTTGTGTGAGGAATGGTCCGAAATGGAGAATCTGCTGTTTCCCGCGCCCCTCTGGGATGCATGCCGCTGATTTTATGTGTGTTCCGCATACGTTCGGGGGTGACCTGACGGCCACCCTCATTTTGCTTATCTTCTATTGTGGTAGTGCCTGAAAAGTTTGCTGAAAGAGACATGCTGGTTTCTTGAGATGTCGACCATTTTGATGCAGTCAGACTACCTGCTGCGCTTCCCGTATAGACGCCAATGCTGGCTCCCAACATCCCTAGCGATACTAGTATCATTATTTTACGGAAGAGTCTAGATTCAGTAGAATTATCAATTCTACATAATAATTCGTCATATATAGAACCTGCTGCAGAATTAGTTACAATTGTCCCTCTGTAAAAAGTTAATTTTACTCATTATATTGACTATTTATAAGATAATTAGAACGTTGAATAATCTCAGATTCATTATTGCCGGAAATAAGGAATTTCCTGTCAGAATCAACAGAGTTATGAGCGATACCTTTTTTCTTGCCCACAGATTCCAAAACCGCCCAATCCGGGATTTCTTTTTCCTTTGGCCAGTTCAATCCGGCGGTTTCCAGCAGTATGCCATACTGAGATGATCGCGTAATATTCGCATCCGCATCGACAAGACCAAGTTCCAATAGGAAGTTGGCCTTGCTTTGGTCTATGCCATAGGCGGCTGCCAGCTCCTGCTTGATGAGACCGCCTCCTCTGCGTGCCGCCATTTCCCCGAATACGAAATCACCGGTTTCATTCTTATAGAATTCGATATGCATCACATTCGGAATCGTCTGATCGTTGAAAGATGCAATTAATTGCTTTGTCAGTCGGAGCAGCTCGGAATAGTCGGCACCGTTCTCATCCAACATCACGGAACCGGTGTTTTGTTTCTCGAAATCCAGTGGCGGGACAAGATACCGTGATGGTGAGATCAGAATCGAACCGGAATTGATATAGACTACATCCACATGGTAGACGGAACCGGAACAATATTCCTCTAAGTAATACTGGTTTGAATGCACGTTTCGTATGAATTCCGGCTTGGTAGCTAAAGCGGGCAGGTCATCTTTCGAATGCAATATCGTAATGCCTGCAGACCCTGCGCCCCATCGAGGTTTGAGAACAACCGTCTCCCAACGATCGAACGCCGAAATAATATCTCCAAAGCCTTGGCAGGTGGTATAGGGAATAATCTTTAATCCGGCATCAAGGGCCGATTGTTTCATCGTGACTTTATCTCGACAGCTTAACGCCAGTTCATGCTGTAAACCGGGAATTCCAAATAAACTTCTCGCCTCTGCAACCCTCAGTACGTCTTCCTCTGAGCTGGAAACTATCCTATCTGGTTTAAATTTCCTGACAATATCAAAGAATTTTGCGGTAGCGCTATCAGAGGAATAATCGGAAACCTCGATTTCCTTGATGACGGAGCTCGGCCAACTATGGTGTGCGGCTCGATCGTTCGAGGTGAAGACCATAACTTCTAAACAATCGAAACGTTCTTGGATTTCCTCAATCCATTTAGGATAATTTGAGAAAGATTTGGGCTGTTGCAGCAATAATACTTTCATGTCATTCCCCTTCCGGTGTACTCACCAAGACTTTTTCTTTCAATGACGAATGATTCTTTGTCCACGTTTTCTAATTTGATTAGTGACGACTGCAGGCATTATTCCCACTAACGCCAGTGCACACCAATACCAAGCCGTCAATCCTGCAGGACGTAGTGCCGGAACGATCCAACCGCCAAGGAATGAGCCTGCCGATTCACCAATGGCTGCAATTATCAGCCGATAGTTCAGAATGTCCACCAAAGGCTTATCTGGCTGTGCCTCTACCAAAGCAATATTGATTAATGGCGCATAGATGCATTCTGCAATGGAGAACACAACCAAGGAAATGATGCATATCCACCAGTACGACGAGACTCCGCAGGCGAATAGTGCGAAGGAAATTCCATAAATCCCCAGGCTTTTGACTATGAATGAGGTGGCATTATGTTCTTTGGTCATATTGCGCGAGATGATCTTACTTACCGGCATTTGCAGTGCTATGACCGATATGGCATCAATGGAATAGAACAATCCTCTTATGACTGGACTATCGGATAACGAGTGGAATTCCAATGCCATTCCGGCAAAAAGCTGACCATTCATGATACTGCCCACGAACACCGCCAGGATGGCAAGAACCGTACCGGGACTTTTCAGCGAGTCTGTAATGGTCTTCACGATGGAGGAAGTGTTTTCCTCGCCGCTTTTCTCATTGCGTATGAAGACATGATGAGTCAGCGCTATTGGAGCTAGTAAAGCAGAAAAAGCATAGAGTCCGACGATGATTGCAATAAAGAGCGTTTGTCCGAAAGCCTTATATATGTAATTCGAACCCAGAGGTCCAATCGCGGATCCAAGATTGGCTGCCATGGTCACTAAAGCAAACAAAGAAGCCTGAATTTTTTTATCCTTTACTGTAGCGATGATATGCCCTCGTAGGGCAAAATTAACCAATGAAAGACCGAGTCCCAGCAAAGCCAAATCCGCAAAAAGGAAGCCGATAAAACCACCCATTGCCGGTTGTAGCAGCAAAAGTGAAAAAACCATGAATCCGAAACCGGTCTCGGTGAGGGATACCGTTGAGAAACGCTCAATCAGGCTACCTATAAAAACAGTACTGCCTCTAGAAAAAAGAGATAAAATTCCGAGCGCCAGCCCAACATATAGCGATGACGCCGCAGAAACTTGGCCGGTGAGAATAACCGAAAGAAGGGAGAAGAGACCGCTGTACGCAGCAGTATTCAAAAAGTAATTCACTGATATGGAGTCTCTTTTAATATCGTTCGGCTTCTCCATTTGAATGGACCTTCTTTTATGCTTTACAAATAATGTCTCCCCATGCTAGTTGTCATAGGGGAATTGTTCATTGCTGCGTCCACATATAGTGACGCTTGGTTTTGGCGTACTTGGGGGTGTCTGTTTCAAGGTTTACCGTGCTTTCTGCGGAATCGTTGAATCCTGAACATCCGTTGCATGATGAATTCACGGCTCGTATGGACGATATTTGGGAGAACTATTCGCAATATCCTTGGCTGGTTCCTCCGCAATTGGGTTCATGGAAGTCGAGTATGCGACCGGTGGTGCGTAAGGCCATGGAAATCATGGATGGTGTGCAATTATGGTGGTTGCGCGAGCCTGAAGTTGATTTATGCAAAGAGTGGGCTCAGATGGAAAACATGCTGTTTCCATCTCCGTTGTGGGATGCATATCGTTGATTTTGAATACTTGTTGAGATTGGCATTGCATGCGCGTGCGAAAAGGTGAGGGTCTGATGGTCTCTCGCCTTTTGCGTTGACGGGGTTATGTCGAGTTGCGGATGTGTATATGATATACTAAACTACCAATTGGTAATTAAAGGAAGTCGCTTCAATGAAGAAAGTGAGCAATCCATGGCCGAAACCACTGAAAATACGGTAAATCTGCCCTATAAAAATCCGGAACTTCCCACTGAGGAACGCATCGACGATCTGCTTGGTCGCATGACCCTTGAGGAAAAAGTCGGACAGATGATGCAGCTTGACGCGCGAAGCGGCGATTTGGACGATCTGATCGTCAACAAGCACGTTGGTTCCATTCTGCACACCTCGCCGTCCGATCTGCCGAAAGCCGTGGAAACGGTGAACGCCAAAACCCGTCTCGGCATTCCGCTGGTGATCGGCGACGACTGCATTCACGGCTATTCCTTCTGGCCGGGAGCCACCATTTTCCCGGAACAGCTAGGCATGGCAACCACATGGGATTCCGAAAAGGTACAGGCCGCAGGCCGTGCCACCGCCGAGGAAGTGTCAACCACCGGCGTGCATTGGACGTTCTCCCCGGTGCTGTGCATCGCGCGAGACACCCGTTGGGGCCGCGTGGGCGAAACCTTTGGCGAAGATCCGTACCTGATTGGCGAAATGGCATCGTCCATTGTCAAGGGCTATCAAGGTGGAGCCAAGGCGGGCGAGCCGCTCGCCAAAGATGCGATCCTCGCATGCGCCAAGCATTTCGCAGGCTATTCCGAAACACAGGGAGGGCGTGACGCTTCCGAAGCCGACCTGAGCCACCGCAAGCTGGAATCTTGGTTCCTGCCGCCATTCGAACGCGTAGCCAAGGAAGGCTGTGGCACCTTCATGCTCGGCTACGAATCCATCGAAGGTGTGCCGGTCACCTTCAACAAGTGGCTGCTTTCCGACAAACTGCGTGGCGCTTGGAACTATCAGGGCACGCTCATCACCGACTGGGACAACGTCGGCCGTTCCGTGTGGGAGCAGAAGGTCAAGCCTGACTATGTGCAGGCTGCTGCCGATGCGGTCAAGTCCGGCAACGACTTGGTGATGACCACGCCAAAGTTCTACGAGGGTGCGATCGAAGCCGTGAAGACCGGTCTGCTTGACGAATCGTTGATCGATGCCGCCGTGGCTCGTATTCTCGCACTGAAGTTCCGTCTTGGACTGTTCGAAGATCCACGCTTGCCCGACCAGAAGCGTATCGATGCAGTGATCGGTTCCGAAGAGCATCAGCAGCTCAACCTTGAAGTGGCTCGCGAAGCCGTGGCATTGCTGAAGAACGACGGTTCACTGCCGTTCAACGTGGCCGGTGCGAAGCGTATCGCGGTCGTTGGCCCGCTCGCCGATGACGCCCAGACCCAGCTGGGCGACTGGGCAGGCAGCTCCGGCCAGATCAACTGGATGCCTGACGGCCACCCGCGTGAAATGATCACCACCGTGCTTGATGGTTTCAAGCAGCTCGCTCCGGAAGGTTGCGAGGTCGTGTACTCTCGCGGTGCCAACATCGTGGATTTGGTGCCCGATCCGGAAGGCGAGTTCTACCCGGATGGACAGCCTCGCCCGAAGATCGGCGTTTCCGCCAAGATTGATCGCGCACTGCTTGACGAAGCCGTGGAAAACGCACGCAAAAGCGACCTGATCGTGGCCGTGGTGGGCGATGTGATCCAGGCCATTGGCGAAGGCTGCTCCACCGCCACGCTTGAACTGCTCGGCGGACAGAATGCACTGATCGATGCACTGTCGAACGTGGCTCGCGAAACCGGCAAGCCGTTCGTGGTGGTGCTTGTCAGCTCCAAGCCGCAAGTGCTGTCGGCATCCGTGATCGGCACCAACGGCGTGATTGTTGACGAAACTCCAGCCGAAGGTACTTCGGCTCTGCTGTGGGCTCCAAGCCCGGGCATGAAGGGCGGCCAGGCCATCGCCGAAATCATTCTCGGCGAAACCGAACCGAGCGGACGCCTGCCGATCACCTTCCCGCGTCACGCAGGACAGCTGCCGGTCTACTACAACCAGATTCGAGGCCAGCACGGCAACCGTTACGCCGACCTCACGCAGAATCCGGCATTCGCATTCGGCGAGGGTCTGAGCTACACCACGTTCGAATACGGAGATCCGACCATCACCAACGTTCCGGAATCCGGCATATTCACCGAAACCGACACCGTGCATGCCGAAATCACCCTCACCAATACGGGCGATCGCAAGGGCACGGAAGTAGTGCAGCTCTACATCGGCGACATCGTGACCTCCTACAGCTGGACTGATCGTGAACTCAAAGCATTCCAGCGCGTGGAACTCGAACCAGGCAAAAGCAAGACCGTTGCCTTCGACATTCCGGTTTCCGATTGCACCATCGTCGATTCGGAAGCTAACCGAATCGTCGAACCGGGCGAATTCGAAGTGCTTATCGGCCATTCCAGCCGTCGCGAACACTTGAAGCGCACCACCTTCACCGTCGCGTAAAAGCGAAACGAAATAAGCCGTGTCGCAGAACCCAATAATCGACACGCTAGTCTGATATGAGCCGCCTACGAAATGTCGATCGTGGGCGGCTCACATGAATGGACCATTGCCGTGGCATACGCGTTATTTATGGCTGCTTCCGGATTCGTACTGGTGCCTGATCAGACGCATGCGTTGAACCAGTTGCCATCGTCAATGAACGCCGACTGTTCCGCGGGGATGAACGCCATACAGCAGCTTGCCGGCGCGATTGTGCTTGCCACTGGCGGTTATACGGCTTTGTTCCCGATCGCTGTGGTTGCGGTGCTACTGGGCACGGTGTTCATCATGCTGATTCGCAAGGTGAAGTAGCTGCAGTTACTGCAGTAGCCGAAGCAACGCGCAGCGTGCCGGCGATTGCGGCACACGTAATCTCGACATTGCGTTCCGTGTTGGCGATCAGCGTCGCAAGATCAGCCGGCCCGGGCGCAATGCCGAACGTTGCGACGATGCCGGTCTCGTTCAACGCTTCGATGGTGTGTGGATCGCGGGTTACCGTTCCGCCAATGGCAATAGTTGGTTTTCCTTGCGATTGCGCTAGTTTCGCAATGCCACTCGGCACTTTGCCGTACGGTGTCTGACTGTCGATGGAACCTTCGCCGGTGATGATGACGTCGGCCCATGCGCATGCTTCTCGACCATGCGTAAGATCGAGCACAAGTTCGATTCCCGGCCGTACTGTTGTATTGAACAGGCCGAGCATCCCGCCGCCGGTACCGCCTGCGGCGCCTGTACCGGGAATGCGCTCAATATCGCGGCCATTGTATTGCATGATCGCGTGTGCGAGATTCGCGAGTCCCTGATCGAGGAGTTCGACCTGTGCTGTGTTCGCGCCTTTTTCCGGAGCGAACACATGCGCAGCACCTTCCGGTCCGGTCAAAGGATTGGTGACATCGCAGGCGAGAACAATCGGAACATTTTTTACAAAATCGGGAACTTCCGAATCGTCAATCCTCTCCAAATCAACAAGAGAACCGCCACCAAGCGGAATATCATGACCTGCCGTATCAAGAAAACGAAATCCAAGCGCGCGAGCCAACCCCGTGCCACCATCCGTAGTGGCACTGCCGCCCAAACCAAGCACAATACGATTCGCGCCAGCGTCAATCGCAGCACGAATCAGCAAGCCGGTGCCGAACGTGGAAGCAGACAACGCATTGCGGTCGGCGGGGGAGACCCGTTCAAGTCCGCTTGCCGAAGCCAACTCGACTACGGCGGTGTGGAGAATACAAGAAGCACGATTATTGCCAAGAAAGCCAAACTGAGCGGTAATCGGGCGGCCGATCGCATCAACTGTCTCAACATTGTGCAACGTGCCGGCGGTGGCATGAACCAAGGCTTGTGTCAATCCTTCGCCGCCATCGGAAAGAGGCATGAGCCGGCATTCCGCCTGCGGATTGCCACGCTTAATGCCGCGAGTCATCGCCTGTGCGATTGCTTCAGCCGAAGCGGCTTCCTTGAACGAGTCCGGTGCCAGCAGAATCCGCATACATGCCTCCTTTTACGTCTGCATCTATACATTAATGCAGTGCCGGGGCAGAGGTTTAGCGGTAACCCTCCCACATGGGCAGGGGGAACAGGGCGTCTTCGCATTCCGCCCACATGGAGTTCAGATCCTGGCCGGGCGTGCGCAGCCAACGCAGCTGCACGCCGTCCATCATGGCGAATCCCGCATTAAGCAGCCGACGCGTATCAACACCTTCGGGCACTTGCCAACGGATGTTGAGTGCGGTGTCGGCATTATGCAGTTCGTGGTTGGCGAAATACTCGTGTGCGGGGTGGTTCGGGTCGATCGCTTCGGCGCTCAACGTGGAAAACATGTGCACCTGAATCGGTCTGCGTGCGTTCACCGCCACGATTCTGCGCCACATGTCGGCAATCAATGGGCGTGGCTCACGTACTATGTCGGTAAGAATGTCTTCCGTCTCGGAATCGTAGACTTCGTCCAGCACGGCTGTGAGCAGTCCTTCCTTACTGCCGACATAATGCAGTACGCCAGCCTTGGTGAGTCCTACGCGATCGGCGATTTTCTGCAGGGAAGTGCCGTAATAGCCGAGCGTTCCAAACAGTTCGACGGCCGCATTGAGAATCTCCGCTCTTCGGTCGACTTCTTCGTTGGCCATGATGATTCCCTCTCTTGCCCTTCATTGATGGCGATTCATGTGCGCTGCAATGCTTATGAATCGTCATTTCTCTCAAGTTGTAAATACTGCAGTTACTTTACGGTCGGTTAATTGATTTTTCAAAGAAGATTGGCGTGTTGCGGTGTTGGTTTTGATAAAGTACCTACCAACCGGTTAGTAGAGATTTTGGGGTTGAGGTCTCATACGGATCGGTTAACCGATACGAACTCAAGAAAACGATGCGAAAGAGGAACGTATGAGCGAAAGCACCTATCCTTCCGTCAATGACCTGACGCTTGAAGAGAAGGCATCCCTGACTTCCGGCGGCGACGCCTGGCATCTGCAGGGCGTTGAAGCCAAGGGCATTCCCGGCTACATGATCACCGACGGCCCCCACGGCCTGCGCAAGTCCAATTCGGCCACCACCGGCGAAGTCGACCTGAACAACTGCGTGCCTGCCACCTGCTTCCCGCCGGCGGCTGGTCTGTCCAGCTCCTGGAATCCGGAACTCATCCACCAGGTTGGCGAAGCCATGGCCGAAGAGTGCATTCAGGAGAAGGTCGCCGTAATCCTCGGCCCGGGCGTGAATATCAAGCGCAACCCGCTTGGCGGCCGTTGCTTCGAATACTGGTCCGAAGACCCGTACCTGGCGGGTCATGAAGCCATCGGCATCGTCGCCGGCGTGCAATCCAAGGGCGTGGGCACTTCGCTCAAGCATTTCGCCGCCAACAATCAGGAAACCGATCGTCTGCGCATCAGCGCCAACATCTCCCAGCGTGCGCTGCGCGAAATCTACTTCCCGGCGTTCGAGCACATCGTCAAGGAAGCCCAGCCGTGGACCATCATGTGCGCATACAACTGCATCAACGGCGTGCATGCGGCACAGGACCACTGGCTGCTCACCGACGTGCTGCGCGACGAATGGGGTTTCCAAGGCATCGTCATGAGCGACTGGGGCGCCGACCATGATCGCGTCGCATCCCTCAACGCGGGCCTCAACCTCGAAATGCCGCCAAGCTACACCGACGACCAAATCGTGTATGCGGCACGCGACGGTCGCATCCAGCCGGCACAGCTCGACCGCATGGCACAAGGCATGATCGACCTGGTCAACAAGACGCGCGCAGCCATGAGCATCGAAAACTATCGTTTCGACATCGAAGCTCACGACGAAGTCGCACATCAGGCGGCCATCGAATCCATGGTGCTGCTCAAGAACGATGATGCCATCCTTCCGATCGCCGGCGATGCCAAGGTCACGGTCATCGGCGAATTCGCACGCACTCCGCGCTACCAGGGCGGCGGCTCCTCGCACATCACCCCAACCAAGATGACCAGCTTCCTCGACACCCTCACCGAACGCGGCGTGGACGCCAAGTTCGCCCCAGGCTTCACCCTCGACCTCGAACCGGCCGATCCGGCACTCGAAGCCGAAGCCGTCGACGCTGCCAAGGGCGCCGACGTGGTGCTCATGTTCCTGGGGCTCCCCGAAGCAGCCGAATCCGAAGGCTTCGACCGTGAGACCCTCGACATGCCGGCCAAGCAGATCGCACTGCTCGAAGCCGTCGCAGCCGAAAACAAGAACGTTGTGGTCGTACTCTCCAACGGCTCCGTCGTCACCGTGGCACCGTGGGCCAAGAACGCCAAGGGCATCCTCGAATCCTGGCTGCTCGGCCAGTCCGGCGGTCCGGCGCTCGCTGACGTGCTGTTCGGCAAGGTGAGCCCGTCCGGCAAGCTCGCGCAGACCATTCCGTTCGACATCAACGACGATCCGAGCACCATCAACTGGCCGGGCGAAGAGGGGCATGTCGACTACGGCGAAGGCGTGTTCGTGGGCTACCGCTATTACGACACCTACAACAAGGCCGTCGACTACCCGTTCGGATTCGGCCTGAGCTACGCCACGTTCGAAGTGAGCGACGTGAAGGCTGTCAAGACCGGTGCCTGTACCGCATCCGTCAGCGCAGTGGTCAAGAACACCTCGAACGTTGACGCCGCCGAAACCGTGCAGGTGTACGTGGCTCCTGGCAAGGCCGACGTAGTTCGCCCGAAACACGAGCTTAAGGGCTTCAAGAAGGTATTCCTCAAGGCTGGCGAATCCGCAGAAGTCTCCTTCGAGCTCGACGATCGCGCCTTTGCCTACTGGTCTGAGAGGTTCAATGACTGGCATGTGGAGAGCGGCGAATACACCATCGAGGTCGGCACGTCCAGCCGTGACATCGCCGGTTCCGCGGTGGTGGAGCTCGACGGCGACGGCAAGGCCCAGCCGCTCACCGAATGGTCCAACTTCATGGAATGGCGTAAGGATCCGCTCGGTTCCAAGGTGCTTGAAATCCTGCGTGCCGAGGGCGAAGCCGGCCGCATGCCGGTGGTGCCCGACAACGACATGACCCGCCTGTTCCTCGATTCCATGCCGATCAACAGCATGTCGGTGCTGATGGGCGCCGATGGCAAGCAGATCTTCGAATACATGCTTGAGAAGTACGCTGAACTCACCAAGTAGTTTCGTAGGATTCAAGGCTTAAGGCCGAGGGATTCGATCCGTTAACGCTGAACCGGTGCGGATCTGATTCCTCGGCCTTTTTTGTCGCGGACGATGAGATGCGCGACACGCTAATCGTTGCATGTACAACAGTTGTATATGCAACGGTTTAGCATGTGTGGTGTGACAGAAGTGACGAATGAACAATACAAGGAACCGTCAGGTTCACGACTTGCCGAAGTCTGGGAAAGTGGCCTGACCAAGCCTCCCAGCGTGGCCATTCGCTCGCTGCACAACGTGGTCAACCGGTATTTGCGCGTCACCCGTCCCGAAGAGGCGGAAGACGTCAGCAACGGCAACGTTGACATCATCGTGTACTTGGCAAGACATGATAACGAGGAGATCTTCCCTCAAGACATCGAGCAACGTTTCGGCGTGACCCGATCCACATCATGCCGAGTGTTGGGACTGATGGAGCAGAAGGGGCTGATCGCCCGCGAGTCGGTGAAGCGTGACGCACGTCTGAAAAAGATCGTATTGACGGACAAATCGAGGCATATTGCCGAAGTGCTGCACGACAATGCGAAAAACATGGAACGAATCCTGTTGGAAGGTCTTGATGACGACCAGATCCGCCAATTCATGCACATGCTTGACGTCATGCAGACGAATCTGGTGAAAACAGGTTTGATCGGAGACGAAAGCCGATATTCAAGCTTGGAAATACAGGAACAGGATTTTGGCGAATCGCAGGTTTCGCAAAAGCCGCAGGTTTCGCAAGAATCGCAAGAATCATGCGATGGGCGGAATCCGCATAATCGCGATTCTCATGATGAATACGTTTCGCGCATACTGCGAATGTCGCAGGAAATGGCGATCGCAAACAACCTCAGGTAACACACGCAAGCAAGTAAGTACGAAAAAGAAAGGACAAGGAGTGACAGCGGCAAACGCAACGACGTCCACAACGTCAAAACCAAAGCAACACGTCATTCGCACACTGGGCAAATCCCTGCGCGAATACAAAAAAGCCAGCCTGCTCTCCCCGGTATTCGTAGCCGTGGAAAGCGTGCTGGAAATCCTTATTCCGACCGTCATGGCATCGCTGATTGATGAGGGCATCAGCGGTGGCAGCATGCCGGCGATTTTGAAATTCGGCTTGATTCTGCTGATTTGTTCGGCGGTTTCGCTGACATCCGGCTTTTTGGCCGGAAAGTTCTCGGCCATTGCGGGCGCAGGATTCGCCAAAAACCTGCGTCACGACCAGTTTGAGAAGGTGCAGGGCTACAGCTTCACCAATATCGACCGTTTCTCCACCGGTTCGATCATCACGCGACTGACCACTGATGTGACCAACCTGCAGAACGCATATTCAATGATCATCCGCATGGGTGTGCGCGCTCCGATCATGGTGATTGTGGCGTGGATCTTCTCCTTCCGCATCAGCCCATCCATTTCGCTGGTGTTCCTCGCCTGCATTCCGGTGCTCGCCATCGGCCTGTGCGGCTTGGCGGTGCTGGTGCATCCGGTGTTCGAGCGCGTGTTCCACACGTACGACAAGCTCAACAACGTGGTAGACGAGAACCTGCAGGGCATCCGCGTGGTCAAGTCTTACAATCGCGAAAACCACGAAACCGAAAAGTTCAACCGCATTTCCGAGCGCATCTTCAAGGACTTCACCAAGGCCGAACGCATTATGAGCTTCAACAATCCGCTCATGATGCTGTGCGTGTACGTGTCCATGCTGCTTATCGCCTGGATGGGTGCCCAGCAGATCGTGGCATCCGGCAACAATGCGGCCCTTGGATTGACCGCCGGCGATCTGACCGCACTGGTCACCTACGCCATGCAGATTCTCATGGCCATGATGATGCTGTCCATGATTTTCGTGATGTGCATTATTTCGCAGGCCTCCGCCGAACGCATCTGCCAGGTGCTGAACGAGGAAAGCACGGTTACGAATCCGGAAAATCCGGTTATGGAAGTGAAGAATGGTGAGATTGATTTCAACCATGTCACCTTCCGTTATTCCGCCACTTCCGAAAAGCCGGTGCTTGACGATATTGATTTGAAGATCCGTTCCGGTATGACCGTCGGCATCGTCGGCGGCACCGGTTCCGCAAAGTCCAGTTTGGTGCAGCTTGTGCCACGTTTGTATGACGTGACCGAAGGCTCGCTGAAGGTCGGCGGCGTGGATGTGCGCGATTACGATTTGGAAGTATTGCGCGATCAGGTCGCCATGGTATTGCAGAAGAACGTGCTGTTCTCCGGAACCATTGCCGAAAACCTGCGTTGGGGCAATCCGAACGCCACTGATGAAGAGATTCGTCACGCATGCCAGCTTGCGCAGGCCGACGGCTTCATTCAGGAATTCCCCGACAAGTACGATACGTACATCGAACAGGGCGGTACCAACGTTTCCGGCGGTCAGCGCCAGCGTTTGTGCATTGCGCGTGCGCTGCTGAAAAAGCCGAAGATCCTTATTCTCGACGATTCCACGTCCGCGGTCGACACCAAAACCGATCAGCTGATTCGCGCCGCATTCCATCATGAGATTCCCGACACCACGAAGATCATCATCGCCCAGCGAATGGCTTCCGTGCAGGAATCCGACATGATTCTCGTCATGGACCACGGCCGCATCATGGCAGCCGGCACGCATGAACAACTGCTCGAAAACTGCGACGAATACCGTTCCATCTACGAATCGCAAACCAAGAATCAGGCTCAACCTGAGGAACTGCAGTGAAAGGAGGCAACAGATGACTGAACAAACTTCCGCATTGAAATCCAAAGACAACAACAACGCGGCCGGCATGCAGCAATCGCACGGCAAGCCGCCGATGCAGAAAGCCGCACCGGGCACCACCAAGCGTATCTTCGGTTACATTTTCCAATACAAGTGGCGTGTGGCACTTGTGGTAGTGTGCATTCTCGTCGGTGCCGCGGCCCAGGCCGGATCGTCACTGTTCCTACAGTCGCTGGTCGATACGTACATTCTGCCGATGGTTGGTGCCACCAATCCTGATTGGATGCCGTTGCTGCGTGCGTTGACGCTTATGGCATGCCTGTATGTGGCTGGTATTTTCTGCAGCTGGCTGTGGCAGTGGGTTATCGTCACTGTGGAACAGGGCACGTTGAAGAAGATCCGCGACGACATGTTCGCCCATCAGCAGACCCTGCCCATCCGCTACTTCGACACCAACGAACACGGCGACATCATGAGCCGCTACACCAACGACACCGACACATTGCGTCAGGCCATTAGCCAGTCGTTCCCGCAAATGTTCTCGTCTGCGGTGTCTGCGCTCGCGGCGCTCGTCTCCATGCTGTGGCTGTCGGTGCCCGTCACCATTTTCGTGCTCGCCTTCACCGTGATCCTGTTTGTGGTGGTACGCAAGGTTGTTTCCCGCTCCGGACGCTACTTCGTCAAGCAGCAGATCGCCATCGGCGACGTGAACGCATTCGTGGAGGAAGCGGTCAACGGCCAGAAGGTCATCAAGGTCTTCAACCATGAAGACGCCACCCAAACCACCTTCGGCAAGAAGAACGAAGAACTGTTCGAAGCTTCCGCCGAAGCGAACACGTGGGGCAACGTGACCATGCCAATCGTAGGCAACATGGGTTACCTGCTGTACATTCTGCTGGCTATTTTCGGCGGATCCGCAGCGATTTCCGGACTTGGCAACTTCGGATTGTCCGGTGCTGGCCCGCTCACCCTGGGTACGCTGATCTCGCTGTTGACGCTGTCCCGCTCTTTCGTGAACCCGCTTGGCCAGGTGTCCATGCAGTTCAACATGGTGATGATGGCGCTTGCAGGCGCATCCCGCATCTTCGCGCTTATGGACGAGCAGCCGGAGGACGACGGCGGTTCCGTGACCTTGGTGAACGTGGAACTCGGCGAAGATGGACGCACCATGACCGAAGTCGACCATGAAACCGGTCACTGGGCGTGGAAGCGCGAGGAAGGCGATGACGGCACCCGTTCGCTCAAGGCCGCGCAATCCTTGAGCCCGCGTGCCGCCGAAGTGGCCATGAAGGCCCGTGAAACCGCCATTACCTCACCGGACGGTCGCCTCACCCTCCTGCAGGGCGATGTGCGCTTCACCGACGTGAACTTCGGCTATAACCCCGACAAACCGGTGCTGCACGACATCACCTGGTTCGCCAAGCCCGGACAGAAGATCGCATTGGTGGGCGCAACCGGTGCTGGCAAAACCACCGTCACCAATCTGATCAACCGCTTCTACGACATTCAGGACGGCATGATCCTGTATGACGGCATTTCCGTCAAGGGCATCCGCAAGCCGGATCTGCGTCGTTCGCTGGGTGTGGTGCTGCAGGACGTGAACCTGTTCACCGGTACGGTGATGGACAACATCCGCTACGGTCGCCTCGACGCCACCGATGAGGAATGCATCGCCGCCGCGAAGCTCACGAACGCCGACGGCTTCATCCGCATGCTGCCCAACGGCTACCAGACCGTGCTCGAAGGCGACGGCTCCGGCCTGTCCCAGGGCCAGCGCCAGTTGATTTCCATCGCACGTGCTGCCGTGGCCGATCCGCCGGCCATGATCCTCGACGAGGCCACCTCGTCCATCGACACCCGTACCGAAGAGGTGGTGCAGGCCGGCATGGACAACCTCATGAAGGGTCGTACCGTGTTCGTGATCGCCCACCGCCTCTCCACGGTGCGCAACTCCGACGTGATCATGGTGCTCGACCATGGCCGCATCATCGAACGCGGCTCGCATGACGAGCTCATCGCGCAGAAGGGCGAGTACTATCAGCTCTACACAGGTGCCGTAGAACTCGAATAATCGAATGGTCTCCTGAATTGGAGCGATGCGAGCACACGCTAGCGTTCTACACTAGCCGCGCTTCGATCCCTGTCGGCTGATACCGCCCTTATGGCCGGTGGCTTTGAACGGCACGGATCCTCTGGAAAATCCCTTGCTTTGAAATTGCGATTTTGAAGCAAGGGATTTCTTATTGTCTTTGCCATGCATGGTATTCGGCTGCGGCCAGCCCGCCTTCCGTGAAGGCGGTTCCGTCATACGTTCATGAGACTGCTGCATGAGCAGCGATTATAATTGGCTTGCGTAATCGTTGCATAAATCTCGCTTGGTTTGTCGTTATGTCAATAATAGGTTATCCTTTCATGGGTAAACGATTTACTAAATTGGAGAGCGAGACATGGCGACGATTAAAGAGATTGCGCAACGTACCGGGTTTTCTCAGGCTACGGTGTCTCGACTTCTGAACGGTGATCCCACCCTATCGGTGCGTGAAGAGACTCGTCGCAAGATCATTCAGGCGAGCGAGGACCTCGGCTATAGCGTGCAGACCAAGCGCATCGTCATCCCTCATGAGGTTGCATTGCTTGACAATGAAAAGTCCGACGAGGCGTTGCGGGACTCCTATTTCACCGATTTGCGTTCAGCGCTCGAACGCAATGCGGAACAGCAACGCATGGAAATGACGGTGTTCCACAATCTCGACGATATGATCGCTCGCAGTTCCAAATTCGACGGGTTCATGGCGATCGGCGCCGACCAGATCAGCGAGGAAGACTTGGAGCGGCTGCATAGGGCCATGCCGTATGGCGTGTTCATTGACGTGAATCCGGCGCCGAATCTGTTCGATTCCGTGCAGCCTGATTTGCAGCAGACCATGCATGATGCGGTCGCGGCCTGTGCTGCCAAGGGCATGAAGCGCGTTGGATTCATCGGAGGCAAGGGCTGCCTGATGAACTTTTATGAGGTCGATGAGGAGAATCGCGCCACATATTTCCGTCGTGAGGCAAGGCGTTTCGGTATTCAATCCGACGGATTGGTGTATTCCGACGGCTTGTTCACCGTGAGCAACGGCCGTGCGTTGGGGGAGCAATTCGTGCGCGACCATAATGGCGTGCTGCCTGATGCCGTGATCGTAGCTGCCGATGTGATTGCGGTTGGCGTGCTGCAGGCGTTCAATGCGGTTGGCGTGCTGGTGCCGCGCGATATCAGCGTGATCAGCATTAACAATCAAACGATTTCGCAGTTGACCTCGCCGCCGTTGAGCACATTCTCCATCGATCAGAACGAGCTTGCGCGTGTGGCGACGCTGATGTTGGGTGATGCCATTTCCGGCAAACGCACGATTCATCAGCATGCGTACCTGTCGACGTCGCTGGTGGTGCGCGATAGTTTTGTGCCGGCAAAATAGCGGTTATTTCTTTACTTCTGTATAGTAATCGGGCTATTTCCAGATTGGCTTGGTTTCGTTTCGACGTGGAAGCTTTTGCATATCGTAAATATCGATTTTGGTAAAAGCTGCCACAAGATAATGCGACAGTTTGCCTATTTTGTTGTGTAAATGGCGAAAAAATAACGTTTTTGGCTATCTTTCGAACAGAAGCTCACAAAATATGACACGCCGATAGGCGATATGTTCAGTGATAAATTTTACTAACTTTAGGTAAGGGGATATACTGATAGTTAGGTCAAGGAAGGACCTGTATCTGACTTCTAAGGAGAAGCAAAGATGGGAAATGGCAACAACGGTTCCAAAGGCGGGAACCTCTTGTCTCGCGTGGCGTACTCGTTCGGTAACGTCGGCCAGTCCGCGTTCTACAACGCACTGAGCACCTATTTCATCGTCTACGTGACGAGCTCGCTGTTCGCTGGTGTTGATAAAGGCGTCGCCACCAAGCTGATTGGCATCATCACCGGCCTGGTCGTGGTGATTCGTATCGCAGAAATCTTCATCGACCCGCTGCTGGGCAACATCATCGACAACACCAACACCAAGTGGGGTCGCTTCAAGCCGTGGCAGCTCATCGGTGGTACCGTTTCCGCCATCCTGCTGGTGCTCGTCTACACTGGTCTGTTCGGTCTGGTGAACGTGAATACTACCCTGTTCATCGTGCTGTTCGTCATCACCTTCATTGTGCTCGACGTGTTCTACTCGCTGCGTGACATTTCCTACTGGGGTATGATCCCGGCATTGAGCTCCGACTCCCACGAGCGCTCCACCTACACCGCACTCGGCTCCTTCGGCGGCTCCATTGGCTACAACGGTCTGACCATCGTGGTCATCCCGATCGTCACCTACTTCAGCTGGGTGTTCACCGGCAAGTACGTCGAAAGCCAGTCCGGCTGGACCTGCTTCGCCATCATCGTGGCCATCCTCGGCATCCTCACCGTGTGCTCCGTGGCGTTCGGCACCAAGGAAAGCACCACCACGCTGCGTGCCAAGGCCGAAGACAACGGCGGCCCGCTGCAGGCCTTCAAGGCTCTGGCCCAGAACGATCAGCTGCTGTGGGTTGCCTTGAGCTACCTGCTGTACGCCATCGCCAACGTGGCCACCACCGGCGTGCTCATGTACCTGTTCAAGTACATCCTCGACAACACCGCCGCATACTCCATCGTGGGCGTCATCCCGGTCATCACCGGCTTGGTTATGGCTCCGCTGTACCCGATCCTGAACAAGCGCATTCCGCGCCGTTACCTGTACTTGGGTGGCATGGTGCTCATGATCGTCGGCTACCTGCTGTTCGCCGTCGGCTCCAGCAATCTGGCAATGGTCATCGTCGGTCTGGTCTTCTTCTACCTGCCGCAGACTTTCATTCAGATGACCGCCATCCTGTCGCTGACCGACTCCATCGAATATGGTCAGCTCAAGAACGGCAAGCGTAACGAGGCCGTCACCCTGTCCGTCCGCCCGATGCTCGACAAGATCGCAGGTGCATGCTCCAACGGTATCGTCGGCTTCATCGCCGTAGCCGCAGGCATGATCGGTGACGCAACCGCCGCGGATATGACCGCCGCAAACATCGGCATGTTCAAGGTCTGCGCATTCTACGTGCCGCTGGGCATCATCGTGCTGAGCCTGCTCGTGTTCCTCTTCAAGGTGAAGATCACCGAGAAGATGCACGACGAGATTGTCGAAGAGCTCGAAGCCAAGCTTGCTTCCGGTGAAATCTCCGAATGATCGAACATAGTATGTTCTAAAAATACATATTGAAAATACGATTACAATGCCGATACTGATGGGCTGTCAGTATCGGCATTTCTGTTGTATGTAATCCTACATAAGAGCTATTGTGAATCGCCATGAAACCTATTGTGAAATCGTCCATAATCATGCAAAACAAGCGAAAATAGTTCGCGCTGCATGCTATAGTGACAACCGAAATGCGAGCGATGATCCGTTATCAGCGGGGAGCTTCCGGAAGAACGGTCGCGTGAGCGACTTATTAGACCCGGCGGGAAGGCCCGAATAGCCGAACATACAAGCGGTCGCACGTATATTTGAAAGTGCGGCAAACGAGGTGGTACCGCGGTGGCGGCGTCCAGCAGACGTTACGGCCATCGTCCTCGTAGGAGATAGATAGCAAGAACCTACGAGGAGATACGGTGAGCGAAAACAACGTGTATCCGAAGGCAGCTGCGGGTGAGCAGAGCGCCAATGTAGCGCCGAACCCCAGTTTCCCGAAGCTGGAAGAATCCGTCCTTGATTATTGGGAGAAGGACGACACTTTCCAGAAGTCCATTGAACGCCGTCCTTCCGGCGATCACAGCCAGAACGAATTCGTGTTCTTCGACGGTCCGCCGTTCGCCAACGGCCTGCCGCATTACGGCCACCTGCTGACCGGTTACGCCAAGGATGTGATTCCGCGTTACCAGACCATGAAGGGCCGCAAGGTCAATCGTGTGTTCGGCTGGGATACGCACGGTCTGCCGGCCGAGCTTGAAGCCCAGAAGGAACTGGGCATCGATTCGGTCGATCAGGTCAAGGAAATGGGCATCGACAAGTTCAACGACGCCTGCCGTGCCTCCGTGCTCAAGTACACCAACGAGTGGAAGGACTACGTGCACCGTCAGGCACGTTGGGTCGATTTCGAGCATGGCTACAAGACGCTGAACATTCCATACATGGAATCCGTGATGTGGGCGTTCAAGCAGCTGTACGACAAGGGCCTCGCATATCAGGGCTACCGCGTGCTGCCGTACTGTCCGAAGGATCAGACGCCGCTTTCCGCGCACGAGCTGCGCATGGACGCCGACGTGTATCAGGATCGTCAGGACACCACCGTGTCCGTGGCCGTGAAGCTGCGCGACGAGGAAGACGCCTACGCGGTGTTCTGGACCACCACGCCGTGGACCGTTCCCACCAACTTCGCCATCGTGGTCGGCGCAGACATCGACTATGTGGAAGTACGCCCGACCGAAGGCAAGTTCGCGGGCAAGAAGTTCTACCTGGGCAAGCCACTGCTCGGCTCCTACGCCAAGGAACTTGGCGACAACTATGAGATCGTGCGCGAACTCAAGGGTGCCGAGATGGAAGGCTGGCGCTACTACCCGGTGTTCCCGTACTTCGCAGGCGACGAGAACGCCGTCGAGGGCAAGGTTCCGGGTCCGGAAGGCTATCAGATCTTCACCGCCGACTACGTCGATACCGTTGAAGGTACCGGCCTCGTGCATCAGGCTCCGTACGGTGAAGACGATATGAATACGCTCAATGCCAAGGGCATCAAGAGTGTTGATGTGCTCGACGCGGGCTGCAAGTTCACTTCGCTGTGCCCGGATTACGAGGGTATGTACGTGTTCGATGCGAACAAGCCGATTCTGCGTAACCTGCGTGCCGGCGACGGCCCGCTGGAGCGCATTCCGGAAGATCAGCGCGCGATCCTCTTCCAGGAGAAGAGCTACGTACACTCTTACCCACACTGCTGGCGTTGCGCCACGCCGCTCATCTACAAGCCGGTGAGCTCGTGGTTCGTGTCCGTCACCAAGATCAAGGATCGTCTGCTCGAACTGAACCAGGAAATCAACTGGATTCCGGGCAATGTAAAGGACGGCCAGTTCGGCAAGTGGCTGGCCAACGCCCGTGACTGGTCGATCTCCCGCAACCGTTTCTGGGGTTCGCCGATTCCGGTGTGGGTTTCCGATGATCCGAAGTATCCACGCGTTGACGTGTACGGTTCGTTGGACGAGCTGAAGGCTGATTTTGGCGATTATCCGCGCGACCATGAGGGCAATGTCAACATGCACCGCCCGTACATCGACGAGCTGACCCGCGTCAACCCGGACGATCCGACCGGCAAGAGCCACATGCACCGCATCACCGACGTGATGGACTGCTGGTTCGAATCCGGTTCCATGAGCTTCGCCCAGTACCATTACCCGTTTGAGAACAAGGAAACGTTCGAACAGCATTTCCCGTGCGATTACATCGTGGAATACATCGGCCAGACCCGTGGCTGGTTCTACGTGCTGCACATCATGGCGACCGCACTGTTCGACAAGCCGGCGTTCAAGAACGTGATCTGCCATGGCATCGTGCTCGGTTCCGATGGTCAGAAGATGTCGAAGCACTTGCGCAACTACCCGGATGTGAACGGTGTGTTCAACGATTTCGGCTCCGACGCCATGCGTTGGTTCCTCATGAGCTCGCCGATCCTGCGCGGCGGTAACCTAATCGTGACCGCCGATGGCATTCGCGACACCGTGCGTCAGGTCATGCTGCCAGTGTGGAGTTCGTACTACTTCTTCACCCTGTATGCGAACGCTGCTAATAATGGTGCCGGTTTCGATGCTCGTGCGTTGCGTGCCGATGAGGTCGCCGCACTGCCGGAAATGGACCGCTACCTGCTGGCACGTACCCGCCGTCTGATCGAGAAGACGCAAAGCTCGCTGGATGACTTCCTGATCTCCGACGCTTGCGAAGCAGTGTCTGATTTCATCGACATGCTCACCAACTGGTATATCCGCAACAATCGTGACCGTTTCTGGAATGAGGATGCGAACGCGTTCAACACGCTGTACACCGTGCTTGAAGCATTCATGCGCGTGATCGCACCGCTCGCTCCGATGGAAGCGGAAGCCGTGTGGCGTGGTCTGACCGGTGGCGAATCCGTGCATCTGGCCGACTGGCCGTTCCTTGCCGACGAACAGACCGGCGAAGCGACCGAACTGGGCCGTGTGCTCGTTGACGATCCGGCTCTGGTTGACGCGATGGAGAAGGTGCGCGAGGTCGTGTCCGGCACCCTGTCGATGCGTAAGACGAAGCAGATCCGCGTGCGCCAGCCACTGCATAAGCTGACCGTGGTGGTGGAAAACACTGATGCCGTGGCCTCATACGACGAGATTCTGAAATCCGAACTGAACGTGAAGAACGTTGAACTGTGCACGCTTGAGGATGCCGAAGCCCAAGGCTTGAAGATCATCAACGAGCTGCGCGTGAACGCTCGCGTGGCGGGCAAGCGCCTGCGCAAGGACGTACAGTTCGCCATCAAGGCCTCCAAGTCCGGCGCATGGCATGTGAACGCCGAAGGCGCTCCGGTATGTGAGACTCCGAACGGTGAGATCGTGCTTGAGGAAGGCGAATATGAGCTGATCAACAGCGTGGAGGAGAAGAACGCCGAAGAGGCCGCCAACTCCGTTTCCGCCGCGCTGCCGACCGGTGGCTTCGTGATTCTCGACACCGAGCTGAACGATGATCTGATCGCCGAAGGCTACGCCCGCGACGTGATTCGCGCTGTGCAGGATGCCCGTAAGGCCGCCGATTTGCAGATCTCCGACCGCATCGCACTGACGCTGACCGTGCCGGCCGATGACGTGGCGAAGGTCGAGCAGTTCAAGGATCTCATCGCTTCCGAGACGCTCGCCACCTCCTTCGAAGTGACGGCCGGCGATGAGCTGAACGTTGAGGTTGCCAAAGCCTGAGTGGGCTGACGGTTGGCTTGGCTGATGGCTGACAGCTGAACGGTCGCCAACATAACAGGTCCCGAATCCGATGGATTATTCCAGAAGGTTCGGGACCTTTTTAAATGGTCTTTTGGTGGTCTTCTATCGGTATTTTTGTCTGTCTTTTGGCGGAACTGAACAATCGACCATGAAATGTTCAAACATGAAGCTACAGTGAACCCGTGGCTTCAAGCCTTGCAGACTTGATCTGTATCCGTAAGCATGTAATTTATGTCGGCGCGCACTTTACATATGTGATCGCATTGCGCGTACGACTCGCATGTGGAAACAGATCGTTACGCGAATGGTCCTCAGTACCATCCATGTGAGTCAAGCACACATTTGAGAAGCAGTCGCACACCGGGAATCGCGCTCGCGCGGTTCCCGTTTTTCGCTTGTTTTCCTCACCGCAATATGCATACGCGTGTTTCTTTTTGTGATTTGTGGATATACACAGCAATCCGTAGGGGTTGATCTGCTAGCATGCGGTATATTGCATGTCATGATAAGCGCGCACGATTGTTTTGCGGAGTCGTGCTGTGGAAAACGAGGATGTTATGTGTGATGGAGAAATAGAACTATCTGACCGTGCAAAATCGCTTTGGGGCAAAACAAATCGAGTGGATGATACTGAATGGTTGCCCCTATATGTCCACATGGCGGATTCGGCTGCGATGGCAGCGAGAATTTGGGACACTTGGGTTCCTTATGGAACGAAATCAATAATATCCCGTGACCTTGGTAATGATGACGATTTAGCAAGAAAACTAATGATTTTCCTTGCCGGTGTGCATGACATCGGCAAGGCGACGCCTGTGTTTCAGGCGAAACCCATTTCATTCGGTCCCGATGCGGAAAGCCTTGTCTGGAAGCCGGAGCAAGCAGGGCTTCCTATGATTGCGGGACTTAGGGACACCAGTCATCCCACTCATCCTATTGCCGGGCAGGTCATTCTCGAAAGGTATTTTTCGCTGGTTCATAAATGGGGTGGAAGAGAGTCGAGGCAATACGCTTGCGTTGTGGGAGGCCATCACGGAACTCCGCCGGATAAAAGCAAGCTTGAAAGCGCGAGATTGGGGAAAACGGAATCCGGTCTGGACTCAGAAGTATGGAAGACAACTCAGAATGAGCTTATAGAATTCATTGCCGGAACCGTTGGCATGGGGGATGAAGAGTGGGAATTGCTCTCTAAGAAGAGATTCAGCGCTCAGTCCGCTGTTCTTGCAACAGGCTTGGTCATTATGGCCGATTGGATTGCCAGTGACAGTGATGCTGATATGTTCCCCCTAGTGCGAGTGCATCCTCTGTGGGAAGATGAGGAGTCATTCGGCATGACGGAGCGAGAATACGATGATATTCAGTCATGGTCAGGGCTGAAAAGAAGAGCAGAACGCGCATGGGCGTGTGTGCAATTGCCTCATGCGTGGGAGCCGGCAGATATACCGTCATCCTGCCAAGATCTTTTCTCGACTAGATTCAGACTGCCCGAAGGGGCGCATCCGCGTCCTGTTCAAGAACAAGCCGTTCGTGTTGCTCGTAATACGGATACTCCAGGATTGCTGATAATCGAAGCGCCCATGGGCGAAGGGAAGACTGAGGCCGCCCTCGCCGCTGCAGAAATCCTAGCGCAGCGTACAGGCAGAGGCGGCATATGCGTAGCGTTGCCGACGATGGCTACCACGGATGCCATGTTCTCACGAGTGCATCGGTGGCTGGATGCTTTGCCGTCCCGTGATTCTACGGATGAGAAAACGGTTTGGTTGGCACACGGCAAAGCGAAACTTAATGACGATTTCCAAGGCATTATCGCAGCTTCATGTCGACATTTCTCTTCGCTCAGTCAGGATGATACCGATGAACCTTACTCAAGGAAACATGGTGAGATTCCTCCTGAAACCGTTATCTCCGATTGGCTATGGGGGCGCAAGAAAGGAGCGCTCGCTAATTTTCTTGTGTGCACAGTCGATCAAGTGTTGATGGGCGCTCTGCAAATGAAGCATGTGGTGCTGCGTCAACTTGCGATGGCAAACAAGGTTGTCATCGTAGATGAATGCCATGCTTACGATGCATATATGCGCGAGTATCTCAAGATGGCACTGGAATGGCTTGGTAGTACCCGAACTCCGGTCATTTTGTTATCTGCAACATTGCCGGAGAGCCAGCGTGAGGAAATGGCGGAGGCATACTTGAAAGGATGGAAGAACAGCAAGCTTGAGCTTCCGTCGGAAGCAAAGCATGGAGGAATTCGGGAACTCAAAAGAAGGCAGCTTGCGGCGAAGACTGAGAAGGTATGCGTCAACGCACCTAAATTGGTTCAAGAAAAGGAAAATTCATCTGCCCGCAATGTCTCGTCTGCGTATCCGGTGTTGACATATACTTCTGATACTGAAATCAAACACATGGATGTGAAACCCTCTGGCAGATCAATGAACGTGCGTTGCCAGATCGTTGATGACAGCGATGAAGCGCTGATTAGCTTACTTGATCGTCTGCTTGAAAATGGCGGTTGTGTGGGAGTGATTTGCGATACGGTCGGTAGGGCGCAACATGCGGCGAAACTGCTAGGTGATTATTTCGGTAGTGAGTATGTGAAGCTGACGCATTCGCGGTTCATGGATATTGACCGTATGTCCAATGAAGCCGAACTGCGTCAGCTGCTAGGGCCGGATAGCACTGTGGGGAATGGCGGGCGTCCTCAGCGCATGATCGTAGTTGGGACACAAGTGCTGGAACAGTCGTTGGATATTGATTTCGACGCGCTGGTGACGGATATCGCGCCGGTTGATTTAATTATGCAGCGTCTTGGAAGGGTACATCGTCACAGGCGTGGTGACAACGAGTTCGACCGTCCAAGTCTCTTGCGGGGAGCGGCGTGCTATATCCGAGGCATTGCATTCTGGAATGACAATGGTCCCGAGTTCGCTAAGGGGGTGGATGCGGTATATGACGTGGCTTCTCTGATGGAATCGCTTGCGGTTCTAGAATTGACTGGTTCTTCCGCTTTCTGCACGCAATGTTTGCCGAAGGACATAGCTCGTACCGTAAGGAATGCATACGGCGATGACGCTCGGAGTCTCGTGCCTACGGCGTGGAATATGCAATATGACAAAGGCTGCGAGGAGCGAGTGAACAAGCAGGAGAAGAAGAGAGCAGATGCTCACAGCTATCTCATTCAATCGGTAGCTGTCATGAATCGGAAACGCTCGCTGGTGGACTGGTTTTCTCCTCAGATCGATGAGGCTGATGATGACAAGGGACAACGTGCCGTAAGAGATACGCAGGATACTGTGGAAGTGATATTGCTCTGCAAGCGTGATGGTGAGGCGTGTTTGCTGCCTTGGATCGGTGATAAGCGTAACGGCATAGAACGAGGAGCAGTTATTCCTGTCGATACAGTTCCTTGTGATGATGTGGCTAAGGTTGCAGCACAATGCTCCGTGAGATTGCCTGTGGCGTTGTGTGCGCACGGGCGAATTGATACGTTGATTGCTGCTCTGGAGAAAGGCTGCGAGACTGAGGCTGTGTATTGGCAGGAATCGCCTTGGCTTGCGGGAAAGCTTGCTTTGTTCCTTCATGAGGATGTGGAAAAGCACTTGTCCTCAGATGAGTTGTGCGGGTATACGATTTCGTATTCGCGTGGTGGTGGATTGACATATGCGAAGAAAGAGGATAATTGAAATGTCCTCATTTGGGGATGATCCCATAAAAGACTTGGGATTCGTAGTGTTCCCCGCATCTGCGGGGTTGGATCAACGGGATTGCCTATTTTGTGCTTTCTCGTTGCATCTTTGGAAAATACAAAAACAAAATCTTTTATGTTGACATTTGTAGATTCTGAGTATATGCTCTAAAAAGAACCTGCGATCAAGGCTGATATGTAAAGGAGACGGGGGAATGGACGGAAACTTCTCATTGCTCGATGATAGGTGGATTCCGGTTTCCTATGTAGATGGGCATCCTGATGAAGTGTCGCTCCGGCAGCTTTTTGAGGATGCTCAGAAGATTAAGGGAATACGAGGCGATATTCCTCAGCAGGCGATGACTATGCTTCGGTTAGCACTTGGCATCCTGTATCGCGCATATTGCGTTGAAGATCCCAGCGAGGAACAGATGCGGGATATGTGGGCGGATGTGTTCCTCGCGGGGCACTTCGATATGGATATCTTGGATGGCTATTTCAACGAATGGAAAGATAGATTCTTCCTGTTCGGGGACAGGCCTTTCTTCCAGGTTCCTGAACTGGAATATGTTGGGCAGAAAGAATATGATCCCGTTTCCGAAATGATTGCGGACATGCCTAAGCCCGAAAAATATCTGTTTGCGATGCGTGGTTTGGGGACTACGGACACGCTTTCTCTGCCGGAGGCTGCACGGTGGCTGGTGTTTTTGCAGTCGTTTGATACGGCGGGCATTAAGACTCCGGTGAAGGGAAACACCCATATTAATAAGGGGAAGATATACCCTCTCAAGGGCTTCCTGGGTACCGGTTGGCTTGGCGGTATCGGCGGTGTGTATGCGGAGGGGGCGAACCTCTTCGAGACGTTGATGCTCAATTGGGTCCTGTATGACGACCGCTATGACTTGGAATATTATCGTTTGTTTGGCAATGTGAACGATATTCCGGTATGGGAGAAGGACGAGGTTCCTTCTGCGGACATGGATGATCAAAGCAGCTTTGCCGGTCCTGTTCAGGCAATGACTTGGCAGTCGCGTCGTATTCGATTGGTACCGAATGAAGAGCGCACAAGGGTTATCGGTGTCGTGAACTGTTATGGGGATGCCGTAACCCTATACAACACCGATGGTTTTGAAAAGATGACTGCATGGAGGAGGAGCATTCCGCAGCAGAAGAAGCTGGGGCTTCCCACTCCTCCGCATATGCCCGTTACCCATGATGCAAGCAAAGCGTTGTGGCGCGGCTTGGAACCTATCCTGTGTGTGGGGGATGATGGCGATTTCCGTCCTGGAATCATCAGATGGCTGGAAGAAATTCGTACTGAGGTGCTTGGCTCGGAAGAGCATGTGCTGAATATGGTGACGATTCATGCTCAGGGCATGACCTACGGTACGCAAAGCAGTTTTTTTGAAACCGGTATCGATGACAATCTGTCTCTAAGCATGATGATGTTCCGACATGATTATGCAGGTATTGCTGCAGTGGTGGATGTGGTTAAGCGCACGGACAAGGCCGTGACGGTTTTGACTACGTTTGTCCGAAATCTGCGGTCGGCGGCAGGCGAACATAGTGGGAAAACCCAAGAGATAGCTGACCAGATTCGTGAAAGTGCATATGCGGATCTTGACATGCTTTTCCGTGACAGATTGGCAAACTTCGATGAGTCTCAAAATCCCGTGGCGTACTCCAATGCGTGGTTGGATGAAGTCCATCGGATGTTGCTGATGATGGGACGGGATTACCTGAGTCAGTCGCCAGTGCCGGTTTTCGAAGAACACGAATCCGGAAGGTTCGGCGTAATGAGCGCCCCTCTTGCACAATTGTTGTTCCGCGGATCGCTGAACAAGGAACTTGGTCGTATCTCAGACTAGGGTTTTGACCGCACTTGACCAAAGGAGGAAATGACTATGGCGTCGTTATCAAGATACGATAAGGTGAAAGCTGTTGGGAAATATGCTGCCAGTCTGGTTTATGACGTGCAGCGTGATTATGTCTCAGGCAGCGGCAGCAACGCGAGGGGTAGGGCTAGGCTCTCGAGATTGCACAGGGACCTGGATGGGGCATCCCCGTCTTGGATGCTGATTGGCGACGAACTGTTTTCGAATTGGCCGACCGAGCTTGATGAGCCAGCGGATAATTCACCTGAATTCGAGCGCCAGAGCAACGCAATCAGAGCTGCGCTGGGGTTATATGCAGTGCATCAGCGTTCGAAAAAACAGGGAGTCGCGCAAAAGTTTCAGAGCGATCCAAGCCTACGTATGACTTTTGGGCGTGCGTGCAGAAGGATTGAACCTGATACGGACAGTGCGAAAGGTATTCTGCGACGATTGAGAGTCGCGGAGAATGCACCCGATTTCAACGGAATCGTTCGCAGTATGCGCGCTCTTATCATGCTGATGCGCAACACTGATATTCAGGTTGATTATGGTTCCTTGGCTAGCGATCTGTATTTGTTGCAGTTCTCTGATAGCCGTGGGTCCGTGTTCCAACGATGGGGCAGGGATTACTACTCCAAGTTCCCGTCAGCGCAAAGTGGTCAAAAGGCCGACAAGTAATCATCATTCATTTTCAAAAACATCTTCACAATAAACCGATTAGGAGAAAAATCATGTTCGTAGATATCCATTGCCTTCAGCAGGTGCCGCCGAGCAATATCAACCGAGATGATACCGGTAGCCCGAAAACCGCATACGTTGGTGGAGCGCTGAGAGCTCGTGTGTCCAGTCAGTCTTGGAAGCGTGCCATGCGCGAGATGTTCGGTAGCAAGCTGGACAGCAGCAAGATGGGGAAGCGTACTAAGAGCGCGGTGGCGCTGATCAGTAATGCTATTGCTGAGAAAAGGCTGGATTTGGCTGAAGAAGCCAATAATTTGGCAGAGAAAGTGCTGACTGCTACGGGCGTCAAGGTTAAGGCATCCGATCGCGCTGGAGCAGACAAGGGGTCAGCTGCTACAGAGTATTTGATTTTCATCGCTAACCGTGAAGTTGAACAGCTGGCTGATATCGCGATTGCCGCATTCGATGAGGGGAAGGATCCCTCGAAGTTGAAGAAGGAGGTGGCTGCAGTGTTCCATGGTAAGCAGGCTATCGATATCGCTTGCTTTGGCCGCATGCTGGCTGATGCTCCAGATTTGAATACGGATGCCTCGGCTCAGGTTGCCCATGCGTTCTCCATCGATCAGATTACGCCTGAATATGATTACTTCACTGCTGTTGATGATTGTGCATCGGACGACAATGCCGGTGCTGCCATGATCGATACTGTTGGTTTCAACTCCTCGACCTTGTATCGGTACGCGACGTTGAACGTTGATGCGTTGAGGGATCAGCTGCAGGATGCTGATGCAATGGTGGAAGGAGTTTCCGCCTTCGTGGAAGCCTTTGTCAAGTCTATGCCCTCCGGCAAGCAGAATACGTTCGCCAACCACACACTTCCTGAGGATATTGTGATCGTGCTTCGCGATTCACAGCCGATTAGCGCAGCTGACGCCTTTGAGAATCCCATCAAGAGGAAGGATGGGATTTCGGTCTCCAGACAAGGCATCGAACGACTGGGCGACAGGTTGAACGAGATTCGTATCAACTACGGCGAGGAACCGGTGAAGGCTTGGCATGTTGTGTCCGGTGGTTCTGTGCCCAGTCTGGATGAATGGAGTGAACAGGTTACGCTGCCGGAGCTTGAGCAGAGCTTGCGAGAAACGCTGAGCGCCGCGTATTCCGCGTGATGCTCGGAAGGAGTTGAAATGAGCGTTCTATTATTGCAATTGGCCGGACCATTGCAGTCATGGGGCGATTCTTCGCGATTCGTTCGGCGTGAGACTCGTAACGAGCCAACCAAAAGCGGTGTGATCGGCATGCTGGCTTCGGCGCAGGGACGTACCCGGGAGGATTCCATCGAGGATTTACTAGGTATATCGTTTGGTGTGCGTGTCGAGCAACGCGGTAGGGTAATCCGTGATTTTCAGACCGAAAAATCCCTGACAAGGAAACGTAATTCCAGGAAGTTCGATAAGGAGATGTCGCCGACTTATCGGTATTATCTGGCGGACGCCTGTTTTCTGGTCGCGCTGGGTGCTGATCATTCGGTGTTGGAAACGTTGGATAATGCGATTCATTCGCCGAAATGGCCGCTTTATCTAGGTAGGCGTTCGTGCCCGCCGAATTATCCGTTGTCGTTGGGCATCCACGATGAGTATGAAGATATTCGCCAGGCTCTGAATTCCGAGGTGTGGCACGCTTCGGAATGGTATCGGAGACGTTACAAGTATCCGGATTTGGAAATCGTCTGCGATGCTGAAGAAGTCGAAAACGTAACGACGCAATCGGATTTGCCGCTAAGTTTCAGCCGGGAGGGGCGACGCTATGCGAATCGTGCGGTGCATCATTACCGCATTCCTAACCCGGATAAGCCCGTGGATGAAGGCGAGAAGGACGATACTCGGCCTCCTTCCTTTGAATCTACCGGTGAATCGGATCCGATGAACTTCATCTAGGTAGGAAAGAACGATGTTTATCTCGAGAATAGCCTTGAACAAGGCGCGTTACGGGGCTCGGCAGCTTATTAGTTCGCCATATAAGCTGCATGCGGCAGTGGAATGCGCATTCCCTCCCAATGTAGTTCGAAACAACGATGAAGGACGTATCCTGTGGAGGCTGGACACGTCTGTGGCCGATAACGGTGTTTGGCTCTATGTGGTGAGTCCGGAGAAACCTGACTTCATGCATATCGTCGAACAGGCTGGTTGGCCGATGCATGCGGAGTGGGAAACGAAGAATTATGAGCCGTTGCTTGAGCGTATCGCTAAAGGACAACGGTGGCATTTCAAACTTCGCGCGAATCCAGTCCGAAAGGCAAAAGAAGATAGGGGGCGGAGGCGCAGGAACGGCGGAATCGTTGGCAAGGTGCAAGGCCACGTTACCGTTGATCAGCAGTTGCAGTGGCTGATCGATCGTTCGGCGTCCCATGGTTTCGCCATTCTGTGCGACCAGAATGATCGACCTGACGTGGTGGTGAGGGAACGCCATAAGGAGAACTTCAAACGTGCTGATGCAACCGTTACTTTGGTCACAGTGGTTTTTGAAGGATGCTTGGAGGTCACCGATGCGGAACTGTTCTGCAAGACTCTTTGCCAAGGCATAGGAAGGGCGAAAGGTTTCGGATGTGGATTGTTGACAATTGCTCCGGATCTGAACAATTAAGGGCGAATGATGAATGCGCAAACGACAGATGGCGACAAGCTTACAGACGATTATATTGAGGCGGCGGAGCGTCAGCCGAGGAAAAACGGGCACTCTCACATGGGTACTCCGCCACCGGAGATTAGTGAACTTGTCCGTGCGGAAGACCGTCTGTCGTTTGCGTATTTCGAACATTGTACCATCGGGCGTGATGACAATGCCATTACCGCAACGGATAGTACCGGCGTTACCCACATTCCTGCAGCGACGCTGAGCGTGTTGATGCTGGGGCCTGGAACGCGCGTGACACATCAGGCGATGACGGTCATAGGGGAGAACGGCGCGACTGTGATTTGGGTAGGGGAGCGTGGCGTTCGTATGTATGCCTTCGGCAAACCATTGACGCATTCTTCTGTACTGCTGCAAAGACAGGCGGCTCTCGTGTCTAACACGAGGAAGAGATTGAATGTTGCGCGCCAGATGTACCAAATGCGTTTCCCAGGCGAAGATGTGAGTGGCCTGACCATGCAGCAACTTCGGGGTCGCGAGGGAGCGCGTATACGGCGGGTGTACCGTGAGTGTTCCGCTCGTACCGGAGTGGAGTGGGACAAAAGAACGTATGATCATGATGATTTCATGGCTGGCTCGGAGATTAACAAAGCCTTGTCTGCTGCCCATACATGTCTGTATGGTCTGGCGCATGCCGCAATAGTGGCGCTAGGTTGCTCTCCGGGGTTAGGTTTCGTACATGTAGGTCATGAGCGGTCGTTCGTCTACGATATAGCCGATCTTTATAAGGCTGAATTGTCGATTCCGGTTGCGTTCGAAACGGCGGCAACTCAGCCAGAGGATATTGGATCGGCAGTACGGCATAACGTTCGCGATGCAATATACGATCTTAGTTTGCTGAAACGAATGGTGAAAGACATTCGCACGTTATTGGGAGAATCTTCCTCCGATGATGTTCAGAGCGTTGGGGATCATGTCGGACTGTGGGATGAACGGCTGGGAGAAGTATCTGCAGGAAAATCCTATGCCGATGATGAGTGGGGATATGAGGAATGGTAGTTATTGTATTAACGGCATGCCCGGTGGGTTTACGCGGTGACCTTACTCGATGGCTATTGGAAATATCGCCAGGCGTGTTTGTGGGGCATTTGGATGCACGTGTTCGTGAAAAACTGTGGGAGCGAATCGTTGAACTCTCAAAGAACGGTCGTGCCATTATGGTTTATTCGGCTCGAAATGAGCAGCATCTTGCTTTTAAAGTGCATGGAGCTGAGTGGTCTCCGACAGACTGTGAAGGCTTGGAGCTTGTAAAACGTCCTTCTGGTCCAAAGGAAGTGTCGTTTGGTAGTGCTCTTCACCGTGGATGGAGTAATGCCAGTAAGTATCGGCAGGCGAAGAAGTATTCAAACTAAATGAAAAACGAATGACATGAATTTAGAAACCACGAAATTGCTATAATCTCTTAGTGTGTTCCCCGCATATGCGGGGATGATCCCATTTTTCGCGAGGAAATGCGAATGGCGTCTAAGTGTTCCCCGCATATGCGGGGATGATCCCCGTACCGTCATAACACACAGTTTCACCCGGATGTGTTCCCCGCATATGCGGGGATGATCCCTCGGGTTAGACAAACCGTTAAGCGACGCAACAGTGTTCCCCGCATATGCGGGGATGATCCCCGTCTGTGTTGGCATACAGCAGCCGGTTGGCAGTGTTCCCCGCATATGCGGGGATGATCCCGACAGTGACGGCGATAGTGACGGCGACTCCATGTGTTCCCCGCATATGCGGGGATGATCCCCACTTGGGAGCCATCACCCGCGTCATACGCGCGTGTTCCCCGCATATGCGGGGATGATCCCGGCGTGGCACACATATTAAGTCCGTCCATATAGTGTTCCCCGCATATGCGGGGATGATCCCACTGAAGTAAAACCGTGTTGGACGGGATCATAGTGTTCCCCGCATATGCGGGGATGATCCCGAGGGATACGTTAAAATCAAGTTTAACGGCCAGTGTTCCCCGCATATGCGGGGATGATCCCCGGACGTAAACGCGCGACTTGACAGCATCGAAGTGTTCCCCGCATATGCGGGGATGATCCCCTTGAGCAAGGAGTGGGAACGGCAGAAGAAACGTGTTCCCCGCATATGCGGGGATGATCCCCGTGTCGAACGGGGTCATACACCGTCCAATCAGTGTTCCCCGCATATGCGGGGATGATCCCACGGCGATAATCAAGTTTTGCGCTTGCGGATTGTGTTCCCCGCATATGCGGGGATGATCCTGACAGACATACACCCAAATACCGAAGGGTCAGGTGTTCCCCGCATATGCGGGGATGATCCCTTCCAGCTTCGTACTTTTCCAGTTCATAATTAGTGTTCCCCGCATATGCGGGGATGATCCTAGTGGGGTTCGGGCAATGTCGATAGCATCCAAGTGTTCCCCGCATATGCGGGGATGATCCCAATGGTCATGCTATAATACTTGTGTCTTCCTGGTGTTCCCCGCATATGCGGGGATGATCCCTTATGACCGTTTGCCATGCTAACGCCGACCGAGTGTTCCCCGCATATGCGGGGATGATCCCTAACGTGACAGATTACACAACCAACTTCAACCGTGTTCCCCGCATATGCGGGGATGATCCCATGAAAGTTTGCATGTCGAACATAAGGTTATAGTGTTCCCCGCATATGCGGGGATGATCCCGAAGTTCATACCGTTCACCGTAGGGACAAAACGTGTTCCCCGCATATGCGGGGATGATCCCAACACGTCAATATCGACATATTCGCCGTTGCGGTGTTCCCCGCATATGCGGGGATGATCCCCGTGGTTATCGACGATACGTTTTAGCGACACCGTGTTCCCCGCATATGCGGGGATGATCCCCATACGAAGGCAAGTACGAGGAAGGTAGCGATGTGTTCCCCGCATATGCGGGGATGATCCCCACAAGTCCGTACTCGGACACCGTTTCGGCGGGTGTTCCCCGCATATGCGGGGATGATCCTCTATCGGCTGCGCAGTTTTGATGATGCGATCAGTGTTCCCCGCATATGCGGGGATGATCCCATGAGAGTCTGCATGTCGAACATGAGATTATAGTGTTCCCCGCATATGCGGGGATGATCCCAAATACCGCGCGGTGTTCGCCACACCGGTTTGGTGTTCCCCGCATATGCGGGGATGATCCCTCTAGGCGCAACGCTAAATCACATTCTTAATAGTGTTCCCCGCATATGCGGGGATGATCCCCTTGTGGACTATGAGGAACGCAAACGCGGAGCGTGTTCCCCGCATATGCGGGGATGATCCCGACATTCCGACCCGCTACAGCATGGCCGCGGAGTGTTCCCCGCATATGCGGGGATGATCCCGTGGACGAGTCCATCGCATCGCTCGCCGCACGGTGTTCCCCGCATATGCGGGGATGATCCCCGGTGCGTTCCACCGCCCTTCGCGGTGCCGAAGTGTTCCCCGCATATGCGGGGATGATCCCGCCTGACGCAATTCATCGTCAGTCCATGAAATGTGTTCCCCGCATATGCGGGGATGATCCCCGCCATTCAGGTAGCACCGAACGCGGCGACGTGTGTTCCCCGCATATGCGGGGATGATCCCGAGTGGTGCCGCCACAGTCTTCCACCTCGAATGTGTTCCCCGCATATGCGGGGATGATCCCGATGGGTCTTTGTCCCAACCGGCGATCAGGTCGTGTTCCCCGCATATGCGGGGATGATCCCTCGTCAACCACCCACTGCCATGATTCGGTGGTGTGTTCCCCGCATATGCGGGGATGATCCCTGACACCGCCACCGTCCGGATTCGTCTCGCTCGTGTTCCCCGCATATGCGGGGATGATCCCGCTTCGGGAAGCGCGTCAACGTCGGAACCCATGTGTTCCCCGCATATGCGGGGATGATCCCCGTACCGGCACGGAAATATTCACCGTTACCGAGTGTTCCCCGCATATGCGGGGATGATCCCAAGACGCCGAAACTTGCGGAATGCTCGCCGCAGTGTTCCCCGCATACGCGGGGATGATCCCAAGACGCCGAAACTTGCGGAATGCTCGCCGCAGTGTTCCCCGCATACGCGGGGATGATCCCCACGCGCCCTCACCGGTGGAATCATCCACCTTGTGTTCCCCGCATACGCGGGGATGATCCCACCAGCACGACCACAGGCGGCGCGCACTGCTCGTGTTCCCCGCATACGCGGGGATGATCCCCCATCCCAATCATCCGAGAACCTGACGTTCTGGTATTCCCCGCATACGCGGGGATGATCCCGCCAGGCATCCGGCGATTCGCCTACCGTCACCGTGTTCCCCGCATACGCGGGGATGATCCCAAACGGGAAGCATCAAGGCATCCCCACAATCAGTGTTCCCCGCATACGCGGGGATGATCCCCGAGGCATGAAAAACCGGAAGCAAGCCCGCGCGAATCGGCTGTTATCTCAAGTCTGCACGGGGACTTCCGGCAATGCAAAATCATACCCCACAACCGAGAAAAGCAAGGCAACATGGCTGGATACCGAAGCAGACCAACGGAGCCGCCTGTAAGTGTTCCCCGCATACGTGGGGATGATTTTAATTAAAACTTCGACCTGCATATAGCTTTCTGTCGAGCATAATGAGGGGCGCGCTTGCGATTACCGGTTGTATCTCGCTTCGGTGATCCGGATTCCTGGTGTTCGGAGCGTTGATGACGAGTCCACGGTTGGATGCAGAAAGCATAAGCGGATGGCGGTCGATGAAATGCCGGACGACAAGAAAACCTACGACATTAATTCGTGCGCGGTCAGCATGCCGACGGCGCACGACGGGAGGGGTCCGTCCTGGAGTCAAAGATCGAGCCAGTTCCCCCAGCTCTTGACTGGCGATTATGTCTATTGGATAGTGTACCTCGCTTATATATGGCAGGTGTTCGTGCGAAAAGTGTCAAAAACATGCCCCCTAAGTGGCTTTTCTCGAAGGGCATGTGCCATATATGAGCGAGAAACTTCAGGTCAAGATGCCAAATCTGCCATATATAAGCCAGATATCGCGGTTCAGTTCAGATGAACTGGGTGTATGTCCATAAATTTCGACGATTAGGGTGTATCAAGAGTTCCGAGTTGGTTTCAATGACAATCCGAGGGGGGTGAAAACGAGTTTATGGGCACGCGTGCGGAGTCTCAGATGCGCAGAACTCCTCACGCAGCGCATATCACAATCCCAGCCAGGCGCGTAGGTCACGAATTTCCTGATCGCAGATGCCGTGGACCATTCCCGGATATTCGAAATACGTGAGATTGCCGGTTTGCGCAAGTTTGTTGTGCGCGCACTGTTGGTCGGCTAAAGGAATTGTGCGGTCTTCGCTGCCGTAGCAGAGTGCGAATCGCGTGCGTCCGGTCGCGGGCAAAGGCTCAGCGGTTTCGCCTTTGAATGATGGGCTCATCAGAATCGCCCTGTCGAACGCATCGGGATGTTCCGCAACCATGCGATACGACAGGTATCCGCCCTGCGAAAACCCGATCAGTACCTTGCGGAAATGCGCGTATGCGGGCGAATCCAGCAATCGTACGATGGCGTCGCCTACGGCACTGCACTCACGTCGACGCTCTTCTACTGAACATCCATCCGGATACCAGTAGTAGCTTCCGATGTAAGGACGTTCGTACGTGCCTCGGAACGACAGATAATTCGGATGCTGGGCAGGAGCAATGGAGTTGTCCGTTGAAGATGCGTCTCGCTTCGGAACATCATAAATCGCATCAATAATGCGGATCATCTCATTTTCATCATTGCTGAATCCATGAAATCCCAAGAACAGCAGATCATCGCCGACTATTTCGCAGGCGGCCGTCTCAATGCTGGTACTCACGTTCAAACGCATATCAACCTCCCATCGCATGTCGATAGTATGCAGATTTCCAACGGCACCATAACGGTGGACAGCGAAGTGGGGAAGGGCACGACGTTCACCGTTATGCTGCCGTTGGTTGAGGAAAACACTGAATATGTGGCGAAGTTTACAGCAATCCATCCGCATGCAACGCGCCATACATGCGGTCCAGGCATTCGACCAGCAGCGGATACGGCATTGCTATGTTCACGCGCACGCATCCGGCACCGGTCTCGCCGCATGAACGCCCGTCGGTCAACGCCACTTGCGCCTTCTCAAGGAAGTATGAGGCCGGATCGTCGATGCCAAGCGGCGAGAAATCAAGCCATGCGATATATGTGCCCTGCGGTTTGATATAGCCGACGCCGGCGAACCTTTCACGTATCTGCTCGTCGAACAACGCCAAATTCCTGCGCACATAGGCAAACGCATCCTGGAACCACAGGTCGCCTTCGTTATATGCGGTGGTGGTGGCGATTGCGCCGATGGTGGCGGTCTGATGTTCGCTCCACTCCGCCTTGACCGCCCACATGTCACGATCCGCAGGATTGGTAAGCAGCACCTGCGCGCACTTCGTGCCCGGAATATTGAACGATTTCGACGCGCTGGTAGCGGTCATCGACTGTAATGCGGCCTGCTCGCTGATGGTGGGGAACGGAATGTGCTTGCCCTCAAACACGAACGGCGCATGAATCTCATCATTGAAAATACGCACGTCATACTGTGCCGCAAGATCGCTCAGACGCAGCTCCTCCTCCAAGGTGAGCACTTTGCCGATCGGGTTGTGCGGGTTGCAGAGCACGAACGCATGGCATCCGGCCGCAAACGCGCGTTCGATGGCGTCGAAGTCGAACACCCATTGCGCCTCTCCGGTTTCGGCGTCGCCGCTTTGCAGCATTTCGATTTCGATCACGTCAACGTCGTACAGTTTCGGAACGCTCAAAAACGGCATGTAGGCAGGCGTCGGCACGATCACGCTGTTGCCCGCACCGACCAGTTCACGCAGGAAAAGCTCATAAGCTTCGAGTACGTCGGGAACCACGCGAATAATGCTCGGATCGACATCCCATCCGTAATGCGAGCGTTGCCATCCTGCGCATGCTGCTGCCACGCGCTGTTTCCAGGGTTCGGGAATGTAGCCGAGTTTGCAATGGTCGCAGGCGTTGTCGATGGCTTTCTGAATGCAGGGAGCCAAGCCGTAGTCCATTTCGGCAATGAACGCGCCAATGCAGCCGGGGTAGCGTGTCCACTTGTCGGAGCCGACTGCGGCAAGATCGGCTGCGGTGGTGTGGTCGATGGCGTCGGCGTCAAAGCCGGAACCGGTACGATGCTTCATTTCCATGATTTCTTCCATGGTTCCAGCATGACGTACCGATGCTTGCACGAACAGTGTGTTCTTGTACTGAAAGCAAAGACTGTTATGAAGTTTTCTTATATCAGATGCTTTTGCTATTCAATTATTAATCTGATTATGACGATATAGCAAAATACTGGAAACAATTGTTTGCTGCAGTATTCCGCGATTGCGAATAAGCACGGATATCAAACGATGAATCAAATGTTTTCCAAATACTGGTGTGACGCCCTTTCGATTTCGTCTTTGACGCGGGCCACTGCCGGTCGGTCGTCCACTTTTCTTGTGACGAAACAGACTGTGCGGAATGCGTTGTTGTCGGCGATTGGCAGTGCGGCCAAATCGGGTTGGATTCCAGCGGTTGTGGCTAAGCGAGATATGATCGAGACGCCCATGCCGACTTCCACCAGATTCTGCGTGGCCCAAAAATCGTCGGTCGAATGTGTGATTTCCGGTGTGAAGCCGGCGGCACGCGCCAACGACACCAGATTCGCCTGGCAGGTTTCGCAGCCGGCGATCCACTGTTCGCCGCGTGCCGAAACCAATTGGACCGGCAGGTGCGAGCTTTCGTACTGGCGCGCGATCGCATTGTTCGCGCCGATCAGCAGCATCAGCGGATCGACGCCGAAAGGAGCGACTTCCAAATCGTCCGGTCCGGCCAAAGCGGGGAGTGAATTGTATTGGAAGATGATCGCGCAATCGGCAAGCCCCTGTTCCAACGCCTCCATGGCCTCAGGCGGCTCCATCTGCATGAGGCTCACGCGAATGTCGGACGTTTTGCTGATATGCACGAGCACGCGTGCCACGAACGACGAACATACCGATGGGGGAGCGACCAAACGAATATGCGTCGATCCGTTGCGCTGGTACTCTTCCACATCTTTGACGGCTTGGGTGACTCGATTGTCGATAAGCTGCCCGTGACGTGCCAGAATACGGCCGATCGGAGTCAATTCCACGCCATGCGACGTGCGCTGCACGAGTTTTGCGTCAAGTTCACGTTCGATCTTGCGGATCTGCTGGCTGATGGCCGGTTGCGACCATCCGGTTTCACGCGCGACCGCGGAGAACGAGCCCAAACGCTCCACGTTCCACAAGGTCACCAGAATCTGCGGGTTCAGTGTTTTTGTGCTGAATCCCGTGGCATTCGCGGTGATGCTGATGTCGGTGTTCGTGTTGGCGTTTTCACGCGTGTTGCTATCGGCTGGAGTGTTCATATGAGGGTAGTGCTCAGCTTTTTAGGAATGCGGGGATGGCCTCGGCCGCCGCATAGCCCGCGCGGTACATGCGTTCCAAACCTTCGAACGACTTGCTCAACGTGTTCAGGCCGTACAGGCTTTCCGGCGCGAGGATGAGCACGCGGCCGTCCTGCTCGTATTCCTTGGCCAGCGCCACTTCGTCGTTGTACGTCTGGTAGCGGTTGAGCAGTTTTTCCGCGGCTTGTGGATGCGTGCGCCTCAAAATCCTGGCGGGGCCGATGTCCCTCTTCTGTTCGCGTACGGTGTCTTTCGGACGGGTGAGTATCACCACGATGCGGTCGTGGCCGTCATCGATGGCCTTCTGCACCGGAATCGGATCGGCGATGCCGCCATCGTAATAGGGAATGCCATCGATCGCATACGGTTCGCAAGCTACCGGCACCGCTGATGACGCCTTCAGGATGTCGAAATTGTCGTAGCCCACGTCGGATTTGCCGAAATACTTCGTGGAGCCGTCTTCGGCGTTGCACGCAACCACGGTGAAACCGGTCGGGTTGGCTTCGAAAGCCGCGTAGTCAACCGGATTTTCGCCATCATGATTGCTGAGCGTGCTATACACGTAATCGAGGTTGGCGAAATTATGGTTCTTGACATAGCTGTCGAAGCTCGCGTATTCCTTGCGGAACGCGTACTGCGTGTAGAACGTGTGGTTGCGCCCATGCTGCTTCGCGATGAACGAAACCATGTTGGCGCTGCCGGCGGAAACACCATAGCAGTGGTCGACGCTGATGCCGTCCTCAAGCATGCGGTCCATCACGCCCGCACCGTAGATCGCACGGAAACCGCCGCCGACGTCGATCATTGCCGTCCTGTGAGCCATATGCGTCCCGTCCTTTCGCCGTTCGTCCCTTTTGCGGGTTTCAATCGACTTTACGCGGTCTAATTGACGTATTTTTGCGTGTTCGGTCATTTCTTATCGAAGGACGACGTAAGATATCTGCGAATAATCAACAAAAATGGAGTGGAGAAGATATCAATGAACGAAGCTGCACTGCCTCAGTCGACGGTCCACATCGCCCAAGCTGATCCGGACGGGATTCTGCTGGTGATTCACGCGGGTGCCGGCAATCGTGGCAAAAAGGATACGCCGGAGCGTCGTGCCCAGGTGGAGCAGGATTTGAACAGGGCTCTTGAAGCTGGCTATGCGCTGCTGGAGCAGGGGGCTCCGGCGGAGGATGCCGTGTGCGCGGCTATCCGTGTCATGGAGGATGCTCCGGAGTTCAACGCTGGTCGTGGCGCTGCATTGACGAGTGAAGGCATCGTATCCATGGATTCCTGCCTGATGACTGGTGTCGATGGCGAGGTTGGTTCCGCATGCGGTCTGTCCACGTCTAAGAATCCGATCAACGTAGCGCGTGCCATCAAGGAAAAGACCAAGCATGTCATGTTTGCCAAGCCTGGTAATGATTTGCTCAAGGAGTGGGGAATCGAACTGTGCGACAGTGAATATTTCATCACTCCAGCACGTCAGGAATCCTTGCGCGAGGCGCAATCCAACGGCGATGAATGGGAGAAGCATGGCACCATCGGCGCTGTCGCCCGTGACTCGTCCGGCAACATCGCTGCCGGCACCTCCACCGGTGGCATCACCAACCAGATGCCGGGACGCGTCGGCGATTCGCCTCTGCCGGGCTGTGGTACCTATGCCAACAACGATTCCGTCGCGATCTCCTGCACCGGCATCGGTGAAGCGTTCGTCAAGGAAGTCGCTGCGCATCAGGTTTCCGATCGTGTTCTGTACGCCAAGGAGGAGCCGATCGAGGCTGCGAAGGCGGCGCTGGATGGTGTCGCCCGTCATCATGGAGATGGCGGTATGATCGTCGTTCCGGCTCATGGTGAAGGCGCAATGGTGTTCAATAGCGAGATGATGAACTGCGGTTGGAAGTCTCCGAAGGGCAGCTACGTGCAGAGTTGATGCTGTAGTGGCAAACCGGCAAAACAAGCCACAAAAGTACAGTGGGGTTCGAATCCATGAAGGATTCGAACCCCACTGTACTTGAGCTCCCTATATGGCCGGCGAATCGTTCGTCCGCCGGCCAGAAACATCACTTAGTGATGGTGTTGTAGGTAGGCAGATTGGTGTAATCGAACGATACGTTCTTCACGTTCGTCGCGGACGCGGCGGCGACGTTGTCGTTCCACAGCGGAA
>ENA-ORUB01000574-ORUB01000574.1-human-gut-metagenome-genome-assembly--contig:-NODE-574-length-46385-cov-9.394582_pt1 | contig 46385 bp, 40 predicted proteins | sample MGYA00241918_ERZ509200 | MGnify/ENA primary metagenome ERZ509200 (study PRJEB26280, sample SAMEA2338853) | human gut metagenome | biome: human gut; feature: human-associated habitat; material: faeces... | reverse complement strand
TTTCAATTTCTTCCTTTATCAGACTTCCTACACTTGAAAAGTGCGAACATAAAAACATTTTCATCAATATTCTCCTTTATATATAAATTCTTATTTGTTGAACTAAGCCGTGTATACCATACTCACCAATGAAAGAACGCCCTGATATAGCGTAATTTGCTGTTTTCCTGCGTACGTGCGTACACACTCCACAGGAATTCTAAGGGCCCTGCCCCCTTAGCACACGGACTTTGGAACAAAGTCTAGTGTGTTACGCCTTGCCAGAGGTGTACAGGCTCCCGGTACGCACGTACGCAGCAATTGCCATCAATGCGCCATATAAGTGGCGATCAAGTTCGCATAAAGCGACCTTGGTTCCGCAAAACAAAAGGCAGGATACCATCACCACGATGGTACTCTGCCTCTGTTCGTTTCTGTTTACCGTTCCGAGTGGTCCTTCCGCAGAATTACCGATAAACAAAAAACGTACCCGGACCCTTTCTCGTATAGAATCGGGTTCGAGTGCGAACTGAATGTTGGAGCAATAAAAAACCACCACAAAGGTGCCTGTCCCCTTTGTGGTGGTTTTGGGCTTGGCCTAGAGCGTGTGGCCGTAGGCGTTGGCGGCCTTGATGGCGGCGGCGAACTTTTCGTCGGTGAAGGGCTCCGGGTTTCCCTGCTTCCACTCGTTGGTGGCGTGGGCATTCTCACACAGCGCCGGGATGTCGGCCTCGGTAAGGCCGACCTGCTCAAGCGTTACGGGCAGCCCCATCTGCTTGTTAAAGGCGGCGTAGCGCTCAAGGTTCTCGGTATCGCCCGTATAGGCAAACAGCACCAGCACGCCCAGGCTCACGACCTCGCCGTGTAGGTAGGAGCCCTCGCGCGGAATGCTGCAGGTGGCGTTGTAGAACGCATGCGCCACGCTCGAGTTGTAGTAGTAATCGTTTTGGTTGGTCAGGTTCGAGACATAACCCGTGTTGACCACGATGTCGAGCGCGATCTGCTTGACGGCTTCGGTCGACTGGTCCTGGCGCACGTCTTCAAGACCCTGCACACCATAGGTAAACAGCGGCTCGGAGCAGGTGTGGGCGAGTGCCAGGCCAAGACCGGCGGTGTGCTCCAAGTTGCCGGCGCTCGTGGCGTACTCCACCTCGGGCTGTTTGGACAGGGCATCGCCTACGCCCGCCCAGAAGTACTCCGCTGGCGCCTCGGCGATGATCTTGGGGTTGATGAAGATGTGAGCGGGGCGGTTGGGGTACGAATAGCCCTCGAGCGAGCCGTCGTCGTTGTAGACAACGGCAATGGCGGTCGCGGCGGAGCAGTTGGAACAAATCGTCGGGACGGTGAAGACGATCTTCTTGAGCTCGATGGCAGCCGTCTTGACGGTGTCGAGTGCCTTGCCGCCGCCGCAGGCGATGAGCACGTCGGCTTCTTGGCAGGCAGGGGAGTTCACGACCTTGGCGATATTGGCCCGCGTGCTGTTGGTGCCGTAGACGCGCGTTTCCAGAACCTCGACGCCGGTGCCTGCCAGCGCGGCTTCGATACCGGGAAGGGCTGCGGCTAGTGCTCGCTTGCCGCCAATGATGGCGACCTTGGTCGCTCCGTATTCGGCTAGCGCGCCGGGCAGCTCATCAAAGCAGTCCTCGCCGACGGTATAGTCGCTCATTCCAATCGTGCGCATAGCAACCTTCTTTCGTTCGATAGAGTGCTTTCAGGTATTTTGCTCCTAGAGAAGGGCTGTAATAGCGAGAAATTTCGAACGTATAAAACCAGTGTTGAGGGTTTTTCGCCGGCGCGGAACGTGCTAGCATACTCTGCATAAGCGTTGATGGGGACGAGTAGTCGGCCGTCCGCATGCTACAGAGAGCGGGGAGCGCTGAGAACCCGTGCATGCGACCGATGAAAATCACCCCGGAGCTGCGGTCCCAACGGACGAGCCGCGCAGGTTCGTCTTAGTAGACATCGCCGAGATGGTCGTCGATACAGGCCAGCCGAGTAACGGATGCGAGCGCGCGAATACGCGGGCGAGGGCATCTAAGCTGGGTGGTTAAGCGAAGAGCTTTTGCGGGCGTGCAGCCCGTTTTGTGGCGCTTCGTCCCAGCTTGCAGGGACGGGCGCTTTTTTTGGTGCCCAGAGGGCGTGCGCGCCCACGACATGAAAGGGGTACCGTGGCAAACGAGTACAAGCAGACGATGAATCTGCCCAAGACCGGTTTTCCCATGCGTGCCGGTCTTTCCAAGTCCGAGCCCAAGCGACTCAAGGACTGGCAGGACAACAAGGTCTACGAGCAGGTTCTGAAGAAGAACGAGGGTCACAAGAAGTTCGTGCTGCACGACGGCCCTCCGTACGCCAACGGTCCGATCCACATCGGCCACGCCATGAACAAGATCTCCAAAGACATGATCAACCGCTACTGGATGATGCAGGGCTATGAGGTTCCCTATGTCCCCGGTTGGGACTGCCACGGCCAGCCGATCGAGCATAAGGTCGAGGAGAAGCTCGGCACCGAGAAGTTCAACCAGACCCCCACGGCCAAGATCCGTGAGCTCTGCAACGAGTTCGCTGTCGAGAACATCGAGCTGCAGAAGGCCGGCTTCCGTCGTCTGGGCGTGCTCGGCGACTGGGACAACCCCTATCTGACGCTCTATCACCAGCATGATGCCGCCGACATCGAGGTCTTCAAGGCCATGTTCGATAAGGGCATGATCTATCGCGGCCACAAGCCGGTTCACTGGTGCAAGCACTGCCACACCGCGCTGGCCGAGGCCGAGATCGAGTACTCCGACGAGACGAGCCCCTCCATCTTCGTGCGCTTTGAGATGACCTCCAAGCCCGCCGGCCTCGAGAACTTCGACGGCCCGGTCGATTTTATCATCTGGACGACTACGCCGTGGACCATCCCCTCCGACCAGGCCGTTTCCCTCAAGCCCGGCGCCGCCTATGTCGCCGTTGAGCACGATGGTCGTGCCGAGGTCATGCTCGAGGACCTGGCTCCCAAGTGCTGCGAGGAGTTTGGCTGGGAGTACACCCCGGTTATGGTCGCCGGCAAGCCCTATGTGGTTCCCGCTGAGACCTTCCACCACATCCACTACAAGCAGCCGGTCTTTGACGGTGTCGAGGGCGTGGCGCTGCTGGCCGATTACGTCGGTGTCGACGACGGTACCGGTATCGTCCACAACTCGCCCGGCCATGGCGTCGACGACTACTTTGCCTGCCTCAAGGAGGGCATCACCGACATCTGCATGCCGGTCGATGACGACGGCAAGTTCTACACCGGTGAGGAGTTTGGCACCGGTGGCCCCTTCAGCGGTATGGATACCGATGAGGCCAACCCGCATATCATCGAGTTCCTGCGCGAGCGCGGCACCCTGGTTCTCGAGAAGAAGATCACGCACAGCTATCCGCACTGCTGGCGCTGCAAGCACCCGGTGCTCTTCCGTGCTACTGACCAGTGGTTTGTCTCGATGGACAAGACCGGTTTGCGCGAGCAGGCTGGCAAAGAGGTCCGCGAGAACGTCAAGTGGTATCCGGCCCACGCGGCCAACCGCATCGGTGCCATGGTCGAGCAGCGTCCCGACTGGTGCATCAGCCGTCAGCGCAACTGGGGCGTGCCTATCCCCAGCTACACCTGCGCCGACTGCGGCGAGAAGGTCATGAACGATGCCACGCTCGACGCCGTCATCAAGCTCTTCCACGAGAAGGGCTCCGACGCCTGGTTCACCGACGCTCCCGAGAGCTACCTGGGCGAGGCCTGCGTCTGCCCCAAGTGCGGCGGCCATCACCTCAAGGCCGATAAGGACATCCTCGACGTGTGGTGGGATTCCGGTGTCTCCTGGAAGGCCGTCTGCGAGTATCGCCCCGAGCTTGAGTACCCGGCTGACGTGTATCTCGAGGGCTCCGACCAGCACCGCGGTTGGTTCCAGAGCTCGCTGCTCACTTCTGTGGGCGCCAACGGCCATGCTCCGTACAAGGCAGTCGTCTCGCAGGGCTTTACGCTCGACGGTCAGGGCCGCAAGATGTCCAAGTCGCTCGGCAACGTCATCGACCCCAACAAGGTCTGCGACGAGATGGGCGCCGACATCATCCGCCTGTGGGTTGCCTCGGTCGACACCAGCTCTGACGTTTCCATCGACCACGAGATTCTCGCTCGTACGTCCGATGCCTACCGCCGTTTCCGCAACACGCTGCGCTTCCTGCTTTCCGAGCTCGAGGGCCAGTTTGAGCCCGAGACCGACGGCGTCGCCTTTGCCGATCTGCTGCCGCTCGACAAGCTCATGGTTGCCCGCCTGACCCAGGTCCAGGCCGAGGTCGACGATGCCTACGCCAGCTACGAGTTCCCGCGCGCCTACCGTGCGCTTTACGACTTTGTGGTTACCGAGCTCTCCAACGTGTATCTCGACGCTCTGAAGGACCGTCTGTACTGCGAGAAGCCCGGCTCTCTCGAGCGCCGCAGCGCCCAGACCGTGCTGGCCGAGCTCTTCTCGATGCTCATGCGCGATCTGCAGCCAATTTTGTCCTACACCGTCGATGAGGCCATGGCCTATGCGCCCGCCGGCTGCGTCGATCACCAGAAGTACGCCGCGCTGCTCGATTGGTACAAGTCGCCTATCACGGTCGACGAGGCCAATGAGTTCGAGGGCGTGCTCGAGGCTTCGCTCGAGCTCCGTAGCGCCGTGACCAAGGCCCTCGAGGATGCCCGCTCCGCCGGTACCTTCACCAAGAGCCAGCAGGTCCGCGTCAAGGCGGTCGTTCCCGCCGAGATGTATGCGCTGCTGACCGGCGACAAGGCCGTCGACCTGGCCGAGTTCTACATCGTCTCCGCTGTTGAACTGACCCAGGGCGAGGAACTCTCCGTTGCTATCGAGGCTGCCGAGGGCGAGTGCTGCGACCGTTGCTGGAACTACCGCACCACAGTCGGCGAGTACAACGGCCACGCGCATATCTGTAAGCGCTGCGCTGATGCGCTGTAGGTTACGGCGTTCGTAGAACGCCGTAACCTACCGACGCTGCAAACGTCCCTAAGCGGCAATCTGACGTTCAATCGTCGGTCGCGTACCTAAGTACGCTTCCCTCCTCTTTCACGTCACCTTGCTCTCTTAGGGGCGTTTTCGCTGTTGGCGACGGTAGTGCGGCGTTTTCATTGTTGGAACTAAAGGCTTTCTTTCGCTTTCGCTCTTAGTCGAAAGCCATTAAGCGACATTCCGTTATTCGGAATGTCGCTTTTGTTTTGTGCTGGTTATTTCGCTAGCGTTGGTGAATATGCTGCGTGTTTGGCGTTTGTCACTATAAGATGGTTACTTGCGTTAAACGTAATTCGATGTTCTTGAGGGTAGGGGATTTCTTTGGGTCGTGGTGCGGATATGACGCCGCCTTTGCGTTGGCGGTTGGGTGTTGCTGGTTGCGTGGCGTTGGCCGTGCTGCTTGTTGACCAGCTGACCAAGCTTGCGGTTCGTGCCGTGGGCGATGCTCTGCATGTGACCGTTATCCCCGGCGTGATCGATTTTCTGTTTGTCCGCAATATCGGAGCCGCCTTTAGCATGGGCGAGGGGCATGGCATAGCGTTTGCCGTGCTGGCGCTTGCGGTCATTGTCGCCATTGCCTTGTACTTGCTCCGTGCGCCTCGGCTCGCTCGTCTTGAGGTTGTGGGCATGGCTATGGTTGCGGGCGGTGCTATTGGCAATGCTATCGATCGCCTTGTCTTTGGCTTCGTGACCGATTTTATCGCCACCACGTTCATCGACTTTCCCGTCTTTAACGTTGCCGATATCGGCATTACGGTCGGTGTCGTGCTGGCGCTCATCGGTTATATGTTCTTGAGTCCTGCCGCTCGCGAGGTCGATGCGACCGCCGAGCTCAACGCCCGTGACGAGGCCCGCGCCAAACGCAAAGCCAAGCAGCGTGGGGAGCGTGCCCGCAAGATTCGCGAAAGGAATGAGCGCTAATGGCCGACATCCATATTCTTGTTGCCGACGATTCCGCTGGGCAGCGTCTCGATGCCTATCTGGGCGCCAACGATGGCTGTCCCACGCGCTCTGCCTGCGCACATCTGATCGAGGGTGGTGCCGTTGCCGTCAACGGCGAGACCTGCCTATCAAAAAAATATGCCGTGCGCTCCGGCGACCGTATCTCGGTCGACTTGCCCGAGCCGCACGATCCGACCGACGTGATTCCCGAGGCCATCCCGCTCGATATCCGCTATGAGGACGACTACCTCATCGTGCTCTCCAAGCAGCGCGGCCTTGTGTGCCATCCCGCCCATGGTCACGAGAGCGGCACCCTTGCGAACGCCCTGGTCTACCACTGCGGCATCGACCATCTTGGTACTGTGCAGGGCGAGGACCGCCCCGGCATCGTGCATCGCCTGGATCGCGATACCTCGGGCCTTATGCTTGCGGCAAAAGACGATGACACCCAGCGCGCGCTTCAAAATCTTATCCGCACGCGCACGCTCGACCGTCGCTATATCACGCTCGTTCACGGGCACATCGCCATGGATGAGGGCACCATCAATACCGGTATCGCTCGCTCCACGCGCGACCGCGTGAAGATGGCAGTTTCCGATGACCCCTTTGCTCGCCAGGCCATCACGACCTTCAAGGTGCTCGAGCGCTTTGATTCCACGCGTTTCGACGACGGCTACACGCTTGTCGAATGCCATCTGTTTACCGGACGCACGCATCAGATTCGCGTACACATGCGCCATATCAACCACGCCTGCGTGGGCGATCCGCTCTACGGTAAGTGCGATGCGCGCGCCGATCAGGGCCTGACCAGGCAGTTCCTCCATTCTTGGCGCGTGGCGTTTGACCATCCCGTGACGGGGGAGCGCATTGAGTGCCGTGACGAGCTGCCGTGGGACCTTGCGGCGGTTCTGGATGATCTCGCCCCGCGTTCGCTCGGCCGCACTGCCGCAGGTGACGAAATCGTTCCGCAGCTCGGTCTGCTCGAAGCCTAGCCAGTATTAGGTGGTTTCTTGAACTCGGTAAGCCTGCGGTAAGATATACGGTTGTTTACGTAACGCGTTGCTGGGAGCCCGCATGCTCGCCTTTTTACAAACCAACACACCCATCGTGATCTTCAACCAGATTGTCGTCACGCTGCTCACGGTCTGCTTTCTGTACCAGGTGGTCTTCTTTGTCATTGGCGCTCTCCGTGGCGAGGTCGCGCCTCCCAAGGCCAAAAAACTCCACCGCTATGCCTTCTTTATCGCGGCGCATAACGAGGAGGCCGTGATCGCCAACCTCGTTCGCTCCATCAAGGATCAGGATTATCCGTCCGAGCTTATCGAGGTCTTTGTGGTCGCCGACGCCTGCACCGACAACACGGCACAGCTTGCGCGCGAGGCGGGCGCCATTGTCTATGAGCGCAACGACCTGGCCCGTAAGGGTAAGAGCTGGGTCATGGACTTTGGCTTCGACCGCATCCTTAACGAGTATCCCGACACGTTTGAGGGCTACTTTATTTTCGATGCCGATAACGTTATCTCCCGCGATTACGTCTCCAAGATGAATGATGCCTTTGATCAGGGCTTCCATGTGGTCACGAGCTATCGCAACTCCAAGAACTTCGGTAGCTCGTGGATCTCGGCGGCTAATGCTACGTGGTATCTGCGAGAGGCGCGCTTTCTCAACAACGCGCGTAATATCTGCAAGACGTCTTGCGCCGTCTCGGGTTCGGGCTACCTCATCTCCGCCAGCGTTATCGAGGGCATGCACGGTTGGCAGTTCCATACGCTGACCGAGGACATCCAGTTCACCACGTTCTGCGCCATTCACGGCATCCGCATCGGTTATGCGCCGGCGGAGTTCTTTGACGAGCAGCCTGTGACGTTTAAGGCGTCTTGGAAACAGCGTATGCGTTGGACCAAGGGCTTCTACCAGGTATTCTTTACCTACGGTAAGCACCTGGTCAAATCGACCTTCCGCTATCATCGCTTTGCTGCCTACGACATGTTTATGACCATCGCTCCGGGCATGCTGCTGTCCCTGATTTCCATGCTTGCCAACGCGACCTTCCTCATCGTGGGCGGGCTTTCGCACGGCTTCTTGGCCACCGAGGTCGAGATGCAGGCTTGTGCCGCCTCGCTCATTATGACCTTCGCCATGATGTATCAGACCTTCTTTATCCTGGCGCTGCTCACGACCATCTTTGAGTACAAACACATTCACTGCGCTCAAAAGTGGCGTCTGGTGACCAACCTGTTTACCTTCCCGATCTTTATGTTCAGCTATATCCCCATTACGGTGGCTGCTCTGTTCCTAAAGGTCGACTGGGTGCCGACGCAGCACGCCGTAAGCGTTACCCTCGACGAGGTCATGCAAGGCGCCAAATAACCACGATCAAAACCACCACAAAGGGGACAGGCACCTTTGTGGTGGTTTTTGCGTTTGAGCTGCTGCCCAAGGAGGTGTTCGATGGTCTATATTCCGTTTTGGATTTGCATCTTTGCCGGCGCGGCGATTGATGCCCGTGAGCGACGGTTTCCCAATGAGCTTGCCGGCGCGTGTGCGGTGGCGGCGTTTGCAGGCGTTTGGCTCGACAAGGGCGTTAACACGGCGCTTGACCATGCCGGTCTTGCTGCCATCGCCTACCTTGCCCTTTTGCTTACTGAGTCGCTTTGGCGTCGTGTTTGCCACGCTCCCGGCATTGGTATGGGGGACGCCAAGGCGCTCTTTGCCCTTTGTACCTTCGATCCCTTGGGTGGTATCGTCGCGTTTGCGGCTGCGCTCCTGGCCCTTGCTGGCGCCTGTCTCATCGCAAAATCACGCTCCCTGCCTTTGCTGCCGTTTTTGGTGCCGATATTTGCCATAATCGAGGTTGTGGGTAGTACGCTGTAACCGTTTGCGCGCCCTTTTTAAGGAGCATGCCATGGCAACCAATCAACAGACAGCCGCCATCAAGGCGCGTATGGATCGCATTCCCGCGGCGTTGTCGCCCGAGCTGGTCGAGCGTATCGCCGTCGACCGCGCCTCGGGTGTCGTTAATCCCTATCGATGCGGTGACGACCAGGTCATCCGACGTGTCGATCGAGCCGCAGACAAAGGCACACTTATGCGTCCGGCATTTATGCGCGATACTGAAAAGATTTTGCATCTGCCCGCATACACGCGTTATGCAGGCAAAACGCAGGTCTTCAGTTTTCGCAGCAACGATGACCTGTCGCGTCGCGGCCTGCACGTGCAGCTTGTCTCGCGCATCGCTCGCGATATCGGACGTGCTCTGGGGCTCAACTGCGATCTGATCGAGGCGATTGGCCTGGGCCACGACTTGGGCCACACACCTTTCGGCCATGCCGGCGAGCGCTTCCTCAACGATATCTATCATGAGCGTACGGGTCGTTATTTTTTCCATAACGTACAGTCGGTCCGCGTACTCGACGCGCTGTACGGCCGCAACGTGTCGCTCCAGACGCTCGACGGCGTGCTATGTCATAACGGCGAGTACGAGCAACGCGTGTTTGAGCTCTCGGACATGAGCTCCTTTGAACAGTTTGATCAGACGGTTGAGGATTGCATCGCCACGGGCTATAGCGCAATTGAGCACCTGCGTCCCATGACGCTCGAGGGCTGTGTGGTTCGCATCTCGGATATCCTTGCCTACGTGGGGCGCGATCGCCAAGACGCCATTGCGGCAGGCCTGCTGTCACCCGACGCCTTTGACGATGGTCTGGGCGGAGCATATAACAGCTGGATCCTCACGCATGCCTCCATCGATATCGTCGAGCACAGCTATGGCAAGCCGCGCATTGAGATGAGCGAGGATCTGTTTGAGGAAATCCGCCGAGCCAAGCGCGAGAACTACGAGAAGATCTATAGCAAGGGCGGTATCGAAGGCGACTCCGAAGCGGAGCTGCGCGAGGCGTTCGAAAAGCTCTACGACCGTTGCCTGCAGGACATAAACGAAGGCGACGAGTCTTCGTATATCTTTAAGCACCACATTTCTCGCATAGAGCAGCAGCTTTCCTACTACGATCGCACCTATGCATGGCAGGACGATAAGGACCAGGCGGTCGTGGATTATATTGCGAGCATGACGGACGGTTATTTCTGCGAGCTCACGAGCAAGCTGTTCCCGGGATTGAAGTTTCCGCACCGTACCTATATTAACGAACGATAGTTCGTATTTATTCGGTATACTGTTCGTGGAAAACGTTTTTGATTGACGCACGGGATGGCTATGGACGACCTTTTTTCTGCTTCGACGCGCGAGCGTTCTTTTATGAATGCGCCGCTTGCGGTGCGCATGCGCCCCAATTCGCTCGACGAGTACGTGGGCCAGCAAAAGGCTGTCGGTAAGGGCTCGTGGCTGCGTGCCGCAATTGAGCACGACGTGCTGTCGAGTGTGATCCTGTACGGGCCGGCCGGTACGGGCAAGACGACGCTGGCCCACATTATCGCCAACCATACCAAGAGCGAGTTTGTCGAGGTCAGTGCCGTGACGGGCACCGTAAAGGACCTTCGTCGCGTGATTGACGAGGCCAAGACGCGCCTGAATACCTACGACCGCCGCACCATTCTTTTCATCGACGAGATTCACCGCTTTTCCAAGTCGCAGCAGGATGCCTTGCTGCATGCGGTTGAGAACCGTACCGTCATTATGATTGGCGCCACGACGGAGAATCCGTACTTCGAGGTCAACTCGGCGTTGCTCTCGCGCGGTCGCGTGGTGGAGCTTGAGCATCTTAAAGACGAGGACATCGCCACGCTTATCGAGCGTGCGCTCGAGGCACCGCAGGGTTTGAACGGCAAGTTCTCGGCCGATGAGGATACGGTTAGGACCATCTGCACGCTGGCTGCGGGCGACGCTCGCTCGGCGCTCACGACGCTCGAGCTTGCGAGCGAGATTGCCGTCACGCGCCCCGATACCGAGGGAACGCCCGCGCCGGCTGCGGGGGAGCGCTATCCCATCACCGTGGATGACGTAAAGATTGCCAATCCGCGTCGTGGCTTTTCGTACGACAAAAACGGTGACATGCACTACGACATTATCAGTGCGTTTATTAAGTCCATGCGCGGTAGTGACCCCGATGCCACGATCTATTGGCTCGCGCGCATGATTGACGCGGGGGAGGACCCTAAGTTTATCGCTCGTCGTATTATGATTCAGGCTTCTGAGGATGTTGGCAACGCCGATCCGCAGGCGCTTTTGGTGGCACATGCCGCGTTTAAGTCTGCCGAGGTCATTGGCTATCCCGAGTGCCGCATTAATCTGGCTCAGGCTGCTCTCTATGTGTGCCTGGCGCCTAAATCCAACGCGTGCGAGGCTTCGATCGATGCGGCGTTGGCCGATATTCATTCAAGTGGGCTCCGCGAGGTGCCGAGTTATCTGCGCGATCGTCATCGCCCGGGCAGCGACGAATACGGTGTGTACAAGTATCCGCATGATTATCCCGAAGGCTGGGTCGATCAGCGCTATTTGCCCGAGGGGCTGGAGCGCGGTGCGTTTTGGCAGCCTGCCGGCCGCGGCTGGGAAGAGTGGCGTGTAGAGCAAAGCGAGCGCGACCGTAGCGGCAATGCGCCCAAGTAGGTCCTTGGGACTTCGCAATTTCCCTTTGGGTATCTTTCCACTTCTTTGGGGTACCATGAACAGCGTCTGTATTTCGATTCCTTCGGGAGGCTTGTATGAGTCCCATTCAAATCGCCCTGCTGCTACTCGCCGTTGCCGGCGTGTGGGCTGTTATCGAGCTCGCGCTCACGCTGCGAAAGACCCGCACCGTCGTTGATTCGCTCGACAAGACGGTGACCGACCTTAACAACACTATCGCCGAGGCTCAGCCCGTGGTGGCAAAACTCGACGGCGCTGTCGACGAGCTTACGCCGGCGCTTGCCCAGATGGAGCCGCTCCTCAAGTCGAGCAAGACCGCCGTCGACGCCCTGACTTCTAATCTCGTAGAGGTTGAAGCCGTGGTTCGCGACATTTCCGAGGTTACGGGCAGCATGGCCGAGGCCAGCAATGCTGTGTCGAGTGTGACCGACTCTGCGGCCGGTGCCGTGCAGAAACTCTTTAACAAGGTGAAGGCTCCTGCAGCCGACGCCGATCGCAAGCTCGCCGCTGCCGCCACCGAGGCCGAGCAGCCTACCGAGCGCGTTCTGATTGGTGAGGCTGAGGACGAGGCCGCCGATGGTGCGGATGCGGCTCAGAAGCCCGCAGCCAAGCCTGCTCAGTATTACACCTATACGCCCGACGAGACCTCCGAGGAGTCCTGCGATGAGTAGCGAAGCAACTTGCCCCATCACGCTGACTGTTGCCGGGGATCCGCGTCTGGCGCGCCTCGTGCGCATGACGGCGGCTAATGTCGGCGCGCTGTGTTCCATGTCCGTCGATCGCATCGAGGATATCCGTATGGCTGCCGAGGAGGCCTTCATCTTTGGCTGCACGGCCGTTGATTCCGACGATATCTCGATTAAATTCGATGTCGACGAATCGCATGTGGGCATGACCTTTACCTTTGGCGATCAGGCGACTGTCGATGAGGATGATCAGGCTGCCGTGTATGCCGAGCTCATTTTAGCGAGCGTGTGCGATTCCTACGAAAAGACTGCGGCGCCCCTGACGCTTTCCCTCGACCTCAAGGCGGATATCTAATATGGCCGAACGTTCCCGGAGCGGTAAGACCGCTTGGGACAAGGAGAAAACCCGCGAGCTGTTTCGTCGCTACAAAGAGACCGGTGATCCGGACGCACGTGAGCAGCTCGTTATGTCCCATATGAACCTGGTAAGGTTTCTTGCCAACAAATTTAAGAACCGCGGTGAGCCGCTCGACGACCTGATGCAGGTCGGATACCTGGGTTTGCTTAAAGCAATCGACCGCTTTGATCCCGAGCGCGGACTCGAGTTCACCACGTTTGCCACGCCTACCATCCTGGGCGAGATCAAGCGTCACTTCCGCGACAAGGGCTGGAGCGTGCGCGTGCCGCGCCGTCTGCAGGAGCTTTCTGCCAAGGTCAACCAGGCTACCGACAAGCTTACTAACGAATTGCAGCGCTCGCCTAAGGTTGAAGAAATCGCTGAGTACCTGGGCGTGACCGTTGACGAGGTGCTGGAGGCCATGGAATCGTCTTCGGCCTATACCTCGGTACCCATCGAGGCTCCTGGCGCGTCCGATTCCGATGATGCCCCCTCGATTCTCGACCGCTATGCCGATGACGACAACGAGCTTGACTTTACCGATGACCGCCTGGTGATTGAGGAGGCCATTCGCGATTTTTCTCCGCGCGAGCGTGAGGTTATCGAGCTGCGCTTTGTGAAGGGCATGACCCAGATCGAGATCGCTAAGAAGTTGGGTATCTCGCAGGTGCAGGTTTCGCGCCTGCTGCGCCGTACCCTTAAGAAGATACAGGACAAGATCGACCCCGACGGAGTGATGGTTCGTTCATGATTGGGCACCCCCAACAAACCGACCGCACGCTGCGCGATACTCGTATTCTGACGCTTCGCATTTGGGCTGTCGTCGGCTGCATTGTCATCGCAGCCGTCATCTTTAACCTTATGGGTATCCTGGCGCCGGTTATCGAGTTTCTCGCTGTCGGTTCCATCATCGCTTTTGTGATGTCGCCGATCACTAACTGGCTCGAGCATCACGGCGTCGGTCGTGGCATCGGTTCGCTCATCGCGCTGATCGTGGTTGTGGCAGCGCTCGTCGGCGTCGTCTGCATCCTGTCGCCTATTTTGCTCGGTCAGATTATGGAAGTCCTGAGCCGTCTGCCTGAGCAGCTTCGCGTTGCGGGCGGTGATCTCAACGAGATGATTTCGCACGCTAAGACGCTCAACAACACGCCGCTCAAGGAGTACCTGGACGATAATCTGTCCTCGCTGGTTACTGTGGCGTCCAAGTACGTATCGCAAATCGCCGCTGAGCTCGGTCGCGGCGTGTTCCCGCTGATCACCAACACGGCCTCGCAGCTGTTCGTAATCTTCCTGGGTTTGGTGCTTGCCTACTGGCTTGCCTGCGATTATCCCCGTATGCACCATGAGGTCTGTACCATCATCGGGCAGGAAAAAGAGACCTCGTACCGCTTTATGGTCGCGATTCTTTCGCGCTCGGTCGGCGGTTATATGCGCGGCATGGTCGTGACGTCCATCTGCGGTGGCATCCTCGCCTTTATCGGCTTTACGCTCATTGGCCATCCCTACGCGGCACTCATGGCCATCTTTACCGGCATCATGCACTTGGTCCCGGTTGTCGGTCCCTGGGTAAGCGCGGCGATCGCCACGGTGCTCGGCTTTATGTTCAGCCCCATGCTGGCGTTGTGGACGCTCGTTGTGACCATGGTGGCTCAAAACGTCACCGATAACGTCATTTCCCCCAAGGTCATGCAGAGTTCTGTGCAGGTGCATCCCATCATGAGCCTGACGGCCCTCGTTATTGGTTCGGCACTCATGGGTCCCATCGGCATGGTCATCGCCATCCCGCTGTGCGCGGCCCTCAAGGGCATCTTCGTTTACTACTTTGAGAACGAGACCGGCCGTCAGCTCGTGGCATACGACGGCGCTGTGTTTAAGGGCACGCCGTATCGCGATGCCGAGGGTAACCCGGTCGCCGCCTACGACGCGCTTGGAGACGATACGTTCATTTATGAGTCCGAGCTCATTGGCAACGAGACCGCGCCCGAGGCCCAGGCGATGCCCAAGCCCGAGCTCGAGAATCCCTGGATCAAGCTCTCGGGTCTGCAGCCCGATGCGACGGGCTTTTTCAAGAATCCCTTCGCCAAGGATGACGATTCCAATACGAACGACGACACCAAAACCGGCATCGACGGTTCCATGGACGATTCGGATTCTAAATAGGCACCGCTAGCGTTTCTTGAAGTTTTAAATGACAAGAAACGCGAGCAAAGCGATTGATAAGGGGCCGGCTACATAGAAAAAGAGAACGTCAATTGCGCGTAGAGTGTAATAGGCTTTATCGCCGGACATTACTGCATACAATACGTAGCCAAATGCTGGTTGGTTTGCGTACCAGCAGGAGAAAGCCAAAAGCGCTAAAAGTGCTACAACCAGAAGTGCATTCAGGACAAATCGTTTGCTTTTCATCGATCGCTCCTTCCGGGTGAATCTTATATGTAATTCTACAGTACCCTTTTTCAAAGCATCGCATACTCCTAAATAACGTGCACTTTCGCTGTAGGGTCGGCTTTATGTCGGCCCTCTTTTTTGCACTTGCGCGGCGGGATGGTAATATCGTTACGTTTGAACTGTTTCGATGTGAAACCGAGGAGATTCCCTCTATGAGTGCTGACTACCCGTCAATGACTACGGCCGAGATCCGCTCCAAGTTCCTCAACTTCTTTGAGGAGCGTGGTCTTAAGCTCTATCCTTCTTCGTCCCTTGTTCCCGACGACCCCTCGCTGCTGCTTGCCAACGCCGGCATGAACCAGTTTAAGGAGTACTACCAGGGCAAGAAGACCATGAAGGAGATCGGCGCGATCTCCTGCCAGAAGTGTGTCCGCACCAACGACATCGACTGCATCGGCGAGGACGGTCGTCACCTGTCGTTCTTCGAGATGCTCGGTGACTTCTCCTTTGGCGGCGTCTCCAAGCAGCAGGCTTGCGCTTGGGCCTTCGAGCTCATCACCAAGGAGTTCAAGCTGCCGCTCGATCGCCTGTACTTTACCGTCTTTACCGAGGACGACGAGACCCACGACGTGTGGCGTTCTCTGGGCGTTGCCGAGGACCACATCTCCCGCCTGGGCGAGGACGACAACTTCTGGGCCGCCGGCCCCACCGGCCCCTGCGGTCCGTGCTCCGAGATCTACTTTGACATGGGCGAGGAGGTCGGTTGCGGCAGCCCCGACTGCAAGCCCGGCTGCGACTGCGACCGCTTCCTTGAGTTCTGGAACCTCGTGTTTACCCAGTACGACCGCCAGGAGGACGGCTCCATGCCGGAGCTGCCGCACCGCAACCTCGATACGGGCATGGGCCTGGAGCGCATGGCCGCCATCATGCAGCACAAGACCGCCAACTACGACGGCGATTTGATGCAGCACCTCATCAAGCTGGGCGAGGAGATCAGCGGCAAGACCTATGACGCCGACGATTACTCCGGTGCCAGCCGCTCCCTGCGCATCATCGCCGACCACTCCCGTGCCGTCGACTTCATGATCTCTGACGGCATCCTGCCCGGTAACGAGGGTCGCGAGTACGTCCTTCGTCGCCTGCTCCGCCGTGCCGTGTTCCACGGTCGCCTGCTGGGCATCGAGGGCGCCTTCCTGACCAAGTTCATCGACGAGGTCAACGCTCAGATGGGCGAGGCCTATCCCGAGCTGCTCAAGAACGTCGCGCTCGTTAAGGGCATCGTCGCCTCTGAGGAGGAGCGCTTCTCCACGACGCTGGACAACGGCCGCGTCTACCTGGACGAGGCCCTGGCAGCGCTTGCCGAGGGCGCCGTACTTCCGGGCGATGTCGCCTTTAAGCTGCACGATACCTTTGGTTTCCCCATCGACCTGACCGTCGAGATTGCCGGCACCGCTGGCCATGACGTCGATATGGACGGCTTCACCGTCTGCATGGAGGACCAGAAGGCCCGTGCTCGCGCCAATGCCAAGGGCGACGCCTGGGGTAGCTTCAACGACGTGTGGGTCGAGCTTTCGGACAAGGTCGCTGCGACCGAGTTCGACGGCTATGACAACGATGTGATCGAGGGCGCCAAGGTTGTCGCCATCGTGCGCAACGGCGTGTCCGTCGAGTCCGCTGCCGCGGGCGAGGATGTCGAGGTCGTGCTCGACCGTACCCCGTTCTATGCCGAGATGGGCGGCCAGCAGGGCGACGCCGGCGAGCTTTCCGCCGAGGGCGTTTCGCTGACCGTTTCCGATACCAAGAACCACAACGGCCTGTATGCCCACGTTGCGCACGTCACCGAGGGCACGCTGACCGTTGGTGCTACCGTGACCGCCGCGCTCGACGCCGAGCGCCGTGGATTCCTGCGCCGCAACCACACCGCCACGCACCTGCTCGACGCCGCCCTTAAGCAGGTCCTGGGCGAGCATGTCTCCCAGGCTGGCTCGCTGGTGACGCCCGAGCACCTGCGCTTTGACTTCACGCACTTTGAGGCCCTGTCCTCCGAGCAGCTCAAGGCTGTTGAGGACCTGGTCAACCAGCAGATCTTTGCATCTAAGCCGGTCGTGACCCGCGTTATGGGCATCGACGAGGCCAAGGCCGCCGGCGCCGTCGCCCTGTTTGGCGAGAAGTATGGCGACGTCGTCCGCGTCGTTTCCGTGGGCGCCGAGGACCAGCCGTTCTCCCGCGAGCTCTGCGGTGGTACGCATGCTGCCAACACTGCCGAGATCGGCCTGTTCAAGATTATCTCCGAGTCCTCCACGGGCTCGAACGTCCGCCGTATCGAGGCCGTTACCTCTAAGGGCGCCCTCGACTACATGGCCGACCGCCTGGCACTCGTTGACGCCGCTGCCGCTGCGCTCAAGTGCCGCGTTGACGAGGTTCCCGCTCGTGTGGAGAACCTGCAGGCCGAGCTGCGCGAGACGTCTAACAAGCTCAAGAAGGCGCTGACCGGTGGCTCCTCCGACGCTATCTCCAGCGCCATCGAGGGTGCCGTCGAGCTCGACGGCTATAAGCTCGTCGTCGCTGAGCTCCAGGGCCTTGAGGCTGCTGACCTGCGCAACGTCTGGGATACCGTGCACCAGAAGGTCGCCGGCCCTGTCGCCTGCGTCGTTGCCAGCGTGACCGAGAAGGGCACGCCTGCGTTGCTCGCCGCCGGTTCCGATGACGCCGTGAAGGCCGGTTTCCACGCCGGCAACGTGATTAAGCAGATTGCGGGCCTGGTCGACGGTCGCGGTGGCGGCCGTCCCAACATGGCCCAGGCCGGTGGTAAGAACGCCGCCGGTATCGCCGATGCCCTCGCGGCCGCCAAGACCGCGCTCGGCGCCTAAGTAGTCGCTGTGGTCGCGCTCGCGCTGGACATAGGGGAGACCAGGATCGGCATCGCCGTCTCGAGCCGTGATGGCAAGATGGCGATGCCCGTCAAGGTGCTCCCGGCCGCCGAGGTTACCGGTATGGCCAAGACGTTCCGTTACCTGGTCGAGGACTATGAGCCCGACATCTTGGTGAGCGGGCGTCCCCTGACCATGGCCGGCGAGCCCGGCCCCCAGGCCGAGCGCGTTGCCGCCGTAGCGCAAAAGATCGCCGACGAGCTCGATCTTCCGCTGGAGTTTGAGGACGAGCGCCTGTCCTCGCAAGAGGCCAAGCGTATCCTGCGCGAGCAGGGACTCAACGAAAAGCAGATGAGGGGCAAGATTGACATGATCGCCGCCAGCCTGTTCTTGCAGACGTGGCTCGATCGCAAAAACGAGGAGGTTTCGCATGTCTAGCGCTTTCGATCCGCGCCAGCCGAATCGTACACGACAGCCTGCGCCACGCCCTGTATCGTCCGGTCAGCGTCCGATGCAACCGACTCAGCGCGCGGCCCAACCCGCCGTACGTTCGGCGCAGCCCTCTTCTCGCCCCGCGCAGCCCACTCAGCGTCCGGGCCAACAGCCTGCTAGTCGTCCTGCTCAGCAGTCTGCTGCCCATACAGCCCAGCCCGCGGGCGGTTCCCGCTTTAAGCAGCAGGCTCCTGCCCAGCGCACGCAGGGACAGGCACCGCAATCACGCTCCCACGCACATCATGCTCATGGCTCGCACGGCGTTGCTCCGGCCACGCGCTCGAGCTATAACACGCGCTCTCGCCGTGGTGCCCAAAAGAAAAGCTCCCCGGTGCCTATGATTATCGGTGCTGTGGTTGCGGCGATCGTTCTCGCTGCCATCGCCTTCTTCGCCGTACCGGCTGTCAAGGGCTTTTTTGCCGGTGAGGATGCGAAAGTCACTGCTGGCCAGCAGGTTACTATCACTATTCCCGATGGTGCCTCGGGTGACAGCATCGCTTCGATTCTCTCCGAGAACCATATCGTCGAAAATCCCAAGGATTATTACGCGGCGGTCAAAAAGCTCAACGCCGACATGTCGCTCAAGCCCGGCACCTACTCGTTCACGACGCTCATGGACGCGACCAAGGTCGTTCAGCAGCTCATGGAGGGCCCCAATGCGGGCTCCGATGCACTGACTATCCCAGAGGGCCTGACGGTTGACCAGGTCGCCGATCGCGTGGCCAAGGCATACGACAGTATCTCCAAGGAAGACTTCCTCAATCAGGCAAAGGCCTCCAACTATGTGAAGGACTATAGCTTCCTTGAGGGCGCTGCAAACGATTCGCTCGAGGGCTTCCTATTCCCCAAGACCTATTCGTTGGGTAAGGACCCGTCTGCCGATGATGTGATTCGCGCCATGCTCGATCAATTCAACACCGAGTACAAGTCGCTCGATTTTGCCGGTTGCGAGGCCAAAATCAAGGAGCGCTACGGCGTGGAGATGTCTGATTACGACATCATCAATCTCGCTTCCATCGTTGAGCGCGAAGGCCTCAACGCCGAGCAGCGCGCGCATGTCGCCTCGGTGTTCTACAACCGTCTTGCCGGCAAGCTCGATGGTCTGCGCTACCTCAATAGCGATGCGACCATGATGTATGTCACCGGCGGCGAGGTTACCGCCGACGACCTGCAGAGCGATAGCCCGTATAACACCTATAAGCACGAGGGCCTGCCGCCCACGCCCATCTGCTCTCCGTCACTCGAGGCGCTCAAGGCAACCCTTGAGCCCACCGACTCCGATGACCTGTATTTCTACATTACGCAGGACGAGGAGTATTTCTCTCAGACCTACGAAGAGCACCAACAGTCTTGGAATTAAACATGAGGATTTTCAGCCCCAAACGATATGTTGCCTCGGTCGACCGCATCGACCTTGATACCCTGTGGGCCGACGGCAAGCGCGCCATTTTGCTCGACCGCGATAACACCCTGGTGCCGCGTGATACCGAGCAGGTCCCCGCTGCCGTCTCGGCCTGGCTCGACGCCGCCCATGCCAAGGGCTTTAAGCTGTGCATGGTGTCGAACAACTGGCATCGCGACCAGGTCATGAGCTCAGCACGCGAGCTGGGGCTCGAGGCCATCAGCCATGCCATGAAGCCTGCACCGTTTGCTCTCAAGGCCGGTCTTAAGCGCTTGGGCGCCACGGCCGATGAGGCTGTGCTGATCGGTGACCAGCTGTACACGGACGTGTGGAGCGGTAACTTTGCCGGCGTCGACACGATCTTGGTAAAGCCACAGGCAACTCAGGACCTGTGGTATACGCAGATCTTCCGTATCTTTGAGCGCCGGGCCCTGCGCGACCTTCCCTGCGAGGAATAGGTTTCGTCATGTCCCAGCACACCAAGCACGGCTGCGACCATATCTTCTTTATCGGTTTTTTGGGTGCGGGCAAATCGACGCTCGCACGCAACGTGGGCACGATGTTCAAGCGTCGGTTTATCGATACCGACCGCCTGGTCGTGCGTCGTTGCGGCAAATCGGTAACCGAGATTTTTGAGACCGAGGGCGAGGAGCGTTTTCGCGAGCTCGAGACTTCGGCGCTCCGTTCGCTCCAAAGCGAGCGCAGCTTGCTGGTTTCGTGCGGTGGCGGCATTGTCGAGACACCGGTCAATATCGAGCTCATGCACCAGATGGGTACCTGTGTGTACCTCGAGGGCGATTTTGAGGATTCGATGCGCCAGATCCGCCGCTCCGACACGCGTCCCGATTTCCGCTCGCCCGAGCACGCGGCGCTGCTCTTTGAGCATCGTCGTCCGTTGTATCGTCAAGCTGCCGATCTTACCCTCGATATTCGCAACAAGTCCTTCGAGGACGTTTCCTACCTTTGTGCCGAGATGCTTTTGGAGCGTGGACTGCTATGATTCGCCGTCAACTTATCAATTTCCAAAACCGCAGTGTCGATGTCCGCGTCGGATTGGGCGCGTTCGAGGAGCTGTCGCGCATGTTTGCCTCGGCTGTGGGCAAACCCAAGCGGGCGATGGTGGTTTGGAACAGCGCCACATCCGAGCGTTTTGGCGAGGTTGTCGAGCATGCGCTGATCGACGCCGGTTTTGCCGTGTCGCCGCTTGTCCTCGAGGTTTCGCCTGCCGGTGCTACGCTGGCCGATGCCGATACCGTTTTTGGCGCCCTGTCGGCTAACGGCATTACCTGCGACGATCTCGTTGTCGCTGTCGGCGACACGGCGACCTGCTCGGTCGTTTGCTGGTGTGCCAATCAGTGGTGCGGTCGCACCGAGTGCGCCTTGCTGCCGACGACGTTCGACGCCATGCTCACGGTCGCGACGACCATGAAGCCACTCGTCGCCTCGTCGGCGAATGCGCTTCCCGCTATCGCGTTCCGTCCCGAGCCGGGCTTGGTCGTGTGTGACCTCGACCTTGTTCGCGAAGCGGACCCCGAAGACCTCAAGCTCGGTTATGCGGTACTTGTTGGCACCATGCTTTCGAGCAGCAAGTCCCGTTGGAATCAGTTTACCGAGACCGTCCCCGAGATTCTCGCTGGCGAGGAAGTCGCGCTCGTCAATGCCGTTCAGTGGTCTCAGACTGCCCGCAAGGACGTACTGATGGCCACGAACCCGAGCGCCCGCCATGCGCTCGATTTTGGCAAGACGGGTGAGCGTACCCTGCGCGCCTGCTTGGGCGATGCCGCTTCGCAGGTCCCTGCCTACCAGCTGTTGTCCGAAGGTATGCGCTTTGAGGCGCGCCTAGCACATGATGCCTGCGACTTCGATATCGATTACGTCTTTGAGGTCGATGACTGCCTGGAGGACTTTGGTATCGAGGAGTTTGCCTTCGATCTGGAGCCCGCCGCATATATCGAGGAGTTCCGCAGGCAGCAGTTTGTCCGCTCGAACCGCAGTATGTTGCCGCTGCCCGCGGCACTTGGCGCCATTCGTCTAACGAGCGTTGAGGACGAGGTTCTTGAGCGCCATGCTCACGCCTACTTGGCTTCTCGCAAAGAACTTCTCTAAGTTTTATTGACATCCATCGTCTTTCGTATCATGTTGAGGTGCGGGTTTTCAATCGGTTGCGGATCGCGTGCGAATCCGTCTTTCGATCGGGACCCGTCCCGCTTTTATTGAGGACATCAAGAAAGGAATCTGCATGTCTGAGTTTGCTGCCGGTCCTTCCGGTCGTATTGAGCGTGTCCGTGCCCTGATGGCCGAGCGCGGCTACGACGCCATCGTCGTGCGCGACGAGGCCAATCTCCGTTGGCTCACGGGCGTGAAGGGCGTCTTCGACTACACCTTCGAGTTCCCTCACGCCGCGTTTATTACGGCCGATCAGTGCCTGTTCCACACCGACTCGCGCTATCTCAACAGTTTTGAGGAGAACACGCCCGCCGGCAGCCCCTGGGTCTACGACATGGACGAGGGCACCATCCCCGGCTGGGTCGCCGGCAAGATTGCGGCCAACAAATGCCGCGTCTGCGCCGTCGAGGATGACATGCAGATTAACTTCTACCAGGGTATTCAGCGTGGTCTGGAGGACCGCTCCGTTGCCTGCATGCTGCCGCTGATGCATGACGACATCCGCAAGATGCGCGCCATCAAGGATGCAGAGGAGATCGAGCTCATGCGCCACGCGCAGTCGATCACCGATGCTGCCTTCCAGCACATGCTCGGCTTTATTAAGCCCGGCATGACCGAGAAACAGGTCCGCAACGAGCTCGAGAACTTTATGTTCGCCAACGGCGCCGACAGCCTGGCCTTTGGCTCCATCGTCGCGAGCGGTCCCAACACCGCCAATCCGCACGCCGTGCCGAGTGACCGCGTGATCGAGAAGGGCGACTTCGTCCTCATGGATTACGGCGCGGGCTACTGCGACTACCGCTCCGACATGACGCGTACCGTCGTGATGGGCGAACCCACCCAGGAGCAGCTCGACCTGTACGCGCTCGTGCGCCGCACCCATGAGGAGTGCGTCGCCGCCATCCATCCGGGCGTCGAGGGCAACGACATTTTCAAGCTTTCCAAGAAGATCATCGGCGATGCCGGCTATGGCGATTACTACAACCATGGTCTGGGCCACGGCGTGGGCATCGACATCCACGAGCTGCCTAACTTCAACCGCAGTAAGAATATCATCGAGGTCGGCTCGGTTATCACCATGGAGCCCGGCGTGTACCTGCCCGGCGTGGGCGGCGTGCGCCTGGAGGACTACGGCGTCGTCACCGAGAACGGCTATGAGCCCTTCACCACGACCCCGCACGACCTGCATATTATCGATTGCTAAACCATCCATTTGGGTTTTTGGAGGCGGGGCGTCCGGATCGATTCGGGCGTCCCGCGTTCTCTTTTTATGCGCTCGCCGCAGCCGGCGTCTGCAAGTGTATAATTTCGCTCGTATGTAATTTGGACGCTTGTGCGTCTCGCCAATAACAAGAAAGGTCGCTATGCCTACTATCTCTACCGCCGACTTCAAGAACGGCCTCGGTCTCCGCATTAAGGACAAGGTCTACACCATTGTCGAGTTCCAGCACGTCAAGCCGGGCAAGGGCGGCGCTTTCGTGCGCTACAAGACCCGCGACATCAAGAGCGGCCGCGTCGTCGAGAACACCTGCAACGCCGGCACCAAGTTCGAGAGCGTCATGCTCACCACCCGTGAGTTCCAGTACCTCTACAACGACGGCGCCGATTACATCTTCATGGATAACGAGTCCTACGAGCAGGTTCCCGTTCCCGAGGACATGGTGGGCGAGAACGCCAAGTGGCTGCGCGAGAACGACACCTGCCAGCTGCTCTTCGCCGACGACGAGCTCATGGGCGTGACCCCGCCGATGTTTATCGAGACCACCATCGTCCAGACCGACCCGGGCTTCAAGGGCGATACCGTCCAGGGTTCCACCAAGCCGGCCACCATCGACACCGGCGCTGTCATCCAGGTCCCCATGTACCTCAACGAGGGCGAGGTCATTAAGGTTGACACCCGCGACGGCAAGTTCGTCTCCCGCGTCTAGCAACCAACTCTTCTAGGAGGACTCATGCCCCAGGAAATCAAGATTGACGGCATCGGCATTTCGCCCGATGTTCTGACCGCCATCGTCTCGCGCGCCGTCACGGATGTCGAGGGCATCGCCTCCGTGGGCGTCAAGGACCTTGCCACCAACCTTGTCTCCATGATGCTTTCGTCCAAGGCCCCGGCTTCCGAGCCGGCGGTCGAGGCCGAGGTCATCGGCGACAAGCTCGCGCTTACCGTGCGCGTCGTGGTGTTCTTTGGCTATCCGTTCAAGAAACTCGCCGATGCCGTTCGAGCCGCCGTGGTTGCCGCCATCGACGCCCAGGTGGGCGTCGAGGTCGAGCGCGTTGACGTTTGCATCGACGGCCTCGTTTTCCCCAAGGAGTAACCTTTGAGCCTTAAGGTTTATCGCGGGCGTACGCTTGCCCGCAGTCAGGCGCTGCAGCTGCTGTTCCAGGCTGAGGCCACGGACAGCCCGCTCGAGCGCGTCCTCGAGGGCGATTTCCTGATCTCGAAGGGTCCCCTCGACCCCTACGCGCTGGAGCTGTGCCGCGGTGCCTACGAGCACATCGACCGCATCGACTGCGCCCTGCGCTCCGTTGCCAAGAACTGGGATCTTATGCGCATGCCCGGTGCCGACCGCAATCTGCTGCGCATCGCCGTCTATGAGATGCGCTTCCTCACCGACGAGGAGGTCTCGGACGCCATCGTTATCAACGAGGCTGTCGAGCTTGCCAAGGCCTATGGCACCGACCAGTCCGCGTCGTTCGTCAATGGCGTGCTGGGCAAGATCGCTCGTAGCGAAGAGCTACCGGGCGAGGACCTGTATCAGGAGCTGCTGGCCGAGGACCGTGCCCGCGAGGAGGCCCAGGCTGCCGAGGCTGCCGCCAAGGTTGCCGCCGCTCAGGCTGCGGCCGGCGTTCTCGACGAGGATGCCGAGGTCGCCGAGGCCGAGACCGGTACCGTCGAGGAGTAGCCATGCCAGAGGGTTCCGTCCGCAACTTCGACGAGATCTCGGACCGCTTGGACCAGATTATCGCGACCGTTCGCTCCAAGGATACGTCCCTGGAGCGTTCGCTCGATCTGTTCGACGAGGCGATCGAGCTGGGCTCCCGTGCGGTCGACATGGTCGATAAGTTTGAGCTGACGCCTCGTGAGGCCGATAAGCTTGAGCAGGAATACGATGAGGATGCGGCAAACGAATCCAAGGATAGCCAGGCCGCGTCTCCGGATACGAATGGTTGATGGCATTCATGAAACGTGTGCGTCTTGATGACGAACTGATTTCACAGGGCATCTGCGCCGATCGCGCGGATGCCCTTCGCACTCTTATGGCCGGCTTGGTCTCGAGCGGCGGCGAGCGTTTGACCTCGCCGGGCCTTAAAGTGACGCCCGGCTTGCACCTGCACGTGAAGGGTCGTATTCCCTACGTGGGGCGCGGCGGGCTCAAGCTCGAGGGTGCACTCGATGCGTTTGGGATTGATCCGACAGATCTTGCTTGCCTCGATGTGGGCTGTTCTACGGGTGGCTTTACCGATTGCCTGCTCAAGCGCGGTGCCGCTACGGTCGTTTCGGTCGATGTAGGTCGCGCCCAGTTTGATTGGTCGCTGCGCCAAGACGAGCGCGTGACGCTCCATGAGCGCACCAACGTGACGCAGCTGCCCGAGCTTGGCTACGGCGACGCCATCAACTTGGCCGTGTGCGATGTATCGTTTACGAGTATCGCGAATATCATCGACGCCGTGCTGGCGTGCCTGAAGCCTTCCGGTTCGTTTTGCACGCTCGTAAAGCCCCAGTTTGAGGCGCCGGCTGCGCTGGTGGGCGAGGGCGGCATCGTGACCGACCCCTCCGTCCGCCGCGATACGCTCGTGGCGGCGATTGAGCTCTTTGCCGCCAAGGGCCTGTTCCCGCTCGACGTGTGCGTGTCGCCCATCCATGGCGCCAAGGGCAACGTTGAGTTTTTCCTGTACGGCACGAGGTTTGCCTCCGGCGACCGCACCGACGATGAGCTGCAATCCCAGGTATCGGTTTTGAGCGAGAAAGCTGCAACGCTATGAAGGTCTTTCTGGTTCCCAATTACTACAAGCAAGAGGCGGTCGAGAGCGGCCTGATGCTCGAGCTTTGGCTTTCGCGTCAGGGCTATGAGGTCGCATGGGCTGCCGACCAGCGCTCCAAGATCCAGAGCGTGCCCGATGTTGACGATGCCGACTTGGTCATTACGCTCGGCGGTGACGGTACGCTTTTGCGTGCCGCCCGCATCCTTAACTACCGCGAGATTCCCATTTTGGGTCTTTCCTATGGTCATTTGGGGTTTTTGACGGCCGCGAGCCCCGAGGAGCGCGACATTTTGCAGGTCGTGAGCGATGCCCTGTCCGGCGAGCTCCATGTGAGCCGCCGTGCCACCATCGCCGCCGATATCGTTTCGGTTCGCGAAGACGGCACGAAGGATGTCGTGCGCACGTTTGCCCTCAACGATATGGCGCTTACGCGCGGGCCCCTGTCCGATATGGTCGAGTTCGATATCACGGTGTCCGGCCATCATATCGACCGCCTGCGCGGCGACGGCGTGGTTGTATCTACGGCGACTGGCTCCACCGGCTACGCGCTTTCCGCCGGCGGCCCCATCGTCAGTCCCGATTACACGGGCATGGTCTGTGTGCCCATCGCTCCGCATACCATTCAGGCTCGCGCCTTTTTGACCTCGCCGAGCGATATCGTCGAGATCTTTATGTCCGATGATCGCCCGAGCGTGCCGGCGATCGCCATCGACGGGCAGTTTATTACCTGCGATGGCACGGTCGAGAGCGTGGCCGTGCGACGCGGTCCCGGCGATGTGCTGCTGCTGGATTACGGCCCCGAGAGCTTCTATAACTCGGTGAGCCGCGTGTTCTACGGAGTGCGCCATGATCGATGAGCTGCAGGTTTCCAACATTGCACTCATTCGCGAGGCGACGTTGGTTCCGAGCGCGGGTCTAACGGTTCTGACCGGAGAAACCGGCGCCGGTAAGACCGCGCTGCTCTCGGCGCTTAAGCTCATTTTGGGCGAGCGCGCGGATTCGTCGACGGTGCGCGAGGGCGAGGCGCTTGCCAGCGTCGAGGCGCGCCTGTTTGATGGCCCGCACGACACGGAGGGCGTCACCGTGCAGCGCAGCCTTTCTGCCGAGGGCCGCAGCCGCGTAAAAATTGACGGCCGCATCGCCAGCGTGCGCGAACTTTCGGAGCGCGTCGGCGTGATGATGGATCTTTGCGGTCAGCACGAGCACCAGCGCCTGCTCGACCCGGCGCATCATGTTGCCATGGTCGATGCCTGGGCAGGGCGCCCGGCACTCGAGGCGCTCGAGCACTACCGTGCTTGCTTTAAGGCATCGCGTGCGGCTGCCAAGGAGGTCCGTCGCGTCGAAGAGGCCTCGCGTGCGCAGGGGAGTCGCGTCGAGGAGGCGCGCTTCGCCCTGGAGCGCATCGCCGAGGTCGACCCCAAACCGGGCGAGTATGAGGAGCTCGAGGAGCTGCTGCCGCGCTCCGAGCATGCTGAGGTGTTGGTGGCCACGGCCAACGATGCCCGTGCATCGCTTGCAGCTGAAGGGGGAGCGCTCGATGCCGTGAACAGTGCCGTGGCGGAGCTTTCCCGCATGGCGACCGTCGACCGCAAGCTGGGCGACATCGCCGATGCGCTTTCGGATGCCTGCATCTCGCTCGAGGATTGTGCCAACGAGCTGCGCGCCTATCGCGATGGGGTCGCTTTCGATCCGCGCGAGCTGGCTCGTATGCGCGAGCGTTATTCCGATCTTAAGGGTTTGCTACGTCAGTGGGGACCCACCATGGGCGATGTCTTTGCCATGCGCGATCGCTCACAAGAGCTGTTGTCGCTGGTCGATGATGGTGATGAGCGGATCAAGAAGGCTCGCGAGGCGCTCGGGTGTGCCGAACGCGAGCTTTTTGCTGCTGCCAAGGCGCTTAAACGCGTGCGGAATACCGCAGCCCCTCGCTTTTGCCACGAGGTTGGCCGTCAGATGGCGCGCCTGGAGATGGGCGACGCCGAGCTCGTTTGGGAGTCGCGCGATCTTCCGCGTGCCGAATGGACGCTGGCGGGGCCTTCGAGCTATGAGCTTTTGTATCGCAGTGGTGCCGGATTGACGCCGCGCCCCCTGCGCCGCATTGCGTCGGGCGGCGAGCTGAGCCGCGTCATGCTGGCGAGCAAGGTCGTTCTCGGTAACGCGGACGGCGTGGATACGCTGGTGTTCGACGAGGTCGATGCCGGTGTCGGCGGCTCTACAGCACGTGCCCTCGCGAGCGTGCTGGCAGATCTCGCCGCTACGCATCAGGTGATTGTCGTAACCCACCTGGCGCAGGTCGCTGTCATGGCCGACAAACACTACGTGGTGAGCAAAGAGCCCGGCGACGTTCCCCAGACGCATCTGGATGAGGTGGCCGGGGACGCCCGCATCGCAGAGATCGCCCGTATGCTGAGTGGCGATCAATCTGAGGCAAGCCTGGCACATGCCAAGCAGATGTTGGAAGAGGCTCGAGGTTAGAACGAGCTGACAGTGTTGGCGGGGACAAAATATCAGCAATTGTTGTACCGCCACTTGCTTGTCTGGCCCGACCGTCAAAAACTATGCCGGTTTACTACGATGAATCGGCGTAGCTCGAGCACAGCTAAAATTGTAAAAAGAAAACCGCAGGTAGAACCCCTGCGGTTTTCTTTTAAAACACGATGTGGTCGCATATTCCGATTTCATCGTAGTAAACCGGCATAGTTTTATCGGAACGGTACATAACGTCCCCTGATAAAACCTACTCCACGACCTTATCCGGCTGGATGAGCTCCTCGTAGTAGCTGATATGCTCGCGGGCGTCTTCAATCTCGGGCAGCAGGAAGTTGTAGATAACCTCGATGATCATCGTGGCACTCATCTTGGAGAACGCAAAGTCGCCCGTGGTGAGCAGTGCCTCGTGGTTCACAGTATTAAAGGTGTAGTCTGCCAGGCGAGCAAGCGGGGACTTGCTGTCGCTACTGATGACGACAACGGTGGCGCCACAGCCGCGAGCCGCTTTTGCCATGCGATTCAGTCGACGCGACTTGCCGGAGTTCGAGATCAGCACGATGACATCTCCGGGGCGCAACGTGAGCGCAAAACCAATCGAGGTCTCGCTGATGGTGCTTGCCATGCAGCGTAGGCCCAGCTGCGAAAACTTAAACGTCGCGTCGAGCGCGACGGCGTTGGTGTTGCCTACGGCTGCAAACTCGATAGCCCCTGCGTTCTTAAACGCGTGCACGACGGCTGTCAGCGTGTCGTGATCAATGCCATCGATAGTCGCATTGAGTTCGCTGACCTTGGCAGCGAGAATATTCTTGAGGCTCTGCTCCATATTGTCGAGCGAGACCTCGTCAGTGAGGCCTTCATTGCGCTGGCTTTCCAGATCGCGCGCTAGTGAAAACTGGAAACTGCGAAAACTGCCAAAACCCAGTTTGCGGCAGAAGCGCGAGACGGTTGCCTCGGAGGTTGCAGCGGCGCGCGAAAGCTGGGCAGCTGTCAGACGCGGGGCCTCGGACTGGTGCTCTAGGATATAGTCGACAATGCGCTGCTCGGACTCGCTGTACCCCCTGTGCATACTAATAAGGGAGAGTGCGCTCTTGCTGCTATCGGACATGGGATGGCTCCTGGCTGGCATGAAAATCGGACTTGTTTTGTAATGTCGTAGTATACGGGCATTTTCAATTACAAGATACACCTTGCCGTTTCAATAGTTGATGGTAAACTTTCATCGACCGTTTACGGTAATGAAGGAACCTTTCACCGGAGAAATGAGCTGTATTGCTTCTCATATAAGCGGTGGGTTGGTATCTTTCAGGTGTGGAAAAACGCGTATCGAAGCGCGTGTAGGGGAGCGCCCGCGGGCGCTGTACTCAAGAAGGAGGGACACATGGCTAAGTTTGACATCATCGCAGCCACCGGTTGCCCGACCGGCATTGCGCACACCTTCATGGCGAAGGAGGCGCTGGAGAAGGCGGCTGCCGAGCGCGGTCTGACCATTAAGGTCGAGACCCATGGCCAGGTCGGTGTCGAGAACGAGCTCACTAAGAGTGAGATCGCTGGTGCCAAGGCCGTCGTCGTCGCAGCCGACAAGGATGTCCAGGCGGAGCGTTTCGCCGGTAAGCCCATGGTTTCCGTTGGTGTTTCCAAGGCCCTGTCCGTCGAGGCTGCCGGCAAGCTGATCGACCGCGCACTCGCCGCCAAGGGCGACGATACGGTTGCCGCTGCTGCCGATGTCGAGGATGAGGTCGAGGAGAAGGAATCCATCGGCCACATCATCTATAAGCACCTCATGAACGGCGTTAGCCACATGCTGGTCTTCGTCGTTGCCGGTGGCGTCCTGACCGCCGTTTCGTTCCTGTGGGGCATCACATCCTTCGATTCGACGGCTGCCGACTACAACAGCTTCGCCGCTATGCTCAAGATCATCGGCGGCATTGCCATGAACCTCATGGTTCCCGTGCTTTCCGCCTACATCGCCGAGTCCATCGGCAAGCGCCCGGCACTCGTCCCCGGCTTTGTTGCCGGTATGATCGCCATCCAGGGCCTGCCCGTTAACGCCGATACCCACATGATCGATGCCGGCGGCACCGGTGTGGGCTTCGGCTTCCTGGGCGGCATTGTCGGCGGCTTCCTCGCCGGCTATGTCATCCTTCTGCTCGAGAAGGTTTTTGCCAAGCTGCCCAAGAACCTGGACGGCCTCAAGGCCATCTTCCTGTACCCGCTGTTCTCGACTGCTATCGTCGGTTTGGTCATGCTCGGCATCTCCGGCCCCATGGCTGCCATCAACACCGCCATGATGGATTTCCTCAAGGGTCTGTCTGCCTCTGGCGCTGTTGTCCTGGGTCTTGCTATTGGTTGTATGTGCGCCTTTGACATGGGTGGCCCGGTCAACAAGGCTGCTTACGTCACCGGTACCGCCATGCTCACCGAGGCCCTGGCTGCTGGTGTCGGCACCGACACCTATAACTTCGGCACCAACTTCATGGCTGCCGTCTCTGCCGCCTGTATCGTTCCGCCGCTGATCACCACCTTCGCCGTCATCGTCGGCAAGAAGTACTTCAGCCAGGAGGATCATGACGCCGGTGTCGTCAACCTCATCCTTGGCTGCACCCACATCACCGAGGGCGCCATTCCGTTCATGACCAAGAACATCTGGCCCGTCATGCCCATCATGATGCTCGGTTCCTCCATCGCCTCGATCCTGACCATTATGTTCAACGTCCACGATCCGGCACCCCACGGTGGCTTCCTGGTCCTGCCCGTTGTCGAGAACGGTCCGCTGTGGGTCCTCGCGATCCTCATCGGCGCCGTGGTCGGTGGCATCCTGTTCGTTGCCTTCAAGAAGTATGACTTCGAGAAGAACCAGAAGGCCGCTCCTGCCGCTCCCGCTAAGCCGGTCGAGGCTCCCCAGGCCGCTGCCGTCGAGGCCCCCAAGGCCGAGGCTGCCGACTTCGTGAAGGTCGAGAACGTTTTTGTCGCCGAGAACTTCGCTTCTCGTGACGAGGCCCTGAGCTTTGTCTCCAACCAGGCCGTCAAGGCCGGTGTCGCTGGCGACGCCGATGCCGTGATGAACGCCTTCCTGGCTCGCGAGGCCGAGGGCACCACGGGTATGATGGAGGGCTTCGCTATTCCGCATGCCAAGTCCGATGCCATTACCGAGGCCGCCGTTATCGTCGTCAAGGACGACTCTGGCGTGACCGGGTGGGACACCATGGACGGTGCTCCCGTCAACGTGGCTATCGCCCTGCTCATCCCCGGTGCCCAGGCCGGCACCACGCACCTCAAGATCCTGTCCAAGGTCGCCGAGGCGCTCATGGACGAAGGCTTCCGTGCCACCGTCAAGGGTTCCACCGACGCCGCCGAGATCGCCAAGACGATCAACGCCCGTCTGGTCTAATCCCGCAACTCGCGAGTAACATCGCCCCTTGTATATAAGGCGGAGACTCCACCAGGAGTCCCCGCCTTTTTCTATCCCTCTCATAAGTTGCGGTGAAATAGGGGCTGTTTAAACGATTCAACCCCAAATCCAGTCCCTATTTCACCGCAACTTACAAAAGGGTATAGAGGGGCTGTCTATCGAGTCTTTGTCGCGAACAGTTCATCAGCCAGAATTCCGTTCGCACGATATTACTCTGGATCGATCGAGTTTCCGCAGCTCGCCTGCCGGGCGGGGCGGTTAAGTTTGTCGCGAGTTCCGCACGCAAAGGAAAGCACTTAATGTGCTTTCCGTCTTGCGCAGGACTGTAGAGCAGCAAACTTAACCGCCCCGCCCGGCAGGCGAGCGTGCTGCAACGACATCCTTCCAATAATTCGTGCGAAACACAATGAAAAACAGTTTGATGTGAGTTAATATAAACAACGTCGTGAGTATGGCTCCTGTCGCATGGTTGGCAGGGGTTAAACACAAAAAGGAGTCAATTATGGTTTCTGAGAAGGCTACCCTCGTTAATCCTCAGGGTCTTCACATGCGTCCTGCTGGTCTCTTCGCCTCCACCATGGGCAAGTACGCCTGCGACGTGACGGTCGTCACCCCCGAGAAGGAGGTCAACGGCAAGTCCCCGATGGCCCTCATGGCTGCTGGTATCCCCTGCGGCACCGAGGTCGAGGTCAAGTGCGACGGCGCCGACGAGGCCGAGGCTCTGGCTGCTGCCATCGAGCTCATCAAGAGCGGTCTTGGCGAGTAGAACTCAAACGGGTCGCATGTTGAACAATTAAGTTCATACTTGGGGGCGCAGTGACCTGTATTAAGGTAGCTGCGCTCTTTTGTCATGGATATGGCAAAACGCTTTATCACATGACACGGAGAGAGGAATGGGAATGTATCAGGGAGTCAACGCATCCGAGGGTATCGGTATCGGCACCGTCATGGTCGCCGTCGATCCCGACTTGACGTTTGAGCCGCACGAGGTTGCTGATTCGGCAGCAGAGAAGGAGCGCTATCAGTCCGCTCTTTCGGTCTTCTGCGAGAAGACCCAGGCTCAGGCCGACCACATGAAGGAGACGGTGGGCGAGGCCGAGGCCGAGATCATGAGCGGACACATTGTCCTTGCTCAGGATCCGGGCATGACTGACGCCATCAACGCCGCCATTGACGGTGGCACCTGCGCTGAGCAGGCGCTCATGGACACCTCGACCATGTTCGAGAACATGTTCCTGTCCATGGACGACGAGATGTTCCGTCTGCGCGCTGCCGACATCGCCGACATCCGCACCGGTATTCTTGCCGAGCTGCTGGGCAAGGAGGTCGTTGACCTCTCCGTCCTGCCCGAGAACACCGTCGTTGTCGTGCACGACCTTACGCCGTCTATGACCGCCACGATCGATAAGGCCCACGTTGCCGGTATCGTCACCGAGACCGGTGGCCGCACGTCGCACTCCGCGATCATCGCGCGCGCCCTCGAGATTCCGGCTGTCCTTTCGGTTTCCAACAGCTGCACCGCGCTGCGCAACGGCATGACCGTTGTCGTCGACGGTGGCAAGGGCATCGTCGAGGCCGATCCCGACGAGGAGACGCTCGCCGCCTACACTGCCAAGGCCGAGGCCTTCGCTGCCGAGAAGGCGGCCCTCGAGGCTTTCCGCGGCAAGCCGTCCGTGACTGCCGATGGCATCAAGAAGATCATCGCCTGCAACATCGGTAACCCCGATGACGTGCCCAATGCACTCGATCACGACGCCGAGGCTATCGGTCTGTTCCGCTCCGAGTTCCTGTTCATGGACTCCGCCGAGCTTCCTTCCGAGGAGGAGCAGTTCAACGCCTACCGCAAGGTCGCCAGTGCGCTCAAGGGCGCTCCGGTCATCATCCGCACGCTCGATGTTGGTGGCGACAAGGAGATCCCGTACCTGCACATGGTCAAGGAAGATAACCCCTTCATGGGCTTCCGTGCTGTGCGTTACTGCCTGGCCAATCCCGACCAGTATAAGGTCCAGCTTCGCGCCCTGCTGCGCGCCAGCGCTTTCGGCGATGTCAAGATCATGATCCCGCTCGTCACCTGCGTCGAGGAGGTCGTGGCCGTCAAGGAGCTCGTCGAGCAGTGCAAGGCCGAGCTGACCGAAGAGGGTCGCAAGTTCAACGAGAACATCGAAGTCGGCATCATGGTCGAGACGCCCGCCGCTTCGCTGCTCGCTGACCGTCTGGCCGAGGTCGCCGACTTCTTCTCCATCGGCACCAACGACCTGATCGGCTACACCATGTGCGCCGACCGTGGCAACGACACCATCTCCAACCTGTACCAGGTGTACTATCCCGCCGTGCTCCGTTCGCTCAAGAACATTATTGAGAGCGGCGTGAAGGCCGGCATCATGGTCGGTATGTGCGGCGAGGCCGCTGCCGATCCGCTGCTTGAGCCGCTGCTGATCAGCTGGGGCCTGGAGGAGTTCTCGATGAGCGCTCCGTCGATCCTGCGCGCCCGCAAGACCATCAGCCAGTGGACCAAGGCCGAGTGCGACGAACTCGCCGAGAAGGCGCTCGCCTGCAACACCGCCGCCGAGGTCAAGGCACTGCTCGAGTCCGCAGCTCGCTAATTTGGTATCAGAGGTAACCGCGTGGTTGGAATGGGCCGGCCACGCGGCCCTCACATATACAGGGGGTACTGTAAATGTTCTACACGCTAACCGCTAACCCGGCTGTCGACATGACGGTTTCGAGCTCTCCGCTCGAGCCCGACGAGAACGTCCGCACCGGCTCGGCCAGCTACACGGCTAACGGCAAGGGCCTCGATGTGTCCTTCGCCTTTAAGAAGATGGGCGTCGACACCGTCGCGCTCGGCTTCTTCGCCGGATTCACGGGCAAGTTTATCGTCGAGGAGGTCATGAACCTGGGTTGCCTGTGCCGCCCGGTCTGGACCGACGGCATCACGCGTATCAACACCTACGTCAACGATGGCCAGCACGAGTACGGCATCCTTAACCCCGGCGCCCCGATTACGCCGGAGCACCAGAAGGAGCTCTACAACATCCTGGACACCGCGGGCGATCTTGAGTGCCTGATTGTCTCCGGCTCCGTGCCTCCCAAAGCTACGCCCGACTTCCTGGCCCAGGTTATGGAGCACGCTCAGGCTCGTGGCGCCGACGTCGTCCTGGACCTGTCCTCCGACAAGCTCAAGGAGCTCGCTCACAAGAAGCCGCTGCTCATTAAGCCGAACCATCACGAGATGAAGGCCATCTTCGGCGTGCCGGTCGACACCGACGACGAGGTCCGCGTTGCCATGAAGCTCGCCCACGACGCCGGCGTTCAGAACGTGCTGCTCACCCGTGGTAGCCGCGGCGACGCTTACTTCTCCAACGGCGAGGACATCTGGTACGCCAAGCGTGAGTTCAACATCAAGCTGGTCTCTTCTGTCTGCGCCGGCGACTGCACCCTCGCTGCGTTCCTGCACAAGTGGTACAGGGATCGCGACAACGTCGAGGAGGCCATGAAGCTCGCTATGGCTACCGGCGCTAACGTTGCCGAGTCCGTCGGCATCGGCGACTTCGGCCACGTCGATGAGTACAGCAAGCGCGTTGCTGTCCGCAAGCTCGACCGCAAGTAAGCGAAACTCATTATTTTGCGCGTATGGCGCCCCGGTTTTCGCTGGGCCGCCATTTTTGTATATTGTGGGCGAGCGATAGGACAAGGACCCTGTTTCTTTTGCCCGTCATCCCGCCGCCCTGCACGCGTTCTACACCGTTCGCCGAGTTGCTATGGTCTTTTCCCGAAGCGTGGAATATACTTTCACTAACACGTTGCCTTGTGAAAGGAACTTACATGATTTACACGCTCACTGCAAATCCCGCCATTGACTACAACATTGCCTGCGACGGTCTTTCCGCCAACACCGTCACCCGCACTCGCAACGCGGTCTATACGCCCAACGGCAAGGGTCTTAACGTCTCGTTCACCCTCGATCACTACGGCGTCGACACCACGATCCTGGGCTTTTTTGCCGGTTTCTCGGGCGAGTTTATCGTCAAGGGCGCCGAGGCCCTGGGCGTGCCCGTCAAGCCCGTGTGGACCGACGGCATCACGCGCGTCAATGTCTTCCTCAACGCCGGTCCCGACACCGAGTACAACATGGTCAATGCAGGCGCTGCCATCAATGCTGCCAACGAGCAGGAAATGTTTGAGCTCATTGATTCGCTCGACGACATGACCTGCCTTGTCATTAGCGGCTCGCTGCCCCCCAACACCTCCGAGGGTTTCCTGGCCGAGGTACTTCGCCGTGTTAAGGCAAAGGGTGCCGAGTTCGTGCTCGATATCTCGAGCCATCAGCTGGCCGACCTCATTGCCATGGAGCCGTTGCTCATTAAGCCCAACGACGATGAACTGCTCGACATCTTTGGCATTAAGGTGAGCGGTGGCGACGGCGAGTCCGTCAAGGGTGCGATGGCCGAGCTCCACGCCAAGGGCGCTAAGAACGTGCTGTTGACCCTGGGTGGCGCTGGCGCGTACTTCTCCAACGGAGAGCACATCTGGTTTGCCAATCGCACCTTCGAGGTCAAGCTGCTGTCGACGGTCTGCGCCGGCGACTCCTCACTTGCCGCCTTCCTGTCCGTGTGGCACGACGCTCCCGAGCGTGTTGAGGATGCCCTGCGCCTCTCGATGGCCACCGGCGCCAACGTGGTGGAGTGCCCCGGTCTGGGCGATTTTGCCAAGGTGGACGAATATAAGAAGCACATTGAGGTTCGCCAGGTCTGCTAGCCGCATCGATATGTCGTTGTCGAACACCCGCTTTGGATCTCCGAGGCGGGTGTTTTTTTGCGTTCTGGCCGCATGTGGCGCTTACTGTCCCGTTCGTTCGAATCGACGATACGATTGCATGTGCGCGCATGCTCGTTTCTTGCTAGACTTCTTGAGAACCATCGATTAACGTTTGCAGGCGCAGGAGGCCATAGCTATGTGCAATGTTTCGCTCAACGGTACGCAGCCGACCGATGCCTCCATCCGTGTCCTGCGTGCGCTCGAGGCAGCCGGTCTTGAGGCTTGGTATGTTGGCGGTTGGGTGCGTGATGCCCTGATGGGGCGCCCCAGCCACGATGTTGATATGTGCTGCAGCGGCTTGTGGCAGGAGTCCAAGGCGGCGCTCGAGTCGGCTGACATTGCCGTGGTTGAGTCGGGCATTAAATTTGGCGGCATCACGGCCATTTGCGATGGCGAGCGCATTGAGGTCACGACGTATCGCCTGGACGGTTTTTACACCGATGGCCGCCATCCCCAGAGTGTGGAGCGTGCGGCTTCGCTTGAGGACGATCTGGCGCGCCGTGACTTTACCGTTAATGCCATGGCTTGGCATCCCGATCGTGGTCTTGTCGACCGCTACGATGGCCAGGGCGACCTGGAGCGTAAACTTATCCGTGCCGTCGGAGATCCTAAGCGTCGCTTTAACGAGGACGCGCTTCGCATGCTGCGCGCGGTGCGTTTTGCCTGCCGTCTGGATTTTATGATCGAGCCTAAGACCAAACAGGCGCTTGCCGAGTGCTCGCCGCTGCTCGATGCCGTGGCACGCGAGCGCGTGGGCATTGAGCTCGAAGGCATTCTTTCGACCGGCCACGGGGGAGACGCGATGCTGCGCTACCCCGAGCTTATTTGTGCCGCCGTGCCCGAGCTTGTTGCGGGAAGGGGCTTTGACCAGTGCAGCGTCTACCATGCCTTTAATGTCTACGAGCATATCGCTCGCGTGTTGACGGTAGCGGGGGAGTTGGCACTGTGTGATGGCGTGGATCCTTCGCCGAGCTTAATGTGGGCAGCGTTTTTGCATGACGTCTCCAAGCCCGATTGCTTTACGGTTGACCATGCGGGCGGCGGCCATTTCTACGGTCATCCCGGGCTTGGCGCCAAGAAGGCGCGCGCCATTATGGATCGCCTGGCGCTTTCGCACGATTTGATTCGCGACGCGTGCCTGCTTATCAAGTACCATGACAAGCCGCTGCGTCCCGAGCGATCCTGCCTGCTCAATATGATGCGCGCGCTTTCGGGCGAGGGTGTCGATACGCCGCGCCTGATTGACGAGCTCATGGACCTTAAGCGTGCCGACACACTCGGCAAGGCACCTTCGTGTTTCTATTACGTCGAGACGATCGAGGAGATGCGTTCGCTCGCCCACGACCTGCTTGAGGCGGGGGAGCCCTATACGCTCAAGATGCTTGCCATCAACGGCGGCGACTTGATCCGCGCTGGCGTCAAGCCCGGGCCGGAGTTGGGGCAGCTGCTCAACGCCGCCCTCGACGCTGTGATCGAGGACAATGTTCCCAACGAGCGCGAAGCCCTCCTGGCCCATCTGCACCTTGGATAATCATCCTTCGGTTCCGTCCCAAATGAGCTACCTATTTGACCTGCGTGTTCCATAACCTCCCGACAAAAATTTGGACAATTTGGAATTTCTTCTTGCGCTCGCGTTTTTTGTCCCGTAATATATCTTCTCGCAGCACGGCAGTGCAGATGTCATGTGGCCCGTTCGTCTAGCGGTTTAGGACGCCGCCCTCTCAAGGCGGAGATCACCAGTTCGAATCTGGTACGGGCTACCACTTCTTTTCTGCTGACGCTTATGGCCCGTTCGTCTAGCGGTTTAGGACGCCGCCCTCTCAAGGCGGAGATCACCAGTTCGAATCTGGTACGGGCTACCATGTTTTAGATACCCGGTCTTTCGTAAGAAGGTCGGGTTTTTTAATGCATGCGGGCTGGTCTGTTAATCCCATTTGCCTCATAGCTTTACGTTTTGCTCTTCTCCCATACGGGTACAATAGGCCAGGTACTTTGACGGTCAGAAGGAGCCTCATGACGGAGTCCTCTCAGCATAGCCCAAAGCCCCAGGTCGAGGTTTCTGGCGGCGATGACAACAAGAGCGCGCGTCGCGGCGCCATCTTTATTGGCGTTGTGCTGATCGGCTATATCGTCTATCTGGTCGTGACCGGGCAGATGGGGCAGTTTTGGGCCGCTATGTCCAGCGTTCAGATGCCCTGGCTCTTTGCTGCATGCTTTTGTATGTTTCTGTATCTTGTTTTTGGCATCGTGGCGTACGCGATCGCCGTTTGGCTCGACCCCGAATCGCCCGTCGGTATCCGCGACCTCATTTCGGTCGAGGCGAGCGGCATCTTCTTTGGCAACCTGACGCCCATGATGATGGGTTCTACGCCTGCCCAGATTTACCGCCTGACCAAAGCCGGCCAAAACGTGGGCGAAGCGGGTGCCACTCAGTTCACGCGCTTTATCGTGTACCAATTTGGTTTGGTGGCATGGGGCGCCATTCTGCTGCTTGCCCGTATGCCGTTTTTTGCCGAGCGCTATGGCGACATGACGCTGCTGTGCGTCTTTAGTTTTGGCGGCCACTGCTGCATCCTGCTCGGCATCTTTGCCGTGGCGTTGATGCCCAAGACCGTCACGCGCGTCGCCCATTGCATCATCAATTGGCTCGAGCGCATGGGCGTCTCCGCTACGAAGATCGAGGGCTGGCGCACCTTTGTCGATGGCGAGATCTACTCGTTTTCCGAGAAATTCAAACTCTCTGCCGGCCATTTTTCTTCCATGCTGCTCACAGTTGTCATCACCATGCTGCAGCTGGCGTTTTTCTACCTGGTTCCGTACTTTTTGATGCTCTCCTTTGGCCACCACGAAGTCGACTTTTTCTCGGTCATGGCCGCGAGCGCCTTTGTCCAGCTGCTGAGCTCCGCCGTTCCGCTGCCCGGCGGCACTGGTGGCGCCGAGGGTGGCTTCGCACTTTTCTTGGGTCACTTTTTTGGCACGGCATCGACTGCCGGCTATCTGCTGTGGCGCCTGATCACCTTTATCGCGCCGACCATTTTGGCCGCCCCGCTGCTGGGCCTTAAGAGTGCCCATAACGAGAGCATTCATGCGCGCTGGGACCGTGTGATGCGAAAGCTTGGACGCACGCCTCAGACGCCCTCTGCGCCCGTTAAGGCGCATCCTGCGTACCAGGTTACCGTGGACCCCAATCAGCGTGCTCAAAAGGCTGCTGTGGCCTCTAAGCCGGCTCGCAAGACCTACGTTCGTCAGACTGGCGACGGTATCCGCGTTTCCCCGGCGGCGCTCAATAAAAAGAAGCGACCCTAGGACTCAGTGGGCGAGTCGTGCGTTCTTGATGACGCTCGTCGTTGCGATGTGAGTTGTAGGATAATCCTCTTACGTTGATTATCTCCCACATGTAGAGGACTTACAGGTGGGCTGTTGACATGAAGGGGACACGTCTATGGCTACCACCAAACCGCGCCTTGACCGTCGTATCGTCCGTAGTCGCAATGCGATTCTTTCGGCGTTTGAGCGACTGCTTATGGAAAAGCCCCTGGCCGATATTACGGTGAGCGCTATCGCGCGCGAGGCAAATGTCGACCGTAAGACCTTCTACGTGCACTTTGGCACGGTCGACGGCTTGCTCGACGCCATTGCCGTCGATGTGGTCGAGATGATCGTCGATTCAGTCGAGAAGACGCTTTCCTCCATGGGCGGCGACACCAATGAGCGCGCACTTGGCGCTGCGGCGTCCTTTTTCAAGACCGTTAACGAGGCGCTGTGCAACAACCTGGTGCTTAATCGCCAGTTGATCGAAAACATTCCGCTCGACGACTTTATGGCTCGTCTGCGTGTGCCGCTCGAGCACGAGATCGCTGAGCGCGATCTGCTGCCCGAGGGTCTAAAGGACGAGATGTTCGATTACTACCTGGCGTTTTTGCTGTCCGGCATTATCGGCATCTATCGCACGTGGGCGTTGTCGGACGGCTCGGTTCCCATCGAGCGCGTCTCAGCGGTCGCCAACGACCTGACTCTCAACGGCCTATCCAGCCTGGAATCTCGTTTCGAATAGCACTAGCGTCTTATCCCCCCTGAGTTGCGGTGAAATAAGGACTGAATAGGCCTTTTAACAGCTTAAACACTCCCTATTTCACCGCAACTCAGGGGGGATTGCATTACTGATAGCGCAGACACTCGACTGGATCGAGCTTTGCGGCGCGGCGGGCGGGGTAGAAGCCAAAGATCACGCCGATGCCGACCGATACGGCAAACGCGAGCAGCACAGTTGTAATGGAGAAGCTCGGCGTAATCGTCCCGGTGGCTCCGAACTCGCTCATAATGCCCGAGATGGCGGCAAAGAACGTGAGCCCCCAGGCCAGCAGATAGCCAATCACGACACCTAAAATGCCGCCGGTGATGCACAGCGCCGAGGATTCGGCCAAAAACTGGGCCGTGATATCGCGTCGGCTTGCGCCCAGAGCGCGGCGAATACCGATCTCGCGAATGCGCTCGGTCACGTTGGTGAGCATCATGTTCATAATGCCGATACCGCCGACTAAAAGTGAGATGCCAGCAACGGCGCCCATGATGAGCGAGAAGGCGCTCATAAAGGAGTTGAGGGCATCGATAGCGCTCTTCATGGAGCTTGCCGACACGCTGTCGTACTCGTCGTCCTCCGAGATGCCCTTCATGCTGCGCACCTTGGACTCGATCGTCTTGCAGAGCTCGTCCATATCGGTGCCCTCGGCGGCGAGTGCCGTCACACTGGGAAACGATGGATTGTCATCGCCGAAAAGCTCGGCGATCGTTGCTCGTGGCATGTACAGGCTCAGCGAGCCCATGGAGTCGTTGCCGCCGTCGATGACGCCAATAATCTGCACGTCTCCGCTCGAAACCTTGATGGTCTTGCCAATCGCGTCCTGTTCGTTGCCGTACAGTTGATCGGCGCCGCCGCGGCCAATGAGCGCCACTCGAGCGCCGGATTTGGACTCGATGTCGCTATAGGGACGACCGGCGACGATCTTGCTGGCGCCCACGGCGTCGAGCATGTCGCTATCGACACCCTGGGCCATGACGGTATAGCTTTTATCTCCCACTTTGTACTCGGAATAGGCGCTGTCGACGATGCCGATCTGCTCAATTTGCGGCACGATTTTGCGCAGCTTCTCGACATCCGAATCGGTGAGCTCTTGGGACGAGTAGATCTGCACCATGCGGGCCGCGTTGAGGCCCAAGCTGTTGACCAGGCTGTTTTGGATGCCGCCGATGAGCGAGGTCATGGCTATGACCGAGGCGATGCCAATGACGATGCCTAGGATGGTGAGCAGGCTGCGACCCTTGTTGGCCTCGAGCGAGTGCAGGGCTTCTTGGATAAGATCTCGGGTGCTCATGCCTTCGCTCCTTTCGGCGGTGTAGAAGGTGCATAAATCGCGGGTAGGTTGCTGACGGCCCCGCGTAGCGTATTCGGCGCGTGCGCGATATATGCGCCGTCATGGATACGCCCGTCGCGAATGGTTACGGCACGGTCGGCCTCGGCGGCAATGCCCGGGTCGTGCGTGATGAGCACGATGGTCTTGCCGCGCTCCTGGAGCTTGTGGAAGGTTTCCATGACAAGCGCCCCGGTTGCCGAGTCCAGGTTTCCCGTGGGCTCGTCGGCCAAAATGATGGGTGGATCGTTGACGAGGGCGCGCGCGATGGCGACGCGCTGCATTTGTCCGCCCGAGAGTTCCGATATGCGGTGGTCCCAATGGTCGACCGGAAGCGTTACGGCTTGCAGTGCGTGTACGGCGCGCATCTCGCGTTGGCTGCGTGGCACATTGGTGTAGGACAGCGGCAGCATGACGTTTTCGATAACCGACAGACGCGGCAGCAGGTTGAAACTTTGAAAGACAAAGCCGATGCTCAGCGCACGCACCTCGGTGAGCTCATCATCGTCGAGTTCGGCGACATTGAGGCCCTGCAGGTAATAGTCGCCCGCCGTCGGTTTGTCCAGGCAGCCCAGGATGTTCATGAGCGTCGACTTGCCTGAGCCCGAGGGGCCGGTGATGGCGACGAACTCACCGGGGTCCACCGCCAGGCTCACATTGTGCAGGATGTGAGCGCAACCGGCCTCGCTCTCAAAGATGCGGTGCACGTTGCGGATGTCGATGACGGGGCGCATTACATGCCCTCATCGGCAGGCATACTGTCGCCGCCGTCTGCCGTCATGCCCGCGCCGGTATCCACCACGATGGTGTCTCCATCGCGCAGCTTGGTAACCGGCACGTCGGGGTTGATCTCGTTGCCCTGGTCGTCGCGCTTGACCTGCGTCTTGCCGACCACGGCGTCGTTGTCGTTTTGCGTCACGACGGTCACCTTCACGCGGCGTGTTTCCTTGCCTTCGTCATCGGTTGCCACGTTGACGTAATAGTGTTCGCCGTCCTCGGTCTTCAGCGCCATAGTGGGCACCATGACCACGTCGTCAAGCTGCTCGGTCACCACCGAGACCTCGGCAGTCATACCGGGCTTAAGGCGGCTATCGGGTGCCTCGATGAGGATGTCGACGTTAAAGGTCACGCTTCCGCCACCACCGTTGGCGGCGTCGGAGTTTGCCACCGATGCGATAGCCGTGACGGTGCCCTGGCTCACGATATCGGGAAACGCGGGATAGGTAACGTTGGCGCTCTGGCCCACGGCGATCTTGGCGATGTCCTTTTCGCCCACCTGAACCGTCACCTTCATCTTGGAAAGGTCGGCGATCTGCATGCACTGCTTGCCACCGCTTGTGTCGCCTTCGCCCATGACCATGCCTCCGGTCACCGTGGCGCCCACTTTGGCGTTGAGCTCGACGATGCTACCTGAACTGGGGGCCTTTACGGTGCGCTCTGCCGCCTTTGCATTTGCCTGGTCCAGGGTTGCCTGGGCCGAGGCGAGATTGCGCTGGGCGCTCGAGACGGCGCTGGCGTTTGCGGTTGCATCCGTCTGGGCGGTCGCTCCGTCGCCATCCAGCGTCGGTGCTGCCTGTGCGGCGGCGAGCGTCGCCTGCGCGTTTTTCAGGTCTTCCTGGGCGGCCGCGACCGCGCGCTGCGCCTCGGCAACGGCGTTATCGAGCTCGTCGTTTTTGATGGTCATGAGCACGTCGCCCTCGTTGACGCTCTGACCGGCTTGCACGTTGATCGATGCTACCGTGCCGTCGACAGAAGGGGAGACCACTGAGGCAGAAATTGGCTTGAGCTGTCCTTTTGCCTCGACGGTCGTGGTAAAGGTGCCCTCCATGACCATGTCGGTAACAGGTCCGTCCGCAGATTGCGGCTGCGAGTTGAGGATAACGCTCGCGATAATGGCAATCAGAATAATGCCGCCCACGATGCCGGCCGCGATGCCGCGGCGGACGAGCTTTTTGTGTCGCCGCTCCGCGCGCTTGGCCTTGAGCTTTGCGTAGGCCTCATCGTCGGATATCCCGGCGCTGCCTTGTTTGTTATCGTTTTGTTCTGCTGTGGGGGCGCTTGTGATAAGCGGCAGGGTATCAGTCGCGCCTTGCGGCGCGTGCCCGGAATCGTGTGGGCCCGGAGTGATGGTGGGGACTTTTGACATAGCGTCTCCTTTATAGAACATACCGCGATAAGTATATACGCCCGCCGGTTGGGGCGGGCGCATGGGCATGTTTCTTTCAGCAATGAAAGGTAGGCGCCGCTGGACTTTATTGTGTCGTGTGTGATGCGCTATGAGTGCACGACCACGCACAGACCGACGCTGATGCAGTCGTGGAGTGCCTTGGCATCGGCTAGGCGCAGATTGATGCAGCCGTGGCTACCGCACCATTTATATGACTCGGCATTATCGAAGCTCTTGTCGTTTTGCCACGTAGCGTCGTGGAAACCGATCATATTGCCCTCGAACGGCATCCAGTAGCTCACCGGGCTCTCGTATTTGGGCTTACCGGTCTTGGGGTCCTTGGCTCCGATCAGGGTGCTGGCGCCGTCGTTGCTGTTGATCTGCCATACGCCCTCGGGGGTGGCGTCTTCGCCTGGTTTGCCGGAAATAAAGTTGGCCTCCCAAACGATATTGCCGCTCTCGTCATAGTAGCGCGCGTGCTGTTCGGACAGGTCGACGTCGATATACGCCTTCCAATCGGGTTCGCCCTTGGCGGTGAAGGTGTCGGCCTTCTGGGAGTACTTGATCTCAATCTCGCCGGTCTGCTTGTTGTTAATAGCATCCTCGACCTGCTTGGCAAGCGTGCTGCTATCGATAGACCAACCAAAGTCACCGCCTTCGACGGCACATTTCTTGCCATCGGCTCGCGTCCACCAGCGGGTGGAGCCCACGGTGTTAAAGCCATTGGCGAGGTCTGCTGCCCAGTTGCTGATCTGGGAGGTGTCGAGCGTGGGGTTTGCAGGGTCGGCAAAGCTGATCCACTGCAGCACTGAGCTACCGTCGACCTTGCCGGCATCGTTGCCGTTGAGCTTAAGGGTCACGTTGACGCCCAGGAAGTTGTTGGCGGCATCGCACGCGGCCTGGATCTGGTCGTTGGTAAGTGTGCCGTTGAGCGGCTCGTAGGCATCGTTGCCGAGCTTGGTGATATCGACGGATTCGGCCAGCGAAGCAAGCTCGAGCTCGGCATACTTGATCACGTGCTCGCGGTTGAGCTTTTCGTTGGAGCGGGCTTTCTCGACCGTGAACTTGCCCGCTTTCTCGTCGTAGGAGCTCGTGGCCTCAAAGGTGCCCGAACGCCCCTCGTTGAATGCGTCGATGGCGGCACCCAGATCCTCCTCGAACTGCTTTTGGTCAAAGGCGTCCGAGAGCATGGACAGGTCGACGTCCTGCTTTAGGTCGATGGTGTCGGTTTTGGTCGCGCTATCGTTCTCGCCGCCGAGCGAGGCAATCAGGCGCGAAGGCCACAGCAGCGGCTCGTTGTTACCGATAATCTCGTGTGCAGCCTCCTCGCCGTCGACGATGGGCTCATCGGATTTGGGCTGGTAGGTCCAGCTAAAGTTGTCACCCGACACGGTGAGCTTGTAGTGCTTCCACGCCGAGTTAACCTTAGTGGAGGCGGAAGAGGCGTTGGAAAACGAGATATCGACGCCGGCGATGGTGGTGTTGGGGTAGGCAATCTGCGAAAACGCCACGACGCCCACGATGTAGACGATAGCTACGAGGCCGAGGACGACGAAGAACGCCGTCTTGCCGCCCGTCTTATTGCCCTTTGCGGAGCGGTTGTCGGCGGGGCCGCGGTTGTTGGAAACTCGAGTGTGCGAAGGGCCCTGGTTGTGACCGGCGCCATTTGCGGAACGCTGCTGGTGCTGGCCCTGATTGGGGCGCGGGGAGGTATTTGCCGTGCCGTGCTGTTGACCATGGACGGGCGCGATGGGACGGGGCGATTGGATGCCTCCGGGCTGCCTGCTGGGCTGTTGCGGATCGGGAATCAGTTGGCTGCGGTCGATTTGCGACATCGTGTATATTTCCTTCGAGTTTCGCCTTGTTGCTCATCGTGTTTTAACTGGGCTTGAATTATAGCGATTACGCAGTTGCTTGTGTTACGAAAACGGTGGCGATAAACGATAGGTGGGACATATGTCTCACCTATCGTTCGCTTTTGCTCACTATCCGCATATTCCGCATTTTGCGCACGCCGAGAGTGCTGCCGGAGCCTGCGCGATGCCGCCCTTGGCCGTCTCGCGCAACGTGGCGGGCAGGGCGTGGCCCACCGAGAGCATCACGTGCGCCATCTGGTCAAACGGCACCAGGCTCTTGATGCCGGCGAGGGCGAGCTGCGCCGAGCTGAAGGCCGCGGCCACGCCGA
>ENA-ORUB01000546-ORUB01000546.1-human-gut-metagenome-genome-assembly--contig:-NODE-546-length-47754-cov-2.871276_pt1 | contig 47754 bp, 30 predicted proteins | sample MGYA00241918_ERZ509200 | MGnify/ENA primary metagenome ERZ509200 (study PRJEB26280, sample SAMEA2338853) | human gut metagenome | biome: human gut; feature: human-associated habitat; material: faeces... | reverse complement strand
TTATGGGGAAGGACGGATTTATCATAATCCCGCAGAACATCTGGTAGTGTATGTTCCCGTTCAGATGTTCCACCAGCTGCCTGTCAGAGAATCCGGTGTATGCCTTCAGGACCATAAGGGCAATCTTTGCGCAGGGACTGAATATATTCCTGCGCCCCAGATGCTGGTCCGACAAGCCCACAGTCTTTGCTATATGCTCAAATGGAAATACCGAATGAAGCCTGCCAAGCTCACTCTCATGAAAACTTTTGCGGTATCTTTCCAGAATATCAAATTCTGTAAACCCCAAAGTAGGGTGAATTTCTGAAATATTTTGTACTTTTGCCATATCTTTGTTGGAAAATTTCCCCCGTTTTGGCTTCCAAACCTTATTTGCGGGGGAATACCTAAAGATACAAAAAAGCCAACTAATTCGCAATATTTTATGTATGAATTAGTTGGCTAATTTTATAGTATTTACTGAATGTCCCTAAAAAGAAAACGATCGATTTTTCCCAGATCGAACTGCCTGATAAGCAACTTTCTTTTCAAGAACAACTGATACAGGAAGAAACATATCGCTTGATCTCTAATGCAATTGCGGAATTACCTGTACAAAGTGGAAAAATTATGCAGATATCCGCGGGAGACAGATCGAGCGCGCCATCACAAAACTAAATCGAGGCGAAATTAACCGGCCCAAATCGCCCAACGACTGCCGGCGCTTTATGAAGCCAACCTACTTCGATGCCAAAGGCAACCCTATCGAAACCATCACATCAGCAATCCTCGATTATGAACAAATCGCCGAAGAAGCACGCTACGATGGCTTCAACGCCCTTGCAACAGGCCTCGGCGACGACCCCTGCCAGATAATCCGCGTCAACTCATACCGTTGGGAAATTGAAGACTGCTTCCGGGTTGAGAAATCCGACCTCAACATGCGCCCCGTATACGTGCGCTCTCCAAAGCGCATCGCAGCTCACTTCTTTATATGCTTCCTCAGTCTGCTCATTAGGTCAGAGAGAAAAAAAATACAATAAAAATGGCATATGAGAGGATAGTAGTAAATCATCTGCATATGCCATCTTACTTTTTTAAGACATTTACTGAATATCCCTAACTACTAATTCATCGCTTATGCGCAACTTCATAGCGAATTTCGTTAGAATTCTCGGTATCTGCAAGGATTTCGCCGGAAATCGTGTTAATGAACTCGGAAATATACCTCGATGTGGTGTTGTTCCCAAATTTTCCGACCTTGAGGTTATAGCTCTTGGCATTACGGCCGAAGCGTTCGGCTTCGATAGCGAAAATCTTTTGTTTCATCGCCTGCATAATGAATGCAAGGCAGATTTGCCAAACTTGATCAGCCGAAGGCAGTTCAATGCCCGGCACAAGTTGCCGGCCCGGCTTGCAGAAGAAATCCGCAAAAATGTGGCAGTTGCCATTGACGGATCCGAGGATGTCTTTTGCATCGACTCCAAACCGGTCAAAGTTTGTCAAAACGCAAGAGCCAAGCGCTGCACCATGGGACGGGATAATCGTGAGGCTGCGCCCGACTGGGGCTATTGCGCATCCCAAGGTATACACTACTATGGATATAAGCTCCATGCTGTCTGCGGAATACATGGTGTTATACATTCTTACGATATGACAGCGGCCAGTATTCACGATCTTCATTATCTCAAAAATTTCAATTCAACCGTTTTGCCAAAAATTCATCCAACATCTCCCCGGTCAAACCGTCGGCGATGACACGATTGTTTTTATCCAACACCAAAACACGAGGGATTGCCGTGATATTATAAGCCCTGGCAACTTCACCTGCCGTGTTCTTATAATCGCATGCCTGAATCCATGTCAGCCCATCAGTTTCAACTGCTTTTTTCCAATCCCCCTCACGAGCATCCATTGAAATTCCGATAATAACCAATCCTTTGTCTTTAAACTTCTCGTATGTTTTCACCATATTCGGATTCTCTTTTCTACAAGGAGCACACCAAGACGCCCAAAAATCAAGAATCTTTACCGGAGCTTTCACATCATATAGAGTGACGGTTGAACCATCCAGTGTCGGCAAAGTGAAATCAGGAGCCTGTCTTCCAACCTTTACTACCCCCAATTTATCATATCGGGCTTGTATCAGACGACCTTCCGGTGTGTTTTTCATTGCATCACTCAGCAGCTCAAATTTCACTTTCAAACGGTCGAAGTTCAAGTAATTATAACGATAATATACGATAGCCAAACCTAAAATATTATCCTTATTCGCTTCAATAAACTTGTTCTCCTCCTTATCATAGGCAATAGTCATACGATCCAACATCGCTCTTTCGTGCATTTTACCGGCAATGTCATGATTTTTTTCTGCCTCAAAATAACAGGCAAGAATAGAATCCCTATCACTGAAAACCTCTATTTCAACATCATCCAACGCATTTTTCCCAGCTTGCAGACGTCCGCCCTGAATATCGTAATTCCGGACGTCCGCCAAATCTTTCGCTCTTATATTAAGCGTAAAAAGAGTATCTTCAAGCAACAACGGGATTCTCCCATTGACACCTTTGATTGTAAGAAAAGCCAATTTCGGTCCGTTAATAACACCCTCCATTTCAAAATCGCCGTTCACAGAACGCACTTCGTGTATGGTGTCCACTTTCCCCGTTTCATTAACCATTGTCATAAGCAAATCCGACTCATATTTATCAACATGCCCTTTTATGACATACTTCTTGACTTCTGATGAACAGCTACTCAATACAAAGCATCCCAATGACAACGATAATAATAACAATAATTTTTTCATAATTCTACAATTTAAATTTTATATTACTACTTGGATTCGTCATTTCTAAACCGATATGCGGCATCCACTATTTTTCCTAAATCCGTAAATTCCATTTTCAACTTCGGAGCAGATGTAACTTCCTGGAATTCGTACATTCTCAGTGCTCCCGAAACAGTTTCTTCCTTTGTCTTGTCATAACCGGCTATAATTAACCATTTTTCCCTTTCCCGCTCCCAATCCGCATATTGGATGTAAGGCACGAGCAAATTGAATTTCAATACTGAAATATGCTCATTGGGAAAAGAAAGTATCTTTTTCGCCTTTTCGTCGGGAGTGTTCATGTTAAACTGATAGATATCCCCCTGCTCTGTCGCATAGAACAACAACCTGTAAAACGGATGGAACGCAAATTTGGTTATCTTGTCGGAATTTGCCAGATTCAGACGCATGTAATGGCTGCGTTCAACTTTACAGTCACCATTCAATACCATCCCATATACATAGTATTCATCCCGCCCCGGTTCCTTTAGCACGGCAAAAACATATCCTTCGTTATTCCCTTCCATGTGCACCATATCTCTGCCTGTCTCGGCTTTATAATCCATATCCCCTCCAATAAAAAACAGTTCGGTCAAATACTCTTCCTTACTTTCCAGCATTACAAAACGACGGTTCGTTTCATCATACAGAATGGCAGCAGTTGTTGTCGGCCATTCCCAGAAGCCCTTATAACCAACAAAAGGAGACACTTTAAAATATTCTGACGTTTTCTTCAGTTTGTTTCTCGGAAAATCAAAAATACTTCCAAGAGAAATATATCTGGCATCTCTAAAATAAAGATCGCCATCCGCTGTAATAAGCATCTCACGAGCAGGGTCGGTACACCTAGACAATCCGCCACCAGCAATCTTAACCTTCTCCGGATTGTCTCCGAACTGATAAATTAAATCAGATTCTTCACTCGGTTGGAGCTTTTCCTTGTCCAAATCGAACGTTCCGGCTTCGCACCATAACAAACGGCTGCTCTTAGCTCTGTTATAATTATATATCAACTTATAAGGTTTGCCGAATTCAAAGTCACACTCCGACCAAATACCACGAGACACTATATTTTCGGTAGCTGAGATATGAGATACCATATCCAAGCTGGCCTTACCGTTTTCCTCACAAAGCAACATCCAGCCATCAGTCACCGCTGTACGCAGACGTACAAAAAAATCTTTTTTGTACGATACATTGGTCAGCGTGTCAGTCACCCAGAAAAAGCCCAGATAATCGCCAGCCTGTTCTCTCAAAGGATACGCCAGGTTCTTCTCATTGCCGATGATATACTTCTTCAACTGCTCCTCGCTCGGAATAGAATCATTGTTGTAAGAAGCTTTAATCGGCATCAAACGCCACTCAAATTTCAAATGATCTTCCGTGCCCCCCAAAGCTAAGGTCAACTTAGGATTTATTCTCAATGTATCGACATAAGTAAACTTGTTATACCAGTCATTATCAATGATTCCCCCTATCGTAACATCATTCAACTCTTTATAAGAGTAACTCCCTTCATCATCATAGCAGGCAATCAATACTATCGTCAAGAAAAATAAATACCATTTTTTCATAACATGTTCCAATTTTATATTCTACCAAATAATCACTGTGCCTCCGGTCCCATTGTCATCGGTTCCAGATTTTCATCAAGATACGGTTCCTCTTGCTCGTCGAGCCAACGCTGTACCTTCTTCGCATAGTATTTCAATTTAAAATCAGGAATAACATTGCTGCTTATAAATTCCTTACGGGAAACATCACACAAAGTGCAAATCAAATCGGCTTTCTTAAAACTCCATACTCCGAAGAAATCATTTTCATCTCTCCACCACCAAGGCTTTGGAAAATCTTCGTTCGATATAATTGTCATACTATGACCGATGAAATAAGGATTTCCATCACTATCCTTACGCCAATTAAACTCAGAATCAAACTCTTCGCTTTCCTCTATTACTACGGTCAGTATTCTGTTATATTTTCTCAAAGCCTCAGTCCTCAACATCGTAATTTGCAAGGAGGTTTTCTCGCAATTAGCCGGTAAAATCACTTCCTTGGTTATAGCCCGAAAGTCCACACCTTCAACTGCCCGTACAGAATCGGTCTTGCATAATTCAGTGCGAACCTGTATTTTACGGTCGTAATCTTTCACCTCACCAAAAAGATAAATCGGCAATTCTAATACCCGCTCCTGAATATCACTATCCACAGTTCCCCATGAATAGGTCATGGTATCGCGTTGAATTGAAAAATAAATAGAACTTCCACCTACATACCCATCAACCTCTGTAAGCTGACATGCCTGCAATATGGAGCTTATAATACCTATAATTAAAATCAAATGTTTCATAAACCATCTTTTTTTCATAAATCAACAATTCAATTGTATTTAGATTCTTCTTCCGGAATCAGAAGTTGATAATCCGACAGTGTCATTTGCTTCATTACATTGTAAGTGGCGTCATCCGCTCTGTGAATTGACGGATATTTCAAGCGCTTGTAATAAAAGAATAATTGTCCTTCTCCCCAAAACTCTCGAATATATTCCTTCTCAAGGGTGGAGGCTAGGTATCTTTCGTTTGTCACATTCCGAACACCCCGATGTGTCAACACTTGATTTAACCACACCAGTCCATCGCTCGCATTCGGCTCACATTCGGCTGCAATATAAAACGCTTCGGACATTCGCAACAAAGGGATAATTGTCCCAGCAATAGTATCCTGTGTTGCTTTGAACTTTTCAAACATATTATAGCTTGCTCCATTTATAATTTGCCTGTTTCTAAAGTAAGCCTCATATCTATAGTCATCTCTATTGTTTTCAAATATTTTGTCAATCTGACCTCCCAACGGAGCCAACATCACCAACGGCGACAGATTCTCTCCACCAAATAATGAGATATGTAAATTAGACAGTTTGAAATTCTGCAACCCCCAAAGAATCTCCGGATAAAAGACTCTGTCAGGGTCTGAACGCCCAGATGATACCGCTTCGCGGGTTACCCAGGGGAACCACTGTTCTTGAGCATCTATAACTTTACGAGCAGCCACCAATGCAGCCTCTTTATTGCCACGGTACAGCTCAGCACGAGCCAACAACAATTGGACTCCATATTTGTTCAGTCTATATTTTCTGTAAGATACAAATGCATTGTCATGAACCATATCCGTTCCTTCTTGCAGCACCGGATCGTCCTGCAGTAAAGAGTCGGCTCGATGCAAATCCTCGATAACGCAATTCATGAATTCGTCCGGTTTGCAAGACGGACGTTTGTCCAAAGAAAATTCCTTATAATAGGGCAAATTTACCGTCATGACATCCAAATCATATACAGGACCGAACAACCGGAAAATATCGAAATGCAAAAAAGCTCTCAAAGCATAACACTCACCCTTCAATAAATTGTAATACTCATCTGTCAATACATTTCTGTGGGATTCACAATTTTTCAAGAGAAGATTAATATTAGCAATCAAACTATATGCATCCTTCCATATACTTGCAAAACGAGCCTTACAACCTTGCTCGGTATATTTGTGGAGCATCAAATCATAATTAAACGCATTTGACTTATTCACACTATAGCGCTGAGCCATTATCTCAATCATTTCACAAGACAAATACTGGCCATAAAGAGTATTTAGCTCTATGTAAATACCGTTCAATGCATTTTCAAAACCTTTGACAGATTCGAACACCACATCTTCAGCGACTCTGTCGTAAGGCTGGACATCCAACCAGGAATTACAGCTATTCAATCCCAGTAATATCGTGAACAATAAAAATAAATTCTTCATACTTCTATCTTTTATTAATTGTCAATCCTTATAGTATCGCACCCAAAGAGAATGAGATGCTTCTTGCAAACGGATAATACAATCCCCTCTCATCTTCTAACGTTGAAAAACGAGCAATAGAATTCATATACATATTGATATTCAGAGAAGAAATTCTAAGTGCCTTCTTCAACCACTTGCTATCGAATTGATATCCCAGACGAACTGATTCAATTGAAAGATAATTTTCCTTCATGACAAAACGCGAAGACATCGGAGTTGACTCTGTCAAAGAAATACTCTTGAATTTAGCCTTATCGCCCGGTTTTTTCCAACGATTATACAATGCCCGCCGGTCTTGGTTTGTTGTAATACTTCTTGAAGATATGTTCTCAACCTTGTTAAACAGAGTAGAATTGAATACATCAGCGCCGAAGCTATAACGCAATTGCAGGCTCGCAGACCATCCTTTATAATAGAACGTGTTGCCCCATACACCCTCCAAAGTAGGGCGAGAGTCACCCACTTCAACCTCGTCTTTATAATCAAAGGTATAGGTCAAAGTTCCGTCCTTTTTTACAAATATTTCCTGACCTGTTGCCGGATCTATACCCCTGGACCTTACAGCCCACAGCGCAGTCGGGCTCCCGCCATCGTAATATCTTGTGAGATTTTTGGAAATATTTTCTTGATTATACGCATTGAGGCTACGCCCTATATTCTTATAAAATGCTGTCCCATATCTGAAATTCACACTCATGGTATAATTGATACTCTCTTGTGGCTTGTATAAGATTGCATAGCGGATAGTTCCATTGACTCCTTTGTCAACTTGCACTCCTATATTAGTCCTACGTTTTTCTACTCCCATAGAAACGGGAATCCCGATATCTGCAATCAACGGATCAGTGCGCTTATGATAGAAATCAACTGTTACATGAAAACGATTGGAAAACATACTTAAGTTAATACCTATATTTTTGTCTAAAGTTCTCTGCCAAGCCAAGTTCGGATCACCAAATTTCGAAACAAGAACTCCTGTACCAAAATTATTCAACATCCAGTTGTTGAAATAATAGGTTGTAATTGCCGAATAAGAACTGAAATTCTGGTTTCCGGGATTACCGACAGATCCTCTTAACTTCAAAACATTTATAAACGATGCCTTATCTTTCATAAACTTTTCTCTATGAACATTCCAAGCCAAACCAACAGACCACGTTGTAGAAAAACGTTTGTTTGCTCCGAATACAGAAGTCCCGTCCGAACGAAGGTTGACATCCAGCAAATAGCGTCCATCATAAACATAACCTCCATTCAAGTAGAAATTGGCATTGCGATTTTTATTCTCCGCATAGCCTGGCTTCCCTCCTTCCGGATAGCTATTGGCAAAACTGGGTCTTGTAAAATTGCCTTCAGGGAATCCTTGAGCAGAAAAACTTTTCGTTTTCATATCATTTTCACGGATATTGGCACCGACAGCAACATTTATCATGTGCTTACCTCCCAATAATTGACCATAAGTCACGGTGAAATCTGCACTCCATGTCAATGAATTACTTGTTGAACTAAAATAACTTCCCTTGCGTAAAGGCTCAACTTTGGCGAATTGTGTATTATTCGGTGATGTAAATGTTTCCGTTTCGGTAATACTTTTGGTTATTCCCACTCTTCCCCGAATATTCAATGCATCAATCGGACGCGCCTCTATACTAAGATTATTTCTTACACTGAAAGAGTTTCCCTTATTATAACTGTTTTGAGCATCATTATAACTTGGATTTGCCACCTGAACCTGTCGATAAACAACGCCTGCTATATTTTCTGCCTGCCAATCTTCTAGCCAACGGTCTGTACTTCCTGATTTCTTCTCATAATAAGGATTCGCTTTGGCATATTCCGAAAAAGAAACGATAGGATTATCACTCCTATTCCAATCCACCGACACTTTATTCATAAAGTTGAATCCCTTTTTACGGTAGATTAAATCCAGAGACAGTCCCATAATATCACGTATAGAGCTTTTCATCACACCTTGAACACCGGAATAGTTAGCGCCCAATCCATAACGCATCTGACTATCGCCTCCTTCCATATAAATGTTATGCCTATGAGTCAAGCCCAAACGCAAAGGCTCGGACAACCAATAAGAATCCACCCCTCTCTTTACATCACGCAACAAACGGTTGTAACGTCCTGTCAACTGTTCCTGTTCAATAGCAGATACACTTGTAAAGGTTCCGGACAATCGCTCGAATTCAAGTTTTTCTTCGGCATTCATCAGATTATAATCAGTCAAATCGGCAAATGAGATGTCCACATTGCCATTATAACTCAAACGCAATTGACCACGAGCAGGAGATTTTGTTTCGACAACTACAACTCCATTGGCTGCCTTTGAACCATATATTGCCGTTGAAGCCGCATCCTTCAAAATTGTTACGGATGCAACTCTATCTATATTCAAGTCCATAATAACCTGCAATGTCGTCTCAAATCCATCCAGAATGAATAGAGGCTGATTGGGGTCCTGACCATATTCCTCCTTTAATCCCACAATACTACTTTTCCCCCGAATCTCAATATCCGGCAAACGGTTGGGGTCCGAACCATATTCTTTACTTTCCAAAATATGAAAAGCAGGGTCCAGCGTTTTCAAGCTCTGCAAAATATTCTGATTACCAATCATTTTTAAATCTTCTGCCGTATAAGTCTGCGAAGAACCAGTAAAACTCTCTTTATTACGGGTGTAGATACCGGTCACGACAACATCATCCAATGCTATCGTTTCTTCTTGCAACACAATATTGATGACATTTTTCCCCGCATAAGCTTTCTCCACCGTCTTCATACCAACAAAAGAAAACGTTAAAGAAAATTTTTCAGGAGCATTGGGAACTACTAATTTATAGTTTCCGTTAGCATCCGTTAAAGTTCCAAAACCCAATCCTTTAATGACAACTGTCACCCCTGACAACGGCTCCCCTTTCTCATCTGTAACCTTACCTATAATCTCCACTCTTGCCTTCTTTTCTTCTACAGATTTTTCTTGGGGAACAATAATAATGATACCTCTTTCCTGACGGTAGGTCAGATTTGTTTTCCCCAATATCTCATCCAATACAACACTCAAATCCTTCTCTAAGAATTTACCGGAAGCCCTACCAGTTTTTTTCAACTCATTGTGATTGAAAAAGAATTTGTAACCAGTCTGTTTTCTTAACTCTTGGATAACATCCACCATTTCCATTCCATTTACATCCAATGTCACTTTCTTTTGAGAATAAGCGACAGCAGAAATCTGAAACAACAACATACAACTGAATACACACATCCATCTCATCACTAACATACTCCTTTTAGAGTATTTAATTACACCCAAACAATTTTTGTTTCGATTTTTTTTCATACGCCTGCTTAGTTTTGATGTTTAGATTCATATTATTAGGGTCATTATAGTAAAAATAATCATACTATTTCATTTGTACGATTATGGCTCTATCTCTAATTGTGAACATCACATTAGTGGTCATTGATATTATATCCAAGGCCACTTCACAATCATCATACTTTTCCAGATCGCCGGTAAAAACAAGTTCCTTTGCTTCAGGATTTTTATAAAAAAACTCCACATCATACCAACGCGACAACTGTTTCGTTATATCTTCCAGCCGTTCCCCTTCTATAAACCACTTCCCTTCAGCCCAACCTACATAAACTTTAGTATTTACTTTCTCTACATGCGACTCTCCGCTTTTCATATTGTATGTCACTTGCTCTCCTGGTGACAATTCCACATGTTGCGACATCCCCCTCCCCTTAAAGACAACCCGACCCTCGACCAATGTTGTCTGTACAACATCCTCCTCCGGATAAACATTAATATCAAATAGTGTTCCTAACACTTGTACATTTCCTTTTGCTGTTTCCACAATGAAAGGATGCTCCTTATCTTTTACCACATCAAACAAAGCCTCGCCTTCCAAACGGACACGACGCTCCTCTCCCATAAATCTATGAGGGAATGTCAATTTAGAATCTGAATTTATTTTTATTCTTGTACCATCTGCTAAAGCCAAACTATACTCTCCTCCTCGCGGAACAATAATCGTATTATATTCCATTTGGGTTTCTTCATCCATTTTTTCTGCCATCGAATGCTGCTCTACGACTTGTTCAAAAACAGTAGAATCTGTTAATGAGACCTGACTACCCGAATGAAAAATCAACAAAGCCTTTACTGTTCCGGGTGTTATCATTTGATTTTGAACAACTGTTGAAGGCTTCTCTGATTTACCTACCAACAATAATAAAGCCACTCCAACACCCAATAACATTACAACACCGGCTACATACTGCAAATATCTTTTCCATATGTTATTCCGTGATTTTTTTGTATAAACTAAAAAATCATCCCAAGCTTTCTTCATATTAATTTGGTGTATTTCTTTTTCACCAGAATAATAATTATCGAAATAATATTTGGCTTTCTCATAATATTCTTGATTCCGGGCATCTTCATGCAACCACTCCTCAACTTGCTCATCATCGACACCGGTAGACTTACCTAAAAGACTTTGCATAATTACCCTCCAATTTATAAACTTCTTGTCCATGGTTTTTGTGGTTATTTTTTTATAAAGACACAAAAGCAAAAAAAACGGAGTACATAAGGAAAGAAAATTTTCAATATTGTCCTAAACGTTTTTGAGAAAAATAAAAAAGGAAGTAGTTTACTAAGGAAAAATGACTACCTTAGTAGTGAGCGACAACTCAACTACTTCCTATGACACAAATAACACTTTTTGCGCAGGTAATTGCGCTTTTACCCAAAGAAATCATCAGAAAAATTATTCGCGATGCCGGTACCGACAAGCATTGCAAGGGCTATAACACCTGGATCCAGCTGGTGAGCATGATTTTCTGTCAGTTCTCCAACTGCGACTCCGTCCGTGATATTTCCAACGGATTAAAATCCGCCACAGGAAATCTTAACCATCCCGGCATAAGCCGCGCACCATCCAAATCGACAGTCGCTTATCAGAATGCACACCGAGACAGTTCGGTCTTCTAGGAGCTATTCTATATGTTGTTCCGTTATTTCGGACAGCAGGCGGCTTGGGAGCGCAAAGGCTTCCGGTTCAAGATGCCCATCAAATTACTGGATTCCACTCTGGTCTCGCTGACCATATCGGTTTACGATTGGGCGCACTATACCACGTCAAAGGGTGCCGTAAAGATGCACACATTGCTTGATTACGACTGCTTACTTCCTGAATTTATGAATATTACAGGTGGTAAGCGAACAGACAACAAGGCGGCATTTGACATTGAAATCAAACCGCACAGCATTGTGGTGGCTGACCGCGGATATTGCGATTATGGACTTTTAAACCATTGGGACAGCAACAATGTATTCTATGTGGTTCGCCATAAGGACGATATCCAACACAGAACCATTAAAGAGTTGCCATTGCCCGAGAAACACGCCCAAAACGTCTTGTTGGATGAAATCATAGAGTTTGAACTGCCTACGGCCAAGGATAAATGCCCCAAAAGGCTAAGGCGTATAGCGGTATGGGATGAAGAACACGGCTTTGTAATTGAGCTTCTTAGCAATAACGTCACGCTTGCAGCCTCTACGATAGCAAAACTGTATAAGGCAAGATGGAATATCGAAATTTTCTTCCACAACCTCAAACAACTATTGCGCATCAAGAGCTTTATCGGCATCTCGCGCAACGCCGTAGAGACTCAGATATGGACAGCAATGATCACAATGCTGCTATTTATGTGGCTAAAACATATCGCACGCTACAAATGGGCACTTGCCAACCTCGCCTTTCTCGCTACGACTGAATACATTCCCCAAATAGACCTCTACAAGTGGTTGAACGAGCCCTTTACACCGCCTCCCGAAGAAGAAAATCCGGCATGAGGGGGGGATTGCTCATTAATTATGCAGAGTCGTATGACTCCGCAAGTTGCCTCATACGCAAAATTTATTTAGGACAATATTGGAAAATTTTTGATATTTTTTTCTCTGCAACACAAATAACTCACCCTCCATTACGGTAATCAAATACACACAAACATAAAACTACTAATATCCTCCATTTTGAAGCCAGCTAATAAACAATAATATAGGTATTAACTGTTCTCTTAAAATTCTATAAGCCCGTTGTACTTGTGTTTTAACTGTAGTTTCAGCCAACCCTAATTGGTTCGCTATTTCTTTATTTTTTTTACCTTCAACTATCTTCAACAATATAATTTCTCTACACTTATCAGGCAAAGTATTCAAAGCATTCTGCAACCGCATTTCAACAGTTTCATTTATCTCGATATCTTTTATCCCAGCAAACAATTGTGCTTCCAGTAATTTATCATTACAACTATCCACTATTTTGCGGTCACGCAATGCATTCAGACAACGGTTTCGTAAAGAGGTAAATAAATAAGCTTTCAAAGAAGTTTTTATCAACAAAGAATCCGCATGGTCCCAAATATAAAAGAATAAATCTTGGACTAAATCTTTTGCTTCTTCCTCATCGTACACATAACTTTCTGCAAACAAAACCATTTTAGAGAAATACGATTCATAAAGATAATGAAATGCGTTGTAGTCTCGTTTATACAATGATTTTAATACAAATAGTTCCTTGTCTTCCATAAAGTATGCTTTCAAAGAGATTACAAAAATAAGAAATATCTTAAGAAATACAATTTGCGCCAAGCATCAATATTGTCCTAAATAATTTTTTTGCAGGAGATAACTTGCTGAGTCATACGACTCTGCAAAATCAATGCGTAACCAAACCCCTCAAACCGGATTTTCATCCTGGGGAGGGGGTGTAAAGGGCTCGTTCAGCCACTTGTATAGGTCTATTTTGGTAAATGTGTTGAGCCAAAGCGAGAAAGGCGAGGTTGGCCAGCGCCCATTTATAGCGCGCTATGTGCTTGAGCCAGGAAAAAAGCAGCATTGTGATCATCGCAGTCCAGATTTGAATCTCCACCGCGTTGCGTGAGGTGCCGATAAAGCTCTTGATGCGTAGAAGTTGTTTGAGATTGCGGAAGAAAATCTCGATATTCTATCGCGCCTTATACAGTTTTGCTATCGTAGAGGCTGCAAGTGTAAAATTATTGGTAAGAAGCTCAATAACAAATCCATGCTCATCGTTCCACACTGCTATACGCTTCAGCCTTTTGGGGAATTTCTCTTTGGCCGCAGGTAGCCCGAACTCGATGCTTTCATCCATCAGGACGTTTTGGGTATGCTGCTTGGGTAAGGGCAGTTCCTCAATAGTCCTGTACCGAATATTGTCCTTATGGCGGCCAACATAGAATACATTGTTGCTGTCCCAATGATTTAGGAGGCCGTAGTCGCAATATCCGCGGTCGGCCACCACGATGCTGTGCGGCTTTATCTCAATGTCAAAAGTGGCTTTGTTGTCAGATCTCTTCCCGTCTGTAATATTTACGAACTCAGGCAACAGACAATCGTAATCAAGCAATGTATGCATCTTTACGGCACCTGTTTTCGTCACTTTTTTAGGGTGAAAAAGCTATGGTTTGATTATCAGCGATTAAGCTCATTGAGATTTGGTGATTTGGGTAACACAGTGTAATTTTGTGCCATGTTTATCAACCGATCCAAAAACAAATCAGGCACAACGAGCGTCCGAGTTCTTCAAAAACGAGGTCGTAACAACGTTTTGGTAAAGAGTTTTGGCAGTTCACGCGACATGTCGGAGATTGAGCGGATGGTTGAACAGGCACAAGAGTTTATCCGGCGTCAGACTGGGACGTATTACAATCTCTTTAATCAGCCGCCAGAACAAAATCTGGAGGATTTTATAGGCAAGCTTTCCAATAGCCAAATATCTGTGGACGGGCCGGAGGTTGTCTTTGGCAGATTGTTTGACCATGTAGGCTATGATGCAATAGGAGGTCTGTTCCGTCCATTGGTTCTCAGCCGTCTCGTTGCCCCGGGAAGCAAGTTGAAAACAGTTGATTATCTGTGGAGATATAATGGAGTGTCGTATGATGTGAACAAGATTTACCGTTATCTTGACAAGTTGTGTGGAAGAAAGGGCAATGCCGATGACATCAAATCTAAAATCGAGCAGATTACTTTTGCGCATGGCGCCAGGGCAATGGGAGGATGTATTGATGTGGTATTCTATGACATTACCACGCTCTATTTCGAGGTGGCTGGTGAAGATGATCTCAGGCGCACAGGATACTTAAAAGACGGCAAATTTGATTGTCCGCAGATTCTTCTCGGACTGTTGGTGACAAGGGAGGGGTTGCCGATAAGCTATGAGATATTCCAGGGAGATCTGTCGGAAAAGAAAACGTTTATACCTTTGCTGAAACGAGCTCAGCAGAAGTTCGGATTCCCCAGCCCGATTGTGGTGGCCGACGCGGGCCTGCTGTCGCGCAAAAATATTGATGCTCTTGTCGCTGCCGGCTATGAGTATATACTTGGAGCAAGGCTTAAAAACGAGAATGCCAATGTCAAGAAGAAAGTCTTGGCGCTCAATCTCTCAGACGGTCAGGTTGCATCAATCGAGACAGACGACGGACTACGTATTGTTGTGTCATTTACAGAAAAGCGCCAGAAGAAAGATGCTTTCAACCGCACCAGAGGGCTTTTGCGACTCCAGGCAAAGGTAGCCTCCGGCAAGATCACTAAGAAGCACATAAATAATCGAGGCTACAACAAATATCTGCGAATTGAAGGAGAGGCGAATATAAGCATCGATCTTGAAACTTTTGAGAAAGACGCGGCATGGGATGGTTTGAAAGGCTATGTAACCAATGCCACGCTCCCGGATGAAGAAGTCCTTGCCAACTACCATAACTTATGGTTTATCGAACGGGTATTCCGCATGAGCAAAACCGACCTGCAGATACGACCCATGTATCATCGTCTGAGGAATCGTATCGAGGGACATATCTGCATCTGCTTTTGCGTTTATGTCCTACAACTTGAGATGGAACGTCTGCTAAAGGCCGCAAACTCGACAATCACATTGGAGAAAGCCCGAGAGCTTGTAAAGACGATGTATGCTCTGACATACACTAAGTCCGGACATATCAAGCCCTCAAAGACAATGCTGCGCATGGATACTCTGCAACAGGAGCTATATCAGCTGGTCGACGAATGGGTAAAGTCTGATTTGGGTAACGCATGACGAAAACAGGAAAAAGGGAGAATAAACAAGCGGCATAACAAAAAAAGAAGGTGGCCTTTTCAGACACCTTCTTGATATTTAAGCTTGTAATAAATTCTTATTACTTACCTGCATGCATAATAGCAGCCTGAGCCGCGGCTACGCGGGCGATGGGCACGCGGAACGGTGAACAGCTGACATAGTTCATACCTACTGAGTCGCAGAAGATGACGGATGAAGGTTCTCCACCGTGTTCTCCACAGATACCTACTTTCAGGTCTGCATTAGTCTTACGACCCAGTTTCACACCCATTTCAACCAGACGGCCTACACCTTCCTGATCCAATACAGCGAACGGATCGGTTTTCAGGATACCTTTCCTGATGTATTCCGGTAAGAATTTACCGGCGTCGTCACGGGAGTAACCGAAGGTCATCTGAGTCAGGTCGTTGGTACCGAATGAGAAGAATTCGGCTACTTCGGCGATCTGATCTGCGGTGATAGCGGCACGCGGGATTTCGATCATCGTACCTACTTTGTAATCTACTTTAACGCCTTTTTCTTCGAATACCATAGCTGCAACACGGTTGATGATTTCAGCCTGCTGTTTCAGTTCTTTCACAGTACCTACCAAAGGAACCATAATTTCCGGACGAGGATCCAGACCACGCAGTTTCAGGTTACAAGCTGCTTCGATGATCGCACGGGCCTGCATTTCGGTGATTTCCGGATAGGTAACTCCCAAACGGCAGCCACGATGACCCAGCATCGGGTTGAATTCGTGCAGAGCATCTACTTTTTCTTTGATACGTTCTACCGGAATTCCCAGTTTCTGAGCCATATATTGTTGTGAAGCCGGTTCGTTCGGAGTAAATTCGTGTAAAGGTGGGTCGAGCAGACGGATGGTAACCCCCAGTCCGTTCATGGCTTCGAGGATACCTTCGAAGTCTCCCCGCTGCATCGGCAGGATCTTGTTCAGTGCATCCCGGCGTCCTTCTACCGTGTCGGACAGGATCATTTCACGCATAGCGTCGATACGGTGTCCTTCGAAGAACATATGTTCTGTACGGCAAAGTCCGACACCTTTGGCTCCGAAGTCACGGGCTTTACGGGCATCTTTCGGGGTATCGGCATTAGTACGTACATACATACGGGTATATTTTTCAGCCAGGTTCATGATGGCTGTGAAGTCTTCGTCCAATGTTGCATCTTCTGTTTCTACTTTTCCTAAATAAACTTCACCGGTAGAACCGTTCAGGGAAATCCAGTCTCCTTCTTTGATGATTGTTCCGTTTACGGAGAAATTACGTTTGGCATAATCGACTACGATATCTCCTGCGCCGGATACACAACATTTACCCATACCACGGGCAACGACAGCTGCGTGAGAAGTCATACCACCGCGTGCGGTCAGGATTCCTTCGGATACGTTCATACCCCGCAGGTCTTCGGGAGAAGTTTCCTGGCGTACCAGAACCACTTTTTCACCTCTGTTTTTCCATTCTTCGGCTTCGTCGGCGAAGAATACGACACGCCCGCAGGCAGCACCCGGAGAAGCCGGCAGACCTTTGGTAATAACGTGAGCTTTTTTCAGAGCTTCTTTATTGAATACCGGATGGAGCAGCTCGTCCAATTTAGCCGGTTCCTGACGCAACAAAGCTGTTTTTTCATCGATCATACCTTGTTTCAGCATATCGACAGCCATTTTCACCATAGCGGCTCCGGTACGTTTTCCGTTACGGGTCTGTAACATCCACAGCTTACCGTCCTGGATGGTGAATTCCATATCCTGCATATCGTGGAAGTGGTCTTCCAGTTTTTCCTGTACAGCGTTCAGGTCGGCATAAGCCTGAGGCATAGCTTCTTCCAGCGAAGGATATTTGGAAGCACGTTCTTCTTCGGAAATACCCTGCAGTTTAGCCCAACGGCGTGAACCCTCGATGGTGATTTCCTGCGGTGTACGGATACCGGCTACAACGTCTTCCCCCTGTGCATTGATCAGGTATTCTCCGTTGAAGATGTCCTCTCCGGTTGCAGCGTCACGGCTGAAAGCAACACCGGTAGCCGAATTGTTACCCATGTTACCGTAAACCATAGACTGTACGTTAACAGCAGTACCCCATTCTTCCGGGATCTGGTTCAACTGACGGTACAGAACGGCACGTTCGGTCATCCATGAATCGAATACGGCACAGATGGCTCCCCACAGCTGTTCCCACGGACAAGTCGGGAAATCTTTGCCGGTTTTGGTTTTGACTACTTTTTTGAAGTTTTCGACCAATACCTGCAAATCTTCAACGGTAAATTCAGTATCTTGTTTGATATGTTTGGCTTCTTTCAGCTTGTCGATTTCAACTTCGAACGGATTGTGCTCGCCTTTTGCTGCTGCTACACCCATTACAACATCGCCGTACATCTGAATAAAACGACGGTAAGAGTCCCAGGCAAAACGGGCATTTCCTGATTTTTCTGCCAGTAATTTTACGGCATCGTTATTCAATCCCAGGTTCAGCACGGTGTCCATCATACCCGGCATAGAAACACGGGCACCGGAACGTACGGATACCATCAACGGGAAAGCCTCTCCTTTGGAACCGAATTTTGCATTCATGATTTTTTCCATGTGTGCAATACCGGCTTTAACGTCGTTTTCTATTAATTTTACAACAGCATCTTTACCTTTCTGGTTGTAAAGTGTACAAACTTCAGTGGTAATCGTGAAACCTGCAGGTACAGGCAGGCCGATCAGGTTCATCTCCGCCAGGTTGGCGCCTTTACCACCGAGCAGATTTTTCATGTCTGCCTTGCCTTCTGCTTTTCCGTCTCCGAATGTGTAAACGTACTTCGTACTCATATTTCTGTTAGATTTGATTTATTTCCCTGAGAGGGAAGGTTTATTATTATGATATTGTTTTTATAAACTATTGATATACAATAAACTGAAAGCCACGCGAGCTTGCGTATTCAGAGTTGCAAATATAGAATATTTTTTGTTATTATAAAAATCGGCTTCTATTTTTATAATGATCTATTACTCAAACGTTTTCAATTTTGAATTCTTGGCTCTTTATCATTCCCTCCGGATTGTCGTTTGCCGGTATACCGGTTCCCCGTTTTTCCCCAATCCTTCGACGGTGATGGTATAACTGCCGGCCATGTCGGAAGTGAAAAAAGAGAGGGAAGTCTGCCCGGATGAATCGATCGGGACGACCGGTTGCCAATAAATCGTGCTGCGGTAATCGATTTCGGGAGCTTTGAGTATTTCCGGGTCGTTGTATTGGGGCATGTAGAATTCATCCGGTTCGGAGTAACCTAAAGGAATGAATTTGATCAACCCTGGAGTGGCTTTGGGGGTGAAATGGCCATGTTTGGTATTGATGACAATCACACCGCCGGCACCGCCTTGGGCCATGAAGAAAGTCAGCCGGGCTCCGTCGCGGATGACTCCCAGATTGTCCACATCCTCCGGCATCACTGCGTTCAGCATGTCTTCGGTCTGTGGCAATCCGTCGATCATGAACAGAGGCGTACTTCCGTTGCGGGCCATCGTCACTTTGGTACCGGAGACAATAACACCCGGAAGACGGGATAATAGTTGATAGATACTGGAAGTATTGAATTTATTCAATTCTTCCTGGCCCAGGATGTAATCCGTCATATCTGTGTATTGGCCTTCGTATTTGTGTTGTACGCTTTCCGGACGGTGACGTAATACGACCGCTTCGTCGAGAATATAGACTTTCACACCGTTCTGGTAGAAATAACTACCTTTGAACTGGTCCATAAATTCTTCTTTGCCCAGTGGTTTATTTTCCCGGGGGATTGTAAAATGAGTGACGGGATCTTTAAATAGCCGGGGAGTGATAGTTATATCTACCATTTTTCCTCCTTTCTCTTTGTAGCCACGTACCAGAAAAATCGTACTATCGGGGAAATCCAGATCCCGGATGATGAATTCTCCGTTTTCGTTCGACTTCACTTCTCCCAATGTATTTTCACCGGGGATAAAGATTTGTACACTGGCATTCGCCATCGGCTTATTGCTATAATTGGTGATTTTTCCCCGGATTTCTTGTCCCTGTTCAAGCTTGAAAGTGGCTTTAGAAGGTGTGGCAGTCAGGAATTTCCCGATCTCATAACGGGTCCAGCCATGAGTGAGCATGAGGAGATCGATGTGTTCGGGAGTTTCACGACTATAACTTCCCGGGGCTTCGATGTGCCCTTTGAGGTCGGAGGTCAGGAGCAGATAACTGACGATATTGTCCGATAGGGTGTCACGGGGAACCATCGTATTGTCCGTAACAGAGAGGGAAAAACTGCCTTCGAGGGGGTGCTCGCCGATGTCTGTAAACTGTAGTGTCAGGTTTACTTTTTCCCGTCTGTCGTATTTTTCTTTATCGGTCCGGAGTTGTAATACAGGTTGCGGATCCGGCTTTATAAAATAAGAACGCTGGCTGTAAATGTGTGAGTCGGCATCGGCTAGTACGAACTGCACGGTACCACCGGGCAGGGAGTTCAGGGGTAAGGCTCCCACGAAATCGTCTTTTGCCGGTAGCACGCCTAACAGACGTCCTCTGGAGTGCATAACGATATAAAGCGTTTTCCCTGCAGGAAAATGAATTCCTTTTTTGACAGCAAGGATCAGGTGGTTGTCCTGAGGATAAACCTGCAAGGCCAGATTTTCCGCTTGGGGAATCTGCAAGTCGACTCTTTTTTCCCGGTTTGTGGCGGTATGTACCAGGGCATAGTAGCGTTCGCCCGGCTGGGTGGTCAGTTCCAGGGTTCCCATTCCCCGGTGAAAGGTTGAAAAAGAAACGACTTCCTGTTCCTTACTATTGTAAATTTTTCCCTCGGCAGCTATCGAACGTCCGTTTGCATCCAGTGCCTTAAAGGCGACGGTTTGCGTGGTGCCCGCTAATAAATTACCGCCTTCCGGGAAGAATTGAAAGTCGAAGTCGTCGGAAAGATTCAATAAAGGGATTTCTCTTGAAAAAGCAAAAGGCAAGTCCGTCGGGAACGCTACCTGAATCCGGTCGATACTGTCGCTGACCGGATATTGTAAAGTGGCGGATCCTTGTTCATCGGTTTTCAAGGTAGTCTTGTTTACCGCTAGTTTATGACGGTAGGTCGTGATTTTCAGACGTTGATGAACATAAGGTTTGCCGGCATTATCGATTAGGGTGAGCGTCGTCCGGATTGCATTGTCCTGACGGCTGCTTGCCGTGTGAATGTTTACTTCATTCACTGTACTGACGATCTGTATATTTTTTTGAAGAAAAAATCTTCTTCGTTATTTTGCATCCAGTTGGTAAAGACACGCAGGCAATACTCTCCCGGAGGGGTGGTGGATGGAATCGTCAAATTGCCATAAAAACAAGAATCGGTCTGTTTTATTTGGATACGTTTTAAAATCGAATCCTGACGGTTGATGAGTTCGAGGTAGATAAATTTACTTAATTGGGTCGGGATATGATAGCTGGCATCTACGCAGTAGGCTCTGAACCAGATATTTTCGCCGGCAGAGTAGGTCGGTTTATCGGTATGTAGATAAATTTTTTCCTGGGGGTTGAAATTGAAATAGTTGTTGAAACATTGTTCGATGTATGAAGGAAAAGCATCTTCGGTTTGAGCTCCGACGGGACGGAAAAGAAGGACCAGCATGATCGTGAACATGCCCGTGCAGATTGTTTTCATCATTTATTGTTTGTGGTTACGGGAACAAAATTAAGAAATAAAATGATATTTTTGTTCTGCTAAAGAGAAAATGCATGAAGCCAACAGAGAGTCGGAAACGGTACAATGATTACCCCGCTTATTTCAAAGAATTATTTGGAGAACGGGTGCAAAAATTGTCTATCGACGGTGGATTTACTTGTCCGAACCGGGATGGGAAAAAAGGGACCGGTGGTTGTACGTTTTGTAATAATGAGAGTTTTAATCCGGGTTATTGCCGGGCTGTGTCGGGGATATCCCGACAGATCGGGGAGGGAAGGGCCTTTTTTGCCCGAAAGTATATCGGTCAGAAGTATCTGGCTTATTTTCAGGCTTATTCGAATACCTATGCTCCTTTGGAAGAGTTACGGCAAAAGTATGAGGAGGCATTGGATTGTCCCGATGTAGTAGGATTGGTGATCGCTACCCGTCCGGATGCTGTGACCGATGACGTATTGGATTATATTGCCGGATTGTCCCGGCGTTGTTATGTTTGTGTAGAGTATGGAGTCGAATCTGCAAATGATGAAGTTTTGCGAACGGTCAACCGGGGACATACTTTTGCCGAAGCTGAGGAAGCGATACGGAAAACGGCTGAGAGAGGTATCCGGATAGGAGCTCATTTGATTTTCGGCTTACCCGGAGAGAGCCGGGAGTCTATGTTGGAGGGGGCGGTCCGTGTGTGCGATCTGCCGATTCAGGTATTGAAGCTACATCAGTTGCAGATTGTCCGGGGAACGGCGATGGCCGAACAATATCTTCGGCATCCGGAGGTTTTCAGGTTGTATAGTTATGAAGAATACCTCGATTTTGTAGTGGACGTGATCGGACATATCCGGCCGGATGTTTATCTGGAACGTTTTGTCAATCAATCACCCGAAGAATATCTGATCGCTCCGAAATGGGGGATAAAGAATTATGAGTTTGTGGCTAAACTGGAGAAGAGATTGCGCGAGAGAGGAGAGTGGCAGGGGAGGTGGTATAGGGGGAAAGGTAAAAAGTAAAAAGCTAAAAGTTGAAGGTTTGGGGAAAATGAAGGAGGGGAAAAGAAGAGAGATGAAAAAAATAAAATAAAATGAGATGATGATTGGACAGGAGAAAGTGTATGAGACATTGAAAGCTTTGGGTATTGAATTCGATTATCTGGAACATCCTGAGGCACCTACGATCGAGATTGCCCGCCAATATTGGAAAAATTTGGACAGTACACATTGTAAGAATTTGTTTTTCAGGAATCATAAGGGAAACCGGCATTACCTGGTTATTTTTCATTGTGATCGGAATCTGGCGATTCATGATCTGGAACAACTATTAAAACAAGGGAAATTAAGTTTTGCTTCGGAAAAACGGATGGAGAAATACCTGGGGTTGAAGCCGGGATCTGTCAGCCCTTTCGGATTAGTGAACGATACGGAACACCATGTCTATGTTTTCCTTGATGAAAATTTGAAACAAGCCCGGAAATTGTCGTTTCATCCGAATGATAACCGGGCTTCTCTGGCTATAAAGACGGAAGATTTTATCCGTTATATGGATCAGACAGGGAATGGGTATGAGTGGATCAGACTTTATTGATTGGCGCAGTGCGCCAATCCTACTTCATTCCTTCCACCTCCCCGATTGTCATCGGTTTATATTTGCCGAGCCGGCGTGCTCCGTCGGGAGTGATCAGGTAGTCTTCTTCGTTACGGATGCCGCTGAAACCTTTCCAGGGTTCCAATTTGTCGTATTGGATAAATTCGCAGAACCGTTTTTCACTTCTCCAATAGTCGATGAGCTCAGGAATAAAATAGATGCCGGGTTCTATGGTAAAGACAAAACCGGGTTCCAGGGGGCGGGCCAGACGGAGCGATTTGAAACCGAACTGTGTACTTTTGGGTTGTCCGTTATATCCTACCCATACTTCGCCTAAATTCTCCATGTCGTGAACATCGAGTCCCATCATGTGGCCGAGTCCGCAGGGAAAGAACAACGCATAAGCACCCGAACGGGCTGCTTCGTCGGGATCTCCTTTCATCAGGCCGATCGATTTCATCCCTTCTGCAATCGTACGGGCGGCAATCAGATGGACCTCTTTGAACGGAATGCCCGGTCTTAGGGCGGCAACTGCGGCCTGATGGGCTTGTAAAGCGATTTGATAGATGGTTTTCTGCTGTTCTGTAAAATGTTTACTTACCGGAATGGTCGACGAGAGGTCGCCGGAATAGTGCATGCCGTTTTCCGCTCCTGCATCCAACAATAACAACTGCCCTTCGTGGAGGATATTACCGTGATAATGATTATGGAGGGTTTGCCCGTTAATGGTGGCAATCACCGGGAAAGACAATTGTCCGCCATTTTGTAAAGCGACTTCTGTCACTGCTGCTGCTATTTCACATTCTTTCATCCCCGGCCGGACAAGTTGCATCGCCCGGATGTGCATATCGGCGGAGATATTTACTGCTTCTTCTATCTCCCTGATCTCCTCGGCCGATTTGTAGTTTCGTTGGCCGACTACAGCCCGGATCAGTTCGGTAGAGGCTCCGGCAACTTGCGCTTCAGGGGCAATCCCCAGTAAACGGAGTAGGGTGACCTGATGTTCACCCCGGTAAGGAGGCAGATAATGGATACGACGTCCCTGCTGTACCGCTTTATTTAAATAATCGCTCAGCTGGGCGGTCGGAGCGGTTGCAGTGATGCCTACTGAAGCACTCTTTTCCCGTATCGTGGGTTGGGTGCCCATCCAGACGATATCGTCGATGGTCAGTTCATCCCCGAAAATAATTTCCCGGCCTTCATCGATATCGATCAGAGCCGAAAGACCGGCATAATCCGAACCGAAAAAATATAAAAAAGTCGAATCCTGACGGAAATGATACGTGTTGTCGGTATAATTCATACCGCTTTCATTGTTGCCGAGAAATAGTAAAATCCCTTTACCGATTTCTTTCTTCAGCCTGTTACGTCTCTGAATGTAAGTCTCTTTGTTGAACATAATCGTATGGTTTTATAAGTAGATATTGGGTTTGGTCAGTTGGTATTGTTGATAAAATCTTTGGGTAATACGCCGAATTGATTTTGGAAACATTTGGCAAAGTAGGAGGGACTGTTAAAGCCGACCATATAACAGATCTCGTTGATCTTATATTCGTTTCCGGCCAGATATTCCGCTGCTTTACGCAGGCGTACCAACCGGATAAATTCATTCGGGGTCAAACCGGTTACTGCCTTTACTTTGGCATACAGAAGGGTACGGCTCATATTGACACTTCGGGTGAGTTGGTCGACGGAAAATTCTGTATTCGAGATATTCTCCTGGATGATCTCGTTCAGACGGTTAAACCATTTTTCGTCGGCCTGTGTTTCGGTCAGGGTATTGATCGGGGTGAAAGGTTTCTCTGAAAAAAGACAACGCAGTTTGTTCCGGTTTTCCAGCAGACTGACCATCTGTGCATACAGATAGCTCACAGATACCGGTTTCTCGATATAGACATCCGCTCCGTTTTCCAGACCGGCGATTTTACTTGCTGTATCCGTGCGTGCTGTGAGCAGGATTACCGGGATATGACTTAGATTGATGTCTCTTTTTATTCGTTTGCATAATTCTATTCCGTCCATTACCGGCATCATGACGTCGCTAATGATAATGTCCGGCTTCAGATTTTCCAGTGATTTCAATGCTTCTTCTCCATTTCCGGCCGTGTGGATATGATATCGTTGTCCGATGACACGGGTGAGATAAGAAATAAACTCTTCGTTATCTTCGACAATCAGTACGGTTCCGGCCTTTTTCCCATCTTTGTCGGTTTTTTCTGTTCCGGCAGGTTCGATCGGATCTTCAGCTTTTACTTCCCGGAGTGCTGCTGTTTTATCCGGAGAGGTTACAGAAATAGAAAGGTCGTTTTGTTCGTCCTGGGGAAGCGTGATCCGGAAACGGGTAAACCGGTTTTCTTCGCTTTCCACTTCTATCTTTCCCATCATTCGTTTCACCAACAGGCTGACGATGGCTAGCCCGATACCGAAACCTTTGTTCGGGAGTTGGGGTTTATTGGCCGATTGGTAAAAGAGGTTGAATATTTTTTCTTTCTCCGTAGGTTTGATTCCCGTACCGTTGTCTTCGACTGAGATCGTTACCGTATGTGCTTCAGGATTTTCAGTGAGGGAGACCAGAATACGGTCTTTGGTAAATTTCATGGCATTGGTCAGCAGGTTACTCAACACTTTGGTCAGTGCTTCCCGGTCGGTGCAAATCCGGATCGGTTGTGGAGTATCGTGGGAGAGCTGTATCCCCTTTTGCTGAGCTGCAGGCGTAAAACGCTGTACAGTTTTTTCCACCAGATCATCGATGTCGAACCAGGTGTTTTGGGAGGAAAAAGCTTCTTGTTCGGCTTTCGTAAAATCCAGAATCTGATTCACCAGGTCCAGTAACCGTTCGCTGTTGCGTTTGACAACTTCCAGGTCGTCCCTGATTTCCTCCGGGATGTTTTTTTGACGCATGATCTCTTCTACGGGGGCCAGGATCAGCGTTACCGGAGTACGGATTTCATGGGTAATATGAGTGAAAAATCCGATTTTAGCATCGAACAGTTTGCGTTCGTTCTCGTGATGCAAGGCTGCGATCTTATTACGGTGGCGTCGGTTGGTCCGTTGTAATAAAAGTGCATACCCTAAAGCGATCGCTAAAACGATCAGGATACCGTAAACGACTAACATACCGTTCGACAACCACCAGGGTGGAAGAATTGTAATCCGGATTTCTGCTTTTTCGGGATTCCATACCTCGTCGTTATTACAGGCCATCACCTGGAAGGTATAATTCCCCGGGGATAGGTTGGTGTAGGTGGCTATGTTGTTTTGATTGTCCGTGTTGTTCCAGGTTTTATCGAAACCTTTCAACATGTATTTGTATTTGTTTTTACTCGGGGCACAATAGCTGGTCGTTACAAATTCGATAGAGAAAACGGCCTCGTTGTGAGGGAGAATGACCGAGCGCTGCCGGTCGATCTGAGCTTGAAGGACCGAATGTCCGCCGATTGTTACATCCTGATTGAAAAGCCGGAAGGCCGTAAAAACAATATGGGGAATCACTTCATTCTTGCGGATACTTTGCGGATGGAAGACATTGAACCCATTGCTGCCGCCGATATAAATCTGTCCACCGGAAGTTTGCAGGCCGGCCTGGTTGGTAAACGGAAGGCAGACGAGTCCGTCTTCCTGATTGTAATAACTGATGGTTCCGTCTGAAGTATTGAACCGGAGTAAACCGGCATTGGTCGTGATCCACAATTCATTATAACTGGAGATGATCGTCTGTATGGTGGTATGGGTACGAAATAACGGATCGGGATGACGGGTAAAGCTATGATCGGCCGGATTGTAGGTATAAAGTCCGTATCCGCCCGTACCGATCCTTAACTTGCCCTGATCGCTGCACAGGCACACGATAGATTGTGGTAAACCGGTCTGATCGTTGGAATGAAATTTGAGGGTACTGGTTTTCAGGTCATAGCTGATCAATCCTTTGCCTTGCGAAGCAAACCAGATCGTATGGTTGGCGTCTTCGGTGATGTCGGTGATGTAGCTGTTGTATCCCAGATCGGCGATAGTAACGAACGAATTGCTGAAGATATCGTAATATAGGATGCCGGTTTGGGTACCGAACCAGAGCCTGCCTGAGCTGTCTTTGTATATAGCGTATACACTGCCCGGATTCAAGCCCTTGATATTTTTATCCGAATAGTTGGTCACTTTACCGGTAGCTGAATTTAACCGGTACACACCGTGAGCATAAGTCCCGACCCATAATTCATGGTGGTCGCAATATAAGGCGTGCACGCTGAGGTCCGGATTTTTGGCGTCTAAGTATACCGGAGTGAAAGATTGGTCGTGTGGGTTGTAGTTCCAAAGCCCTTTATTATCTGTTCCGATCCATATCGTCCCGTCGGTGTTTTCACAAAAAGAATTGATGACTTTCCCCGGGGCACTTGTTTTGCCCGGTGTATAGCAGAACGTATTGAACCAATTGGTACCCGGCGTAAGATAATTGATACCTCCGGCGTTCGTTCCCACCCAGATACCTCCTTCCCGGTCTTTCAGAATCGAATAGACAATCCCGTCATTTAATCCTTGCGGAAAAAGAACATTGTATCCGATCGTAGAAAAAGTGTTCTCCGCCAGATTATATTGTGTCAGTCCGCTATTGGAACCGATGAGCAATATACCCGGTTGTATTTCGGTAATAAAATGGATATAGGTTATCGGTTCGTCAGCAGGAGGGAGGCAGGCCGTACAGTTGCGGGTTGTTTTATCGTATTTGAAAAGTCCGTTGTCACACAACCAGATATTTCCGAAAGAATCTTCACATAGGGCGTAAATGTAACGGGCTGTATATCCTTTTTGTTTATCTGTAGCATCGATCCGGAAAAAAGAGTCGGTGAAGGGATCGTATTTACATACTCCCTGATCATGAGTGGCTATCCATACTTCTCCGGTGTGGTCGATCAGAATTTTGGTGGTCAGATTGGAAATAAGACTCTTTTCATCGTTGATGTCGTGACTGTAATGTTTGATCTTGCCGTCCGAAGGATTGTAGCGGAAAACACCGCTTCCATAAACCGATATCCAGATTTTTCCCAATTGGTCTTCCTTGATCGAGTAGATGATTTTTTGAGAAAGCCGGTCCGGGATATCCGGTAGATGAAAGGTCGAAAATTTTTCTTCGGATACCCGGTAGCGGAAAACACCGTTCTCAGTACCGATCCAAAGATTACCTTTCGAATCCTCGAATAAAGAATGAATGACATTATTGCCTAAAGAAGCCGTGTCGCCGGGAATATGCCGGAAAGTTTTGAAATGGCGCGAATCGAAGCGATTCAGACCGTCTGAAGTGCCACACCAGATATATCCTGTCCGGTCCTGCAACAAACATTGTACAGCATTACTCGATAAGCCGTTTTCAACCGTATAATGGCGAAATTGGGAAGGAATGCCGAAGGCCGGGGAGAATGAAGCGAGCGATAGAAAGAATAAGATAAAGACAAACGTTTTCATAATCATTTGGTTAATAGTGATGTAGCACATGCCCCTCTGGCGGTTTCCTTTTTTTTGCTTCAAATTTAAAAAAATTATCATTTGAAGTGTATTTTCGATACTTATATTTTTTTTTTATAAAAAAATGTTTTTATCTTTGAGATGTTTATTCGATGATTATGCTAAATGAAATTCGCATATTGCAGAACCGTTCCTACAAAGGACTTTTTGAATGCTGGTTATATTAGCGGATTCTTTTCTTTATCCTGAATCCGAAGGACAATTTTTCTCTGTGTTTTTTTTATCTTGAGAGTGAGATAAATTTTATTATTCTAAATTTATTTCGTCATGCGTGGAAATATATTCGATATCAAGCGTTATGCGATTCATGACGGGCCGGGAATACGGACGACTGTTTTCTTGAAAGGGTGTCGTTTGCATTGTCGTTGGTGTCATAACCCCGAAAGTCAGGCTGTGGGAACTGTGTCGATGAAACAAGTCCGGAAATTAGGAGACCGTGAATTCGAAGAAATCCGGAAGGTGGGCTACGGGATTTCGGTCGATGAATTAGTCGAAGAGATAGCTAAAGATGCGGTGTTTTTCGAAGAATCGGGAGGAGGCGTTACTTTTTCAGGAGGAGAACCTTTGTTGCAACCGGTTTTTCTGTTGGAATGTCTCAAAGCTTGTAAGGCCCGTCGTATCCATACCTGTATCGATACGGCCGGAGTGGCTTCCGGAGCATATTTAGAAGAAATATGCCGGTATACGGATTTGTTTCTTTACGACGTAAAAACTGCCGATCCTCAAAAGTTCGAAGCGTACATCGGTAAAGGATTCCGGGAGGCGTGTGAACATCTGAGGAAAATTGCCGGACAGGGTGCCGGAGTGATTGTCCGGATACCTGTTATTCCCGGTTTTAACGACGATAAGAAGAGTGTGCAGGAGACGATTCGTTTTTTACAGACGATGCCTGTTTTGAAAGAGGTGAATCTGCTCCCTTTCCACCGTACGGGGGCAGATAAATACAAACGGCTCGGTATGGATTGGGAAATGGGAGATCTTCCGGGCCTGAAAGAGGAAGACCTGAAAGATATCCGGGAAATGTTCAGGGAACAAGGCTTTCGGATATAACCTGTTAAAAAACTATAAATCAAAACCATACTTATTATGAAAATGACCGAACGAATCAGAAAACTGCGTGAGCAGAGTCTGAATGCTGAGAATCGGATCTCGGCGGAAAGAGCTTTACTGATTACTGAATTTTATCAATCGGGGATGGCCGATGCCGAACCGGTACCGGTTCAACGGGCTTTAGCGTTTAAATATATCCTGGAACATAAGTATATTTGTGTGAATGAGGGTGAATTGATTGTCGGCGAGCGGGGACCGGCCCCGAAGGCTACTCCGACTTATCCCGAAATCTGTATCCACTCGTTACAAGATCTCGAGATATTGAACGATCGCCCGAAAGTATCCTTTAAATCCGATGAAACTACCCGGGCTGCTTACCGGGATATCATTATTCCCTACTGGAAAGGGAAAAGTAATCGCGACCGGATATTTCAGAATTTGCCACAGGAGTGGAAAGAGGCTTATACTGCCGGTGTATTTACGGAATTTCAGGAACAAAGGGCGCCGGGACATACGGCTTTAGGGATAAAGATGTTTCGTACCGGGTTGTTGGATTTGAAAGAAGAAATAGCCGAAAGTCTGGCTAAGACCGACCTGGTAAACGATCCGGAAGGCGTGGATAAACGCGACGAGCTGAGGGCGATGGATATCGTTTGTGATGCAATGATCCGCTATGCCGAACGGTATGCCGAACGCCTGGAAGAGCTGGCGGCTGAAGAAAAAGACCCGGTGAGAAAGAAAGAGCTGGAGAAAATGGCTGCGATTTGTCGTCGGGTACCGGCTCATGCTCCGACAACCGTTCATGACATTATTGGTTTATCCATTTGGGTGTGGTTACCGAATTGAATCCCTGGGACTCTTTCAATCCCGGACGTTTGGATCAGAGCCTGTATCCGCTGTATAAAAAACAGCTGGAAGAGGGGACGGTCACTCAGGAAGAAGTATACGAAATGTTGCAGTCTTTCTGGGTGAAATTCAACAACCATCCTTCTCCGCCCAAAGTGGGGGTTACGGCTGAAGAAAGTAATACTTATACCGATTTTTGTCTGATCAATGTCGGAGGGGTGAAGGAAGACGGTAGCGACGGGGTGAACGAGATGTCGTATATCCTGCTGGATGTAATCCGGGAGATGCGTTTACTGCAACCCAGTTCGATGATTCAGGTCAGTAAGAAAAATCCGGACCGTTTTATCCGGGCTGCTGTCGAAATCATCAAAACCGGCTTCGGTCAACCGTCGGTGTTCAATACGGATGCTTTGGTACAGGAAATGTTGCGGGCGGGAAAAGATGTCCGCGATGCCCGGAACGGCGGGTGCTCGGGATGTGTGGAAACCGGGGCTTTCGGTACCGAAGCTTATATCCTTACCGGCTATTTTAATCTGCCGAAAATTCTGGAATTGACCCTGAACGACGGATTCGATAAGCGGACCGGCAAACAGATCGGTCTGAAAACCGGGACAGCTACAGATTATCGGACCTATGAGGAATTGTTTGCAGCCTATAAGGCACAGGTACAACATTTTATGCGGATCAAACTGACCGGTAACAATATCATCGAACGCATATTTATGAAATATATGCCGGTACCTTTCTTGTCCGTACTGATCGAAGATTGTATCCGGAACGGAAAAGATTATATGTGTGGTGGCGCCCGTTACAACAGTAGCTATGTGCAAGGGGTGGGCCTGGGTAGCATTACGGATATGCTGACCGCTTTACGCTATCATGTGTATGATAAAAAGACCATCGCGATGGAGACTATGGAGAAAGCTTTGGCGAACGATTTCAAAGGGTTCGAAGAGTTGCAGTATCAGTTGGTGTATCATACTCCGAAATACGGTAACGATGATGATTATGCCGACGAGCAGGAGGTACAGGTGTTCGATATGTACTATGATGTTTTGTCGGGACATAAATCTCCCCGGGGGGCGGACTATCGGGTAAATATGTTGCCTACTACCTGTCATGTTTATTTCGGTAAAGTGACCGGAGCTACTCCGGATGGACGGAATGCCTGGAAAGTGCTGTCGGAAGGCATCTCTCCGGTCCAGGGGGCCGATACGAACGGACCGACGGCAGTCATCCGTTCTGCCGCCAAAATCGATCATATCAAAACCGGCGGGACGTTACTGAATCAGAAATTTACTCCTTCGCTTCTTTCAACCGAAGAAGGATGTAATAATCTGGTACATCTGATCCGGGCTTATTTCCGGATGGACGGGCATCATATCCAGTTTAATGTGGTCGATGCCGATACGCTCCGGGAAGCTCAGAAACATCCCGAAGACTACAGGGATCTGATTGTCCGGGTTGCCGGATATAGTGATTATTTCAACGACCTGGGCGAAGATTTGCAGAACGAGATCATTTGTCGTACGGAACAAACGACATTTTAATACATTTTTAACGACTGGTGCTTTTTGAAGTAGTTTCTACAGCAAAAAGCATAAGTCGTATCTGAAAGTGTGAATAGTTATTAAAATTATGGAGATTTATTTAATGTATGGCATCTGTTAACTTAAAAAACGTTCGATTCTTTTGGCGAAAATCCGCCAGAAGAAAAATGGACAAACGATAACCGACAATTGACAGATATTGGAAGCTTCGCTTCCGTTAAAGAATGAAAAATAAAAGAAAAATGAGAGCAAGAATAAAGAAGATAATCATTGATTATCAAATAAATAAAAAACAAACCATAGGTTTAAAGATACATTATCAATTGTCAAATGACAATTGTCAATTAACAAAGTACCCGCAGAGTCCAGGGAATTTATGAACTTTATAAACTTTCGACTGATTTAATCGAACGTTTTTTGTGTAATCTAACAAATACATTTTATGAAAGGTAAACAAATTTTTTATTGGCTGAGTTTATTATTATGTCTGGCGGTGGCAGGATGTAGTAGTGACGGAGAAGACGAGGTTACGCCTAAAGATGAACCGGGAGAAGAAGGAGGAGGGGAACAGACCGGCCGGGAAGTATGGAGCTTCGATGTAAAAGTAATGCTCGACCGGGCGACTTTTAAATCTTACGGTTCTTCCGCAAACGTTGTAAACAATAAATTGAAACAGCGTTTTAAAGAAGTAAGAGAGCTTTACCATGGGAAAAAAGGAATCACCTATTTCGATGCCGATATAGAATTTGTCCCTTTCTTCGACGAAACTTGTGTATACGATTGTTCTTCTCAGGAAGTCCTGGATCATGCTGTGACCTATCGGGGCGATTATCCTTATCTTGTGATGTTCGACGGTAAAGTCGGTGATTTTTCCGATGAACGGGTACATAGCGATTGGACCGGCTGGGGGATCGAGGTCGTTTGCATTTCCGATAACAATAAAGGAGCACCTGACGGCGGGGCCACTACCTACGATATTTTATCCCCTTACAAAACTTCCGAATGCCTGGCCCATGAATTAGGGCATGCCCGCGGAGTTCCCGATATCTATGCGATGGAAGTGAAAACGAACCCGATCAGCGGGACCTTGTTCAGCCCGGTGACCTGTATGATGAATATTTGCTGGGGGGGAGATTCCTGGAGCGAATATGCACAATTACTGATCAACCGGAATAAAAATCTGGTGCGGGGACAAGAAGGATTCATTCCGTTGGAAGAACCCAAATATCCGAAGAACTTAGTGTTGAATATTACCCGGGACGGACAACCGGTGAAATATGCGGCAGTCAATATCTACCGGGAGGAAATGTATAAAAACACTGTCGATGTTACTGCTTTTATGAAAAAAACACTGGGGACCGACGGCTTGTTGAGCTTATCACCGGTCACTCTGTTCAATGGTGCGGGAGGAGGGATCGGATATGGCGTCCTCTTGATCGAAGTCGTTGACGGAGAGAGCAAAACCTACCGTTATATTCCGGTTTATGAGGTTCAGATCGCTTATTTGAAAGGAGATACGGACCAATATACGATAGAAATAAAATGTGATTGAAGAGTAAGGGGTAAGTAACCTCTCTTATACATACAATTACTTATTACAAACCATTAAATGATGTCTTATGAAGAAAATGCTAAAAGTAAACATGTTGCGTTTGCTATTGGGGATGTCGACTCTGGTATTTTTTGGTATATCAGGTAGTTTTACAGCCTATGCCGGCGATACGCCGGCAGCGCCACAGCAACATAAACGGGTAGTGAAAGGAAGGGTTACCGATAAAAAGACCGGAGAACCCATTGTCGGAGCTACGGTATGGTTTAAGGAATCGACCAGCGGAACAGCAACGGATGCTGCCGGAAATTATTCGCTCAACCGCCCTCAGGGAAATGCAATCCTTTCGGTGTCTTTTATCGGATATAAAAGCCAGGAAGTGGTATTAGGAAAAGAAGATGTGATTAATTTCCAGTTGGAAGAAACCAGTGAAATGATCGAGGAAGCCGTTGTCGTCGGTTATGGATCTCAACGTAAAGAGAGTGTAATCGGAGCGATCACGACTGTCGGAGTGGCTGAACTGAAACAACCGACGGGACAGATCAGTAACAGTCTGGCGGGGCGTCTGGCCGGTGTGGTTGCTGTGCAGCGAAGCGGTGAACCCGGGCAAAGTTCCGAGTTCTGGATCCGGGGAATCAGTACTTTCGGTGCCAACAAAGACCCGTTGATCCTGGTCGATGGAGTGGAAAGAAGTCTCGACTTGCTGGACCCCGAAGATATCGAATCTTTTTCTATCCTGAAAGATGCTACGGCAACAGCCGTCTACGGAGTGCGGGGAGCGAACGGGGTGATCATCGTGAATACCCGGCGGGGAAAAGAGGGACGACCCGATATCAACGTGAAAGCACAGGTCGGTATCCTTACACCTACCAAAGTGCCCAAAATGGCGAACTCGGCTACCTGGGCCGAGATGTATAATGTAGCCCGTACTTCTCACGATAAGGCTCCTCTGTATACTCCTGAAGAAATTCAAAAATACAAAGATCACAGTGATCCCTATTTGTATCCCGATATCGATTGGTTGGATGCTTTAATGAAAAATCATACTACTCAACAACGGGTGAATCTGAATGTCACCGGTGGGGGGAGTATTGCCCGTTATTATATTTCAGGCGCTTTCTTTAACGAAAACGGTTTGTTTATCAGTGATCCCGAACATGAATGGGATTCCAGGATCAATTACAAACGCTATAATTTCACTTCTAATGTGGATGTAAACCTTCATCCCACTACGATTCTGAAACTGAATATCGGTGGAAGTATGGAGACCAAACATCAGCCATACAACAGTATTAGCTCGATATTTAACGATGCGATGAATACTTCTCCGAACGTGATGCCTTTATTTTATCCCGATCGGGATGAGGATGGGGCTGTTCGTTATGCCGAATACGGGGAGGCAGTTCCGAATCCTTATAATACTTTGACTCAGGCAGGGTATAACGATAACTGGTGGACTAAGATAAACGCCATGATAGCTCTGGAACAGGATTTTTCGAAATTGGTGACCGAAGGGTTGAAGGCTGAAATTAAATTTTCATTCGATGCCAATTCCTGGAATCAGATTTTGCGGGGAGGTTCGCCTCATACCTGGTACGCCCGGATGAGAGATGATGATAATAATTTGGTATACGAGGAAAAGTCGTTAGGTTCAAATACGTTAAGCTATACTTCTTATGCGAATGGAGAACGCGCTTTATATTTGGAAGGACGTATCAACTACGACCGGCTGTTCGGGAAACATCGGGTTGGAGCACTCTTTTTATACAACCAGCGGAATTATCAGGTAGCTGCCGGTTCTTCTATCGACGCTTTGCCTTACCGGGATCAGGGGCTTGCCGGACGAGTGACTTATTCTTACGACGACCGGTATTTTATCGAAGGAAATTTCGGGTATAACGGATCGGAGAACTTTGCCAGCGGTAATCGTTTCGGTTTCTTTCCGGCAGGTGCTATCGGCTGGATTGTTTCGAATGAAAAATTCATGGGTGGTGTAACCCATATCATCGATATGTTGAAATTGAAAGCTTCTATCGGTCAGAGTGGTAACGACGAAATCGGAGGAGGACGGCGTTTCGTGTATTTGCCTACGATTGTCGGAGCTTACGGAACGTATTGGGGTACTTCCCATACCTATACCGGAGGTACTGCTGTCGGAGAGTATGCCAATGAGGATGTGTCGTGGGAAGTATCTACCAAAACAAATGTCGGTTTTGAATTGTCTTTATTCAATGCTTTACGTTTACAGGCCGATTATTTTTACGAAAGACGGAAAGGTATTTTTGTTCAACGGCAGTCGTTACCCGATTATGTCGGGGTATCTACCATGCCGTGGTCCAATGTCGGAAAGATGCAGAATCAGGGAATCGATGCAACGCTCGAATTCGATAAAAGTTTCGGTGAGTTTTTCTTGTCGGCCCGGGGAACCTTTACGTATGCCCGCAACAAACAAATCGATAACGATCAACCCGATTATATCGATAAATACCGGAACCGGAACGGACAAAAATATGGCCAGCAATTCGGTCTCATAGCACTCGGATTGTTTAAAGATGAAACGGAGATTGCCAATAGCCCTTCCCAGTTCGGTACTTCCTACCTCAAACCCGGAGACATCAAATATAAAGATATCAATGGAGACGGCGTAATCGACGATGCCGACGAAGTGCCTATCGGTTATTCCGATGTACCGGAAATTGTATACGGTATGGGAGTAAGTATGAATTACAAAGGATTCGATTTATCGTTGTTTTTCCAGGGGGTGGCCCGGACGACTTTTTTCCTGGGAGATGCCTATTTCCCGTTCAATTATCCGAATATCGGACGGACAGGTTTTCTGGATGATTTGAAAGATAAATATTTCGATCCGGCCAAACAGAATTTCGATGCAGAAATCCCTCTCTTGTATGATGAAGGATGGCATGGGAGCAACTATAAAAATTCCACCTGGTGGCAACGCAGCGGAGCTTTCCTGCGTTTGAAAACTGCTGAACTCGGGTATACTTTACCGAAATCGGTGACTCAAAAATTGCGTTTGAAAACAGTGCGTTTCTTCGTTTCCGGTACGAATCTCCTCACTTTTGCCAAGGATGTGAAACTCTGGGATCCGGAAATCAATTCAACGGACGGACGTGGTTATCCTTTGATGCGTACCGCTAATTTCGGCGTGAACATTAACTTCTAACCTAAAACATGAAGATTATGAAATCAAAAATACTTTTTTATATCGCTGTCGGTTTGGCTTTTCTGACCGTTTCGTGTGATTCGTACCTGGATAAAGAGCCCGACGATATGCAAACGATCGAGGGGGTATTCGCTAAACGTAGCACTACCGAGCAATATCTGGCCAATGCTTATGCTTACTTGCCGGAACAGTATGATGCGGTATGTATCGTTCCGCCGATGTATGGCTGGCCTTTTGTACCTGCCAGCGATGAGGCGGAATGGGGTGCTGTTCGGGTGTATGCTTTTATGCAGAACGGTACTTTGTCGGCCTCCAATCCTTCTCTTAACTTCTGGACTCCTCTTTATCGCGGAATCCGGGAAACCAACGTATTCCTCGAACATGTGGGAGAATGTAAAGAATTGGAAGATGGCGAACTGGAAGCCTGGACTGCCGAAGCCAGATATATCAATGTGATGTGTCATTATTGGTTGGCTATGATTTATGGACCTATCGTGTTGGTGAAAAATGAGATTATCGATGTAAATTCCACGATTTATCGGGAAAGAGACTCCTGGGAAGATTGTGTGAAGTGGATTTGTGATGAGTTGGAAGCTGTGGCTTACGAGTTGCCACCGACTCAGGGAGATACTTACAAAGGTAAACCGACCCGTGGTGCTGCCCTGGCCTATCGTTCCCGTTTATTACTTTATACGGCAAGTCCCTTATTTAACGGTAATGCTTATTTTTCATCGGTAAAGAAAAAAGACGGAACGGCTTTATTCCCGACAACCAAAGATCCGGAAAAATGGAGAGTGGCTGCCAATGCTGCCAAGAACTTCATCGATATGTGTGAAGACGGTTCCCTGCCTCATCAGCTGTTGACCGGTTCGGATGAAGAGAATGCAAAAGGGAAAACCTACAAAAGAGTATTTATCGAGGCTTGGAACAGTGAATTGATCGATGCCGAATTTCCCGGAGCAAACAATACGTATTACGTTTATTTACTGGAACAAGGACCTGCTCCGAACGGAGATCGTTTCCTGAATGGGCATGCCACCAATTGTGCCACTCAGTTCCAGGTAGACGCTTATGCCATGGAAAACGGGCGTTATCCGATTACCGGCTATAACAACGACGGTTCGCCGGTGATCGACGAGGAATCCGGTTATACAGAATCCGGCTTTTCCACTTTTACCGTACCTACTTTTGATTTGGACTACAAAGGTTTTACCAGCGAGATGTTCAATATGTATAAAAACCGGGAACCCCGTTTTTATGCCAGTATATTCTATAACGAAGGGGTATGGCCGAATACGGTAACCGATAAACCGGTGTATATCAATAAATACGGAACAGACGGCAGTAATAGTTCGGACTATAATCGTACCGGGTATTTGATTACTAAATTCGTTCATCCGGGATCGACCCTGAATCCCTACAATCTGAATTTTGAACGGAGTTGGTCGAATTTCCGCTATGCCGAGATTTTACTGAATTATGTGGAAGCAAAGATTGAGCTGGGTGAGTTGGACGACGAGGTATTGGGCTATTGGAATGCCGTGCGTAACCGGGGTGGTGTGCCGGATATCGAGACCGTATATCCGGATGTAAAAAGCGACCAGAATCTGGCACGTGACCTGATCCATCGGGAACGTCAGGTGGAATTTGCTTTCGAAAATATCCGCTGGTTCGATGCTAATCGCTGGAAGATTGCAACGGAGACCAATCATGGGAAAACCTACGGTATGAATGTAAACATATCTTCTAAGAATGCTTTGCGTTCCGAATATTATCAGCGTACGGCTTTCGAAACCCGTGTTTTCCTCGAAAGACAGTATTTACAGCCGATTCCACAGACTGCTATTATGAAGAATCCGGATCTGAAACAGAATCCCGGTTGGTAATGTTTAACCTCTAAACGAAAAAAGATGAAAATCAAATATTTAATTCTTTGTTTTGTCGCTTCTTTATTGGCTTCGTGCGGAGAAATCGACGAGTCGAATCTGAAGCTCTATCCTTCCAAACTTTATCTGGGAGTGAGTGGTTACAACCTGCAAGAAATATACGATCTGGGCGAAGAATCTTTGGTATGGGATGTATATGTGGATAAGAGCGGTTATTACGATAATGCCGCCGAAGTAGAATTGTCGTACGATCCGACAGTACTGACCGATTATCAGGAGCTGACTCAGGAGGGACTGGATTTCGAAGTATTACCTGAGCATGTCGGTACTTTGGGGCAAAAACGCCTGAGTCTGGCTGCCGACGCCACCTTGGGAGGTACACAACTGACTTTCGATATGACTACTCTTCGAACACTGATTCCGAAAGATGAAGAAGTGAAGTACGTTTATCCGGTACGGATCAAGAGCCTGACCGAGGGGGTAGAGGTCAATACCGATAAAGATTATCTGTTGCTGGCGATCCGGCTGAATACACCTCAGGCAAATTTGCGCGGAAGAGGGAGTTTGATAGAGGTAAGCTGTGATCCGTGGCGGAATGTCAATATGGATAAAGTCACTGTTCCTTTGGTCATAGACTTGCCTTTCGAGAATAAAGATATGGAGCTGACCTTTACCTATGAAGCCGACCCGGATTTACTCGTTACCTATAATCGGCAGAATGGTACTTCTTATGAACTTTTACCAGATTGTTATACGACTCCGGAATTGAAAATTAAGGCAGGAGAAGTAACTACTACAGCGGAGATCGAAGTGACTCCGACCAGCTTGACTGCTGCACCTGGTGGAAAAGAGTATCTTTTGCCAATACGGATAACGGGATGTGATAATTCTTCGGTAAAGATTCAGGATGGTGCTGTTACTTATTTGTCAATTAATATGAGAGATAAGTATACGGGTTCCTGGACAATGACTATTTTAGATGGAGAGAGTGGTATTTCAACTAGCCCAGGTGCTGTTATAAATGCACAACTTTATCATTTAAAAGCAATGAAAAAAAGTGGTTTGGGAGATGCAAGTTGCCAGAATCTAATTAATAATGTTTCTGATGAGGAAGTTATTTTTAGTCCTGGCTGGGCAGGTACGTTCTGGGATCAGACAACTCAAGCATTTAAAATAACAGAGGAAGATGTTGGAAATGAACGAAAGAAAGTAGAGATTATATATGGCTGGAATGGCGATGTTTATAATTATCGGGTTACTAATAATCAAAGTTGGTATGAGCCTGCTACTCAGACATTACATATTGAATATGATGGTGTCTATGATTGGGGAAACTATTCCGTACGCAGAAATTTTACAAATCCTGTATTTAATTAAAATATTTTGATTCATACGGACGATTTTAAATCGTCCGTATGAAAATCGGTAATAGAGTATCCCGAAAATCCAATGGAAGTGAGTAGGGAATTTTAAAATTTTAAGTCATGAAAAAATGGATATTTATTACAACTTGTACCGTTGGGGTTTTATTATCGGCTGTAAATGTTTATAATGCTCAAGGTGCTTGGAATACCTTGTCGGGCGGCTTAAAGCAAGAGTGCTATTTTTCTGAAAAAATGAGAAATTATGTTGAAATGCGAGAATATGCTGATCCTCCTGTGTTAACATCTTTTTTAATAACTCCTATGTGTATGTCTTCTACTGCTGATATGGGGATTAATAGTTCAACTTATTCTTTTCTGATTGACGGTGGATTACAAAAAGCTCCTAATGCTATATTATGTAGACGTGATATATATAATACAGGTTTGCATATATGGCATGTGAAACTTGCAGCACAAGGAATATTTAAAGATGTTCAGGTAAAGAGGAATAATGAGAATTGTGTTAATATTAGTAATGTTGTGTTTAATCAGAGTAATTGTGAATTTATAGTATCTTCTGAAACGCCTTTACAAAGAGAAAGTACTACACTTCTTCTCTATATTTACAATTCTTGTATAGTATGGGATATAGAGGCCGGGCTGTTTTCTACGATACCTGGGCCGTTACCTGATTAGGAGCCTGTTTATCATAAAGAGTTCAATGTTGCAAGAGTGTTCCTTCTTTCCGGGAAGATGATTATTTTTAAGTTACCGCACTTGAAATAATTATGTATTTAACAGATTTAGAAGAAATACAAAGACAAGTTTTCAAGAAAATCTTGAACTTGCAAAAAAGAAAACGAAAATATGATTTGCGTGAAATATGGAATGTCGTTTTCTACTTCGTGAAGACGGGTTGCCAATGGCGTATGCCCCCTTCTCATTTCGCTTCCTGGGGACTGTTTATTACTATTAGCGAAATAGGCTTTCTTAATTTGTTAATGAACAACTTATGAGAGAAAGTACGTTTTCAAAAAGGTCAAAATGCCAAAGCAAGCGTGTGGGCATCATGGACAGTCAAAGCGTCCAGTGGGGCGATAATTGCTTCTTGAACGATATAGACGGCAACAAAAAAGTATAGGAATTAATACCATGTGGTCATAGACAAGAATGGCTTCCTGATTGTAGTCATGGTGTCTACAGCTTGTATAAATGACGGTAAGGTAGCCCGCCTGTTGGCACGATTCGTGAAAGAGCTTTGCTGTAGCATTAAAGTCATTCTTGCGGATGCTGGAACCGGAGCGCCGATAAAATCAAAAAGGCTTTCGGGTACATACTTGATATTTAAGTAAGCAGGGACAAGTCAAAAGGCTTTAAACTAGTAGTAAAGGCTGGGTTATGGAAAGGACTTTCTCATGGTTTGATAATTACAAAAGGCTTTGCCGAAATTACGAATTCACGTTTGATTCGGCAGAGGAGATGAGCAAACTTGCTGCCATAAGGATGTTACTTAAAGGATTTCTTAGATAACTCCGTTAGCTATGAAATTAAATTTTGCAATGTTTAGGATAAAATTGAATAAGTCGGTGTATATTATTTCCGTTTTATATACTGTGTTATTATGGAATTGTAAGAATACAGGTCATTCAAGTGATTTGAGAATTAATAATGATTCTTTATTTAACAGGTTAATTATTATTGATTTAGATAGTTTGGAAGAGAAGGACCTTGTCACTTACCCTGTCAGGTTAGAATATTTACGAAAGATTGAGGTTGGCGGCAGCGTTTTTGAAGTGGCGGATAAATGGCCGGATAGTGTAGAGATTGTGAAATTAGAGACAGCTCAGGAATGTCTGATGGGAGTTGTAAAACGGATTTATGTCGTGGATAGTTTGTTATTTATCAGTGATTCTAATGAAAAATTATTTGTTTTTGACAGATCGGGAAAATTTAGAAATACGATAGGAACTTTGGGGCGAGGAAATGATGAGTTGTTGTCTATGGTTGATTTTTGTGTAGATGCTTTAAAACGGAACGTATATGTTTTTGATCTATTGAGAAAGAAAATTTTCAAATATGATTTTCAAGGTCATTTGCTTGACAAGCTACGTTTTGAAAATGAGGTGGTAAATCATACCGGCCATATTTATTGGATGCCGGACGGAAATATAGTGGCAGAATTGGACTATTTTCCCGAAAGTAATTATCATTATGCCATATTGGACCGGAATAACGATTATCAGGTAAAAAATTATGCTTGTCCGTATGGCATTCCTTCGACTCTGCCGGTAGCTTTCGATCATACGATGCAAAGTTTCCGGGGAGATCATTGTTGGATGCTGACTTTATTATCCGATACGATCTATAGATATGCCGATGGGGAAATTGTGCCGGCAATGGTTGTAAAATCGAATGCCAGACCTGTAACTGCAGAAGTACTTTCCGGACAAAATTGGGAAACGGCTTTCCATGCTGATGCGGACTTGCTGCGTTGGGGATATTCGACAGGCATTTCGAAAATTTGGGCTACCGATCGTTTCCTTTATTTTACATATAGAGATATGAAAGACTGGTATGTTGTCTGTTGGGACCGGATAGCCTGTAAAGGTTATAAGTACAAACAATATCCGCGGGGAAATATATTTATGCCAGGTGGTTTTATAGCAACATGCGCAGATGCTTTTATTGGTGCTGTTTCTGCTCTTGATTTTCTTACTCCGCCTGAGGGAGTTGGGGGAAAAGAGAGGGCTCAATGGAAAGAGTGGATTAAAGGGATACAGGAAGACGATAATCCGATATTGTTGTTGTATTATGTTCGTAAATAAAATGTTGAACCGATGAGAATGATACTATACCTGTTGGTATTTGCAGTTATCATGGTGAATCGAAAAGCCAATAGAAGTGAGTAGAAAATTTTAAGTCATGAAAAGATGGAAATGTTTTGATTCCTATATGTGAGAAAAGTGAGGGAAATTGTTGTAAAAAGAGTTGGTTAGATAGTTCGATTAGGTATTTATGATTAATTTAAAGAGGAAAATAATAATATTGTCCTTGATCTTTTTTGTATATCTCTTATTTTCATGTGGGAGAAAAAATGATGGGGGGATAGGGGATATACGGAAAATAGACTTGGCCGGTTTATCTGTTTATAATCCTTTTATTAAAGGAAATCAGCTTGACAGTATCAAAATAGTAAAATTAGCTACAGATACGAATTGTTTACTTGGAGGGATAATAAAGGTTATAATTGAAGATTCACTGATCTTTATCAGAGATGCTAATGAGAAATTATTTGTTTTTGATTTGAATGGGAAATTCCGGAATATGATAGGGGTTATGGGAAATGGTCCGCTGGAATATGCTTCATTATCAGATTTCTATGTTAATTGTCAAAAGAAATTTGTTTGCATTTTGGATCGGATTAAGGGTAAGATTTATCGTTATACTTTTGACGGTCAGTATATAGAGGAGTTTGATTGTGACCGAAGTGTTTTTAATAATGCTATCGATATTCACTATGTGGGAGAGAACAAATTGTTGTTGAATATGAATAATCATATCGGTACGCTTTATAACTATGCTCTGGTAAATGAAAGTAGTTATAAGCTTGAACAATTCTTACACCCTTATCCTGTAGTGTCAAGAGAGCGTATTTCTAATGGAATGCTACCGACAGTCGTATATGGTAACGGAAATATTTTTTATACAGTATTGTTGTCCGATACAATTTATACTATACAGGATGGAGAAAGCAGACCGATTTATTTGTATGAAGGAGGATTAAAACATATTAATTATGAAGCCTTACAGCAGGAAACTCCTTACCAAAGTATTTTTGAGACGGAGATGAAGCTTATAAAAAAAGGTTATTCAGGAGGACTGTTACAATTATTTCAGTTAAAGGATCATTTATATTTTGAAATTTGCCAGGGGGAAGAATGTTGGAATATTTTTTGGAATCTGAAGGAGCAAACAGGATTTAAATATAATAGCTGTCTTCCTGGAATAAGGATCTTTCCAGGTAAAGTTCAAACTGTATATGAGAATTACATTGTTCGCAGTATATCTGCCTTAGATCTGAAAACGGAATATTTCAGAAAGCATAATTTTAAGGATAGTAGAATCGATGCGGTTAGCCGGGAAGTGTTGGAAGATGATAATCCTGTTCTGTTGTTTTATTATGTAAATACAGAAAGATTGAAAAAGTGAAATATACTTTGTTTACACAGAATATTTACTGGGAAGGATAACTTAAAACATTTAATTGTTTTAATATGAGATACTTTGAGATGAAAGGAATTTTTAGATTCTTATCCGGGATTATGGGTATTACCTGGCTATTATGGGGTGGTTGTAGACCTACAATAAAGGAACATGACCAATCTCTGTCGGATATAACAGTGATCGATTTGAATACTCTGGAGGAGGCAGATCTTTTGTTATCTCATCACCGAGTGGATTCTTTGCGGAAATTTGCTTTCCAGGGGCATGTTATGACTGTTGCGGATGGGTGGCCCGATAGTTTACGGATAATTAAGTTGGAGACTTCGGCGGATTGTTTGCTCGGAGCAATAAAGAAAATCCGCTTTGTAGATTCTTTGATTTTTATAAGTGATTATAACGATCATCTCTATGTGTTTGATAGTTCTGGGAGTTTTCGGAATCCAATCGGTGAATTAGGCCGGGCTCCCAATCAGGTAGTTGCCTTGAGTAGTTTTTATGTGGATAGAAAGAGGAAAGTAGTTGGAGTGTATGATGGCTATAGCGATTGTATTCATAGATATGCATTCGATGGAATAAAGCAAGATAAAATATCCTGTAGGAATGAGGTAAATGGCTATATTCTCGATGTCAATCAAATAGATGACAATGAAATATTGTTGACCTTATCATCCGGTGTCGGCGATTTGTACAATTATGCAGTGGTTTCAGCTAAAGATTATAAATTGAAAGAATATATTCTTCCTTATAATTTAAGATATCTTGAAAATTCTAGTCGGGGAGAACTATCGTGTCTTGCTCAGCCTAACGGACAACTTTGGTTGACAGCTCTGTTGTCGGATACCATATATGAGTATAAAGCGGGAAAAATGTTGTCACGATTTGTAGTGAAATCTGATTGTATGTCTCTAAATGATCGGGTCTTTGAAAGTCATAAAGAATGGATTTCTCCTGCTCATGCATCGGCTTTTTTACGTGATAATGGGTATTCTCAGGGGCTGATGGCAATATGGGCAACTGATCAATATTTACAATTCGATCTTTCCTATAAAGATACCGGATACAGTGTCTATTATGATTACCGAAACCATAAAGGATATAAATCGAAACAGTATTCCCGTGGTAATGTTTTAATGCCCGGCCGGTTTCTGACAACCACCTCGGATGCTTTTGTGAGTTATGTTACAGCTTATGATTTTATTCATCAGCCGGAAGGTTGTATCGATGTCGACCGTCCCTTGTGGCGGGATTTGAGAGAACGGACGATGGAAGACGATAATCCGATATTGTTGTTGTATTATGTTCGTAAATAAAATATTGAACCGATGAGAATGATACTATTCTTCCTGATATCTGCAGTTATCATGGTAAATTGTTCTTCGCCTGTTCGTTCTATTGAAGAAGTGGTTGCTATGGACAAAGAAATCCATTTAGGGATAATTACCTATACAGATTATTTCCCCTTTTTTATACAATATAAAAATATCGGTGAAAAAGATTTACTGATAGAGAATATAGATACCGGTTGTGGTTGTATCATCAATGAGACTTTTTTCCAGTCGGTGGTACCAGGTGATTCTGCATATATTAATTTAGCTTTTAAACCGCAAAGTGGGGGGTATGTCGAAAGACGGATGGCAATCTATTTTCAAGGGTATGATAATCCTTTGGATATAACGGTAAAAGCATTTGCAGTGGATTCGGTCAGGTGAGAGAGGGCTTATTGTAATAGTTACTGTTTTATATCGGTATAGGATAGATGGGATGAGGAAATTACAGTCGGTAATTTAGTCCGGTCATTAGGGTGACAGAGAAAAATAGAACAAAAGAAATAGGAGTATTCCGAAAAGCCTAATCAAGTGAGTAGGACATTTTAAAATTTTAAGTCATGAAAAAATGGATTTTTATTACAACTTGTACTGTTGTGGTTTTATTGTCGACAGTGAATGTTTATCGTGTTTTAGGAGATTGGAATACACCTTTCCTCAGTATGTTAAAACTGGAACAATTGGCTTATGGTGAAGGGGGAAATGCGGGAGGAGAAGGAGGTGGAAGTGTAAATGATTGCGATATTTTTATATATAATAGAGGATATATGGAAGCTTGGGGTTTCTATGAAATATCATCAAATATTGATGCAGGTGCTTATATAACTTTGCCTGGAGGAAGGAGAATACGTCTAGGTATAGATGTAAGAGGAGGAACGACTATACGTTATCCTTTCTGTGAGGATTCTGAAAAGAATTGTTGTCTGAAATCACATGTGAATGGTCCTATATCTTATTTATAAGTATAGAATATTTGAAATGTTTTATTTATTGAAGGTCAGATAATTAAAATGAAAAAGAATACTCTGTTCTCATGGTACTTTACAGTGATTATTTTTTTACTGTTTCTTAGCTGTAAAGATAAAATAAAGGAAAATAATCAACCTTTGGGAGAGGTTACTATCATCCATTTGGATAGTTTAATGGAGGCTAATTTGCTATTATCGAATCATTGTTTCGATTCTTTGCGGAATTTTTCTTTTGATGGGTGTTTGCTTACTCTCGCTGATGGTTGTCCCGACAGTTTACGGACCATAAAATTGGAAACTTCATCCGAATGTTTGTTGGGTGCTTTAAAGAAAATTGAGTTTGCAGATTCTTTGATTTTTATAAGTGATTATAACGAACATTTATATGTTTTCGATATGAATGGACGTTTTCTGAACCGAATAGGTGAAATAGGAAGAGATCCAAATCAAGTTAGTGCCATAACTAGTTTTTACGTAGATAAAAATAATAAAGTAGTAGGTGTGTATGATGGCTTTAGGCGTTGTATACACCGCTACTCCTATTTGGGTATCAAATATGATAAGATTACTTGTGGGGAACAGATAGAAAGCGGTAGTATTACCGATGTAAATGTCATTGCTAATCGGGAATTATTGTTGACATTGTCGTGTGGCATTGACGATTTATACAATTATGCTATATTATCGGCTGACGACGGTTCACTGAAAGCATATATTCTTCCTTATCAAGTAAAATATACGGAAAATTCCACTCGGGGTAATCTTTCGTGTTTTGCTCGTCCGGGTGAAAAACTTTGGCTGACGGCTTTGCTATCAGACACGATATATGAATATGCCGATGGAAAAATAATACCGAAGTTTGTGGTTAAGTCCAGTCTTGCAACCATCGATGCCGAAGTTTTTGTTGACAGGAAAGAATGGATTTCTCCTGCTCATGCTATGGCTTTTTTGCGGGATAACGGTTATTCTAAGGGGCAAACTGGGATATGGGCCAATGACCGGTATTTATATTTTGATATGTTTTGTAGAGGCAGTTGGTATAGTATTTATTATGATTATCTGAATCACAAAGGATATAAATCGAAACAGTATTCCCGTGGTAATGTTTTAATGCCCGGTAGATTTCTGACAACCACTTCGGATGCTTTTGTGAGTTATGTTACAGCTTATGATTTTATTCATCAGCCGGAGGGTTGTATCGATGTCGATCGCCCCTTGTGGCGGGATTTGAGAGAACGGACG
>ENA-ORUB01000544-ORUB01000544.1-human-gut-metagenome-genome-assembly--contig:-NODE-544-length-47855-cov-32.016004_pt1 | contig 47855 bp, 72 predicted proteins | sample MGYA00241918_ERZ509200 | MGnify/ENA primary metagenome ERZ509200 (study PRJEB26280, sample SAMEA2338853) | human gut metagenome | biome: human gut; feature: human-associated habitat; material: faeces... | reverse complement strand
CCCGCAGGTTGGCACCCCGCAGGTCGGCCTTTTCACCGCCTTCTTCATCTTTCAGCCATTTTGCATGTCTCTGCAAAACCTCTATCTCTTCTTTCGTGAGTTCGCGCATAGTCCCACCTCAATATGTTATTAAAAAGGCCCCTTGTCGGGGCCGTAGTATTCTGGTTCATCGGGAATCGTGCGGTCTACGCCTTCCCTCTCCGCGTCGTACATGTCGCATTCCGGGCTCATCACATCCCCTCTCTTTTTCATAGCCAGTTCCACCTTTTGCCGGGCACTCAGATGCCCCGCCTCGCGGTTGCACTCCGCACAGGCGAGAGTCATGTTCCGCAGGTCATCAAGCCCATTTCCGGCAAGGGGAACGATATGTTCTATCGTTGCTGTCTCAAGCGTCAGCGTTGCTCCGCAGTACATGCAGTTCCACCCGTCGCGTTTTGCGATTGAGTTGACCAGCAACCTGCGTCTTGAAGCACTGCGGGGTTTCCGTTCCCTCTTTCCGCCTCCGTTCCAGTTGCGTTTTTTCCGAAAGCACCGGAGAACCTCGAAAGCCCCATTCCTGTCTTTCGTGATTTCCCCGTCAGCGTCCTTGAAGATGATTGCCACGCCGTCTTGGGTGGTAAACCTCAAGAGTTCATAGGGATTCGTTGGGGCAAGCACTTCCGAACCGTGAGCCAGAAGCCACGATATGAATTGGTCAAGTTCCTCTTGATTCATCGCATGGCCTCCATCCCGTACAAGATCTGTGGAAGAATGCAGATACCGAGCATGACAGCCATAAAGATGATGACCGCAGCAACTCTAGCCCGGTCAACCTTTTTAGGCCGTTCCAGTGATACCTTGGCGTGCTTCATGTAGACGTTGGAAATCATGCCGCCACCTCCGTCTTTCTCAGCCACTGCTCCGCTGCCTCGCGCACGCTGGCCTTTCTTGCCGTGTCACGAATGCGTTCAAGACGTTCCCGGAGCGTTGTGCCCTTGCGCTTCCCGGTGAGCACGGGATGGCTACGGGTAAAGTCGTCTGCATGAGATATGCTCATATTCATATCCTTCTCTCCTGTGTTGAAGTCTGGATTGGCATCCCAATCCCGTTTCCTGCCCCGGAGTCCGGGGCAAGTGCGGGGCTAGGCGGCCTTGATTCCGAACCTTCCGATGAGCCATTCCCTACCGAGTTGCGTCCATCTGCGGTGGTAGACAACCTTGTCGTTCTCAAGCACTTCCTGCTTGATGTGGACGTATCCGAGTTCAGCATATTCCGCGTACAGGACATAGGTTCCGTTCTGCTTGTATTGGATGTGCTGTTCACAGAGGACCCGATTGAAGGCTACGGCACTGCGGAATCCGAGCTCCTTAGCGATTTCTGTTGTGGTGTACGTCTTGCGGACGTGAGAGAGGATAGCGACGCGCTTTTCAGCATTGACGCGTGCCTCGCGTTCTTCCTTGAGGGCGGTGAGGAGTTGGATACCGAATTCCGGGTTGTCCAGAATCTGATTGACGACATTCTCGGTGGCGTAGATGCCATGCTTGCGGATAGACGGTACGACATCACCAGCAAGCCACTTTTGGAACGGCAAGGCTGTGGGCTTATCCGATCTGGCAAGGAAAAAGTACAGACCGGGCTCGGAAATGATGAGCATTTCCTGTTCGCCGCCGGGGGTAGCAATCCGATTGCTACCCTTCCATTCATCCGGTACAGCCTGAAAAACGGTTGTCATGTTTGTGCTGGCATACCCCAACGCTACGGCCACATCCTTCGCCACAAACCACGGTTCGCCATTGTGTTCGACAACGCGAACCTTGCCGAACTCCGCCTTCTCGAAAATCTGCAATTCGTTCATCAAATATCGGCGCGGAGACCCCTGCATTCATGCTGGGGAGGAAGCGCCGCCTCCTTTCTAAGAAATACTCTCAAGATTTGTCTCCTCGGTCTTGCGACCGGTTGTAATCCTTCGCCAATGTTGGAAGGGGTTTCCTGCCGACAGCACCGCTCCTGCCCCTCAGAGCTTTTAACCATCGGCCGCAGAGCGCGGGACTAGGATCTGCATCCCGCGGTGCCTGTACATTCCCAACCAACGTAGCCCGCCTTTCGACGGACTGAGGCTAGTCAACTAGAGGCTCTTTCAAGCCTCGGCCTTCAGGCCGGGGTAGTTGACGCTTGATCCTTGGTTGAGGTTGACGTTCCAAAGTCCCTTTTCCTTTTCTCTACCCCGGCTTGCTTTATCCGCCGGGGGCTCAGGCTTGCCGCTGGTGTCCAGCTTGGGGCCGTCGTCGCGCTGATTGTCAAAGAACAGTGCGGGGCTTCCCGCGAAATTCGTTACCCCGCGTAGCGGGCTTCTGATTCGGAGAGCCATCCGCTGAACCAGCCGTCGAGCAATCCCTTGCGCTGGTAGTCGCTGGCGTTAACCACTTCCCCGCCGAACTCTTCCGCGAACTCGCAAGCCTCTGTGAAGCTGTCGAACTCATCAACACAATCCAGTTCCGAGTTGTTCGGGTTCTGGCTGATTACGATGTAGGCGGCGTTCGTGGTGGTCATGGCTGTTCTCCTTTTGGCGGGGTTCGTTCCCCGTCTCGTTGAAAACAGAATAGGTAAATTTTGCCTTTACGTCAAGAGAAAAAAGCAAAATTTTCTTCTAAAACTTAGCAACAAAAAAGCCGCCAGTTACGGCGGCTCAAATAAGCGATGTTTTGTCAGGCTGTTACATTATTTTTGCGTTGCTAAGAGGGCTTTGATTTTCTCTTGCTCTTCTTTTTGTGCCCGGTCAGCCTCAGCCAGAGCCTGCTTGATGACGTCCGCCCACGGCAATCCCAGTGCCGCGCAAAGATTCATCACATCGGTCATTCTCAACTGCTGGGGTTTCCTGTTTTCGCCAGAGCCTTGCCCCTTCCTAATTGATTGAACCTTTCTCCGAGAATCAGCAACGTGAGGGAATGCAAGCGAGCCAAGGGCTTGTTCGGTCATGCCTATGACTGTGCGGCGTTCCTCAAGTGCTTTTCGGATGGATTCTTCAAATGCGACCATCCCGGTTTCGTTTAGCACCTACATTTCTCCTTTTGCTCTTGGCGTATTTTTTTGCATTGACAAAGAGGTACACTTTATCTAAAAAGAAGTCAACAGGGCACACCCAACCGCCCCGCGAAGAAGCGAACAGGAGGGAGTAGGCCACCGCTCAAGGGGCGGCATCACTGGACGGTATTCAGACGGTGGCGGTGATGTCTCATGAAATCCCCCGAAGCCACGAAGCGAGTGTCGGGGTGTCCAGAGACGAAAGTGGAGAAGGGACAATCTCGCAAGACGGCGCATCAGCCGGAAAGCTCCAAGGTCACAGCATGATGCCTGCGTGTGGCTGCCGAAGCGATAGGGACGGCTCCATACCGGAACCTGTCGAGGCAATGTCCTGCCCCCGTGTGATAGCGGGTAAGGGCGAGACTTTGCCTTTGCTCCTGAGACTCACCACCCGGAACTCAGGGAAAGCCCAAATGCCTTTCTGCCTTTTGGTTCTCGGCATTTCCTGAACTCTTCGCCTACCGAGAACTAGGGTCAGGGCGGTTCCCGCCCTCTTGCCGGAATGGGGAGCACGGGAAAGATGAAAAAGGGGCACGGAATCTCAAAATCCGTTTTCAATTCTTTTTGAGATTCTGCGAAGTTTGAAAAAACGCTGAAACAGGACATTTTACCCAACTAAGGGAGGAAGGGAGAATGCCGATCCTAATTTGCCAACACGGCCGGATGTTTGAGGTGACTCCCAGCCGCGAGCATTCGGCAAGGTACTGCTCGAAGGAGTGCCAGATTGCCGCCACCCAGAAAAAAGAGGCCAAGTGCGAATGCTGCGGAAAGGAGTTCAATCCCCTCAACCGCAAGAACCCGCGTTTTTGCTCCCGCATCTGTGCCAGCGCAGCGCAAAGCGGCTTGAGCCGGGAAGCGTATCTCGCAAAAAAAAGCGCAGCCAAGGCAGACCCCCGCAAGGGAAAGCATCTGTGCGCGGGGGTTGCCGGCAAGAGCTGTGGGCGGTGGATCACTGACTACAGATGCCCTCAATGCTGGGAAAAGCTGCGTAAAGGATCCGACGCTGAGGGGCTTCCCTCATACGAATTTCACGGAAGAAGATCCGGGGGGATGGAATGGGACTGGTAGGGCCGGGCCCCTGCCTTCACGGTCGGCTTCACCGTGATGGGCGGCGCGTCCTGTGCTTCGCGGACTGGTCGAAAGAGTACGGAGTCCCGGCGTGGTTTACGAGAAACGGCTACGTCAAAGACGTGAACTTCTGCCGCCTGTACTGCGAGAAGAGGCCGGACATTATTGAAGTAGAACTTGAAGGTTTCAAGGCATAGGCAAAAGAAAAGGCCCGATGCGGGAACATCGGGCCAAGGGAAGATGAAACATGCGAATTCATCAGAATGATGGAATGAGTGTGCCAGATGCTAGGCGTTCCGTCAAGGGAAAGGTGTAATATGGAACGCGGTTTTTTCAAAATCTATCGAAAAATAGAGGACTCGAAGGCGTGGAGTCGGGGCGCACTGTATCGTGGGCTGATGATTACCCTTCTCCAGAAGGCGAACTGGAAGCAAGGGTACTTTCACGGGCAAAAAATCCTGCCGGGTCAGCTGGCGTTCAGCGGTGAGTGCCTTGCGGATGAACTCGACATACCCAGAACTTCGGTTGTTCGCATGTTGCGGAATCTTGAACTTGACGGCTTCCTGACGCGCTCAAACATGAACAACCGATATACGCTTGTAACTATAACAAATTGGCATAGTTATCAGTCTGTAGAAAACAACTGTGGTCAACCGATGGTCAACCACTGGTCAACCGATGGTCGACCAGTGGACACTATCAAAGAAGGTAAGAAAGAAAGAATAAATACACCCCCCTTACCCCCCACGGGGGGGAAAGTGTGTGCGGACGAGTACGAACTCAGTTGCGGAACCAGTGCCAACAGCATGGATACCAGGCCATGTGAGGCCAGTTTGGCCGCAGATGAAATCAAGGCTCAGAGCAGCCTTCAGGCGGGCGGCATGGAACCTAGGCCGTGCTGCCCCCCGAATGGCGATGTTACGAACACGTCGGACACCGGTAGCCGCGCCAACAGCATGGACACCAGGCCATGTGAGGCGAAGGGCCGAAAAGCGAAGACACCGCGTATGCCGAAAGGGGCGGATCTTCCACCGTACACCGAGCAGTTCGAGCGAATTTGGGCCAAATACCCGCGCAAGGATGCCAAGGGAAAGGCTTACAAGGCCTACATGGAGCTTTTGAAAGCTGGCGCATTGCCGGAAACGGACGACCTCATCGAGCGCATAACGTATCGCAAGTTCGAGCCCGATTGGGAGCGAGAAAACGGGAAATACGTGCCCTATTTCTCGACATGGCTGCACAATCGTGGCTGGGAAGATGCGGGCTGTTTCAGCGATACGACGCCGGAACAGCGGGCGAGGAATGAAAGGGCTTCCGCGATTTATGCGAAGTACAACGGCGGGATGTGGAAACCGGGCCTGACTGTCGAGCAGGTGGAGGAGAACTGCGACCGCATGTATGCCGAGCTTGAGGCCGAGGGGTTGCTGTGATGGCCGCCCGTTGTCTTGAATCCGCGCTCAGGTTGCAGGCGATGGGATGCAGCGTCATTCCGCTCGTTCCGCAGTCAAAGCGCCCATTGGCAAAGGCTCTTCCCGGCGGAAAATGGGAAGAATTTCAGCATAGGATACCCACGCCTGAAGAAATCCGCGGCTGGTTTGAAATCGAGCCCAACGCAAATATCGCACTGGTATGCGGCGAAGTTTCGGGCGTGGTGGCGATCGATGTCGACGGGCCGAAGGGTCAAGCGTGGTTCAAGTCTCATATGCCGCGCCCCAACTGGTACCAAATGACTTCGGCAAAGGACAAGTTCCACGCGTTCTATCAGCATCCCGGCGGGGGAAGGCGTATTCCTCCGTCCGTCTCGCTGGTGAACGATGAAATCGACGTGCGCGGGGATGGCTCCTATGTCGTGTTTGCTCCGTCGATACACCCTTCCGGGGCGGAGTATCGGGCGCATCAGCTTGATGGCTTTTCCGGCATAGATTCCCTTGTCCCCCTGCCGGATATCCAGCTGGTTCGAGTGGGTGAAGATAAATACGAGGTCAAAGAAGTCCAGGATGGTTCGGCGACGGATCATGATGCTGACGTTCAAAAGGGCGGTAGAAATCAGGCGATTACCAGTCTTTGCGGGAGGATGTACGCCAGGGGGCTGCGGGGGGAAGAGGTTTTGCTGTATGCGCAGGCATGGAACCGTGCGCACTGCAAACCACCGTTGCCGGACACGGAAGTGAACACGATTGTGCGGAGCATGGCTTCGACACACAGGAACAGAAACCCACAGAAGCTCAACGCAGGGGGGGTATCCCGCTGGGTTGCCATGTCTTCGGGCGAGTTTTGCATTGCAGATATTTACCGCGATCTTGGCATCCTGAAAGCCGAAGACAGGGAACTGTGCCAGCAGGAACTTCGGGAGCTTCTTTCTCGTGGGGAAATCGAGCCCTGCGGGAAACGCTCCGGATGGTATCGCAAGCGTGAAAGCGGATTGGAAGTCATAGACCTTGTACAAGAGGAAACCCCACCGTTGGATTTGTGGCTCCCCTTTGGACTTCACAGAATGTGCTTTGTCCAGCCCCGGAATATCATCGTGATCGCTGGCGAAACAAACTCGGGGAAGACGGGCCTGCTTTTCAATTTTTGCTACATGAACAGGCACAAGCACAAGATCCGCTATCTCTCTTCTGAAATGACGCCGAATGAAATCAGGGGACGCATAGAACGTTTTGGGCTTGCGGTTGAAGAATGGTCGAAATTTACAACGTTTATTCAGCGTTCCAATCATTTTCATGATGCCATAGACCCAAATGGCATCAATATTGTTGATTTCTTGGAAGTTTATGAAGATTTTTCGAAAATAGGGGGAGACATCAAAAAGATTTTTGATCGTCTTCAAAATGGAATCGCAATCATTACGATTCAGAAGAAGAAAGGGGAGATGTTCGGAAGAGGTGGGGAATTCACTCTCGAAAAAGCAAGACTCGGCATTTCTCTTTTCACGCACGGGCATCTCCCAAACGGCATAGTTGGAAGCATGAAGGTGACCAAATGCAAGAACTATAGATCAGGATTCAATCCTGAAGGAAGAGAACAGTTCTTTAGGCTGCTTGATGGTTATTTTTATGACTCCTCACCTATTCAGGAGATACCGGATTACAACCCACATTTGGTTTTTTGGGCTGAAAAAGACAGGAAACGCCTCATTGATTCAATCGGCGATTACTGCAAGCAGATTGCAGAGATTCAAAAGACGCAAGAAATAATAGATTTTTACGGAGAATGATATGTGTGAAGCAAAAACGTTCAAAGAGCTTATGGATGCTGTTTTTGACCTTTGTGAAGAAAGAATAGAGGTAAATAGGACGATCAATATCGTTGGCGATCTCATCGTCATCGATAGGCCGAATGAATGGAAATATGAAATTCCCCTCAAGGATTGCGAGACAATCTGCGGCGCACTCAGTTGGATTTTCCATATGCAGGAAAAAACATGGGTCACACAGCCAATGGCTAAACGGATTGCAGCATTGATATGTGAGCATAACGGTCAAGAGTTTTGGGGAGGGAATTGATGCTCAGTATCCGCTGGTTTTTGAAGGGCTGCATCGTATCCGCCGCATGTCATGGGGCTATCGGGCCAAAAACCGCGCATTGGCTTTTGTCTGTTCTTGGGTTGGTTCATGTTTGAGTGCCCAAGGTATTGTGAAATTTTCGGCCCCGGTGCGTGTGTTGGGGCATTTGATGAAAAGGAGTGTGTGATGAGCACGTACAGGGAAGAATCGTTGCCGGAAACACTGCAAGACATGTCCGACCGTTTCGGAAAGCCCTTTGTCCGGCACATGATTGAACGCTTCGCGGGTATAACTCTTATTATTCCCGCCAAAAGCCGGAAGACGCAGCTAACTCGGGAATTGTGCGCCTTCTTGGGGCAGGATGCCCTTTCCGACTTTCTGCACACCTATGGCGGTACGAGAATCTATATCCCCACTTTGCGCCGGGCGAAGATCCGCGCACGGGACATGGACATCAACGCCGAGCGGGACGAGTTGGCTCGTAAGGGGCTGAGTGAAAGAGCGCTTGTCGCCAGGCTCGCCACGCTGCACGGGCTTTCCGAACGGCAGGTGTGGCGCATTTTAAAACAGCCGAGAACCTCGGACAACAGGAAGGCGGCGTTATGACGGTCTTACGCTTCACCTTGTCCTGCACGCCCACGGCACAGGCCCGAGTCCGGCACACCGTCCGTTGTGGGCACAGCGTGGCTTACAAGTCTGCCGGGCAGAAGAGCGCGGAAGCCGTGCTTGATGATCTTCTTTCGAAGCGCGCCCCGGAAAAGCCTTTAGATGGGCCGCTCGTACTCGAATTCATCGCGGGGATGCCCATACCTGCATCGACCTCGAAAAAACAACGAGAGGCCATGTTACGCGGCGAAATCGCCCATACGAAGAAGCCGGACCTCGACAACATGGCGAAGCAGCTCAAAGACGCCATGACGCGCGCGGGGTTCTGGAGGGATGATAAGCAGGTGGTGGCCCTACGCTGTTCAAAACGCTACGCCGCCGTCCCGCATTGGGAGGTAGCCGTGTACACACAGGAGGAAGCGTAATGAATGAACGGAAATTGCTGCTCGGCTGGAAGGCCATCACAGCCTACACCGGAGTTAGCCGCCTCCTCATGATCCGCTACGCCTACCCCGTCCACGACTGCGACAGGGCAACTCATCACGGGTACGGCGTCTGTGCCTATACCGACGAGCTTGACGCCCACAAGGAGGCTACCAGTGCATAACATCGACATCACGATACTTGGTGAACAGGCTCTTGCGGCACTCATGCAGCGGCTGTCGGAAGCACGCGGGAAGCACCCTGTTTTCGCGGAGGGCAAATACCATGCGCTCGGCGTTATCGGGGGGGAGTACCGTGAGCTTGTACACGCCGTTGAGCACGAAACCCCGGAGCGTATCCGCGACGAAGCCCTCGATGTAGCTGTGACCGCACTGCGGCTCTGGCTTGGGGAACACGAGGTTGGTGCTCATGAGTGACGTGTGGGTGAGCCAGTTCGAACTGTCAGAGGCCATCGGTGACGTGGGGGCGGTCATCCTCTGCGCACAGTGCGGTGGACGTTCATGCTTTATCCCCCGGAAGCCCACAGGTTTTCTTCTGAAGTTGCTTGGTCGGCAGCGTATGGCGGCCCTCTGTACAAAATTTGGGGGGATGCAGATCGTCGTGCCCAACCTGCGCCGTGGTGAACCGTTCAAAGGACGTATCCTGTCCCGTCTGGAAGCAGGGGAGAAGCCGGACGCCATCGCCGAAGCCCTTGGCGTGACCACCAGGTACGTCCGTCGGCTCAAAAAGCAGCTTTGCGGGACCCCGGAACCACAGCAGCAATATCGGCTGTTGTAGAACCTTGTTCACGGTGTCCTCCCCCTATTCTCTTGTGCGAGAGTGGACGCAGGAGGATATTTTTTATGGCTGTTCTTCCCTTGCGCCACTTCTCCCCGGTCGAATTCCGCTGCAAGTGCGGGTGCGGTGCGGGCATGGAGAAGATGGACGCCGACCTGCTCCAGATGCTCGACGAGGCCCGCGATCTGGCGGGCATCCCGTTCCCCCTTTCTTCCGCCTACCGCTGTCCGAAGCACAACAAGGCGGTCGGCGGCGTGCCCACCTCCGCCCATACGAGAGGTTACGCCGTGGACATCCGCTGTGTGGATTCCCATTCCCGTTTCACCATGCTGCAAGCCCTGCTTGAGGCCGGATTCCGGCGCATTGAGCTGGCCCCGACATGGATTCATGTGGACAACGACCCGGACAAGCCGCGCGACGTGGCGTTCTACCAGCAGGGAGGCAAATACTGATGGAACAGACCGTGATTGATTTCCTTTTTTCGACACTGGCAAGCCTTGCCGCGCAGTACCCCGAAGCCTCGTGGATCGTCACCGCCGTCGCCGTGCTCATGTCCCTGTGCGGTGTGGCTGCCGTCGCGACCATCTGGCTTCCCGTGCCCAAAGAAACGTCCGGGGCCTATGCCGTCTTCTACCGCTGGACGCACGCCCTTGCCGCACATTTCGGGCAGAACAAGGGCGCCGTGGCGGACGGCAAGGCCCCGGAAGTTCAGCAGGCCGTGAAGCAGGTCATGGGGAAGTGATGTGGACGCGTGGGCGGCTTTTCTCTCGGCTCTCTTGCAGCTGGGCCTGCGCCTGCTGGAAAAGGCGGACGCGGCCCGCGCTGCTGAGTTCCGCCGTAGTGTTGCTTCTGATGGTGCCGGGGTGCTCATATCTCAGCTCAACCCAGGAAGTGCCGGCGCTTCCAGTCCTGACAAGCCTGCAACGTCTGGAACTGAACGGGACGCCGGGCGTGTGGATGGACAGCAGTGACGCCGGACGCCTTGCGCAGTGGATATACGATGTGACGGGGGAGGCAGGCCGATGAATCAGGTAGGGAAGGAAGGCGCTGACCATGCCGCCGAATACATCGAAGCCGTGCGCGGGACGTGGCCGCTTATATCCCTCGCCGGGGCTATCGCACTGGCTTCTGCGCTGCATCAGCTCAAGCGTGGGTACAAACAGCGCACGCGGGCGCAGAAGGTCGTGACGGTACTTCTGAACGCCGTTTTGACCACGTCCCTTGCCGTGGGGTGTGTGCTTCTTCTGCCGCTTGTGGTTCCCGACGTGACGCCGGAAATGCAGATTGCCGGGGCCGTGGTGCTGGCAGGACTCGGAGGGGAGACGGTTAAGCAGTGGATTTTGAAGCGCCTCGGCCTGTCCGTGGTTGATCTCATGAACCCGGACGACATCAACGACATACGCAAGACCATGGACCCGGAGACGCGCAGAAAGCACGCGAAGCTGTGCCCGTTCCGCGGTGATGAATGCGTCGATTTGTCACACAAGGTATAGTTTGCACAATCGTCATGGCGGCATTTCACCCCGGCCGCCGATCGTCCCGGACCATCCGGGAGTAACGGATAAACAGCCGCCTTTCTTTTGAAGAGGTCCGCGTCTAGGCGAGAGTAGCGGGCCGCCCTTAGCGGGGAAGACTCTCGGTAGAGCATGGCAGGGCTGATATTTCATGGCGAAAGGTGAGTTTCTTTTCGGGGTGCCTGTATTGGGTGTAGTGTATGGCACGATTTGATTGGGAATCCATCCGGGCCGAATACGAAGTGGGGGCGAGCCAGTCCGATCTGTCCAAGCGGTACGGTGTGAGCCGGACGGCCATCCAAAAGCGCATCCGGGCCGAAGGCTGGGTGCAGGATATTTCCGGCACCGTGAACCGCATGGCAGAGGCCAAGGTTGCGGGCGTGGTTGCAGGCTGCAACCCTCAAAAAAAGGCCGAAGCCTTGGACCGCGCCGCCGAAGCCAAGGCCGCCGTCATCACCCGCCATCAGCGGGAGTGGGATCGGCATCAGGCCATTATGGATGAGGCGTTGTCCGAAGGCAGCTTCGACAAGGCCAAGCTCGCCAAGATTACCGCCGAGACGATTAAGATCCGGCAGGAGGGAGAGCGCAAGGCGTGGGGCATCGTGGACAAAACCGCCTTGGATCACACTTCATCCGACGGTTCCCTCTCTCAGCGTCCGGTGGATCTCTCACGCCTCTCCCCGGACGAGCTGCTTCGCCTGACGAAGGAAGCCTTCAAAACGCCGGATCATGAGTAGCCCATCCATCCTTGCCGACATCAGGAAGGCGCTGGCCCGGAGTTGCCTCGCGGCCTTCGTGCGCTACACCATGCCCGGCTACAAGATGGGATGGGTGCATGAGGAAATCTGTTCCGAGCTGGACGCCTTCCTTGCCGATGTCGTGGCCGGACGTTCCCCGCGCCTCATGCTGACCATGCCGCCGCGACATGGGAAACTGTGCGCTGATGATACTCCTGTTTTGACGGTTGATGGGTGGAAAACTCATGGTGCGCTTAAGGTTGGTGATTATGTATTTCACCCAAGTGGCAAACCTGTGAGGGTTGTTGCTGTGGGCGAGAAAAATTTTGCCACTCATTCTGTTGTTTTTACCAATGGCGACATAATAGATGTGCACCTTGATCATGAGTGGCGGGTGTATGACAGGACTAAACCCGGATATAGAACAGTTGAGACACGATACTTTGTGGAGCCAAGCAAAAAAACTAAGGCGCTTAGGAAGCTGGATAGCGGTATCCCAGACACCAGAGGGCACAGGTATTTGTATCAGGTGGACACAGCTGATGCTCCCCAATGGCCTGCCGTAGAACACGTTATCCCGCCATACGTTTTGGGCGTGTGGTTAGGTGATGGAACGTCAATCGCGCCCAGAATAAACATGGCTCCTGATGACGCTTGTGTCGTCAAAATGGAGTTTGAACGACTAGGTGTGCCAATAACTGGAACATGGGTGCATAGAGATACTGGAGTTGAAACTTTTTCATTTGCCAGCGGCGTGAAAAATAGAAGAAATATATTTTCGCAGGCTCTAAAAGATGCTGATCTGCTAAAAAATAAACATATTCCTAATGAGTACAAGCATGATAGCCTAGAAAACAGGCTTGACTTGCTTGCTGGACTTATTGATACGGATGGTCATTTTGATAGAAAGACAAACAGATATCGTTTTACAACATCCAATGAGCTGTTAGCGCATGATGTAGAAGAATTGGCCATGCTATGCGGGTTTGTAGCGCATACAAATATCCCAGCACTAGATAATCGGGAAAGAACGATTAAAAATAAGTCACAGGTTTATGTGGTGTCATTTTTCTTTTCCGGTGTAGTTGTCCCGTGCAGACTTGAACGGAAAAAAGTTAATAAAACGTTTTCTTCTCTGCGTCGGCGCGTATCCATCAAATGTGTACGAGCGCTAGAGTCGCCTAAAATGGGGAATTGTATTCAGGTGGATAGTCCAGATGGCTTATATTTAGTTGGCAAACACCTTACGATAACCCACAATAGCGAGCTGGCCTCCCGCCGTTTCCCGGCCTACGCCTTGGGCCGTTACCCCGATCTCTCCATTATCTCCACAAGCTACGCCGCCGACCTGTCCTCGCGCATGAACCGCGACGTGCAGCGCGTCATCGACAGCCCGGAATATCGGGAACTTTTTCCCGGCACGGCGCTGTACGGCAAGAACATCCGCACAGTCGGGAACGGCTCCTACCTCCGCAATTCGGACATATTCGAGGTGGTGGGGCACGCTGGCTGCTACCGTTCCGCTGGCGTGGGCGGCGGCATCACGGGCATGGGTGCGGAATGCGTTGTCATTGGAACACAAATTGCGACTCCTGACGGAGATCGCGCTATCGAGACCCTACAAGTCGGGGATAACGTGCTATCATACAATCATCAAACGGGGGAAATTGAAACTGATATAGTGATAGCGGTAAAGGATCGATATGCAGAAGAAAGCTACCGATTACGCGATGCCCTTGGCAGAGTTCTTGAAGTTACAGGAAACCATCCGATCTTTTCACGGGGGGAATATACCCCTGCATCATCAATTGCCACGGGTGATCCTATCTTGTGCCTGGTGTGGCCTGGAGTTTGTGAGGCCGGCTTATGTGGTGGCCAAAAATATCAGGAAGGGGATGAAAGATTTCTACTGCTGCAAGGAACATTCTTGTGCCCATCATGCAGTCAAGAACAGCAAGACGTGCCCCGGTTGTGGACGGATCATCAAACACACAGGGAGAACCAAAGGGGCAAAGACCTGCCCGGAATGTGCCGCAAAATTCAAGAAGCCGAGCCAGGTCCCTGTCGAGCATCAGCCCAGAGAAAAAATTTGCCCTATCTGCAACAAGCTCTTTATGTCTGCCCACAGGGGACGCGGTATTTTTGCCAAGTATTGCAGCAAGCGGTGCAGCGAAATTGCACACTCTATTCTGATGTCTGGCAAGGGGAATCCCCGATACCGTCACGGCATGACTCCCTTGCGGGAACAGGTGCACTCTGCGCGGGCATTCCGACAGTTTCGGCCTTTGATTTTAGACAGGGATCAGCATCGTTGTGTTCTATGTGGCAAGGAGGAAACACGGTTGGAGGTTCATCACATGGATCTTATTCCGATCAACAATGTTGCGACAAACTTGATTACGCTGTGCAGCAAGTGCCACAGGATCTTGCACGGCATGAAAGAAGAACAGTACAAGCGGGACATATTGCCAACATTGCGCGAATATACGGAACAGCACGCCGTTTTGTTGATATCCAAGTAGCACGTAATCAGAACTTCTTTGCCGGCGGTGTCCTTGTCCACAACTGCGCTATCATCGACGACCCGTTCAAGGACCGGGCGTCCGCCGATTCCCCGACCATCCGCCAGAACGTCTGGGACTGGTACACGTCCACGCTGTACACGCGCCTCGCGCCCGGTGGAGGGGTGCTCATCATCAACACTCGCTGGCACATGGCTGACCTCTCAGGGCGGCTGCTTGAGGCCGCCGCACGGGGGGAGGGCGACCACTGGCGCGTAGTGAACTTCCCCGCCATCGCAACGGAAGACGAGCTGCACCGTAGGGCAGGTGAAGCCTTACACCCTGAACGCTACCCGTTGGAGCAGCTTCTTGCCATTAAGAAAGCCCTCGGCACACGCGACTGGGAAGCCCTGTACCAGCAGCGGCCTACGCCAGACGGCGGCGCCATATTCAAATCCGAGTGGCTGCGGTTCTGGCTCCCCAAAGACCTTCCGGAGCAGTTCGACCAGCTCCTTATCTCGTGGGATATGACGTTCAAAGACGGCGACGATACCGACTTTGTTGTGGGGCAGGTGTGGGGCCGCAAGGGGGCCGACCGCTACCTCCTCGATCAGGTCCGGCGGCGCATGGGATTTACGGATACGGTCGCCGCGTTCCGGGCGCTCGCCGCTAAATGGCCCGGCGCAGCCCGTAAGCTGGTGGAGGATAAGGCCAACGGCCCGGCGGTTATCGACGCGCTGAAACATGCTGTGCCCGGTATCATCCCCGTGGAGCCGGACGGCAGCAAGACGGCCCGGGCCCATGCCGTGACCACGTTCTTCGAGGCCGGGAACGTCCTGCTCCCGCACCCTGAGCATTGCCCGTGGGCGCGGGAGTACGTCGCGGAACTGACACAGTTCCCCGGTGCGCCCCACGACGACCAAGTGGACGCCACAACACAGGCGCTGCGTGATTTCGATACCAAGCGGCCCATGTGCATCAACCCCGCCATCCTCAATCAGCCACGTATGGGAAGGAGAATATAAATGAATGTAAAGAGTTAGAGTTCTGCTTCTTGACATCTTTCCTTCACAAAAGGGTTCTCGTTACCTTGTAGTCTTTCAATACGTCTGGCCCGCGTGCATTCCCACGCATCAACCGGATACATCTTGTCCCATGCGTCCATGAGCTGCGTCTGCTGGCGGCTCATGCGGTAGCGCGGGGCGTAGGCGTCGGCCATATACTTGTAGGTCCGGGCAATTTGTCCCCGCGCCCGGACGGGCGGCTCGGCCCTGCGGTCGGCGATCTTCATCCCGCAGCTTCCGAAATCCGGCTCCTCGCCGGGCAGCATCTGGAAGTTGTAATTCTGGCGCAGGGCGTTGACCGCACCGATGGCCGGATAGAGGTTGTACATGTCGCTTTGCATGAGGCGGTATTCCCGGTTCACCTTTTCCGCGCACTTGCGGCCCTTGAATGCCTTCCCCTTCGCGTCCACGCACTGTGCGTCCCCCTCGCGCCACTCCGGAAAAGCCTGCCCGAAGTTCTCGGCGGGGACCACGTGTTCCCATTCCACCTTCCCGGCCCGCTTCTCGTGCTTCGCGGCAGTAAAACCCTCCGGCAGGGTGACGTTCTTCTTCTCGTCGAACGCCGCCCCGCAGTAGAGCGTGATCCGATGGTCATAATAGACCTGCCGTTCCAGCGTCTTCTTGGCCTTGCTGAACGAATCGTTCCATTCGTTGCCCGCGGCCTGCGCCTCGGACGTCATAACCAGCGCGGCCAGCAGAAACACCATGATGCTTTTGTACATGCGGATACCTCCCTAAAGGTATCCATGTATATATAGATTAATCTATATTGATACAATATGAAAGGTGTCCCACAGCCAAGCCCCCCGAACCTTGTTCACGGTGTGTTTTCTTTTTGGCTCGTAGCATTATGGGCACATGAGCAAGAAGCGCACTTATCGACACGCCACCTCCATACCTCAAGTGCAACCGTCGCGCCGTCTGAATCTCTCCCCGGACGTGCGCGGCGGCCTTGCTCAGTCTTTGCCACCTACGCCCGACGACATCAGCCGGTTGTACGGTCCTGCGAAGACGCTCGGCGCGCCCGAAGAGGTGCAGCTTGCGATGGATGCGCGGCTTGCGGATTCCGGCGTCTATTCCCTGCTCCAGCACTCGCTTGAGCTTGGGGTCGGGATTGCGCCGCAATTCATGGGCTACGGCGTCCTCCAGAACCTTGCCCAGAATGGATTGATCCGTGCCTGCGTCGAGACGGTATCCGACGACATGACCCGAGCATGGATTGAGTTCAAGCGCGAAGGGGAGGGCGGCGACGAGTCATTGCTCACCGACCTTGCGCAGGCGTGCAAGAGGTTCGCACTGCAACGCCTTTTCCATGAGGCGACCGAGCTTGTGGGGTACGAGGGCGGGGCCTTCCTTTTCATCGACACCGGAGCAGTCGGGGAAGAGCTGGAACGCCCGCTGAACGTCAGCCCGTATTCCGCCGAACTCAGGCCCGGCGGCGTGCTGCGCTTCGTCGTCATCGACCCCGTGAACGTCTTCCCCGGAGACTACAACAGCCTTTCGCCGCTTGAGCCGGACTACTTCCGCCCGCGCTGGTGGTGGGTGCTCGGGCAGCGGGTGCACGCCTCGCGCCTCATCCGATTGGTTGCGAACGAATGCCCGGTGCTGCTCCGTCCAGCCTACAATTTTTTGGGCATCCCACAAGCTCAGATCCTCTGGGATTACGTCCTGCATTTTCAGGAATGCCGCGCCGCCGAAGCCCGGCTGCTGACCAAGTTTTCGCTGACCGTCTTCAAGACGAAGATGGAAGACATCCTGTACGCGTCGGGGGGCACGGCACAGATCGATGCACGCATCCGGTACATGATCCAGTCCATGACCAATGACGGCGTGCTTGCCGTCGACAAAGAATCAGAAGACGTGGTCAAGCTGGAAACCCCGCTTTCCGGCGTGACCGACATCGTGCGCCAGTCCCTTGAAATTCTCGCAGCCCTGAACCGCACTCCGGCGGTCAAGCTGCTTGGCATCAGCCCGTCAGGGTTCAATGCCACGGGCGAATCGGACATCCGCAACTACTACGACCATGTCAGGAGCCAGCAGGAGAAAGTCCTGCGCGACGGCATCAAGAAGGCGCTCGACTGTATTCAGCTCTACCTGCGCGGAACCATCGACCCTTCCGTGACTTTCGACTTCGCGCCCCTCGGCGAAGAGGACAGGGCAGCCCTTGCGACGCTCCAGAAGACCAAGGCCGACACCATCGCCGTCTACATGGATCGGGACATCATCTCTCAGGAAGAGGCCCGGCAGTCCCTTGCCAGTGACCCGGACAGCGGCTTCTCCGACATAGACCCGGCGGAAGTGCCGCAGGGCAACGGAATGCCCGACGCCCTGCCGGAAGCCGGGGAAGGGGGCTTGATGCCCGACATCGACGACGTGGACAAGGCAGGGGCCGTCTATGGCTAAGGTCATCCGCGCCATCAAGCCCAACGCGGGCATCCGGGCGAAATACCGGAAGCGGCTGGTGTCGCTTCTCGACGAGATGCAGCGTTCCGTCGTGTGGTGGCTGCGCGCCGAGTACAGGAAGCAGGAAACCCGCATAGCACAGGATGCGTCCCCGGCGAGTGACCTACAAGACCGCCTCAAGAGCCTGTTCCGGTACTGGACGAAGCGGTGGAGGGAAAGCGCGGAGAGTTTTGCACGGGAGTTCGTGGGCAGTACGAGGCGGCGCACGGAAGCCAGCATGAGGCAGGCCCTCAAAGATGCGGGCTTCACGGTGAGGATGGAGGGAAGCAGGGCCATGAGCGACGTGGCGCGGGCCCTCTTCGAGGAAAATGTCAATCTCATCAAATCCATTCCGCAGCACTATTTCACGGAAGTAACGGGGCTAGTACAGCGTTCCGCCAGCATGGGCCGGGACGTGGAGTTCCTCGCCGACGAACTGCACAAGCGGTACGAGATCACCCGGCGCCGGGCAGAATTCATTGCCCGCGACCAGTCCAATAAGGCGACCGAGGCCCTTAAGCGGGTGCAGGACAAGGAACTCGGCATCACCGAAGGCATCTGGGTACATGTGCCGGGAAAGAAAACGAGCCGCCATACCCACCAGCTCATGAATGGGAAAAAGTTCGTCATCACGGAAGGTCTTTACGACTCTGACGTGAAGCGCAAAGTGCTTTGCGGTGAGCTTCCGGGGTGCCAATGCACGTACCGGGCCGTTATTCCTGAATTTGGAGACTAGTCTATGTATCAAAGTAAAGGCGTCACCTTCGACGCGGCTCCCTCACAGCGGGAAACCGACGAGAACGGGTTCCTGCACGTTGGGGCGTCGCACATCACGAAAGCGACGGTGAACCCCTATTACGGGCGGGAGATTCCGGGCTGGCAGGAAGCCGGGCTTGACCCCGAGGCTGTCTATTACGGGCTTCGTGACCCGGAAGAACTTCAAGCATCGCTTGAGACATGGGCCGGGCTGCCGCTGCACATCGAGCACCACATCGACAGCGCGGAAGAGCCGCAGAAGCTCACCCGCGTGGGCGCGGTGGGCACGGGCGCGGTCTGGAACCCGCCGTATGTAGATGCGCCGCTGACCGTGTGGGATCGGGCCGCCATCGACGCCATTGAAGACGGTTCTTTCCGGGAACTCTCCTGCGCCTACCGCTACGACCCGGATTTCACGCCGGGCAGCTACGAGGGCACCCCTTACGATTTCATCATGCGGAACATCCGAGGCAACCACGTCGCGCTGGTCGAAGAAGGGCGGGCCGGGCCGGACGTGGTGGTGGCGGATTCTCATCCAACTTCAACGAAAAAAGGAACGCTTATGGGCACGTTTAAGAAATGGTTCCGGGGCGCGCAAGACGACAACCCGGACATCGAAAAGCAGGAAGTGGAGCTTGCGCAGGCCATCATCGACCTGCACAAGGTCGACCCCGTGACTGGCGAAATCGTGGATATCACCGAAGACGAGGACAAGGCGGAGGAAATCCGTAAGCTCATCGGTGAACTGTCCGCCAAACTCGACCCCGAGGACGTCAAAAAACTGACGGACTCCCTCTCCGATCTGGCCTACTCCAAGGCCACGGGTGATGAGAAACCGGAGAAAAAGGAAGCGATGGACGAAGAAATCAAGAAAGCTATGGACGCCTGCGGGCTTGATGCGGAAGACCCCGCCGAGTCCCGCGCCTTTGCTAAAGGCGTGAAGTACGGCGAGGAACTGGAGCTCAATCCGGACGAACGCAGGAAGCTCGACCGTGAGCATGAGTCCGAGGGTATGAAAAAGGCTATGGATTCCTGCGGCCTCGACGCCGAGAACCCGCAGGAGAGCAAAGCCTTTGCCGAGGGCGTCAAGTACGGTGAGGAGCGGATCCGGAACCCCGAGGAACGGCGCAAGCTTGACCGGGAACACGAATCCGAGGGCGAACGCCGCGAACTCGGCAAGGACGAGGACAAGGACGCGGCCATTAAGCGCATCCTCGCTTCCGTCCCCGACCTCACACCGGAGCAGAAAAAGAAGCTGACCGACTCCCTCGCTGATCTCGCCTATTCCCCCGCGACCGGAGATGAAGCCCCGGACGACAAGGGAACCGCTCAGGACAGGGCGTTCCGCCGCCGTGGTCCGCGTCCTCTCACCGCAATGGACGCCGCCCGCATCAAGGCATCCGCAGTCGCCGAAGCGCAGGAGCATATGCGGAACCTCACCCGTGCCGTGCGCGACGTGCGCGGGCTGGTGGGCGAACTTGACCCGCTGTCCTTCGACTCCGCGTCCGACGTCTACGGCTACGCGCTGGAGCAGCTTGGGGAGAATCCCCGCAAGTATCCCCGGCAGGCATGGCCCGGTATGATCGATGTCCTCCGCAAGCAGAAGGCGACACCTTCCGTTGCCCGTGACGCGGCCCCCGTCGGGCGCATGTCTGGCAGCTTCGCCGGGCTTTCCAATATCACCATTGCAGAATAGGAGGCACACCATGCCTTTGCAGTCCCAAGTCAATCTCTCCGTCGCTCCCGGCGTTGCTGGCGATAAAGCGACGCCCGACCAGAGCATCTACACCCCGCTCAACCCTCTGGCGGCGGTGGCCCTCCCTGTGGGGCGCTTCGTCTTCCCCGTCGTGGATTCCGGCGTGATCGACAACACGCAGGCCACCAACGTTGCTGGCACCGCCACAGCCGTGCTCGGCTTCGTGGAGCGCGTCATCAACTACGTGAACTACGAACTGCTTTCTGACGGCACTTTGACCGTCCCGGCAGGCTCGAACCTCACCGTGGCCGTAAAGGGCGACTATTGGGCCGTTTCCACGACCAAGGCCACGGTGGGGCAGGCTGTCCTTGCCTCCACCGCTGACGGTTCAATCAGCACCGGGACCCCCGACGCCACGCACCTCGATACGGGGTGGGTCGTCAAGACGCCCGGCGAAATCGGGGAACCGATCATCATCAGCAATTGGGGACAGGCCGCAGCGTCGGGATCCGGCGGCGACACCTCGAACCTGATGCAGAAAGATTTCAGCAACGCCACCGGAGCGCTCGGCGTGGCCAACGGCGGAACTGGCGCAACCACTGCGGAACAGGCCCGCACCAACCTCGGCGCAGCCGCCGCCGGAGCGTAGGAGGTACTACATGAATCCGACTTTTGAACAGGCCAAGCGCTACGGCTTTATCTTCCCGGGCGCCCGCATGTGGGCAACTCCGGAGAACCGCGCCCGCATTGCGCAGGACGCCGCGCTCATCACTACTCCGAACACGACCGTCCCCGCCGAGCTTCTGGCGTATATCGACCCGATGGTCATCGAAATCCTGACCGCGCCCCGGCGCGCCCGTGAAATCTTCGGTGAAGAGAAGAAGGGCGATTGGACGACCCCGTACATGAAGTGGCGCGTGGACGAAATGACCGGAAAGACCGAGCCGTATTCCGACTATGCCAACGGCACGACTTCGGGCGTGAACTCCGAATGGCAAACCCGCGTGCAGTACGTCTTCCAGACGTCCATCACCTACGGAGACTTTGAAGTGGACATGTCGAGCACGGCGAAAGTCAACCTCGCTGCCTCCAAGCAGCGTGCGGCCGCCAACGTCATCGACATCGACCAGAACCGTTTCTACCTGCTCGGCGTCGCCGGGAAGGAAATCTACGGCATCCTCAACGATCCGAACCTCCCTGCTGCGATCACCGCAGGGGCCACGGGCACGGGCGGCTCCACGAAATGGGCCGACAAGACCACGGTGCAAATCTACAACGACGTCCTCGCCCTGTTCGCACAGCTTTCCGAGCAGTCCAGCGGCCTTATTGACAAAGACACGCCCCTCAAGCTCTGCCTCTCCCCCGAACTGGCCGTTCGCCTCGGCGCGGCTACCGATTTCAACGTGTCCGTGCTGGATATGTTGAAGCGGTACTTCACCCGCATTGACATCGTGACCGTCCCCGAGCTGCACAGCATGACCGCCGGGGAAACCATGTTCCTCATCGCCCCCGAAGTGAACGGGCAGCGATCCGGCACGCTGGCCTTCGGAGAAAAGATGCGTGCTGGACGCGTCGTGCCCGACCTGTCCAGCTTCCGTCAGAAGTTCGTCGGCACCACCTACGGCGGTATCGTGCTCATGCCCTTTGCCTTTGCGCAAATGACTGGAGCCTAGTCCCATCCTTCCCTCCATGCGAAAGCCCCAACCGTTAAACAGGCGGTTGGGGCTTTCTTTACGTAGTCAGGCGTCATTTTCCAAGCTGCTGTATATTTGCGTCCAGCCACATCTCGACTGCTTCCCGTACTACCTGTGAGCGTAGGATACCCCTATCTGTACATACATCGTTCAGCCGTTCCCAGACATGATCCGGCATAGATACAGTCTTTACTGTTGCACGATTTTCAACCTTTTTTTTACGTCCAGATCCTTTACGGCGTCCCCCCTGCTTTTTTTCTTGTGCATCATTCATTTGTTGAATCTCCCCTCATCAAAAAGCTATCTTCTTCCCACTGGCTGCGCCAGAAATACCCGTGTATCCTCTTTTCAGTAGAGACGTATTCTGTAATGCCGATCAGCGGCTCCGCAAAAGCATGGAGGCACCCGTTCCGTGCCCCTCCGCGAACTTGAAAGTCTGTGATTGCTGAAAAACCGATATTCGTTGCGGACAGCCATTTTCCGCTGTACGTTCCTATCGCGGTTACAAGCTGTTCAATGGGGTTTCCAGGGCTCATAACGTCGCGCCGATCCAAAACAACTTTCCCGGCGGGAATGCACTCTAGAAGCGTAGAGCGGTCATCATGCAAAGCCGGGGCGTCGTATGAAGTGATCAGCCCACCGGAGAACTTTCCGAAGTTCAAGAAAAGATCCACGGCGTTCGGTACGGAATGCAGGGCTTCCGACAGTTCAAAGATAAGGCTCACCCGTATATGCCCCGTTGCACCGGGCTGCAAAGAGAGATGTGTGGAGCCTTTTGCGTAGTCGCTCCCGTTACGGGATTTTTCAAAAGTAAAAGCCGCTCCTACTCTTTGGCTAGGCTCGAAAATAGCGGTTTCATGCTCCCCAAGGGGTTCGATGCTATGCACAACAAGGCATACTCCGGTAACTTTGGGACCATGCATCTCGCGCTCCAGTGCATGTCCCATCCCCCATGCTGCAAAGAGGGGCGCGCCGTTGAGCATAGTATAATTCGTCAAGATGTTTGCCGTTTGCACAAAGAGATTGGAAAGGATCAGGTAAGTTCCCTTTCCTGACGCCTGACGGCTGGCATTTCCGCGCACGGATTTGGGTGTAGAAAGAAAAACAGGATATTGTATCGCCTTTTTGGACGCAGCGTATCCTAGATTCTGAGGGTTTGCCCCGCCCAAAGCGAGATGTGCCCGTCGAATTTTGATACCTTCCTTCTTTTTTGAAAAGACATCTTGATTATGCCTTGTAACGGCTCCTAACAGCAAAACGGAAAGTCCAATGGAGGGGAGGGGAGACAAAGAGACATACCCAGAGGGTACGTCTTTAGGGATGAGCAGTTGACGAATCCGTCTGTCGACAGACTCTGTTTTTCTGGCAAATCCTGTTTTACGGATTTTCTTCAATGCCGCCTCTGTATCTGCTTTCTCTCCTTCCTCCCCTTCTTCGAGTTTTTTGTATAGAGCACTTACCTTTCCCACATCCTTGGCCCCGTTTGCCGTATCCAGCGGCATAGAAATCCCTGCCGCAAGACATGTCCTCGTGGACAGGTACGGAAGGGCGAGCGCGGCACCCGACGACAAGCGAATACCGACGCTGGAATTCGAGTTCACCAGCTTTGAACTGAAATCGATAAGATCGTCGATGTCTATCTTAGTCTTCCTCTTCATCGTATTCCTCCGTTGCCGCTTCCAGCTTTATGAACTCGGGAAGAACCGCAATGCTGCCGCATTCGTCATCCATTTCAACAGCCTTGAAGCCGAGCTTACGGGCAAAGGCGATCCGCATGGCCTGAGCCTCCCAACTTGCGTCATCGTCATCCATGTTGAGGAGGTTTACCCAGTCTTCATCTTGATAACCAATTTTCTCTTCAACCACGGCATACCAGCAGAGATCAAAATACTTTTCGTCTATACCGCGCTCTGCCATAACTTCACGTAGAGCCGTTCCAGCAGCGCCATCTTCAAGATACGGGAGATCCTCGTTCAAGAAGATGTCCTCGATGTCTATTTCGCACTGGTAGACGTAATTTCCGTATTCCTTTGCATGTCCGTAAGTACGGGCAAAGAACACCGCACCGAAGTTATACCCTAACCCTGTTCCTGAGTTAGAGATAGCCAGATGTTCAATCAAGCTTCCGTGGTACAGCTTCATGGTGTTTTTCCTTTTAATTCGATTACCCTAAAAATTCTTCGTCAAGAATTTCAGCGATGAGTCCGGTTTCCTGCGTTCTGTTTCCGTTTTCATCGTGCAAGGTGATGACTACTTCCATGCCCTCTTCAAGATGCTGTTCGGTATCGATGGTTCCCGTTGTGCCAGTCGTGAGCAGGATAGAATAGCGGGTCATGTCTTACTCCTTTGTTCTGTTTAGTGTTCCATTACTACGATTTCGCCAGCTTCGATCACATCAAAACCTTCGCTTTCATAAAAGGCCACCAGCCGATCCATATCTGTATCGGCATCCAGAGGTTCAGCTACCAACCGAATCGCCATTCCGGGGTAAGTAGCGCGAGCGTGAGAGACGGCTTCACGAAGAAGGCGGCGGGCAATGCCGTTTCCGCGATTCTCTGAGGGAACAAAAAGCTTTTCGATGAGCACATATTGCTCTCCGTCCACTTCATAACCATCTTCATCAAAATCGATTTCTGTTTCGATACGATATGCACAGAAAGCCTTGTCGTTTTCAAGAGTTGTTTCGTTGTTGGCTGTGGTGATGGTTATCATGAGAACTCTCCTTTTGTCCCTTTCGTTGAAAATACAATAGCACCATTTTTTGAAAAAATAAACAATTTTTTCAAAAAAAAGTTTTATCTTTTTTAACTCGTCAGTAACAGAAGGGAGAGGCAGAAAAACAAAAAGGGGCGGCTCTTAAAGCCACCCCTTTTCTACGATATTCTTTCTTTATTAGAATCCGAGCCAGCCGAAGCCCTTGGCCATAACTGCGACAAGGGCAAACCCTATGGCGATTTGCCATTTCAAAAGATCATACTTGACCTTCAACACTTCAGCACGAATTTTTTCGACCTCCGCTTGCATTTTCAGGTCCAATTCCCGAATTTCTTTTTGCAACCGCAGTTCCGTTTCGCGCAGATCTCCCTTGGTGGCACTGGCGTTCCTTTGACTCTCGTCAAAGCGTTCCAGTACTTCCACGATGGCTTTTGCGGCTTCCTCGCCGACGGCCTTTTCAAGCTTTTTCCCATCATCGAACAGCAGCATGGGGGAATCCCTCCGTTGGTAAAGTCTTATATGATTCATGCAGGCTTGCCAAGGATTACCCTAGCATCAACCTGTTTGCCGTCTTCGCGGCACGGATGGCAAGACGCATATCATCAAGCGCGGATTCGAGGTTTTGCCGGGCGGTGTAGGTTGGGGCTGTCATGAGCTGGATAAGCGCGGCAACGGGCGTCTTCCCGGATGGCGATACATGCCGGAGCAGTTCGGGATACGTTCCTTGCGTCACTCGGCGGAAGTCTCGTTCCAGTCCATAAGCGCGGTCGCGGATCAGGACTGCAAGTTCCATCCAATCCTGTTCGAGCCGTTCAAGCTCCCTCACGCGGTCGCGGTATAGTGACGATGCGACGGGAAGCATCGAAGCCGAGCGCGACGAGGCTATCCGCACCAAGGCTGAAATCGGTTCACGCCGCGAGGCTACCGCGATGGCAACCGCCTCCGCCGCCGTGCGCAAGGCTGCGGCTCTTGAGAACGAACTTGGGCGGGGCAGGGACTACAAGTCCGTGAAGGGCATCCCGTGGTTCCTTGACGTCTTCGCAGATACGCCAGCCGCGTACTCCGTCGCGGGACGCAAGCTTTCCGATATGTCCCGCCGTATGGATTACGAAATCCGGGAAATCGAGGACAGCCGTTTCGGGAGCGTGAAGGCGTACCACGTCGACGTGATCGAAGCCTTCCGGCTGGCCCTGAAAAACGACCTGAACATGCTGGGCAAGTACCGCCTTCGCCGTGCTGCATAGCCGAACTTTGTTCACGGTGATTTCGTCCCGGCTCTTTTGCCATGATGACCAAAACAACGGAGGGATACAGAGATATGGCCAGACCCAAAAAGAATACCGCCCCGGAAACAACGCAGGCGACGAAGACGGATACCGTGATGGTCGCCTTGAACCGGACGACCGGGATCACGTTCCCCATGCCCGACGGACGTAAGGTGCTCATCGAAGGCAACGCCGCCAGCCTGCGCGGAAAGGAAAAGGGCGTGCTGCCCGTGGGCGCGTTTGGGCTGACGCGGGTGAACGCCGACGATTGGGCATACATTGAAAAGACCTATGGTCCGCACATGGAAATCTTCAAGTCAGGGCTCATCTTCGCGCAGGCGCGCAAGGCCGACGCCGTGGACGAGGCCGACGAAAGGGCGGAACTGCGCAACGGACTGGAGCCCGTGGATGTGGAGAACGACCCCAAGGCGCAGACCGAACCGCTCCAGAGCAATGCGGGGTTCTAATCCATGGCTGTTGTTGTCTTTGACCCGCAGGAGTTCCGGGAGGCCTATCCGCGCTTCGTCGATCCGAAGACCGGGCAGCCCCTCCTGACCGATGCACAGCTTCGGCAGGCGTTCGACGTCTCCTGTCTGCTCTTGGACAACACAAACTCATCCCCGGTTCCTTATGATCCGGCCCACGGCATCATGATCCGCAAGACGCTCCTGTACCTCCTCGTCTGCCATCTGGCAACGCTGGCCTTGTGGCCGATGGGGCAGGCCGGGCCAGTGGCCTCGGCGACGGAAGGAACTGTCAGCATCAGCTTCTCCGTGCCCCAGAACACCGGGAAAGCCTTTTACGCGCAGACGCCGTGCGGACAGACCTTTTGGCAGTCCATCCAGCCCTATGCCGTAGGCGGGCGCTACTATGCCGCCCGGTATTGGCATCCGTGGGGGTAATGGTGTCCGGAGAACTCGAAAAGCTGCTTAAGCGGTATATCACTCCCGATATCATAGTGAAGGCCGGGGTCCTTGAGAACGCGAAACGGGCAGAAGGCGGTACCCCAGTCGCGGAGTATGCGGCGTACAACGAATACGGCGCAACAATCGAAATCCCTGAGCGGACGCAAACCTTGTACTTCAAGCGGAAGCGTGACGGCAGCGTCGGGAATCGGTTCGTGAAGAAGGGCAAAAGCGATTTTGCGCAGGATGCGACGGTCAAAGCCCACACCGTCACCATCCCCTCCCGGCCTTTCCTGCGCTCAACGCTCGATGCCAAGGCGGATGCATGGTGCGATAACCTCGCGGAAGCGTTGGAAGCCGGACGGACGCCGAAAGAGGCGATGCGGCTTGTGGGACGCCGCATGGCAGACGACATTCAGGCGACGATTAAGAGCAATATGCCCCCGGACAACGCCGAATCCACCAAGCGCCGCAAGAACGCCAAGGGCGCGGGAAAGGGGACGCTCATCGATTCCGGAAGCCTGCTCAAGTCCATCGATTACGAGGTAGTCAAAAGATGAATCTCCATGAACTTGTGCGTCCGCTTATCAGCATCGTGAACCCTTTCCAGTCGGTCGTGATTCTCGTCTCCACAGGCTTCACCGTAAACACGCAGTATGAGCAGGTCCCGGCATGGGCCCCTGCCGTGGAAGTCATGGCCCAGCCGCAGCCTGTCGCCGACAAGACGCTGCAATTCCTCGTGCAGCAGCGCCAGAACACGATCTGGCACGACTTTTATCTTTCAGGGGACTGGTCGGCCCTTGATCGTCCGGCGGAGCAGGGCGGCGATCTTCTCTACTGGGATGGCGCCGAGTGGCAGGTAGATCAAGTTCTGGAGCGCTGGAATCCCACGGCGGGCTGGACGAAAATCCGGTGCGTGAAGCTCAGGGAAACCGCGCCGCCGGAAGTCGGGGCCACGGAACCGCCCAAAGGGGGAGACGATGAGTGACGGCATCCTCGTGCAGGCCCTCGGCGATTTTTGTAAGCGTTACCTCGGCGATTCCGCCGTTGTTGTACGCGGCTACGTCAACCGCGTGAGCAAGCCGAAGACGAAAAGCTACGTGCTCGTCACCCCGATGACCATGACGCGCCTCTCGACGAACCTGCACCAGACCGAGTGCGGCGGGGAGGCCATCGTGCAGCCGCAGCGCCGCCGTGTCCAGCTTGACGTCTACGGCCCGACCGCCGCCGACCGTGCCCAGACGCTCGCAACGCTCCTGCGCGACGGCGTCGGGTGCCGCTTCCTGCAAACGTACGGGATTGCCCCCCTGTACGTCGAAGACCCGCAGGACATGACGCAGGCGGAAGGTGACGAGCAGTACAACCCCCGCTTCATGCTCAACGTGCTGGTTCAGGCAAACCGCGTTGAACACGTTGAGATGGATACTTTTACCGATGCGGAACTTTCCGTACATCCGCTGGCATAGCAAAAGGAGGGCGCAATGAGCGTCAATGCCGACAAACTAGTTCAAATCATCCCCCGCATCATTGAAGGCGGCACGCCGGGCCTGACCTTCGCCGGGCTCCTGCTTTCGCAGTCCGAGCTTTTGCCCGCAGGTAGAGTCGTTCAGTTCGCCAGCGCGCAGGCCGTGGCCAATTATTTCGGCTCGCTCTCGGAAGAGGCGGGCATGGCTTCCATGTACTTTTCCGGCTACGTGAACACGACGAGCCTCCCGGACAAGATTTTCTTTGCCCGGTACAACGGCGAGGCCGTGGGCGCATGGCTGCGCGGCGCGAAGTATACGGGCAATATCGCCGTGTTGCAGGCCGTCACCAACGGCGCGATGGTCATTTCCATCGACAACACGCCGCACACGCTTTCCTCCGTGGATTTGTCCGCTGCGACCAGCTTCTCGCAGGTTGCGGAGGCGATCCAGACAGCGCTCACGACTGCGGGCGCTACCGGAGCGAAGGTGACGTACTCCAGCCAGACCGGGGCGTTCCAGATCGACAGCCCGACGACCGGGGCAAGTTCCGCCGTGGCCTTTCCGACGCCGCCGGAAGCCGGGACCGACCTCGGCGCACTGCTTCTGCTCACCGAACAGTCCGGTGCCGTCCAGTCCGTAGGCATGGCTGGCCAGACGCTCCCCGACTGCATGACCAACGTGCTCCTGTACGCCCGCGATTGGGTGACGTTCTCCACGGTATGGGAGCCAGAGCTTGACGACAAGATCGCGCTCGCCCAGTGGTGCGCCGGATATGACACCCGTTTCGCCTATGTGATGTGGGATACCGACAACGCCGCGCAGGTCGCGGGTTCCACGGCCTCGGCGGGGTATCAGATCGCCAAGGTGCTCGAACTCGACGGTACGGTTCCCGTGTTCAACACGCCTGAGCTCGCCGCGTGGGTCATGGGCACGGCGGCCTCTATCAACTTTGAAGAGACGAACGGACGGCTCACCTTCGCCTTCAAGCAAGGCGAAGGGCTTACCGTAACCTGCGACAACGACGAGAACTATGATGCGCTGATCGCCAATGGCTACAACTGCTATGCGGACTTCGCCACGGCCTCAAGTCAGTTCAAGTTTTTCCAGAACGGGCAGGTTTCCGGCAAATGGGGCTGGCTCGACACCTACCTTGACGCCATCGCCATCAAAGACGGTCTCCAGCTTAACCTCCTTGATCTGTTCAAGGCCGTAAATTGCATCCCGTATAACGAGAGCGGCTACGGCATGATCCGCACCGCCTGTCTCGACACCATCACGCGGTTTCTCGACTTCGGGGCCATCCGCACGGGAGTGACCCTTTCGAATACCCAAAAGGTGCAGCTCCTCGCGGAAATCGGGCTGGACGTTTCCCAGACGCTCGAAACGCAGGGCTGGTATATGCAGGTCAAGAACCCCGGCGCGACCGTGCGCGGACAGCGCCAGTCCCCCGAATGCAAATTCTACTACATGGACGGCGGCAGCGTGCAGCAAATCGTCATGCCCGCCACGGCCATTCAGTGATGAGGTAAAACATGGCTGACAACTTCGGCAACATGACGATTACAGCGGCGAATTGCACGCTTTTCCTGACGGTCCCCGGGCTCTACGACAGCCCCGTGCAGATCGAGGGGTTCAGCACCGACGCGATGGTCAGCGTCGCCACGAATACCCCAGTCGTCGCGGAAAAGGGCGTTGACGGGCATACCTCTTTTGGTTGGGTCCCGACCAACAAAGAAGTGACAATCACCCTCGCGGCGGACAGCCCGAGCCGTCAGATAATGGAAGATTGGGCGACGTATCAGGAAACCGCCCGGGAAGTGATGCTCTGCAATGCCGAGTTCGCCATGCCGAGCATCAACCGGAAGATCACCGGGAAGCGGGGCGGCCTCACCTCCGTGCAGTCCAGCCCCAACGCCGCTCAGACCTTGCAAGCGAGCGCCTTCGTCATCACCTTCGACCAGTGGACCGCGAGCCCGCTTTAAACCGTGGAGGCCGTCATGCTCAACGAAAAGATCATTTCCATTGACAAGGGCCGCGACGCCGGGAAGACCTTCAAGGTCAAGGAAATGCCCGTCACCAAGCTGGAAAAATGGGCCGCCCGTGCGCTGCTCGCCGTCTTCGGTTCCGAGATGCCCGCCGACATCCGAACGCTTTCAGCGTCATCGAACACCGCCGCGCTGCTTTCCGCCGGGCTCCGGGGACTCTCGGGGCTCCGGTGGGAACAGGCCGAACCGCTCTATGACGAGCTTCTCGGGCAAATCTACCGCGTCCCGAACCCCGGAAAGCCCGATGATGCTATCCGTCTCACTCCGCAAAACCTCGACGCCCATGTCGAGGACGTGGGCACGATCTACCGCCTGCGTTGGGAGGCCATCGCCGTCTGTCTGGATTTTTTGCAGGGCGGCGAGGACTTGACCTCCCGCCTGTTGCAGATTCTCAACCCCTCGGGCTCCGGGACTACGCAAACCTCCCCGGATGCGTCGGCATCCCGGTAAGCCGGAACCTCGCGACGCTGCACGAGATGCAGACAGTATACGGCCTGTCCGATGCTTACGAGATGCTAGAAATCATCGCCGTGGACGGCCACAACCAACGCCTCTGGAGCAAATTCCATGAACGCAGGTGAACTCGTCGTTTCCCTCATCCTCTCCGCAGGGGCTTTCAAAGCTCAAGTGCAGAACGCCCAAAAAGGACTGGACGGCGTGCAGGCCGCAGCCGTTGACGCGGGGCGCGCGACATATGACGCAGGCGTCAAGGGGGCCCAAGGTCTTGGCCAGTCTGCCGATGCCGCCTCTTCGTTGCAAGCCGCCTTCGAGGAAGCCGTGCAAAAAGGCCGCGAAATCAGTGAGGTTACGAAAGAGTATCAGCGGATGCGCGAGGAGCTTATCCGCACCGGAGCGGCAAAAGAACGTCTTGAGGCCCTTGATGCCGCCGCGAAAAGATTGGGCGTTTCGCTGGAAGACGCGGCGGACAAAGGCGCGTTTGGCTTTGAACGGCTCAAGAGCGTGGCAGCGCAGGCCCTCGCAGTCATCGGCGGTGTCTCAATCCTGAAAAGCTCCATAGCGCAGTATTACGAGCAGGCTCAGGCTATTGAGAAGACTTCGGATGCGCTCGGCATGAGCATTGAAGATTGGCAGGCATGGCAACGGACGGCAGCCGCCGCTGGGGTTGACGCCGAAGAGCTTTCGACACGGTTCATGGATTTGGGCGACTGGATGCAGGATCTCATTTTGCACGACTCCGGGCCGCTTAAGGACGCGACCAAAGACCTAGGGGTGAGCTTCACGGATGCGAAAGGGAAGGCCGTTTCCTTTGAAGAAGGACTCCTTCGTCTCTCCGACGCCACGTCAAAAATCGGCCGCCAGAAGGCGACCTCGATCCTCACGCAGATCGGCTTCGACGAAAAAACCATCCCGCTCATCCTCAAGGGCCGCAAAGGGATTGAGGATCTTCTGAAAGTCCAGAAGGCTCAAGCCATCTACAGCAAGCAGGACATCGAAAACGCGAAGAAGCAACGGGAGGCGCAGCAGCGGCTCAATGACGCATGGGAGGCCATCTCAGCCCTTTTCGCCAGCACCGTCTCCCCTGCGATCACGTTTTTGACGAACCTGCTCGGCGATCTCCTCGGGTGGGTGAAAGAAAACAAGCAGTTCGTGATCGTCTTCTTTACGGCGTTAGCCGGGGTCATTACGACGCTCATGCTCCCGGCCCTGACCGCGATGGCGACGGCGGCATGGGCTGCGATTGCCCCGTTTACGCCGTTGATTGCGGGCATCGGCGCGATCGCGCTGGTTGTCGACGATCTCATTACCTACATCAACGGCGGAGAATCTGCACTTTCCGGGCTCTGGTCGATGTTCGGAACTGGCGATGAAATCGGGGCTCGTTTCAAGGCTATTTGGGAAGGCATCAAAAGTATCCTCGGGGGCGTCTGGGATGCCCTTTCGGGGGTCGCCAAGCTCTTCAACTCCGTTCTTACGCTGGACGGAAAAGGCGTTATCGAAGCCCTCAAAACGATCTGGGGAGGCATCTCCAAAATCAATGATGTGCTTGTCGAAATGCTGAACTGGGTAGCCCAGAAGCTCTACAATTTGCTTCCCGACTGGATCAAGGACTGGCTCGGCGGCGATGAGTCTTCGCGACCGGAAGAAACGAAGGCCGAGTCCAAGCCCGGCGGCGTCGCCGATTCGATGCGGGTTGATGATGTCCGCCCGTCTATTCTGCCGCCGCAGGTGCGCGCCGGGGATGCGCGTCCGGGAAGCGTGAGCAACGTCAACAATTCGCGTCAGATGACGTCAACCACCCATGTGGGTGAGGTCAAGGTCTACACACAGGCTACGGATGCGGAAGGGATGGCCCAAGGAGTGGTTCCGGCACTTCGTAATCAAACTGCGCAAGCAGACAGCGCATTCGGGTACTGACATGGCATTCGGCGCGCTCCCGCCGGGACAGCCCGGCAACTGGTCGATTTTCGATAAAGACGACGCCAAGGCCCTCGACTTCGACACGTTCTTTTCCTGCTCGATCAAGGCCGAGAACAAAATCAGCTCCAACCCCGTCGAGAAAGGGAGTTTCGCGGATTACAACAAGGTCGCTTCTCCCACGGCGGTGTCGGTCGTGCTGGGCCGCACGGGGAAGAGCGACGAGCTTGCGGCGTTTCTGACGGCGCTGGACAAGCTGGCGGACAGCACCGACCTCGTGAGCATCGTCACCCCGGAAAAGACGTTTCTCGACTACAACCTCGTCTCCTACGACTACGACCGTAAGGCCGAAAACGGTGTGGACAGGCTGCTTGTGGGGATCATGCTGCAAGAGATCCGGCAGGTCGATCCGCAGTACAGCAACGAAACGATAAAGCCAATCAGTAAAGCGCAGGCAAAGAATCCGACCGACGCAAGCACCACGGATGCCGGGAAACAACAGGGGCAGACGACGCAAAAAAGCACACTGAAAAAGCTAGGCGAGGGGATTTTCGGATGATGACCGTACCGCTCCGACAGGAGCCGAACCAGAGCCTCCAGATCGTGCTTGGGGAACAGAACTGCACCCTCCGGTTTATCTCCCGAGGCGTGAACCTGTACTGCGACCTTGCCATTGACCAGACGGTCATCTGGTCTGGGTTCATCTGCCGCAACCTCGTCGGCTTGAAGCTGTACGACTATCTCGCCTTCCGGGGGCAGCTCTACTTTGTCGATATGCAAGGCGAAGAGGATCCGCACTGGTCGGGCCTCGGCAACCGATTCCAGCTCGTTTATGTCGAAGAAGGGGAAACGCTGTGAACACGAGCTTCACCAAAAAGCTGCTTGAAGCGCACATTACGCTCGCCAAGGGCGGCTTCAACACGGCTACCGGGCAAGGTGCGAACACAAAGATCATCCGGCTCGGCATGGATGTGGACATCCAGAAGCCCGGCGGGAAAGAGAAGAACAAGGCCAAGGTCAAAATTTTCAACATGCCATTGGCTGATATGGAGACGCTGACGACGCTGGCGTTCAAGCCGTTGCAGGCGTCGAAAAACCGCATTGCCGTGTACGCGGGCGATGAAGAGCACGGGATGTCGCTAGCATTCTCCGGCGATATCGTGAGCGCCGTCCCGAACTTCAATTCCGCCCCTGATCCCTCTTTCGATATTGAGTGCATCACGGGATACGTCGCCAGCATTACGCCCGTGCCGCCGTTGACGGCGCAGGGCTCGCAGGACATTGCCACGCTCATGCAGGGGCTTGCGAAGCAAATGGGGCTCGCTTTCGTCAACAGAGGCGTGTCCGTTTCCCTTCGCAATGTCGCTATCGTCGGGGGCCCGATGGAACAGGCGCAGCAGCTTGCCCACGATGCCCGTATTGACCTCATCGTGGACGATGGCGAGATGGTCATCTCCCCACTTGCGACGCTTCGCAGCGATGACGGCGGCTCGACGCCCGTCTGGTCCGCGAAAAGCGGCATGATTGGCTATCCGAGCTTCGATAACGAGGGCGTGACGGTGAAAGGCATCTACGAGCCGAAGCTCCAGCTTGGCGGCCCGGTGCGCATCGAGAGCATCGTCCCTCGCGCATCAGGCCTCTGGCAGGTCGTGAGCCTGAGCCACAAATTGCAGGCAGGCTATCCCGGCGCAACGCAGTGGGTGAGTCAGGTCAAGGCAAGCTATCCCGGCGCGAAGCCGAAGAAGGACAAGAAATAATGCAGGGACAACGCGGCCTCTCGACAAATTCCAGCGAGTACAACGCGCAGGACTTCATGATCAGCCAGATGCTCGGGCGCATCGCCACGGCGGAACCCGTGCGCGTTGTCGCCGTCTCCGGCTCGGGCGTCTCTCCGGTAGGCTTCGTCGACGTGCAACCCCTCATCAACTTGGTGACGGGCGAACAGAAGGCGCAGGAGCAGAGCGTGCTCTTCAAGCTCCCGTACCTACGCATTCAAGGCGGAAAAAACGCCCTCGTCATCGACCCGCAGCCGGGTGACATCGGCCTCGCCGTCTACGCCATGCGCGACACGGAATCGCTCAAGGAAAGCCGGGGGAAGGATGGAAACGTCAATCCGGGGTCAGCCCGCGCCATGAGCAAAGGCGACGGTTTCTATCTCGGAGGCTTCTTGAACGCCGCGCCTGAACGCTATGTGCTGGTCGACGACGAGGGCGTCACCATCGAAGGAGTGGCCAAACTGACGATGCACGGGGAAACTTCCGTCCTGACGGCGGAAAATGGACTCACCATCAACGCCGACGTGCGCATCAACGGCTCTCTAACATGGACGGGCACGGCACAGGGCGACGGCGGTCCGGCCCGGTTCTCCGGCGGCCTCACGAACGCGGGAGGGACGGTTGAGAGCAACGGTAAGGTCTTGGAAACCCATGTTCATACCGGGGTTGAGCCCGGTTCCGGCATATCCGGACAACCACAGTAACGGGGAGGTGTTATGCCTGATTTTCAGTACCAGCCCCCGACAGGGCCGCTTTCCGGAAGCGAATTCGAGAGACAAACCACACAGTTCTTTCAGCAAGTATCGGCTGCGGCTGGTGCAGCGTCGACGGCGGCAAGTGCGGCACAAACCACGGCAAATGAGGCACTTGAGCGTGCTCAAGCATCAAACCTTGTCGACGGGAAGACCACGCGGGCCGACGCGGGCGGCGTGATCACCGTGAAAGATGTGGCGATTGGTGGGAATCTCGGGGATCTGGCGAGCGCGCGGGGGCAGATTGGGCCCGCAAGAGAACTTGGAAACAACGTGGATTTTAATACCGTCACTGAAGCAGGTCTTTATCTGATAAATGCCACAGGGAGCGTGAACGCCCCTCGGAAAAATCAGGCTTTCTTTTTGCAGGTGGTTCGAAGTGTTAAAGGAGCAATCACCAAAAATCTGTTTCAGATTGCTTACAATTATTCGTCTGTAGCCGACTTGGTTTTTATCCGCCAGTATAGAATGGCGAGTTCATCTTGGTCTGTCTGGACGCAGTTCATCACATCTTCCCAGGTCGGCGACGGCCTCACCGTCAACAACGGGATCATCTCCGTTCCCGAGTACGAAGGCGCGACGGTATCGACCGCCGGAACCAGCGGCCTTGTTCCGCCAGCAGCCGCCGGGCAAGCCACCTACGTGCTCTGTGGCGATGGAGAATGGCGGGACATAGCGACGCTTGTCGCCGCTGCACAGGCCCGGCTTGCAGATGAGAAAATATCATGAATTTCCGAACGGTTTTGAACGTACGCGCGTTATCCAATATTCGTGATGAAGTGCAATCATCTGCAGAAGTGGTAGATCCGGGGCTCCTATCCTTACGTCTTGATGAACAGTGGGATTTGACGCTCTCCGCAGGGGGTAACCTTGCTTCGGCAGGGGGAACTGTACGCATCGTGCAAGACGTCGCATCGTACGTGCGGACATTTCAGGGGGAACCGTACTACGCGCAGCAAGATGGCATTCCATATTTCATGCGTGAGATTGGGGCCCTCCCTCCCGCCGAGCTCGTGCGGGCGCGCTCGAATGCCCGCGCGCTTGAGGTCCCCGGCGTAGCGCAGGCGAATACGCAGCTTTCCCGGCTTGACCGCCGCGTTTTGACCGGAACAATCCGCATCACCACGGAAACGGGGGAAACCGCAGATGTCACAGTCTAGCATCGATTTTACCGAAAACGGCCCGATCGTACCCGATACCGCGATCGTCCGGGATGCTGTGGAACAGGACTGGCAGGCGGCCTTTGACAATCGGCTGAACCCGGACCCGGCAACGCCGCAGGGACAGCTCATCACGTCCGAAACGTCCATCGTGCAGGACAAGAACAGCCAGCTTTTGTTCCTCTCGAACATGTTTAACCCCGAGACTGCGGAAGGCATCTATCAAGACGCGCTCGCCAAAATTTACTTTCTGACCCGACAGCCCGCCCGTTCCACGGTCGTACCCTGTACTTGTACGGGGCTTCCCGGCACCGTCATCCCCGGCATCGGCAGCGAAGCCCCGGCGCTTGCAAAAGATGCGGACGGGAACATTTTGGTCTGTCAGACGGGGGGGACGATCCCCCAATCCGGCAGGATCATCCTTGATTTTGCCTGTCAGGTTCCGGGGCCTATTGAAATCCGGCAGGGAACCGTGACCACGATCGTGCGTACTATCCCCGGATGGGACACGATCACCAATGAAGCCGGGATTACTGGGCAAAACGTCGAGAGCCGGGCCGCGTTCGAGTCCCGGCGCTACGCTAGCGTCGCGAAGAACGCCCGGAGCATTGCCGCCGCCGTCTATGCCAACGTCGGCGATCTGGATGGCGTGCTTGATGTCTGTGTGCGCGAGAACAAAACCAGCGCGCCGCTTGAAGTGCAGGGCGTCACGCTCAAGCCGCACTCAATCTATGTGGCGGTCGTCGGCAGCGCGACGGATAATGATATCGCTGAGGCCATTTACGCCCGTTGTTCCGCCGGATGTGATTACAACGGCAACACCAGAGTCACTGTGACTGATCCTGTAACCGGAGCGGTCGAAACAGTGCTCTTTGAGCGCCCGGAATCGCTCCCGGTGGGCATTCAGGTGACTATCCGCAAAAATGCCTCAATGCCGAGCAACGTCGAAGAGCTCATCAAGTCCGCCGTTGTCGCCGAGTTCTACGGAGAAACCGCCGACGCCTGCGGGAATACGGGCCAGCGCGTTCATATCGGGGATACGGTGTATGCCAGCCGCTTTTATTCCGCAGTGCTCGGAACGGGCGTTACCGACTTGGTGAGCGTCGAAATCGCGGCGCCCGTCGGTGAAGGTTCGCCAACGTGGGGCGACTACATCACCATTAATATAGATGAAGTCCCCACGCTCGTCTCCGATAACGTCACTGTAACCATCATTGAAGCGAGGTCGGGCCGTGGATAACTGGCGCGAAACGCTCCTTTCGCAATACGATAACTCGGAGCGGCTGCTGGCGCTCATCGAATCGATGAATGCCGCCATTGAGCCCACAGCGGATATTGCGGCGTTCTATGAGTCCGTCTTTGACCCCGAAACGGCGTTCGGATGGGGGCTTGATGTGTGGGGGCGCATCGTAGCCATCCCGCGTACGCTTGAAGTAGAGGCGACGGATATCAAGCCGTTCGGTTTCTCCGGTTCAAACCTCAGCAACTTTGGGCACGGCCCTTTTGTATATGAGAGCAAATCGAACACGTTCATACTTCAAGATAACGCATACCATCTTTTGATCTGGATGAAAGCAGCTTCGAACATCACCGACGGCAGCCTCCTAGATTTGAACAAGATCGTTCATTGGCTTTTCTCGGATCGCGGTCATATTGCCGTCGTGCATGTCGGAACAATGAAAATACGCTACGTCATCGGCTTCAAACTCCAGCCATACGAGCGTGCGCTTCTCCTGCGCGATGATGTTCCCCCAAAGCCTGCGGGCGTCGGCTATGACGTCTATCAAGTCATCCCGAAACATACCTTCGGTTTCGCCGGATCCGGCGGTCAGAATTTCAACAACGGCGTTTTTCAGCCGTATGGAGGCCCTGTAGATGCCTATTCCCTCAACGCCTAGCATCATGCCCAACGTCTTGGGATATGCAGCGGATACCGTGCAGATCCCTGAAACGACCCCCACGGGTCAAGGTATTCCCTCTTTCCGAGATCTCTTTCCGTTCATCACGCAGGTCGACCCGGACGCGGGCGGCGTCATGGTTGAACGTTCATGGATGAACGCGCTTTTCAACCTGCTTGGTCAACACGCCTTTTTCCAACAATCCGGATGCGTCTACCCGTGGCAAGATACGCTGAACTATATCACGGGCTCTCATGTCAAAGGTAGTGATGATGTCGAGTACATCGCGTTGCAACCTTCCGGGCCAGATGTGTCCGGCGTGGGAGCAAAAGACCCTGCACAGCAAGCAAACCGCGCGTACTGGGTTTCGCTTGCATCTTTTGTCTCCGGCGACTTTGTTCCAGATTCGCGGAGGGTCATCGCCGGAACGGGGCTCACTGGCGGCGGGCCGCTCTCCGCTGACGTGACTCTCGCGGCGAAGCTGACCGACAGCGTGAGCTCGACAGATTCGACGACGGCTGCATCGGCTGCAGCGGTCAAACTGGCTTATGATCGGGGAAGCACCGGGATCACTGCGGCGGAAACGGCACAAGCCGCGGCGGACAACGCTTTGACTGTGGCAAACGCGAGGCTGCCTCTGTCTGGAGGAGCTATGACCGGCCGCATCAGCGGCCTTCGTGGAACATATAATCCTAGTCCTTCCTCCCGATATAGTACGAGTGCTCTTGAAATACGAGAAAACGACGCGGTCGGTATCGCGCAATCGGACATAGCATATGCGCCCGCGATCGGATTCCATTGGCTCAATCGAAATTCCGGCATCTTAGCATTACAAAGTAATGGCGTTTTTTCTTTTTTAACACAGGCAGGGACAAGGGCGTCTGTTGAGTGCGAAGCAGCATATGCCGTTAGTGCTGGCATTGCCGATATGCGCGTATACGCGACCCAAACCTTCTCTTCCGTAACCTCTTTTACGCTTCCCGCCGGGGGATCATGGCTAGTTATCGCGACAAACGCAGGCGTTTCTGGAGGTTTTGTAGGTGTATACGCTGGGGGGGCTACGGTGACAAGCGAAGTGCAGTTCCTAGCAAACTGCATCAAGATCGCAAAGTAGGAGTAAAAAATGGATTATTCTCACATTATTCATCGGATTTTTGACGATTCATACGTCATCACGAAAAACGGAATGCCCTATCATGTTTACCCCTGTTCCGCCGAATATGCACAGGAGTGGGATGAAGTGGATGCTTACGCCGAGGCGCACCCCGAATGCGTGACCGAGGAACAGCCTTATGTCCCTCCCGTACCGACGCAGGAAGATCTCGCGGCTCGCGTACGCGCCGAGCGTAATAAACGTATTGCTGAGACTGATTACCTTGTCATGTCGGATTATCCGCTCTCACAAGAAAAGCTTGAAGAGATCAAGGTGTACCGCCAAGCGTTGCGTGATCTGCCCGAACAACTGGGCTTTCCGTGGAATGGGCCGGATGATCCGGCGTGTCCGTGGCCTGTAGAGCCGTGATTTGCAAAAATCGTAGGCATGGCTAGACTCTTTAGAAAAAAGGAGGAAGGCCATGCCACTACCCATGCCCGAAGAAGAGGAAAACTTACGTTGCCCACACGGTGAGCGCGTCCAAGCCCTGATGTTATGTTCTCTGGACTGTGCCGTGTCGGGTGCTCATCCCGACAGGAAAGCGAAAGCTGATGGTCGGTTCATCATCACTCCGTGGTGGTGCCTGCACAAGTGCAGATGGTTGCCAGAACACCGGGATGAGATCCGATTCGTGGCGAAGAAGTCGGATTGAAGATACAAAAAAAACCCCCTCCCGGCGCGAACCGAGAGGGGGTTTTTCGCATTCACACAGCATACCGATGCTCGCTTTTTTGAGGCGTTGGGAAGACGCTTTTTGCCGTCTGCACCAAGCTGTTTGGTGCAGGATGTTCGTTACTTATTGGAATAAATTATGTATGTGCTTTTTCGCGGAAAAAGCAAAGTTTTTACATAACTTATTGATAATATTTATTTTAGATGCTATTTGCCGCACCAATCTGCACCAAATTGGTGCAAGAAGAGAGTGCGGCCGCAGCTCGACGTTGGGAAGAGGCAAGAGCGTGTGTGTAGAAAATTCCTGTGGTGGTAATATCTTTGTGCCCAAGCTGCGCAGCTATTGCGGCGATGTCCACGCCTCTTGAAAGCATCTCGGACGCGGCGATATGTCGCAGGGCATACATAGGCATAGACACTTCGGCCTTTCGGCAAGCCCGCCTCCATGCAATCTCATAAAGCCCTTTATTCACACGTCCTCCCTTTCTATTTCTACAAACCAAACTTTGTCCGTTTATCGCATCATCTTGGTAGCGTACCCAGGCCTCCTGAAGATATTCCTCTGGTGGAAATACCATTTTGGTGCTATCTACTTTGGGCATGTAAACGCTCACGGTTCTAGCCTTCCAGTCGAATGCCGACCATTCCAATCGGAAAAGTTCGGACACGCCGGGACGTAAGCATAGGGCAATGGCTGTTTTTGCTGCCCATTGAAGCCACGGTGGGAGCACAGGAAAGAGTTTGTGGAAGTCTTCCAATGTTCCTGTCCGTGGCTTGTTTCTTACGCCGGGGAGTTGTCGATATTTTTCCCAAGGGTTTTCATGGAGTAAGTCTTGTTCAACGCACCAACTGAGTGCAGCCTTGATCTTTCCGACATAGATATTGATACTTGCTGTTGAGAGGCCGTCATTCCTGCACCGCTCACGTACAGTTTCGAGGTCACGACGAGTCAATGTATCCACGAATCTGTTTGCAAGGAACTCCGCTGGCCCCTCTCTGTGTTCCCCATTCTTTCGATCATGCCCGCACACAATGAACTCATAAATCCCTACGGTCTTCTCGGCGTGTTCGGTGTTTTTTAAGTACACCAGCACCGCCTCTAACAGCGTCAAGCGTGTGTTTTCCACCGCATCATACTGGCAATCCGCATCGAACTGCCGGGCATCTTCCTCAGTACGGAAAGAGCGCTGTCTCCAGCGCCCCTCCTCATCCTTGAACTTGACGGCCCATCTGCCGTCACCGCGCTTTGCTACGCTCATGGGATTTCCTTTTCACGTCAGCAAAAAACGCCTTCCCTGCTTTGAGGGATAGCGTATCGCGTGAAGATTTTCTAGCCCCCTGATTGAGTTCGAGCAGTTCGAGAAACCGTTGGTAGAGACGTTGGTCTTCAATCTCTAACTCCCGACGCCGCTGTACGATTGAGCGGATTTCCGAGATTGTCGTTTCCATCCTTTCTCCTTTCATCCTACGCGGCCCGCTCGTACACCCGCGTCCCAATCTCTGCTATCTGCGGGTCGACCTTTTCGAGCGCATTGCACAGCGTGGTCAGCGTCTTGAGCATGTTGTGCCAGTGAAGGCCTTGGAAGTAGGCGGGGCAAGTGTTCCGGCAGTCCTCAAGAAAGGTCAGCCCGGCCCACATCCCGGCGCCCCATTGCGTCCAACGGGAAGCGTCCCCGGCAGCGGCCTGAATGTCCCCGACATGCCCGGCAAGGATATGGAACCGGGCATCCAGATCTCGCTTCGCGCCTGCGGAGAGTCTGCGCTTCTGCGTGTCGTCCGCACATCGGTCGATCCAGCGGTTGACCTTCTCGACCTGCTTTCCAAGGTCGCCAAGCTGCGCCAGCATTTCCGGCTTGAGGAAAGAAATCGCCACGGTGATCATGGACAGGGCCAGAACACAGCGAGTGTGCTGGATGGCCTCGTGCGGGTACGGGATTACGGGGTTGATGGGTCTTCGCATGTCGTTTCTCCTCTTTAAAAGGAAAGCCCCTTTCGGGGCTACTTCGGTTCGCGGGGTTCGGGTATATACCTCATATTCCATGCGTCGCGCATATCTTTGGCGCTATGCCATCCGATAGATCTGACAATATGCGATGCTATGCCCAGCCATTCTGCATGGTATGGTGGAGCCCCGATATATCGACCATGGTAGATTACAGTCGGAAGTTTCCCGGTGAAGGGGCATGGAAGCAAGCCAAGGTCGCCCCATACGACTCCCTTTTCCCCTTCCGGCTCATCCGGCGACGCAACGCGCCATTCTAGTCCTTTGGGTATATGCCATTTCCACCCGTCCCATTTCGCACAACTCGGACAATAAATATCAGGTTGGCATAGGGGGGAAAAGATTTTATCCGACCATTCCGGCTGCATAACCAGCCCCAGAATCTCCTGTGCGGGGATACGCCAGCGGTATACTATCTTGGCATCCGTAGGGCGCTGTTCGCTCCACAACATCCAGCTATCCATCATATCCTCTCGCGGGGTTCGGGTATGGGGCACCATTGTCCACCAAGATCTTGATAGGATACACGGTCAATCTGCATAGCGATATCGACGGTTCCATCTTGATAGACGTACCGAGGGATGCGGCTATATTCATCCCTCCACCAATTCCATGCTCCCAATTGTGGATCGCGCGTCCACTCCAGCGCTCGGGGCAGGTTGTTCCATGCGGCAACGGCGGCTTCACTCGTTGTTTTGATGGGTCCACTAAATGCGCATTTCACATGTTGGCACATGACGAACGCACAGCCTGTACCGTTCGCTCTAGCAATTCCGGCAGGGTGCCCACACGCCGGGCACGGTAACGGTAGCAACGTCAGTTCTTCGGACATGATTTCTTACTCCGTTTAGAAGCTCTTTTTTTTATATATCTTGTCTCTTGAAGTTTTCTCTCCCAAGCAATAAGCGAGTCGATATGCAGCTTATCCTCTTCACTAAGAGGAGGCATCAGCGTTTCAAGCGGGATATGGAGCAGATATGAAAGTACAAGCAGTTCAGTCCTCCTTAGATCCCTTTTCCCATTAATAATCTCGGAAGCACGCGCTCTGCTGCGTAAAACAATGGCTAGTTCAGTTTGTGTTATCCCAGTTGCTTTCATCCCATCTTGAATGGCTTTTTGTACTGTGGTGTTCATCTGCCTTTCTCCACGGCCTCGCGTGCGGCTTCCATGAGCCTTTCTGGACTGTCATAAATCCCCGCCGTCCCGTCAAACGCTATAGTCGCCAGCCAGTGCAACTCTCTCTCAAACCGTGCTATCTCTGCGTCTTTATAGCCTAGCTGTCTGGTGAAGACTTCTCGCACGTCTTTAGTCTCTTCACGCCAGAAAAATACTTCTTGCTCCAGCCGTGCTATTTCTTCCTCGGCTTGGTTCAGCGCATTAAGTAGCCGGATGGTGAAAGTCGCGTGTTCTGCATCGAAACATGTGTATGAGGATAACAGTCTTTCGCGCCACTGGTCGCGCTCTTCTTTTGTTAGGTTCATTTTCTTTCTCCGATGATTTTTTCTATTTCCACAAGAGCACAGTAAGCATCACTTATCTCTTTTGGTTCCACAAACTCAGGCTTTCCACCTTCATCATCGGCCCACTTTGTCCCGCAGAAATCGCATATCTCCCAGATAAGTCCTCCTCGATGCGTTTCCTCATGTCTGCAAATTTGATTGTCCGCGAAAGAAACAAGACGATTCAGTACAGAATAGAGTTGAACTATTTTGAGCTCTCGCAGGAGTTTGATCTGTATCTCGTCGCAGTCGTCAACGTGACCAGACCCTCCGCAGAAAGGGCAATTCAGGCGGTCAAACATTTCCTCCATTTTTTCTTCACTGGAAACATGACCGGGCAACGGTGACGGGATTTCCCCGCCCCACGCTGCGGCTGCCACTTCTGACATGGTGACGGCGTGTTTCCTAGCTAGTTCCAATTCCCGGCACAGCCTGAAAACCGTAGCCGCCGGACCAAGTTTGTCGAGCTCCTTGGAGTCTCCTAGCATGTCGCCAATGGCGGCGGCCCGGATGCGGGCGAGTTCTGCGGTGGTGATCATTCTTTCGGCTCCGTCATGGTAAAAAGCAACTGCATCACGTCGATATCTGGTATTCTTTCTCCTTTGCGTGCTCTCTGTGCATTCTGAGCTTCAATAAGACTCACAGCAATCCTGAGCATCTCCACCAGCCTCGGCACGGCGTTACACGCGGCTACGATGTATGCGGCGTTGTCCGGTTCTGTGGACATGTATTTCATCCGGCAGATGATGCGCTCTTCTTTATCGGTGATGTAGTATTCTTCTTCATCCTCTCCAAAAAAGAGTTTCTTCCTGAGATAATAGGGCGGCATGATCGCCGCCTCCCTCAGCCTTTCCAGTTCGTCAATCCATTCCTGTGCGGTCATCCTCTCTCCTCCTGCACGCTGTTCAGCACCTTTTCCCAGTCCTGTGGGGTTACGGCCCAACAAAGACCTCTTCCTATCACACACGATCCGTTGGGACATCTTTCAGGACATTCTTGTTGTGTCTCAAACGTTTCCCGGCACATATACGCCCGCGCGATTGCCTCTTTTGAGCACTGCATAATGGATTCAAGGGAGGTTTCACTCATTGTCCATCTCCTCTTCAACGGCAATGCGCGCTTCCCGCAGGATGTACCACGCTAGGCTTTTGGCTTTGAAACCATCAAGGAACTGCAAGTTGTTAGATATCATATCTAGTTCTGATGCATTCCCAGCGATACACCGTGATACACGTGCTTCGAACTCGGCGGCGTCTATCCAATCCGGAGTGAGAGAGCACCCACACCTTACCAAGCATCCTACGCAATGATGCGTTTCATCTCCGCATGGTGCCTTTCTGTACTTCCGAAACTCCAGCCACTTCCTTTCCTGTTCCGTCAGCATATGTTACCCCGCGCGTTGTTCATGCAGCCGCGCCCCTGCACACCATCCATACTATCCAAAGAAAGAAGGCGACCCACACCCACGTGAGCCGCCTTTCCCATTTGGCCATTCCGCCTTTTTCGTCCATTTATCGCAGATTGACAGTGCTCCGGTATTCCAATCGTTAAGCTCACAGCGGTAGACGCACTGATATACATCAATACGTCTACCATACTGGCAATTCTCACAATTTCTTGCTGGTGCGTACTCATGCCAGTTTACGCTTTCTTTTGTGACTTGTTGCATATCATCCCGCGTGATTCGTATGCGCGGCCCACGGTTTGGGGTATGAAAAGCCCCGCCGGGGGAGGGCGGGGCGTGGGGTGCTACGCGATGACGTTCAAGCCGGGGACGTGCTCTTCCATGAACGCCTTGATGTTCTTCATGGCCTCGCCCTTCCATGCGCCGCCGTCAGCCTCAACAAGGGCAAACTTCACGCCGTCATTGTCTTTGCAACGGAACACGAAAGAGCTTTCAGGCTGTTCGACTTCGGTAAAGGTACGATAGGGGCGCAGTCTGACGGGGTTGGGAAGGATATCGACTCCCTTCCCGGCAATGCCCTTCTTGACGGTGACGGCCTGCGTAACGCCGTCATCTTCGGTGTTGGCTTCAACGGTGGTGGTCACGTTCGAGGCGTACTTGATTGACCTTGCGAGGCTTCTTGGCAGGGGTGTTCGGGTCAACGATGTTAGCAATGGCTTTTTCGAGTTCTCCGTGGAACCGCTCCACGGCTCCGCCGCCATACAGACTTTCAACAGTGAGCTTGATCATAAAGGTTCTCCTTTAGGTAAAAGAAAGGCCCGGTGGTGAGCCGGGCCGGGGTGGTTATCGTACTTGTAAGCTGTAGGTTTTCACCAGAGCACATCCGGGGATGTGCAAACCTCCCTTGAGGGCTTCTTTGATCGTGGCCTTGTCCGGTTCCATCGTTGTTTTCGTTCTGCGGTACAACTCTGGAAGCTCTTCCGTTTGCGCCGTTACTGCTATCGCCTCAGATTCCCGGACGCTGATTGTGTAGGCGTTGCCTGATACTTTCTTGAGGCCGTTTTCCCTGAGAACGATAGTGTAGTGTTCCTTGAGCCATGCAAGGCGTGATTCCGCTGCCCTCGCCTTGGCTGCAAGGCGTCTAGCCTCTTCCTTGCAAGCTTCGGCAAGTGCAGACTGAATTTTCAAGAACTGCCCGAACCCATCCACCTTGTCGGCTTCGAGTTTAGCGAGTTCATCCATGTAGGCGTCCATCGCCTCGCGCTGTTCCGGGGTAAGTTCTTCATCGGGAATAGAAAGCATCCCGGCGAGTTCTTGCTGAATTTCGTTGAAAGTCGGCATGTTTCACCTACTAGAAGGGCATAGTGTCCATGCCGGAAGATTCAGAGGGGAAGGATGAACCGGATTTTCCTCCATCCTTTTTGTCGAGGAATTGGATGCGCTGCGCTTTGATTTCCGTAGTGTAGCGCTTCTGTCCCTGCTGATCCTGCCATTCCCGCGTGGACAACGAGCCCTCCACGAATATAAGGCTCCCCTTGCTCAGGTACTGGCCGCAATGTTCGGCGGCCTTCTGGAACACAACGACGCTGTGCCATTCGGCCTTTTGAACCCGGTTCCCCTCCCTATCCGTGTAGCTTTCGTCGGTAGCGACATTGAGGCGGCAGATCGCCGCGCCGCTCTGGGAATATTTGAGTTCGGGTTCGCGCCCGAGGCGTCCGATGATTTCAACACGATTGAGGCTGGCCATTGTGTCCTCCGTTGATGGCGTTCAGAAATTCGGAAACATCGGCCTTCGTCAGTTCACGGGAACTTGAAAGAGGCCGCCCAAAGAATTGTGAAAGTTCGGAAAGATACGCCTCGCGGCTGTCACCATGCCGTTTTGTCAGATAGGCCATGAGCGCCTTTGACTGCTCCTGCGTCATCGGGCTGGCGTTTTCCGCCTTCGCCTTTGCCCGTTGCTGTGCGGCCCCGTTTCTGGGGGCGAGATGGTCCGTTTCGGCGTCCGGGTCGGGCATCTCCTCCGTAGGGATGCAGAACGTCTGGAACATGGCGTACTTCATGGCAATGGACTGCGCCTTGGGCAATGCCTTGTCCCCGCTGTCCATCGCTTCGCCCACGGTCACACAATGAACGCTGGAACCGTCCTCGGCGTAGAACGTGAAGCGCACCTTCGCGGTCACATAGGCCATGACCGTGCCCTTGGCGTTCGCCCGTTCCTCGCGTGTCGTTTCCAGCACCTCCGGCACACAGAACACGCCATGTTGGGACATGACCGGATGCAGGGCGTTGTACACATCGTCGATCCCCCGGAACTTGAAGGAGGCGAACCCGCTGGTCTGCCTGTCCTTGCCGATGGAGCCGCAATCCCGCATGACCGCGATGATCGCGCTGTAAATCTTCGCTTCCATATTTTATCCTTTCACCGCCCATCGGCGGGAACTAAAAAAGCCCCTTGTCGGGGCCTTCATTGCTATTTTTCAGCATCATCTTGCCAACAAGCGGCATCATGGGCCTTGATGAACTCGATTGCCGCCTTGTATGATTTCCCATGCTGAGAATCGCCATGTTCTTCTTCAACTTTCGCGGTAAATTCTTCCAGCGTACCATAGAAACAACCACATCGAATATGGATAATTTGGTCGGTCTTGGTCACATATGTGATTCCCTGTCGGGAACCGATAGGTCCGAAAGAGAGGACTTTACCGTCGGCACCCCGCAGGTTGGCCCCCCACAGGTCGGCACCCCACAGGTTGGCATCCCGCAGGTTGGCACCCCGCAGGTTGGCATCCCGCAGGTTGGCCCCCCGCAGGTCGGCACCCCGCAGGTCGGCACCCCACAGGTTGGCATCCCGCAGGTTGGCACCCCGCAGGTCGGCCTTTTCACCGCCTTCTTCATCTTTCAG
>ENA-ORUB01000510-ORUB01000510.1-human-gut-metagenome-genome-assembly--contig:-NODE-510-length-49779-cov-2.664005_pt1 | contig 49779 bp, 39 predicted proteins | sample MGYA00241918_ERZ509200 | MGnify/ENA primary metagenome ERZ509200 (study PRJEB26280, sample SAMEA2338853) | human gut metagenome | biome: human gut; feature: human-associated habitat; material: faeces... | reverse complement strand
TGGCAAAGAAATGGGTGAACATCTATGTGCCCCGTGTGTTGGCTTCAGAAGCTTTGTCATTGCGCATGGAAGCATAAACCCCGTAAAGGGCGTTTTCAAAACCTTTGCGTTCAGAGAGGAGGTCTTTGCCGACTATCTCTCCTTTGGGGTGTACATCGAGAAAATTGTCGCACGAGGTAGCCAACACCATGAGGCCAAGCCCGCAAATCATATTTTTTATATTGAGTTTCATGATTCTGAAATTAGAAAGTGGTACTTAAGGTAAATTCAAATCCGTTGCCGTAGAGATAATCGAGCCCCCGTTCGACTTTCACGTTCGAAAAGCGCAGGATATCCGACAGATTAACGCCCAAGCGCAGATTTCGGAGCATCATCTTCTGACAGATACGTTGCGGAAATTCGTATCCAAGATTCACGGAAGTGATGGTGAGCACGTTTTCTTTTTCCACAAAACGGTCGGTCTGCTGTGGAACGCTGTGTTCGGTGATATTGCGATACAGGGCAATATCGCCGACCTCCTTCCAACGGCTGTCAAATGCACGGCGATCCACATTAGTCCGCCCTGTAGTCCCTTCCACACGGCTGGCCCGGGTCACATTATAAAGATAACCGCCGCATTTGAAAGAGCCCATAATATAAAGACTGAAACCTTTATAGAAAACATTGGTATAGACATTGCCGTAAAAACGGGGGTCGGTATCGCCGACAACCACTTTATCGTCCGCCGAGTAGGTGAAAGTGCGGGTACCGTCCAATTTGATGAACACCTCGCGTCCGGTAGCCGGGTCGATACCTGCCGACCGCACGACTTTCAGGGCGGAAGTCGATTCGCCCTCTTCATACTGTGCCAGCGGAGCAGGAGTCTGACGGGTTGGAGCCACGTCATTGTTCAGTTCATTCTGACGTTTCAAGGCATTACTGATTTTCAGGATACGGTTTTTATTGGTGGAACCGTTCATCCCCAATTGCCACCATACGTCATTCCGCTGAATGATAAACCCGTCGACAGAAAATTCGAAGCCTTTGTTTTCCATCTCCCCGATGTTTTGTTTACCACTGACCACCCCGGTAGACGGAGCGATACTGGCATCCAGCACTAAGTCTTTCGTCCTTTTGAGATAAAAATCGAGGGTGGCGTTCAACCTGCGATCGAAAAGGCTGATATCTGCACCGATATTGTAGGAAAATTCCCGCTCCCATTTCAAATCATCGTTACCGATGGTTTGCGGAATGGCGCCGATACCATGCAAATATTCCAAGGTGTTTTCGTATTTGTACATGGTGATAGACTGGAAAGGCTCGAAATTGACTTTACCCGTATACCCCACGCTACCACGTATTTTCAACAAATTCAACTTCTCGAATTTCAGGAAATTTTCATTGTGCAGGTTCCAACCGAGCCCCCCAGACCAAAATTGCCCATACCGTTGGTTGCTTCCAAATTTAGAGGAACCGGAAAGACGGTATACAAAATCGGCATAGTAGCGATTGTTATACATATAGTTAGCATTGGCAAAGAAGCCGACTTCCGTACTGAGGTCCTGATTCCCGGAAGGTTTGTTCTTGCTGTCTGTCGGATACCCGGTGGCATGACCTATGAAGTTCAAAGCATCGTCATAGAATCCAGCGGCTTTCAGAGAGGAGTTCTCACTTCTGTTCTTGCGGATTTCCGCTCCGATAATCATACTGATTAAACTGTTGTTTTCCGTCAGCTTATTGAAAGCGCCGTTGATATTCCCCGCCCAGTCCACCGAGCGGCTGTTGCTGATTTCCAAGCGTCCTTTTTTGGTGATATCCGTCTCATCTTTGAATGCTTTGGAATCGGGCGATATGTATTTTTCTCCGTTGCCTTCAGAAACGGCGATATTGAAGTTACCGGTAATGCGGAACAAATCATTGATATCCCAGCGTATGTCTGTTGTATTGGTAATGCTTTTGTTGCTATTCAATGTGAAATTACCCAATTTGGCGTCTATCATCGGATTCCAGTTGTCCCACGAGAGGTTTCTGTTGGGATTGCCGTATTCATCGTATATCCGGTCATAAGGATTTTGGTCGATCCAGTTGCGGAAGCTGCCATAGGGGGTATCTTTCGTGTCCGTTTCGTTGTAGTTGGTACGATTGGAGAAAGTCAGTTGGTTGGGCAAGTGGTATTCCAATTTGAACCCGAGAGCATACCGGCGGCGATAGTCGTCTTTCATGACTCCTTGCGTATTGTTGAAACGTCCGGACAGTTCGTAACGGATGTTGGACGCTCCTCCGTAGATGCGCAAGGAATGGTCATGGGAGAATGCCGTGCGGGCAGGCTGTGAAAGCCAGTCGCTGTCTACTCCACGGGCTACTTCTTTGTATCGTTCGTTGTATAGCTGATCGAGACGATATTGTTCTTTATCCATATCCACACTGCCCCAACGGTCCTGTTCTGGGGTATAAAGTCCGGAAAGTTTTTCATATTCCAGTTTTTCCCGGGCATTCAAGAGATCGTAATCTTTCAGGTAAGGGAATTGGACGTTACCGGTAAGGTTGTAATTGACCCGGATATTTCCCTCTGCCAGTTTTTTACGCTCGATGACGATGACACCATTGGCGGCGCGGCTTCCGTATAAAGCAGTTGCGGAGGCATCTTTAAGTACGGTGATGTTCTCGATTTCGTTCATGTCGAGGTCATATAATTCTTCCATACTGATTTCCACCCCGTCCAGCATAATGGTGGGTTAGTTCACAACACGCGTGCCGGAAGAGAAAGAACTCATACCACGTAATAAAAGTTCAGGCACGCGATTGGGATTAGAACCGAGATCACTACGCTCCACTAAGTTCAATCCCGGAGTCAGAGCGCTGATAGCTGCAATGATATTGGTATTTGAAACCGATTTCAATTGGTCGTTGGTGATGGTTTTTACTGCACCGGTGTAACTGTTTTTGGATTTGGTGAAATAGCCGTTCACCACAACTTCGTCCATCTCAGCGACTTCCTCTTCCAGGCGTACGGTCATCTCTTTATCGGTCTGGACGGGAAGCGTGACGGACTTATAACCGACGAAAGTGAAGGTCAGTTCCCGAATATCTTCCGGCAAATTCACAGTGAACAACCCATCGGCATCGGTAGCAGCACCCGTTACGGCACCGCCTCCGTCCATGGCAACAACAGTAACCCCCGGCATAGGTTGTCCGGTTTTGGCGTCGATAACATGCCCCCGTACTTTCACTACTTGCGGCACCTGAGGTGCGGCTGCAAGTGCTTTGATAATGATGGTGTTGTTTTGAATTTCATAGTCCAGCGCGTTCCCTTGCAGACAAGCCCGCATAACTTCGTGAATATCGTCACTATCAATACGAAGACTTACCATACGATTGTTTTTCACCAGCTCATTACTGTAAAGAATGTTGAAACCGCTTTGCTGTTGTATCAGCTTTAATACTTCGGTCAACTGTTTGTCCTTCAGGTTCAGCGACACTTTCGTCTGCTGTGCCTTACTCGGGATAGCCGAAGTGTTCAACACCAAGGCCAAGCTAAAGAATAACAATAGCTTCATGGTTAATCGGATTTTTTTCATAATTCAAAATGTTTAGTATTAATTCGCACACTATTTTTTAGACACTATCACCGTGTCATCGCTAATAGTAAAGGAAATATCGTAGGCTTTCTCTATCATGCGGAGAAGGGTAGAGATCTGGTCGAAACGTCCTACATTTCCGGTAAAGCGATAGCCGGCAACCTGAGGATCCCGGAAGAATATTTTCACATCATACCAACGTCCGAGTTGTTTTAATATTTCTTCCAATGTCTCGTTTTCAAAGACAAAACGCCCGTGTATCCATCCTAAAGAAACTTGCGGGTCGACCGTATGAATCCGCATCCGGCCATCGTGGGTAGTATAAATACATTGTTCATCGGGACGCAACAGCGCAGTATGCGCCGATTCACGCTCCTTTATTTGTACAGAACCGGAAACAAGAGTAGTGAATATAGCCTGATCATCGGTGTATGCTTTGATATTGAATTTAGTGCCTAATACCTGGACTTCCATTCCCCCGGTCATTACGATAAAAGGTTTCAGAGAATCGAAAGCTACTTCAAAATAGGCTTCTCCTTCTAAATGAACAACTCTCTTTTCGCCCGCAAAGACCAACGGAAAATGCAACTTTGTGTTGGAATTCAGATAAACGCGACTTCCGTCTTCAAGAACGAGCTTGTATTCCCCACCCCTCGGCACGACAAGGGTCTGATACTCTTCCGTGGCAACCGAAGCCGGTTGACCGGATTTGATGGTCAGGGTGTTGTCTTTGTTATCCAATCTGACGTCAGAATCTTGTTGTGGAGAGAAGTTCCGTTCATCTTCCAGATTTACCGTTTCTCCGGATGCAAAAACCAAAAATGCCCTGGCTGAACCCGGAAGCGGTTCCGTCTGCCAAACCATGGGGATAGAAACAGAAGGAGACTGTTTCCAATACAGGTAAACGGCAGTGCTGATCATAGCTAATAACAAAACAGCAGCAGCATAACGGATTATGTTCCGGAAATAAGATCTCTTTCTTAAATACAGCCGTTTTTCCAGGCGTTCCCAAGTCCGCTCCGGATGTAACTGTCCATACAGATTTTTCTTGTCATCCAAATTTCTTCGGGATAACGAAAGATACAACACGCGATTTGCCTCTATTGTTAACCAACGGTCCAACTCCTCTTGCTCGGCTTCCGTCAATTGCCCTTTCAGGCTTTTTATTATCAGTTGTGAGATGTAAAATGGGTATTTCGAATATTTCATTTTCTTTCCGCTTTTTATGTAATACAACTAAGCGGATATGGTGGGTGAAAAAATGAAAAAAAATTGTTTAGAAAACTTCATTTCTGAAGCAAAAAGAGCAGGCAGGTGATTTCGTAAATGTAGTCTTTGAGCGTTCTGTAGGCTATTTTTTTCTGAGTTTTTACGGTATTGACAGAAATATTCAGTTCTTTGGCAATCTCATCATTGTTTTTGCCTTGTATGGCAAGAATGAAAATTCGTTTACATTTGGGCGGAAGATTTTCCTGGGTTTTAAGCAATATCCGCTCCACTTCTTCCTCTATAATGAAATATTCGAATAAAGTTTTGTCTTCTAAATCGTGCAAACTCTGCTCGTAACGTAACCTGATTTTTTGATGTTTTATATAATTCAAGACAGTATTGCGGGTCACGGAATAAAGGAAAGATTTAATGTGTATAACTGATTCCATTTCTTCCCGATGATTCCAAAGTGCACAAAAGGCTTCCTGCACAATATCTTCTGAAGCATCCAGATTATTTAAAAACCGGTTGGTAAAAAGGCACAACGAATGATACAGACCATCGAAAACGGTCTTGAAAATCAAGCTATCTCCTTGCCTGAAACGTTCCATATCCAATGTCACACCTTCCACCGAACAACTTTTTAAGAAAAACAGTGTAAATATATATTTTCCTCCGGATACCCACCAACTATTCCACAACTAAACTGAAAAATAATCCCTTCATAGCCGAAAAACAAACGAAAAACTTCGTATTTTCGCCCTTTGAAATCTATATTATATGAACGATAAACTCAAAGAGGAAATCCGGAAAACGCTGGGAATCCTGAAAAACGGAGGTGTAATTCTTTATCCGACCGATACGATCTGGGGATTGGGTTGTGACGCCACTAATCCGGAAGCTGTCAAACGGATTTATGACATCAAAAAACGGGCCGACAACAAATCGATGCTTGTATTGTTGGACGATGCAGGGAAAATAGCTTCCTATGCCGACGTCCCGGATATAGCCCTCGATTTGATCGAAGTGGCCGACAAACCGACAACTATCATCTATCCGGGTGCTAAACGTCTGGCACCCAATCTGATCGCAGAAGACGGTACGATCGGTATCCGGATTACGCGGGAAGAATTTACCCGATCTTTAATTTTCCGTTATAATAAACCCATCGTTTCGACTTCGGCCAATATCAGCGGCGAACCCTCCCCTCATTTTTTCGGGGAAATCAGTGAGGAGATCAAAAATGCAGTAGACTATATCGTAGATTACCGCCGCAACGATCATAAACCGGCAGCTCCCTCGAGTATTATCAAACTGGGAATGGGCGGGGAGATTCAAATTATCCGGAAATAATCTTTAGCTCTTGACTTTAAACATTCGACTTTAATTATGGCTTTGATTTTAAATATAGATACCTCTACTTCTGTCTGCTCGGTAGCCTTAGCCCGGGACGGAAAAATGATTGCCTTGAAAGAAAATAACGAGGGATTGAACCACTCGGTTTTATTAGGCACTTACATCGACGAAATCCTAAAAGACAATCACATGGATGCCCATTGTCTGGATGCCGTTGCGATCAGTATGGGCCCGGGATCGTATACCGGATTACGCATCGGAGTATCTATGGCGAAAGGAGTATGTTTCGGAGCAGGTAAACCTCTGATCGCCGTACCGACCTTACAAGCACTGGCCTTATCGGTATCGGAACGGATACGGGAAGAAGCGCTGTATTGCCCGATGATCGACGCCCGCCGGATGGAAGTCTATACCGCTTTTTTCGACCGTAACAACCAACAGGTCATCGATACCAAAGCAGAAATCGTCGACGAAAATTCGTTTGCCGATTTATTGGCCGGACATAAAATTTATTTTTTCGGAAATGGCAGCGACAAAGTCAGGATGCTCCTTACCGCTCCTAATGCTCATTTTATGGGGCAAGTAGAAACCTCTGCCCGGCACATGATCCCCCTTGCAGAGGAGCTGTTCGGCCGGCAAGAATTTGTCGATGTCGCCTACTTCGAACCGTTTTATCTCAAAGATTTTATTGCCACGACTCCGAAGAAAAAAGTGATTTGATCCAATTTTCGCCGGCATATCGGGTTTTGAATTTTTCGATTATATTTTTTATAAAAATATAGGAAATCATCTGTTAAAAGTTAACTTTGCAAATTCGATTTACGATATACCGTAAATTGCAATTTTAATTTTCAAAAAACAGAATGATGAAAACAAAACTTTTTACCCTGGTATTTGCAGTCCTTGTTTTAGGGGCTTGTAAAAAAGAGATTAAGCTGGATGTTAAACAAATCCATCTGACCGACAAGACCGGACAATGGGACATCAAAATCGACCGTCCTGCCTTCTCGACTACAGATGCTGAAACTGAAAAAAGCTGTGTCAAATTCAACGACGAGGTCAACGGGCTGATCAACGGTATTCATGCAGCCTTTATCGAACAAGCTAAAGAGAACATTGCCTGTTTAAATTCTGCAGGTTTCAAGCAAGCAGCTCCCTACGAACTGATCATTGAAGATTCGGTGTTCCTGGCAGACCAAAATTACATCAGTGTCCGGGTATTATCGTACGAAATGCTGGGAGGAGCCCATGGGATGACCGATTTTTATGCTATAAATTACGATGTGAAGACACAGAAATTCTTAACCAATAAAGATATCCTCAACCTGGACAAAGCAGCAGATATCAATGCCCTTTTAAAGGCTAATCTGAAAGATCCGGACAAATGCTTCACTTTCGAAGCTCCGACAGTGGATAATGTCACCTGCATCAACCTTACCCTCCACACGGTCGATTTTACTTATGCCCAATATATCCTCGGTCCTTACTCTTGTGGCCACACCATCATTTCCATTCCCAAAGAAAAGATGAAGGATATGCTGGTGATCAAATAATGGTCCGACCGGTTGAAACGGATAAAACGGTAATAACAATAATAACCGTTTTATCCGTTATTATCTAAAGTCGATTATCTTCTTCCAGCACCTTAATGTCAGTTTTTCGCCGATAACAATTTTTTCAACAATAATTCTGTTCTGGGATCGGACGGACGCCAGCAGTTGTGTGCCATCATCTTACCGTCAGGGCCGATCAACATGAAACGGGGGATTCCGGTTACGCCATATTTCCGGATGAACGAACTCTTAAATCCCTCCGGAGCAATCAAAGTTACTCCCTGAATCCGATGTTCTGCCAGGTATAGTTTCCACTTCTCTTTCTCCGTCCACCGATCCATGGAGAGAGAAACAAAAACGATCTTTTCACCCCTGTATTGTTGCTCCAATTTCTGCATATAGGGCATCTCTTGTTTACAGGGTCCACACCAGGTCGCCCAGATATCCAGATATATATACTTTCCCCGGAAAGTTTCCGAACTCACTTTTACCCCGTCCTGGTCCTCGAAAATAAAGGCACATCCTTCACCATTCAAGGTGTCGTTCTTTATTTGTTCGCCGGCTTTGCTGCAAATTTCCTGAAAGAGGATTTTTCCTTTCCTGCTTTTTATCCAGGGAGCACAACACTCCAATGTCTCCGACAGACAGAGCAATTCCCGGTTATCTACCCGCCTGCTCAACTCCCTCAATAGATACTCCTCACCAATAGAACGGTTGGGAATACATTTCGCTTTTTTCAGTAAATAGTCCGAAAGAGTAAACCGAAAACGTCCTTCTTCCTCCTGTGCCAACAGATAATTATAAATCCACACCCGCCCTTCAGAAGTTTTAAAAAAAGCCGTATCCCGGAAGGGCATCCTTCCGATAGCCCGCAATAACGTACGGGGACGCTGCCAATGCTCATAACGCATTACATTATAAGTCGCCACAATGGCTTCCCAATACATTCGGCGAAGCCGACTTTTCCATTCCCGGATAAAATCAGGTTCCTCTCCTCCCCATTGTTCCACATCCCGGATACCTTGCCGGAAAATTTCCTTCAACTTACCGATATAAGCCGGCAATCCGAATTTTCCACTATTATCCGACATGTTGAAAATAGAATACACTTTTCCATCGTTGAGGAAATAACTACACATCATCGTCTCGAACATCATCTGAGGTCGAGGGTGTTCGGGGACTTCATAGAATATATTTTCGTAGGTCCGGTTTATCCCGGCCCTGGAAATATCTATTCCCAGTAAATCCCGATCGGTCAGGGCAAATAAAGTTTTTTGTGCGGTATACTTATTCTGTTCTTCATCAAACACCTGATGACTGGCGATAAAAGACAACTTCTGTGCTTTCCCTTTCAGATTTTGCCCATTCACAGCAAAAAGAATATTACTCAGTTTTCCCTGTTCGCTATACAAATCGATATCGGTCTGTTGTCCATCGTCCTTCAAGACATACCACCCCCGGGAATAAGGAGTACCTACGATCAATTCAGCCTCCTGGTAAACAGTATATCCGCTATTCATATTCGTAACTGCCAATACCAGCGTATAATTCTGATTGGGTTCCCAATTTACGAGAGTATCCAATACCTTATCCAGAGTGAGTGTATCCCCTAACCTTCCCTGAGCAGAAATCGTCCACAGATACTCGAAACGGGCGTCCGGATCGGTAGAACAGACTTCAGGGCGAACAACCAGCCGATCGTTCATAAAATAACGCAACTACTCCTTTTCTACTCCGGAAACCGTAATCTGTTCTCCGACTGTATAACTATAATTGCCCTTATCTTCAAAACAAGACATCAACAGCAACCCCACGATTGCCAATAAAATATATTTTTTCATAGTGTTACTTTTTATTCCGGGAATCCCGTAATTTCACGATTATCATCATCCAATAAAATATTTCCTTGCCGGTTGTATTCCAAAAGGTATTCATTCAATTTGTCCCTCCAATACATATCCGATCCCGGCTCGTCATTTAAAGCAGTAAGAAACTCGTCATCCCATTTTTTACCGGTCTGTTCAATCATCCACATGTGTTTATTGATGCTATAAGGTCCCAGAACAACACTTTCCAGATATCCTCCCCATCCGGCAGGTTTTAGTAAATCTTTTGAAAAAACCACCGTCCGGTGCAATTCAGTTTTCACCCCGGTCTTAAAGAAGTCATTTTCTACAATTTCCAATCGTAAATAATAAGTAGTCCGTTCAGCCAGTTTATTCCGGAAAATGACTACCGGTACTCTGGCTTTAACGCTGCCAGCCTCAACCGAATAATTCATCTCGTCAAAAACTTATACTGTTCGCCGGCCACAGCATTATTTTGCCCTTCGATCTGTCCTTGTACCACTTTAAAACTACGCGGGTCGGAAGAAGTATATCCTGTCGTGATCACTTCAAACCAGACTGTGTCTTCCGTCACCTGTTCCGGCTGAAAATAAAACGAATAACGTTGCAGTGTATCTTTTGTTTCCGAGAATTGTATATAAGCTTCACCGGAATACATTTTATAATCGTTCGAATTACATGCAGCCCAACATCCTGCCAGTAATCCCGATATCAGAAACCTTTTCATTTTTTTCATCTTCATTGCTTACTTTTTATTTTTCACTCAATTCCGTTTCAGGTAAAGGCAAAACATAATTTACCTCCAAGTCAGAAGGAGCCCAAAGCCATTGATTTTTAGGCAAATTCAGACGTTTATGCAGAAAAAAAGTAACGCCTTCCCCATAAAATTCTTTCCGGTATTCTGCAATAATAGCCGCTTTCCGCAGCGCAGCATCCGAAGGTAAATCTGCAGTAACCAGATTCCGGGCAGACAAAAACTCCTTCCACAAACGCTGCGCCTCGGTTTCCGGTCCCGCCTCTATGGCTATTAAATACATTTCACTCAATCGCAAAAGCGGAATAACCTTATCCTCTTCTTTCTCCGAAGTAGCCTCCGTCACCTGGTATTTATTGCATACATAATAACTCGCTTTATTCGCCATCACCAACAAATTCCAAAGATTCATTTCCCGGATATCCGAACCGGTATTTCCATACAATTCTTTCTTTACCGTTGTTTCCTTGGTTCCTTTATAGAGGCCATCTCCACTGAACAATTCGGTATATTTATCTTGTAAATCAAACCGATAAAGTGAAAACACCTGTTCACAAGGTAGGGTAAAACGGCCTTCACTAAAATCACCGGCTGTCCCCAAACGGAATCTTGGATTCCCGTCTTCATCCTTAGCCGTAATCACCGCCTGTGCAGCTTCATAAGCCTTCTGAGTATCGCCGAACCACAGATAAGCGCGGGCTTGAAGGGCTTTTACCGCATAATAGTTCATCCGGATCGTCCGGTATTTAAAATAATCTTCCTCAATTTCGGATTGTTTCTCCAAATGTTGTTTCAATAACCCTTCCGCATTTTCCAAATCGGCTATTAACCGGGCTTTATAGCCGTCGAAATTCACATGCCGGTGTAATTCTTTAGTCACTGTTTCCACATAGGGAAGTATCGGAACTGAAGTCGCCTCTGCCGGTACCGGTCCGAAAAGCCGTAGAATATCCAGATGGCACATCGCGCGTAAAGCCAGGCATTCTCCCTTTACGGCTTCATACGCTCCCGGATCAAAGATCGCTTGCCGAAGATCGACATACTCCAAAATGGCATTTACAGCCAAGATCACCTTATATTGTTGTTCGTACAAGGCATCGATCATCGTCACTGCCTGAGCGTCGGAATAACGGTGGAGGGTCAATGCTTCCTCACCGCTACCCTTTTCAGGATCCCAAAAATCAACCAGATATTCGATCTTACTCATCGTAAGATATTCACCATAACTTTTATCGCTCATCATTTCGATATAAGCACCGGTCAGGGCATCCCGGAAGCCATTCTGAGTTTCAAACAGCTGCTCTGTCGGCTTTTCTGTCCGAGGAGATACAGACAACCAATCGCTACATCCGGATACAATCAGGAGTAGTACCCATCCTATCGCATATATAATCTTATTTTTCATCATATCTCATTTTAAAAAGTTGCACTCAATGAAAAGGAAAATTGCCGTGAAAAAGGATAAGCTGTTCCCCTTTCCCTCTTTACCGACGAAATATAAAAAAGATCGGAGGTACTGACATTCAGTGTCAGATTCTCCATACCCACTATTTTTTTCAAACGGGGGGAATCGAAAAGATATTGTAAGGTCACACTCTGGCAGTTAAACACCCGCTCATTTTCGACAAAACGGGAAGTTTTAGAAGTTTTATCTTTGAGGTGCAAACCTTTAAAAGCGGCAATATCTCCGGCTTTCTGCCAACGTCCCTTATATACCCGGGCATCTACATTCTCCCGGAAATCGGTATTTTCAACTTTCTCGATCAAGGTCGAATTATAAAGCTGGCCGCCGAAACGATAGCCGAAAGAAAGATTCGCAGAGAATCCCTTATAGCGGAACATCGTACTCAGATTTCCCTGATATTTCGGTTCAGCTACTCCGCAAGCAGTCAGATCCCTGGAATCCCAGGTAAAGGTCGGTTCACCGAAACGATCCAGATACAACTCCCTACCGGTACTCGGATCAATACCCAAGGAGCGTACCACCCAAATCGTATTAGTAGAATATCCTGTTTTATACAACATATTGGGATTAGCCCCCTGATCGGCTTCCAAATCCTTTTGTGCATCCTGCAACGCTTCGGAAACTTCCAATATTTTATTTTCGTTGTGTATCAAACCACCGGTCACCGACCAGCTCAGTTCCCGGTCTGAATTACGGACCACAAACACCGTCGCTTTCAGTTCGTAACCCCGGTTCCGCATTTTACCGATATTTTCGATATAAGAAGTAAATCCGTTCGCCATCGGGATATCTACCGAGGATACCAAATCTTTCGTCGTCTCTATATAAAAATCGCCTGCCAAAGAAATACGGTTGTCTATTAATTTCATTTCGCCACCTACATTATAATTCATCTTTTGCTGCCATTGCAAATCTTCATTTCCCAGTCCTATCATCGTCGCCCCCATCCAATTATAATAGCGTCGGTCAGTGATATAGCGATAGGTCGACAAAGCCTGGTAGGAATCAAAATTCTGAGAACCGGTAATTCCGACCGAAGCCCTTAATTTCAAAAAATTCACAATCGGATTTCCCTGTAAGAACTTCTCCTGATGCAGGTTCCAACCGATACCCGTCGACCAGAAAGGAGCGAAACGCCGGGAAGTACCGAATTGCGAAGCCCCGTCAGTACGCCCCGAAAGATCGATATAATACCGGTTATCGTAGGTATAATTCACACTAGCCGTCATACCGATTGCCCGGGTCAGGCTTTCAGAACCAGCTGGTTTTACTCCCGAGGCATATTGCAAACCCATCGGCAAAAAATCGAAATCTTCATTATTGAAACCCTCTACCAGAATATCGTATCCTGTGATCTTATTTTGACGAATATTATAATCCAATCCGGCATACAACATATGTCGTTCTTTAAAAGTAACCGAATAACTCAGATTCAAACCAGCATCGTAAGAAAATTCCTTACCCGGAATATAGCGGTAGCTTCCTTTCCGGAATACATCGGCAGAAGAATAATCGGCAAAATCAGTATGATCGGCAGGTTTAAAAACATTCCGCTCCGTATGTTTCTGTTCTATGCCTATTCGGCCCCGTAACAACAGATCCGGAATGATCTGCCATTCGATAGAAAAATTATTGACAACATCGGTATATTCACTTCGGTCGTAGGTATTCAGCAAAGCATTATACAACGGATTCTGATGCTGGCGGATATAACTTTTGATCAGTTTACCCGAGTCATCGTATATCCGGTAGTAGGGATTCATTTTTACATAATCGTTAAAACTACCATAAGGCGATTCTTCGCTTTTATTAAACCCCAACATCAGGCTATTGGTAAATTTCAGGGTTTTATAATAATAGCTCAGATTCAAAGTGCCGTTCAACGTACGGCGGGACGATTTTTTCATTACCCCCTGGACATCATTATACTGGATCGAAGCAGCATAACGAAAGGTTTTGTCTCCTCCCTCCAAACGCAAGTTATGCCGATGACCGACACCTACCCGTAAAGGCTGGGACAGCCAATCCGTATTTACCCCGGAATTGATATCATTCAGAATTTTATTATAGGTCGCCAAATCTGTCAGGTTCGTCTCGCTCCACAAACCGGCTTTTTTCTCTATCTCTAATTTCTGACAGGCATTTAACACATCATAAGAATTCAGGTCGGGCACTTCCAGATTTAAATCTCCCCGATAGGTAACGCGCAATTTTCCCATCGCCGGAGCTTTTGTCGTAATGACAATCACCCCATTGGCTCCCCTCGACCCATAAATCGCTGTAGCCGAAGCATCTTTGAGCAATGTGATCGCCTCAACCTCGTTTTCATTGATATCCAACAACTTTTCCAGGCTCGTCTCAAACCCATCCAATACCACCAACGGCGTATTCATACTCACCCTTGTTTCGTCTTTCAACTGGTCAACGTTCGGTAAACTCGAATTCCCACGGATCTGTATTTCCGGTAACCGATTGGGATTAGAACCGAATTCATTGTTTTCGACAATATTAAACGAAGGGTCGATATTCCGTAAGGAAGTCAACAAGTTACGATTACCGAACTGCTTAAGTTCTTCTCCCGTCACTACGGTTGCCGCACCGGTATAACTCGACTTCGCTTTCCGAAAAATACCGGTAACGACCACTTCGTCCATTTCCACCTTTTCTTCTTCGAGTTTCACCCGTAAAAATTCCTGATCCCCGAGGACGACCTCCAAAGGTTTCATACCCACAAAAGAAAACTGTAAAACTGCTTCTCCCTCAGGAAGACTGAGCTGAAAGGCACCTTCGGTATCGGTTATCCCGCCCAAGGTCGTCCCTTTGATCCGGACAGTCACTCCCGGCAAGGTGTTTCCCTGTACATCCGTCACCACACCTTTTATCTCCCGAATAGCCGACTGAAGCGGTGAAGCCGTTTTTTCCCGGTCTTTAATAACCACCACATCGTCCATTACCGTAAAAGTAAGGGGGGTGTGTTTCAACAACCGGTCCAAAATCGTTTTAAAATCTTCTTGTTTAGCTTGTAACGATAAACCGGTAATCTTTTCGATTTTATCCTGACTATAAAAAAATTGTAATCCGGTCTGTTTTTCCAATTCTTTAATCACCTGTTCCAAAGAGGTTTCTTTCACATTCAGAGTGACCCGGTGTGTCTGGGCTTGTACCCCAAAAAACAGGAAGACATTCAGTAGAAATACCAACAAAAATTTTTTTCGTCGTTCCCAGGAAAGCCCCGGTTTGTAATACCATTTTTTTTTCATAACTTTGATTTGTTTAATTATCCAATAATTTTTCAGTGTGATACGGCAATTGCTGCTACAATTGTCGTATCGTTTTATTTCGGATTTACAGTAATAGTTCTGTCTTTCACAATAAAGGTAACATCCCCGCCGGTTTCTATAAATTGCAGGAATTCTTCTACCCGTTCATATTTTTTCAGTTGACCTGAAAAGCGTAATTTTTTTAAAGCTTCTCCATTGAAAAAAACTTCCACATCATAGTTACGTCCGACCGTCTTCATCATTTCTTCCAGGGATTCTTTGTTAAAGAAGTAAATGCCGTCCTTCCAGCTTATAAATTCTTTAGGATTCACTTGCAATAATTCCGGTTTCTCCCCCCGACGTCCGGCCCTGACCTGTTCTCCGGGTTTCATAACTATTTCCCCCTGTTTCAAATTCTTGCCGGTATAGCTGACAGCTCCTTTCACCAAGGTAGTCACAACCCGTTCTTCATCTTCATAATCCCGGATATTGAACTCTGTACCCAAGACCCGGATCTCCCCGGATGAACCGGAAACAATGAAAGGATGTGCTGTATCTCTTTCAACAGCGAAATAAGCCTCTCCCGATAAAAACACCCGCCGTTGCGAACCGTTGAAACGAACCGGATATTTCAGCTTCGAACCGGCATTCAGCCAAACCCGGGTACCGTCGCCCAAGACCAGCGAATACTCACCTCCACGCGGGACGGTCAATTCATTGTACAGGACTTGTGGTTTTGCTGTCTGTGATTGGGAAGAATAAACCAATTGTCCGTCGTGGTACTGAATCCGGGTACCGTCTTTTTCAGCTATAGGAGCCACTTCTTCTCCCAAATTTATTTTTTCTCCATTGGCCAGGGTCACCACCGCTTTCGGTTTTACAATTCCGATCTCTTCCGACAAGGGTATCGAAGCGGGTTGCCACCAAACGAATAGTCCGACCCCTCCACCGACCAACAACGGAATCAGCAACGAGGCCACCCATCTCCAGCGAAGGCGGCCGATAGACCGTTTTCCGGCCGTCATGCTCCAAAATCGCCGGTAAGCTTTATCCGTCTCAAAAATATCCGGTTCTTCCAATGCATTCTTTATCCACTCCCGGTCCTCAAATTCCCGGGCATACTTGTCCAACCCTGTCGTTTCTTTCATATGCCTGTATTCCTCGAGCTCCGAATCTTTCATCCGCCCCAACCAATATTCGAATATCAGATCGACAACCCTACCGATATCATATCCACGACGCTTCATGCTTTTTCAGATTTTTGTTATTTTTATATATTAAATCCGAAAAAGAAAAAAAAGTATAACAGAAAAATGATTTTTTTGAAAAAATAACTTGTACTCCCCACGCCGCTCTCTTTCGGCTATTGTTCAGAGAGCCATGCCTCGATTTTTTCTGCCGAGGCATCCTTGAGTATTACCCGTTTCCCGCTATCGAGCAGGTAGAGGGTGGGCATTGCCTTAAGATCGTATACCTGTTCACGGGTAAGCCGTTTTCCCTCGTCATAACCATCGATCCAACGGGCGGGAAAGATCGCTTTTTCCCAGGCCGGCGTTTTACCCTCCACACACACGGATAGCAGGCATAACCGTCCGGCCTTCATAAATTCATTCATAACCGGTAAGGAGAGAAGCGCCTCCTTCACACGTTGACAGTCCGTGCAATCGGGATCATTGAAATAAAGCACAACATAATCGGCTTTTATACCCGAAAGCCGGTTCATGGCACCGTCGCGGGTCCGGTAGGTAAAATCGGCAGCCACATCACCCGGACGATTTTTCAGGGCCATTTCCAAGAGGTAACGGGGACGTTCTTTATCCCAATCATCCAAGCCGGGATTCCCGAGCAGTGAACGCAGTACCAGGATATGCAGCTCCTCGTTGTACATAGGCGAGTTGGGTTCGTAAAGATACTTGTCCGCCAAGGATATGAAATGGTACAACATCTCTTTTTTCACCATAGCACGCCGGAAAAGCGTGTCGACGGCAACCTGTACTTTTGCCGTGTAGGGAAGAATACTGATAAAATCGACAAATGCCTGTTCCGTGATTTCAGGCCGGGAAATTAAGGTGGTGTCAGCAAAATTGAAATAATCCCAGTAATGCACGGCCAGATAAGCAGCCCGTTCTGCGGGATCCGTCAGAAGAACAGGTACCTCGGGTAACCGAAACTCCTCCGTCGTTCGTTGCGCCTGAGCGAAAGACGTAAGCCCGATACAGAAGATACACGCCCAAAGGGTTAGATTCAGAATTTTCATGTCGCTTGGTATTATGATTTATGAAAAACTCCGGACGCTTCCACGTTCGGAGTTTCCGATTGTATCATTCAAAATATCAGTTACCGGTAGCCGCTTGAAGTTCAATATCCGGCTTTGCGAACAGCTCAGCCAAATTATCGTAGATTTTGTGATAAACGTTTCCGGCAGTATCCTCGTAATGCAACTCGATTTTGTCGGAATACCAGTTGAACTCGTACTCCCTGCGCAGGCGCAATTCATATCGGCCGTCAGCCGTAACGGTAACCGAACCGATACGACTGTTGTTGCCGACACGCTCGAAAGAGACGAACGCACCGACAGGCACATCCTTTACACCGTCAGCGGCTGCATAACGGAGCGTTCCCGTAATCGACCGGTTGGTTACCCGGAAAGTCTTACTATAATACACTACTTGTTTCTCGTTGGAGGAAATCGTGATGTCGCCCGCACTTACAATGCTATTTGTGATAAACGGCAAGGTTTTACGCTCTCCGTTTTGGTTTACTGAAATAGTCGTTGTATTGTCTATGTTTTCGATTGCATTTGTACCATAGTTACGTTCGGCCTCCCTGTCAGCCTCCACTGTATAAATGAAACGTCCCGGAACCGCAGGATCGGCCTTTAGTTTCGTTCCATTCAATTTGTTTGCCGCCAAGCGGTTTTCATCAATCTTCAGCATGGGCGCATCGATATAAATTTCGAACTCATTGCCGAACGGATCTACCGAGTTTCCGTCCGATCCGCAAAAACTGGTCACGTCAATGGCAATATCCACCTCCTGTTCGGGTTGATAAGTCCATACCAAAGGGGTTACCACTTCAGGAATATCTGCCGCTGAAGCGGACCTATCCGGTTCGTCATCTTTCCCTTTCCAATCCTCACCGGCATATTTTACACGTGCCCCGAAACGGAACGGATTGTAATTGGCCAGCTCAAACGTAACGCTTCGGTATGAATTACCGGCATATATACCCATATCACCGGCATCTGCCGCCAGTACCGCCTCATTACCGGGTTGGTTCGAGGCAATCCTGACCACTTCCGCGCTTTTTGCCCGGTTCGTGTACATATAAATCGAATATTTGCCGGTTTCCGTCGGACTGCCGGGCTTTATCGGTTTGAACATCAACATACGACCGCCTGCCGGATTGTTCTTTCTCCACCACGTATCTGCCTCGTCAGTATAGAAATTACAGTCAAACGACACAATATCGGCTTCCGACGGATCTTTATAATCCGACAAATACTGTGAATATAGCAAGAACTCATCTTTCTCTCCGGCATTGAACGGTGTTCCTCTTTGGTCATCTTCCACTTCATCGCCTTGTTTCTGCATGAGTTGCAGATCAAACTGCACCTTAGCATTGACCTTCTGCGGCACCAGGCGGTATAACACATACTCGTCATCTGCATATCCATCCGGATTTTGGGTAGGATCGGCGCTATACGCTTTCAGTCCCGTTACCGTGATGGACTTACGGGTGTCAGAGAACGTAAATTCCCGAGTCATGGTTTCGAAGTGTTCGGCCTCAATATAGAGCGTCCCTTTATATCCGGCAGCCTGTGACAGGATATTCTCGAAATAAACCCGTTGCACACCGGCCTGTTCGACCGTATATAGAAATTTATAGTCCGGTTCCGTTTTGATGTCTCCACTACTGTACCACTCCTTGTCGCCATTACGGACCACGGGCAATGCCATACCTGCCTCGTAACGTATATCCAATTCGTTGGCCGATAGGTACACTTTCATCGGGAACAGCTCGTCAGGACATGTTTCGGGAATGGTAAACATCACCGTTACGTGCGAACGGTCTTCGGTTGGATTATTCTCGTTTATTTTTCCGTACACCTGCGTGCCTACCCATGAAGGAGTGAACGCCTGTCTCTTCACTGTGATCACTTTAATTTTGCGTTGCAGACGTCCTTTCTTTACAAGCAATGTACCTTCCAGCTTCTCGTTATTTCCCAAAGGAAGCAGAGAGATGACGATACTGCCCTTACCAATCCCGTCTTCAATCTCAAAACTATTGTCTATATTTTGTCTAGCCACGAGGTTATCTATCCACGAGACATCTGCCTTATCGTCTTTTGTTATCGTCGTTCCGTTTTTACCTTTAACAGTATAAGAAAGTGTGTAGTTTCCGGTTCCGCCCGTAGCGTCTCCATCTATCACATAGCCGGTCTTTTCAACCGTGAGAATGTAATTCTGATCCTCTACCTCGTTCACCTCGTCGGAAATGGAGATCCAGACGTTGTTCGTGGCCGCTGCTGTCAATGCAGCGGCGAAGTTTTCCTGTCCAAAAGAAAGGGCTCCCTTGATATTCAACTTGTAATGATGGTTACGGCGTATGAGAATCTGATCGCCTTTTTCGTCAATCAGCATCACCCGATAATATTTTTCCGTGGACTCACCCGGAACATGTCCGCGAATGATGATACTGACAGGATCATCTGCGCTGTTTTCACTTTCGAAGATATACTGTTTCGTGGCCGTGGTCACATCCGTGATGTCGCTCATCCTGGCATCATTCTGCGGAAGTGTGACAAACGGATCGTCTTCGCCCGGCCACTCGAAATCGAATCCCTTTTCCGGGTGATAGGGAGCTACCGTACCAAAGGCATTCGTGTTATAGGCTACAAAACCCGTCACCTCTATCCACCCGTTGATCGGATTGTCGATGGAAACCTGCGCATGGTTGCGGATCATCTTTATCGTATTTCCCTTGTCGGCCATTTGAGCATCGATCTTACTATCGTTATCCGGATCGCAGGTAAAACGTGCCCAATAGATCATACGCCCCGACGAGCCCTCCAGCAGAGCCATAACCTCGGCCTCCGATTTGTTACGAAATTTATCCTCCTTGAATTCCGACATATTCTGATTGGCGAGAAAATGTACGGTTCGGGTATTTTCAGGCACTTCGGCCTCGAAATTTCCTGTTAAGCCGGCTCCATTCCCGGTAGGGGTAACTTTGGCCTCGACGGTCGTGGTAAAAAGACCGTAACTGTCGAAACAGAACAGTGTCATGTCCTGTACACCACCTCCGTCGGGATCGACCGAACGGGTTACCACCTCCTGCATAGCCGGAATATCGGCACTGAACCGAAGGGCCACGTAACCTTCATGTGCCGTGGGCATCGAGTCCGGCAGGTCATCTTGCCGGCAAGAGACCAGTAGCACAGCCAAAGTTATTGCCGTATGTATTACTCTTTTTATCATAGTCTTATCCTTTATCTGTTCTTCGTACTAATTACCGGTCTATTTGCCATTGTAAACGTCGCGGACACAACGAACACCGGTTCCATTCATATTGTTTTTAGAATTGGATACCCTGCCGCTTGCACTATAATAATATGCAGCATTTAACAGATAATCTATAGCATCTGCATCTGCATTTTCTGTTCCTTGAAAATCCATGATAATCTTCAATTCGGCCTCGGTTGGCAAACGCCAATCGTCATACACCGTTCCATCCTCTGCAACCTCCACATAATTAGCACAATGCTCCCGTGCAACCCTCAAACTATTGTCGCTGTCATCCAATGTCAAATTTCCAGCCCCCAACATAAAGCCACCTAATGAAGATGCAATCATAAAAGATGGGGAGACCAGTTGAGCATTATCTTTTCCGGGATCTGTAACCATCAGTCCGGGATTACTTTCGTCTTCAATCAATCGAGGACGTCCCACTGTATATTTATTCGATGTTGCTGTTAATCGAATATGGTACAAACGTCCATTGTATTCTCCTGTGCTGCTTGTCTCTCTCTGCTCCCTACTATTCCAATAATAGTGCAGAATGGTTGATTTTCCGTTCGTTACACTGGAAACAAACTTAGATCGGAAAAAACCGCTGGATGTATTAGTTTCACCCCACCAACCACTTCTTTCTGATGCTTCGTAATCATATTGTCCGTTCCAGCTGGATATATTTCCCGTGGCAAGGCTGATTCCGTATATACGGTCTCCCATATACTCATACGTGGTAGGCCGGGCGTTATTTGTTTTAAAATCGTCACGATAAGAATACCAACTCTGTATGTTTATGATGTACTCCAACGGGTACTGGATAATTTCGACCTCACGTTCTACCTGATCATCATTAAAGACTTTCACTTTGATATAGCGGATCGTGTTGTTGGTCGGTACCGGGCTATGAATGCCGATATTTCCTGTTACATCAGGCTCGGGGGTTATGGTGATTTGCCTGAGAGTCTGAGCATCTACAGAACGTTGCACTCCGAACTTGTCGTAATAATAAGCGCTTACAACTTCAGCATGTACTTCCGATGACGATGCAAATCGCAGTGTAGTATTGTCATCCGCCATATTATGCATCTCTATCTCGTTTTCATTCAGCGTCAGGTAGACCGGACGATCATCCTCACCGCCAACCAGAATCGTTTGTTCATTCCAGTCCTGCACGGAATAAGTCATATCAGTCAATTCAACCGGTTTTGACGGGTCGTTGGCTCCGGGAGCATTCACACTGACTACCACCTCGTAGCAGGTATTACGTTCCAGTGCTTTCTTTTCGCTGACAGGGATCTGGTACCAGTTGCTCTCACGAAGCTGTGCATCGTCTCCATCCCCCTCATACTTCATGGGAATATTCACAACCAGACGTACTTCCTTTTCAAGCGCACTTTCGTTTATCCACGTATGAGCATAGGTATAGGCGGTCACGGTAATTAAATCCGCAGTCCAGTTGAAATAGCTGCCGGAGGACTTATCGGTATCTGTCAGATCAGCCGTACCGTTTACATCCGCTATTACCGATGTTGTATAAGGCATGTTGCGCAAATAATATCCTGCATTATGGGCTTCCTTACTGTCATCGAACGTTACTCTGTCACCCTTCTGTATCCTGACGACAATCTTGGCTGCCGCACGGCGTAAGGTAACCTGCAGTTCCGTATTGTCCGTAGCCGTTCCGTAGTTTAGAGTTACCGTTTCGGGGGCATTGGGTTCATCGGTTCCAGCATAAGCCACACCGTCCATCAGAAAAGTCCGCGGGGCACCGCTCACCTGCGATAATCCTGTCATGTGGATATTCCGGTCGCTCTGCGTCATGGCCTTGAGTCTATTCAGATCGAAATCTTTGGCATCGAATATTTCCGCCAGAGCTGTGCTGTTGGCAATCAGGTATACCCAATACTTTGTGTCTTTATTGAAACTGCTCCTCTTAGCTGTTAAGGTGATCTTACCGTTACCGGTTTCACTGCCCTCCACCCGCTCGTGCCATTTCCAATCTCCGTTCTCTTCGAAAATCACAACGTCGATATGGTTGACGGCCATTTCCACTCCGGGTTCATTGCCGGCACGGCTCACAGGCAATGTCTCCGACGATAGATTAAGAATGATGCTATTACCGTTCTTTTCCATGCTTCTGCCCGAAATATCGTCGTCTTTTTCACAGGCGGTAAGAAACAGTACCGCCATGCCACAAACAATAATATGATATACTAGCTGTTTCATCGCTCGTTAGTTATTTATGGGTACTTCGATCTGTTTTATCACAATTGCCTCGGGAATGTTACTCCCCTGCCATTTCAAGGAAGCGCTCTGCCCGTTAATTAATAACAATGAACTACCTGTCTGATCCCACGCCGGCGTGTAAGAGATAGCCAGACTTACCGTTTTGTCCACATTTGTGGACTTCAATGCCTTGATCTTGATTTGGTAGGGGTCAGAGGAAGCCACATAATTTCCCGGATCGACAAGCACTCCTTTTTGATAAACCGTTATCTCAAAATCTCCAGCTGTGGCATCAAGCAATGTGGGAACCCATATCTGTTTATCAGGCCCGAATATCGAGAATGTGAAAGAGTAACTGCCCTCCTCAGAAGTAGCATCGTTATTGTACCAAATAGTCGGTTGGCTGTATTGTCCATCTTCCGGTACCGAGCTTCCGTCAGCAGGTGTTATCGGATTGTCGTAACTCGGATAATCAAAAGTGATATTGTAATTCTCCTTATTCCAGTCGGCCACCTTATATTCGACGGTTATCTTACCATCGTTGTGCATCAGGCAACAGACCGTATAATATTTATTCCTTTCGATAGGAGGCATATATACAAAACCGCTTCGGGCGTTTCCATCGAATTCATAGTCTACCCGAAGAACATTACCGTCGTTATCCCCCTTAACGTCCCATGAGGTACTACCCCAAGGGTTTTCGAAAAGATAGAAAGATTCGTTCAGAACAGGTGTATAGTTCGCCGGGTTTTCCTTATCGGTTTGCGAGGCATTCTCAGCTAAAGTTTTCGTTACCTCTTCTTCGACAACTTCGAGGCTGATATCACCTGTAATACCTGTTATCGCTTTCAGTGTTTCATCAGTTTGCGGCATCAGGTAATTGCGTGTCCTTGTTCCGGATGCCAGTACGGTCAATCCGGTAACACGCAGACTGCTATTCTCTCCGACAGGCTTGGCTGCGAATACGCCGAGCTTACCTATCGGGCGTTTCAGTTCAAACGTAAGGTCCTGCCGAAGCAACGTGTGCCCTGCATGTCCGGGATCGGCCGGGGTCTTATCCGACAACTGCGTCAAGTCGATTGTTTCCGTCTGTTTGCAAAACATCGGCAAACCTTTCGACGTATTCAGCTTCGTGAATGTAAAATGGTTCAACTGGGTTTCCGTTGTGTTTTCCGTCAATAAGACAGAAGAACCCGGTGTTTCCATGGCCGCTTCGTTGGCCACGACATAGAAGTCCACCTTCTGTGTCATGGTGGAATACATGGTCAGGTGCATCAGGAACGAGGGATTGTTCACGTCCAGTCCGTCTTTCGTGTAGAAGTGTCCGGCCGGTTGTCCATCAACAAAAGCGTATACGCGCAACGAGTGCAGAACAGTCTCGTTGTTTGTGGGAATACCGTCGGTCTCCTCTACGGCCCGGGTGCCTATGTTCAGTTGCACCAACGCATCACCCTTTTCAGAGGGGACTGTATATTTTTCTTTGATACAGCCGGAGAGCAGAGAAGCACAACAGCCGAATAAGAACACCGCATAAAGTATCTTTCTCATGTTTCACATATTTTAAGGGTCTTAAAATTCAGGTTTCACTTGCTCAACATACCATTCGGGAACGGTGACCTTTATCGCGCCCGCCTTGAATTCGATCCGGATCGGAATCAGCACCTCTTGTTTAGAACAATCGATCATAGGGTTAGCAGCCAAAAAATCAGCCAGGTTGATCTCCGCCAGCAACTCTTCCCCGGAAGCCTGACGCAGACAGACGTTCACGTCCCTGTGATTCATGTGCCGCATTATGTTGGCACGAGCCGTCAGCAATTTTTTGCCGGACTCATATGTAGTTTCAAGCAAATAATCCGTAGCCTCTCCGCATGCCCGGTTCTCGAAATCGGTACAAGGCGAGACACCACATATCTCAAGTACAGGCAATGAACCTGCACGTTTTCCCACAGCGGGAATCCCAACCACTTCTACGAACAAATCGTAGTGGGAGCTGGCAAATTCTATCGTTTTGGTCTGATCATCCTCTTCCCTGCCGGTAAAAGGCAGCACGGTATAGGACGTTGAAGCGTGATAAAGAGAGTCGTTGCCGGAAACCTGTTTACCGGCAAAATAATCCCCGTCAGCAAATACTATTTTGTTAAAGTCACAAGTGGTGAGGCCCTCCACTCTCGTGTGATGGGTGTTTCCCACGCAGACGATCCTGTAATCCCCGGCTTTGAGCGGGGGAAGCAAAGCCGTACGGCTTGCTAACTCATCGTCGGATAAAGTATGCGAATTGACGCATTTATTCTCTGCATCGAAAACATACATTTCCACCCGGCAGATCTTGTCGGGGAATATCTCCGTCGTACCATCTCCCTTATAGCTGAGTGTCAATCTGTTGATGCTAAAACAGTCATCTATGTCTTCATCGATACAAGAAGTTAACGCACCTCCTAACAACGCCAGACAGAAAACAATACTCGTCAATTTCATAAATCTTATTTTTATTTCATCAAGGAGAAAAAAGAGGGGGAAGACGGGATACACCCGCCATTCCGCACCCTTTAATAATTATTAGAATTCAGGAGAAACAGGAACGACAGTCCAGTCTGCCACATCCACATTTAACTCCACGCAACGCTCAGGTTCGTCGAAATCACCATCCGTGAACGAGTAGAGCACCCGGTAGATCTTTCCTGATGTAAAGGCAGAAGCATTGGTAAACTGTCCGCGTAAATAGAGAGGCACCTCTGAATTACTGTTCACACCGCGCAGGGCGAGCAACAACTCAGGATTCTTAGCAGCATCCGTCACGTGTGCTAAACCGTAAGTGATGATTCCGGCGGCATCTTCTCCATCTTCAGCAGGATCGGTAATATCCGTACCATCTACGAATTTTTTCCCGCCGACAGCCAATTCTAAATTCAATTCATCGGCCCACGGTGCGGAACGATCTTCGATCCAACCCCATACTTCCGTATGATCGATAGTTTCAAATACTTTAGTATCCTCCACAGGAAGTTTAGACACGAAATCAGACTGTGTATAGTAATTGTTCAATGCTATTTTCTGTAACTTGACAGAGGTATACTTGGGAACATCTCCCTCTTGGGTATACTGGAATCCATAGATTTCGAAACGCGATACACGTGGCTCCAGGGTTACGTTCGCCGTGTAAACATTGTCATGAATTTCGCTCCCGTCAAGTTTTTTTTCTTCAAGCTCATCTTCACCATAAAGAGGATAGGTCGGGTGACCGCTTCCATTGTCATTCGGTATATGATCAACACGGGTTGCAATTGTAGAGTACTCCACGTCACCGATATTCCCCACGACAACGACTTTCGAGGTGGCAGCGGGCAGAAAATGATAGGTAATATCTTTTCCGTTCTCACCTATTTCAGCCCACTCAGAATCTGTTTTACTGAAATAGACCTGTTGATCCTGATTCTCATACTGAGGAACGGTTTGCAGGTTGCCGGCAGCATCCACAAAGAACACCTTGAAATTTTCCAACGCAACCTGGGAACCACCTTTCATTGCATCACCCGTAGCACGTGACTTCACAGTCTTTTGGATATTAGGCAGTTTGATCGTCACACTTTTGGGCATAGTATCCGTTTTCACACCATCTTCATGCTCGTCCTTACTGCAAGAAACAAGTCCCATTGTAGCCACTAAGGCCATCAATACTAAATTTTTCACTTTCATAAATACAAAAATTAATGGTTTTATTGAAAATTATAATTGTTCTATTACTCCTTGTACTTGTGTCAGGTTATGCCGGGCCTCTTCCACCCCTGCTTCGGCGGCACGACGGAAAGCGTCTTCCGCTTTATAAGGCTTTCCGGCCCCGGCATAGGCAACTCCCAGGGTGTTGAGAAGCGTGGAATCTCTGAAGGTAACCTTCGAATATTCTAACAATTGCACAGCCTTGTCATACTCCTTCTTTGCCATAGCCTCCAATGCCAGGTCGTTCAAGACGGCCGGTGCATCGGGGAAATAGCGGGCAGCCACCTGCATAACTTTCCCGTATCCGGGTGATCCCTTCTCATAAGAAGCGGCCACTTTATACATCTCCGTCAAGCTCAGCAAATCGGGACGTTCGTCCACCATGCGCCGGGCCTCGTCGAGATTGAAGTTGCGAACATTGTATTCTATTTTATATTCATTACGCCGTAAAAGAGGATATATCTCGTTGAGCAGGCGATGATAGATGTCGGCAGGTACTAATTCCTGCAACTGTTTTTCACAGACATCACGGTCTCCTGTACATTCATCGATAATGCGCACGACCTCTCCACGTTTCAGAAGCCCTGGAAACTTGTCCAGCACGAGACGGAAACCTTCCCAATCCTCACCTTTCCAATCGACGTGTATCATGGCAGGGTCGAACTTGTCATGGCGGCAAATATAGTCGGCCAACGCTTTGGCACGATTCTCCGACAGTTTGAGGTTGTGAGCCACAGTACCCTCCGGAGAAGCGTAACCGGTAATAAAAATACCCGTGATGGAAACATCCTCGTTATCCTCGACTAGCTGAATCGAATGGGACACGGTATCCAATTCAGAACGATTATCCTTATATCCGGGAAGGATCCTGTAACTATCCTGACGAAACTGGAGACGCGCCGTACGGGTTTCAGCCCGGACTTTCACCGGTTCCGGTTCGGGCACAATCGTACAAATTCTGTAATCAGGGATGAAAGCGGGAAGAATATTCCCGGGCAGGACCTGTTCCGCTTTACCTTCCGAACAGTTTACACACCCATACACCTGCTCACGCAGTTCGATCCGCCCATCGAGCATCCAGTGTTCGTAAGGGACTGTCGCCAGATACTCGTACCCCTGATCTTTACCGTTACGGCGACGGATGACAACCTGTGCATTCTCGTCGTGATAAGGGGGAATATCTACACTTTCCAGACGCTGAGCCCGAAGATACATTTTGTTGCGGGCTTTACCGTCTATGACGATCGGTGGGAAAGCCGCTTCACGGTTTCCATCCTTGGATAGCAATATGGGAGTCAAGGCTATCGTATGCTGTGTCTTGATTTTAAGTTCACTCAAATCAACCAGCATGGTCAGTTGTACTTCTCTGCCTTTCTTGACAACTCCCCGGTTCTGTATCCCGATTTCGGCAAGGTAACTGATCTCGTTTTCAGCATGTATCACCTCCGGACAACATGCCAGTAACGCTAAGAATATGATATATAAATGTTTCATCTTTTTCCGGTATTACTTAATAATGTAGATAAGAGATATTCCCGCTTTCGTCGGGCCGAAATAATGCTTCTTCTGGTTACCCTTGAAACGACCGCAGGTCTTGCACTCGTACTTGTCGTACTTCGTGTAAATGTATCCGGCACCGATATTCGCTTCCAGATTCCAGCGTTTACCTAAAATCCACGTATAACCATAAGAAATACCGATCCCGGTGGCCCACCCCTCATAACGATGCTCTTGGGTAGACTTATTTTGGAAGGGAATCCGCACACCGCTGATATTGTATTCTGCAAACCCGGTATGAATACCGAAAAAATGTCCGTTGAAACGTTCGCACAACCAGTACCGGAATTCCGGCATCACCATCCAATGCTTGATCTTCTTATTATCGTCTTTATTAAGGGTCCACGGATTATACCCCCCCACCAGATCGAGGGTTGTACGCTTGCCCAGCCCGAATTCAAACCCGATGTTGGGTGTTGAAGTGGCCCAATAAAGAAGATTGGTTTTAACCGCAATATCCTGCGCGCAGACAAGGTTTCCACACCACCACACGACAAGAAAAATTCCGAGGATTAATCTTTTCATATTTTCATTTTATCGTTATACCATTCGTTACCGGCCAAGCCGGTATGTATATTCACTCCACTTTATTTTCTTTAATATCGGTAAAACACAAAATGTAATGTTGCCCCTGGCTGTATGTGTGTGTATGTATGTGTATGTATTTCTCTGTTTAAATACAGAAGAATAGAAAAGGTAATTCAGGGGCAAACATTACATATTTTATCTGATATTTATACAATAGGACCAATAAAAAGGAACATTTTTATTGGTTGAAATTCGAAAAAAAGGAGGTCTTTATGATGAAGAGTTGACTTACTGAATATCAAATAATTGAACTAAAAATAAAAAAGCCGATCTTATAAATAAGATGGCTTTATGTATCAAAAAAAATAAGGTTCGTTTTCTATAGATAAAACTATAACTTTCTTTTCATTAATATTATAATTACATTACAAATATAAATACTTTTTGGAATATGCAAAAATATAAATACAATTAATTTCATAATAGGTTCGTAAATCTGTTATAAATTACTATGTTTTAATATATTATTTCATATAAAAAATATATGTTGTAATTGTAATTTTATCAGAAATTGATTTTAGTCTTTTTCATTATTTCGGTTGTAAAAACTTTTGAATTCGTATCTCATAACGGTTGAAAAATACGTTGACCACTGACCGGCAGAAGTGACCGGGTCCCCACACACGAATACCGGAGACGGACAAGTACTAAAAAATTCTACTCTTCCCGGCGCTAATCAGCCGATAGACCACATAAACCGATAGGATTTATCCCCCCTGAAGCAGAACCCTCCGGCAATAAAATCTCTACCCTTCGTTCCTTTGAATTTTCCTGTATTTTTTATCGGAAAAAGAAAATAAACAACAAAGAAGTATATTGTCCCAATTGCTCCCGAAGAAATTTATAAGCCCTGTATTTTTGTTGTTTGACCGTATGTATCGTTATATTCAGGTCACAGGCAATCTCTTCTCCACTCTTCCCTTCAAGGCTCATCAGCATAATTTTTTTTCTTTCTTCGGGCAAGCGGTCGATCAATTCCCTCAATTTCCGGAATAACTCTTCCCGCACCACACTATAAAAATTTTCTTCCGACATTTCCCCTTCTTCTTCAAACCAGTGTTTTAGCCTTTCTTCTTCCACATTACGGTCACGCAAATATTTTAAAGCATTATTCCACACTGCACGGTATAAATAAACCGTCAAAGCTTTCCCATTCTCAAAGCGAACCGAACTATTCTACAAATTCACCAGGGTATTCTGAACAATATCGGGAACAACTTGTTCATCTGCCAAAATCCGGGAACTATAATGACAAAGGGGAGCATAAAACGACTTGAAAAGTACTTTCCAGGCCTTTTCATCTTTTTGGTTTATTCCTTGAATCAATTCTTTCGTTTCTGGCAACATGATCCCAAGCTTTCGACAGCCGAAAATAGAAAATATATTTAAGAACAAAAAATAAGAAAGAAAAAACGCTGACCGGCAAAATTTCAATTCCGCCAATCAGCATACTGTTAATCGTAAAAAGTCAAAAGTCGGCCCCCATCGGTCATCGATAGGAGAACAAGCCTTCATTGCTTTCATCTTCGGCATTCGCGGCTATCCAGACTTTAAAATCACCGGGTTCCGGTCCGTATTCCATTTTTAAATTATACATAGAAATTGTTTCGGGGGTAATCAAAAACTCAACGTTCCGGGTCTCCCCGGCCTTTAATGCCAACTTCTGATAAGTAGAATAGACATAAAATTCATACCTAAAAATCCATTCCCGCCGATTCAGTAAATCGATACCGAAACTGATACGGAAACTCAAATCTTCGATTACCTCCCAAGTGAGATGTGCATTTCCCGTCACCCGGTCATCCCGGATATTCTTATTCAGGTAAGCGATCGTAGCCAACGGATTCCCGGTAGAAGAATTCTGAGAATCCGAGAAATCTCCTTCTTTATCGTAAGATTTAATAGTAAAGCTCAAACGGTAAGCCTGTCCGACTACCACCGGGGTTGCCATTACTTTTTTATCTAAAAGCAGCTGACATATTATGTCCGATCGTTATTTTTTCTCAGAGGTGATATTCATTATGCGCCCGCAACGTGAGCCGACGATATCCATTCTGTTTGATCACTTCTTTTTACTGGAAGAAACCGACACTCAAATTATAACTTACATTTTCAGCACCTCCACTCAAGCCAATCTGGTAATTCCTGACGGAATCAAGCCTGAAAATCTCGTCAAACCAATCAGTGCCTTTTTCTAGTAATTCGAGATGTGGATACGCAGGTTCTTCTCCCATAGCACCTTTGGCCAGAACCATGACTTCCGATAATGGCACCGATAGTTTCTTCCTTAACAACCACCGCAGCTCCGATAACGGATTCCCGGTCTTTTTTCTGTCACTTATCCCGTCACCGAAATTCTGTCCTGTCCGAAGAGTACTTCCGATAATAACAAAAGTGTACCGATCAAAAACAAGCCTCTTCCCTTCATATGTCTTAAATTTATCAGTAGTAATATAAATGAGTTACTCTCCCCCTTATTTCATCCGATTGCGATTTTCTTCAGCCTGTCGTTTGTTAGGGTTACAACTTTCCTTATATTTGCATATTTACATCCAATTTACGGTTTTATGCGTTTATGGAAATGGTTAAAATTGGGGTTTGACCAGACTTTTTCGGGAGCCTGGTGGAAACAATTACTCTGGCTTACCAGTGTGATCGTATTTTTCTTCGCGGGGATGTATATCCTGCGTCCCCAGGTCGGTATCTCCCCCCAGACGGAAAATGTCTTCACTTCTCCGGCAGAACAAGAAACCCAAAAACTGAATTTTTGGGATTTGGTAGAACTTTTTATCGATCCGGGAGGATTCGCCAATCAAAAAGAGGTCAACCGTCCTTATGCCTTATTGGTCGTACTGGCAGGCATGTTGTTACTTACGGGTATTTTAATTTCGGTATTTTCGAATATGCTGGAACGCCGGGTGGAACGTTTCCGCAAAGGCGACAGCCATTATGCTTTTTCCAATCACATCATTATATTGGGTATCGACGATATGGTGCCTTATCTGATCCAGCAACTCCGACGAAATGCCGAGTATAAAAAATGCGATATCGTCGTATTGACCGTCGAAGATACCGAACAGGTGCGACTGAAATTCCATGCCGAACTGAACCGGAAAGAAGAAAGGAGACTGGTCATCCTGCACGGACGGCGGGACTCGAAAGAAGAATTAAAAAAAGCCAGGGTTCATAAAGCGGAAAAATTGTTTATCTTAGGAGAAGCGAATGAATACGACCGGGATTCTTTAAATATCGACTGTGTCAAACGTGTGGCAGAAATCTGTGAACAAACCAAACGTAAAAAACCACTCTGTTGTCATGTTTTATTCGAATATCAGGGTACTTTTTCGGTATTTCAGGTTTCGGATATCAGTCAGCAAATCAAACAATACATCGAATTTACTCCTTTCAATTTCTATGAGATCTGGGCTAGACGGGTTTTGGTAAAATGCAGTGCGGAAAGTAACGGCACGATTCATTATTTCCCTCTGGACCGGGGAGGAATTAGCGAAAACTCGGAAAATTACGTTCATCTGGTCATTATCGGTATGACCCGTATGGGTATAGCCCTGGCAATCGAAGCGGCCCATATCGCCCATTTCCCGAACTTCAAAACTCACCGGAAAAAAACGCGGATCACCTTTATCGACCGGGAAGCCAGACGGGAAATGGATTTCTTCATGGGACGTTACCGTCATTTGTTCGACTTATCGGAAGCCCGGTTTATGGATTGTGAACAAGACAAGACATTTCATCCCTGCCCCAGAACTTCGACAGCCGATTTTATCGATTTGGAATGGGATTTTATCCAGGGAAGGGCCGAATCCGAACCTGTCCAAACCTTATTAGGGCAATGGAGCGGTGAAAAAGATAAACTATTGACCATTGCCATCTGTTTTAATTTTCCGCATACCAGTCTTGCCCTCGGTCTTTATCTCCCGGATGCCGTCTATGCCCACCAGGTTCCGGTATTGATCCGCCAGGAAACCTCGGACACGATTCTACAAATCGTCAATTCTTCTATAAAATATCAGGCTTTACGGCCATTTGGAATGGTCAACCGCTGTTACGACCTGACAATGGAGGATTTATATCTGCCGAAATGTATCAATTATGTCTACGACTATTTTTACCAGCATACTGTCAATCCCCCGGATCTCCCTTCCGAAAAAGAATTGACAGAAAAATGGAATAAGCTACGGGTAGTGAAACAATGGTCGAATATTTACAATGCCAGTTCTATAGCCACTAAGCTCCGCTCGATCGGAATCGCCTTACCTATGAAAGATAGAATGCGAGAACTCACTCCACATGAAATCGCTATCCTGGCAGAAGTAGAACACAACCGCTGGAATGTCGAGGAATTGTTAATGGGTTACCGGACTGTGACTCCCGAAGAAGAAAAAGAAATTGAAAAAAATATCGAATTGAAAAACGTATACAAGGAAAAACGTACTGCCCACTATGACATCCGGCCTTATGAAGATTTACGGTCGGATGAAAGCGGTCGTTGTGCCAATGTCTACGACATCAGCATCACTTCGGCAATTCCTTTAATTCTCAACCATATACATACGCAAACCGATCAAGTGGAGGACTGATCATTTATTTTAGATTTTGTTTGTAAATTATCTGTTTATTAATTATACTTGTAAAGAAAAAAAACAAAATCATGAAATACTTTTCGTTCCTTGTTTATCTAGTAGCCTTTATCGCTTGTCATGACGATCACCATACAGAACCGGAATTACCACAAGGCCAATGGACCGAATCGCATCCATTCAAGGGAATTCCACGTACAGGAGGGGTCAGTTTTACTATCGGAGACGTCGCTTATGTCGGCCTGGGGCGTACTTTGTCTACAGCTACCGAGGCATTAAAAGATTTTTGGATGTACAAAGATACGACCTGGACCCGTATCGCCGACTTTCCGGGGACAGAACGTTACGGAGCGGTTGCTTTTGTGCTCGGCAATATCGCCTATGTAGGTACAGGTTATACTCCATCCACCAAAAATCAAGCAGATGAATTTCATCATGATTTCTATGCCTATGACCCATCGACCGGTAAATGGAGCGACACTCCGGTGACTTATTTACCTCCCGATGCCCAGGGCGAAAGTAATGCCCGTAAAGATGCCATTGCTTTTTCGTTAAACAATAAAGCTTACGTAGGTACAGGCATTTCACCTAAAAACCATGCTTTGAAGGATTTATATTGTTTCGACGGTTCGACCTGGACAGAACTTTACTTTCCCGGTGAAGCCCGATACGGAGCTTCGGTTTTTGTCATAGACGATAAAGCGGTAATCTGCCTGGGTACAAGCGGGGCGAATAAAACGTCCTATTTAGCCGATGTAAATATTTTCGACGGCATAACCCAGGAATGGTATGCTCCCCGCCCCCTGGTAAATCTGAAATCCCATCAGGACGACGAAGAATACGACCAGATTCCGCGGGCTTATGCCGTAGCTTTCACTTCGGACAAAACGGACGGACAAACCAAAGGATATATCACGACAGGGATGGGCCCGTATCTTCATACCTGTTGGGAATACGATATTCAAAAAGATCATTGGAGGAAAGTCAGCGATCTCCCTGCTCCTATGACAAAGCGGATGTATGCTGTCGGCTTTTCCTTAAACGGTAAGGGATATATCACTACCGGAGGATTGAATTCAAACACTCCTATCCCCGCCGATATGTGGAGTTTTACCCCATAAACCGAAAACCGGGAAAGTTTCCGGTTCCTGATACCGGTCATCGATGAGCTAATTTAAATGGATTCACCGACGCCTGACTCTGCCGGAGTGTATATTTTGCTTTCATAGCGTGTACACTTTATGACCATACCAGCAATAAAAATTTTAAAACAACAAAAATCCCGAATTGATCCAAGTTTTTGTTTCAAATTTTCGTGTAACAATCGTGTAACATTTACGGAAATAACGGCAAAAAAGTTTGATTTTTTGCACTAGAAAAGGGGTCAAAATCGATTGATTATTGCCCCCTTTTAGTTTTAAGTTGCTGATTTTCAGTGGAGCCAATTGCGGGACTCGAACCCGCGACCTACGCATTACGAATGCGTTGCTCTACCAGCTGAGCTAAATTGGCGTTTACGGGTGCAAAAGTAACAATTTTTTGAGATATCAAAACGATTCAGGAGAAAAAATCTACCTCACCGGATATAAAGTTTACCGGATTTTGGCCATGTTTGCAAAAAAAACTACGTTTGTAGCCGTTCAAAGACTAATTATGGCATCCGAAAAAAAATTTTCTTTCAAAGCCCGTTTGCATAGTTTCAAATATGCTTTTCGTGGTGTGTTTCTTTTATTTCATTACGAACACAATGCGTGGATACATTTGATTGCAATTGTTTGTGCTGTCATGGCAGGCATCATTTTATCCCTGACTTCTTTGGAATGGGTAGTAATCCTTTTTGCTATCGGTAGTGTGCTTGCTGCCGAAGCCATAAACACGGCGATTGAAAAACTAGCCGATTTCATTTCCCCGTCGCATCAGGTCCTTATCGGTAAAGCAAAAGACCTCGCAGCAGCAGTACTGATCCTGTCCACCTGTGCATTTATCATCGGAGGTATTATCTTTATTCCTAAAATAATCCATTTCTAAGTTTTATTCCTCATGCAAACAAAATTTATTCTGCCTTGCCTGTTAAGTACTCTTTTTTTCTTAAACTCTTTTTCGCCCTCGGCTCAGAATCGTAAAACCATCGAAACGACGACCGATATTCTCATGTTCATCACACCGGTAGCAGGATTTGCCGGTTCACTGGCTATCGGAGATTATCAGGGTACCAAACAAATTATCTTTTCGGGAGCGATGAATATGGCCATGACCTATGCCCTGAAATATGTGATCAGGAAAGAACGGCCGGACCATAGCGATCATCATGCTTTTCCTTCTTCCCATACCTCCGTCTCTTTTCAGGGAGCCTCCTTTATACAAAGACGCTACGGATGGAAATTCGGCTTACCGGCTTATTTACTCTCCGCCTACGTCGGTTGGGGACGGACGTATGCCAAAAAACACGATTGGTGGGATATCATCGGAGGAGCAGCCATCGGAACAGCCAGCAGCTATATCTTCACCCGTCCGTTTGCCCGAAAACACAACATTACTTTTTCACCGGTAATTCTCAGTGGACAACACCCTGGGTTTTATGCCTCTATCCGGTTTTAATCGGCTTCTCAGTTTTTTTATTTAGAATAATTAAAAATTATTTATTATATTTGTCCTCACTTTAGTGAAGGAAACATGCAAAAAGTAAAAAAACACACCGGTATACGAATTTTTTTCTTAGCCCTGTTTTTGGGTTATTTTGCCGACATTACATTTTTTACTCATAGCCATATTACCCACGGAGTTACTATCGTCCATTCGCATTTTTCTTGCCCGCTTCCGACAAACAAGGATTCCCGCTCCTCCCGACACGATCATTCGGCTAATGCATTAATCCTGATCGCTCATGCGCAGATGTGGCACAGTCTGGTCCAAACTTCTCCGGAAATCCCAGACCTGCCATGTACCCGGCATATCACTTATTATACAGAAACCGCCGTCATTCCGGAACAGATTTCCATTCCTCACTTTCACCTCAGAGGCCCTCCTGTAAAAACGTTATGATTTCAACGGCACTTTGCCGAAGGGTATCCAATTGCTTACCGAAAACGGAAACTTTGTCTCTGCCTATAACGAATCCACAGAAACGAAGTTTTCCCGGATATACTTTGTATACCTATCGGTAAGCCAAACTTTCTATCGTCAAACTTTATAAATTTCTATTACCATGCGTTTATTTTTCTTATTTCTGCTCTTACTTGCGTCGGTCCATCACTCTATAGCGGATCATTTTACAGATAAAAAAACGAAAACCGATCCAACCTCACAGGTCATGTCATCGATAAAAATACCGGAGAACACATTCCTTTCTTCACTGTCAGCCTGAAAGGTACAACACTTGGAACAGCGACAGACGAAACCGGCCACTATTTTCTAAAAAACCTACCGATCGGTACCTATACTATCCGGGTAAACGGAGTAGGCTACCGATCGGCAGAAAAACAAATTACCCTCAGGCAAGGAGAAACCCACGAACTTAATTTTGAAGTGGAAGAAGACATGATCCAGTTGGAAACCGTAGTGATATCGGCCAATAAAAACGAAACAAACCGGCTGGAAGCACCGATAGTGGTCCATGTAATGACTCCGAAATTATTCGAAAATACCAATTCGGTATGCCTGGCCCAAGGACTCAGTTTTCAGCCCGGTCTTCGGGTAGAAACTAATTGCCAGAACTGTGGCTTCCAGCAAGTCCGCATAAACGGTCTGGACGGTCCCTATACCCAGTTGCTTTTAGACGGAAAAGCTTTATTCAGTTCATTAAACGGTGTATACGGTATCGAACAAATTCCAACCGGGATGATCGAACGTGTCGAAGTTATGCGCGGTGGTGGTTCTGCTCTCTATGGTGCCAACGCCATCGGTGGCACAGTGAATATCATCACTAAAGAACCCCTGAATAACCTGTTTATGATCAGTCATAACCTGACTGCTATCGGTAACTCGGCCTACGATAACACCACCTCACTGAATACTTCACTAGTCAACAGCCAACGGGACGCAGGAATCTATCTTTTCGGAACTTCACGCCACCGCCAACACTATGATCACGATGGAGACCATTTTTCAGAAATCGGAAAACTCAAGCTGACGACTCTGGGATTCCGCAGTTTTTACAAACCCACCTCTCAAACCAAACTGACTTTAGAATACCACAATATCCGGGAATTCCGACGTGGAGGAAATCTATTCAGTCTGCCTCCCCACGAAACCGATATCACCGAACAGGCCGATCATGATATCAACGGCGGTGGGGTGGATTTCACCTTCTTTTCGAAAGATTATGCCCATAAACTCAATCTGTATTCCTCTGTCCAACACACTGCCCGTCAATCTTATTACGGAGCAGGTAAAGATCCCAAAGCCTATGGCAAGACAAATGACCTGACCGCTATTGCAGGAATTCAATACTCATACAATTTCAATCGTCTCCTTTTTATGCCGGCAGTATTGACAACCGGCAGCGAATATGTATATAACAAACTGGCCGATAAAATGCTGGGGTATCACCGTTCCATCGATCAAAAAGTTGATATCTACAGCTTTTTTCTCCAAAACGAGTGGAAAACAGAGCAATTCAGCATCCTGCCAGGAGGCCGGCTGGACAAAAACAGTTTCATCGATCATATCATTTTCAGCCCTCGTATCAACCTGCGCTACAATCCCTTGAAAGCCATCAGCCTCAGAGCCAGTTATTCGGCCGGCTTCCGGGCACCTCAAACCTATGATGAAGATCTACACGTGACCGCCGTCGGGGGAGAAGTGTCGCTAATCCAATCGGATCCGAATCTAAAAACCGAAAAGTCGGGAAGTTATAGCGTCTCAGCCGACATTTATCATTCTTTCGGACGAGTACAAACCAATCTGTTGATTGAAGCATATTATACCAAATTGAAGCATATTTTTGTAGTCAGCCCTATCGGTTACGACGAAGAAGGCAACAAAATACTCGAACGCCGTAATGGTTCGGGTGCCAAAGTAAAAGGTATCAATCTCGAAGGAAAAATTATCCCTCACCGGGATGTACAAATCCAATTGGGGATATCTCTCCAGCAGAATAAATACAATCGTCCTCAATCCTGGAGTGACGATCCGGATACAAAGAAAACCCGTGAAATGTTACGTTCTCCCAACCGGTATGGCTATTTCACGTTTTTTACTTCTCCTTTCAAAAAATTCGGTATATCCGCTTCAGGCACTTATACAGGAAGTATGTATGTTCCTCACATGGCCGGATATATCGAAAAAGACAAACTGGAAAAAAGCGGAGATTTCTTTGATGCCAACATTAAATTGAATTACGATTTTACCATTAGCAGAAACTATGTTTTTCAATTCAATTGTGGTATCCAGAACATTTTTCAAAGCTACCAAAAAGATTTCGATCGGGGAGAATTTCGGGATGCCGGATACATTTACGGACCGGGCCTTCCCCGTAGCTGGTTCGCCGGCATTAAACTCAGCCTGAATTAACCGGATCGGGTGATTTCTAACCACCGCCCGGAATTTCCTTCCCTACCACCCGGAATACCTGCTGTAAAATATGGCCTTCTTCATCCATCAACGTCAAGGTATGGCGACCTTCTTTCAGCCATACTTCTTGCTGATGGATGGAGTGGGTTACACCCAAAAACTGCTCGTCGACATACCAATAAATCCGGGCTTTAACCGATCGATGCACGGCTTCGAGAACCACACGTCCGGGTTTCCCTCCGAAATCCCTGGGAATAAAAACCCGGGTTCCCCGTTGGGGATAAATCATTTCCATCATCTCTTCCCCCTGAGGGTGACAATCCGGACGATAAGGCGGTAATCTGCGATATCCGGTATGAGTCCGGCAATAGTACCATTCCTGCACCGGTGGAAGCACAAACCAGGGCTGTATCCTGATCCGGTGCACCGGCTCACAATCCGAAGTCACCTGCCATTTTCCGGTAGCATCGAGATTTACCAAGCGGTGGTAAGGACACACCTGTGTCCTGCTTCCGGCAGCACAAACCCGGATGGTATCGGTCTCCTCACAATAAGCCGAAGCCCGGTAACCGCTCCGATGACATACGACCACCTCTTTCATCTCCTCGGCCGGTTCGTAGAAATGCCGGTTCACAGGCAAAAGACCAGCGACCTCAAAGAGTACCGGAGCCGCAGCTCTCACCCCAACCAAACCCGGACGTCCTTCCCCGTCGGCATTCCCTACCCAAACGCCGATCACATACTCGGGATTCACTCCCACCGCCCAAGCATCCCGGAAACCAAAACTAGTTCCCGTTTTCCAGGCCAGATTCATCGCCGAGACAAAATTTTTCCACCCCGATTCCATTTCCGGCCGTTCCACCTCCTCCAAAGCTTTCATGGTCTGCCAGATCGCCGAAGCTTTCAATACACTCCGATCCGCACTAATATTTTTCTCTTCCTCATCTTGTCCTTCCGCTCCGCTATACTCCTCCCAAACCTTCAAACGGGAATATTCCCCGTCAAAATATTGTCCGTCTCTGTCATTATAATGATTCAATACAGCACTCATTCCTCCATACAAATTACAAATATCCCAAAGTGACGTTTCGGCACCACCCAAAATCAGACTCAGTCCATAATGATCGGCGTCGCGGTTTAAAGAACGAATACCCAATTGTTTCAGATCATCGTAAAAACGGGCATATGAATAATCTTTGAGTAAGCGTACAAAAGGAATATTCAAGGATTGAGCCAAAGCCTGCCTGGCCGGTACGACGCCCTTAAAATCACGGTTAAAATTCGAAGGAGAATAGCTTCCGAAACGGGAAGGGATATCGGGCACTAAGGTCCCGGGTAAAATAAACCCACTCTGTAACATGCAAGCATATAAAGCCGGTTTGAGAATACTTCCCGAACTCCGAACGGCCTGAACAATATCCACGTCATTTCCCCGGCTACCCTTCCGGGGAGCCCTATTCCCGACATAGGCCCTGACTTCTCCGGTCGGGACATGAGCCACCAACACAGCCATGTTATAGATATAATTCTGGCTCAGTAAAGCAGTATGCCGTTCTACGATCTCATTGATCTTTTTCTGCAAGCGTCCGTCGATATATGTCGGGCACACTTTTCCTTTTTTTTCCCGATAAGCCTTAGCCAACAGATGGGGTGCCACAGTAGGGATATCGAACTTTTTTTCCGGCAAGGGCTCAGCCAAGGCCAGGTGGTACGAATCTTCGGACATCACCCCTTCCCGGTATAATTTGGCCAACAACCCGTCTCTTTTTTGTTTCAGTAAAGTATTGTTCTTTCCGGGATAAAGCAATGCCGGTGCATTAGGTAACACCGCCAGTAAAGCAGCTTCGGCCCAGCTCAGCTGTTCGGGCCGGCGGTTAAAATATTTCAGCGCAGCCGCCCGTATGCCGACTACATTCCCCCCAAAAGGAGCGTGTGAAGCATACATCTCCAAAATCTGTTTTTTAGAATAACTCTGCTCCATCCGTAGTGTCAGGAAAATCTCCCTTATCTTTTCAGGAACGGTACGGGGCGGATTTCCCAAAGCCAAACGCACCACCTGCATCGAAAGCGTACTTCCCCCACTGACCACATGCCCGGCCTGTATATTCTGCACTAATGCCCGGCACAAAGCCCACCAATTCACCCCCTGATGGGCTAAAAAATACCGGTCTTCGAAAACCAAAACAGAAATAACATAGCGGGGAGGCAAATCCTGAACCTCTTCAAAACGCATCTGCCCATCATCCGCCACCTTCATACCCATAACCTGCCCTTCCCGGTCGAACAACACCGTAGCATAAGGGTCCTGAAACAAGGGGACCGGCAGTATAGACCACCAAAAAAGAAAGAGAATAATAAAAAGCATTACGGCAATCAAAACAGATCGCCGGGAAATATTGCTCCATTTTACAACTGTGTTCATTCGTCCCTGCTTTTGCCTCCTAAAATACACACAATTCTAAAAATCCGAATCACTCGATTGCTAAATTTATCCTATAATTTTTGGCTTCTACCGACAAAGCGGAAGTTTTCTGCATCACTTCTCCATCCTGATTCTTCGCCAGGACAGTGTAACTCAACTTTCCCGAAACCGGCAATGTAAAATAACGATACCCCGTATCCTCCGCACCGGTAATAGTCACCGAACGCCCGCTTTCCGACACGATAGCCACAGAAATCTCTGTAAATTCACGGGCAAACGACTCGTCACAGCTCATGGCTACTCCCACATTGATCTGAGGTGCAGTCAAAGAAAGGGTAGTAATATCCCCTTCGATCACTTCAAAGGGTTCACTTTCGACACTATACACCGGATGCCCCGGCTCATCATTACCCTCTTCTGTTTGGTCTTGAGTAAAAGCTTTTACCGTATAATTCTCACCAACCGGCAAAGTTATCCGTTTAGAAAAGTCTGTTCCAGGAGCATAGTCCTGACCTTCTAACAAAACACCATTCTGTCGGATCTGAACCTGCAGACCTGCATCCACGGCACGGGACAGGGGAATAGTTTCTCCACCAACACTAAAGTGAATACTTTCTAATAATATAGAACCATAATTCACTCTCTGACTCTCAGATTTTTCACAAGAAGCACCCAAAATAACAGAAAAAAATATAATAATAATATGTATTTTCATCCCAACAAACTATTTATTATAATTCAATACAAAAGAATCCAACCAAAACTGCGAACCTTTCAAATAATAGTTGGAATAGAATGATCCACTACCCTCTTTACTAAATTTATCCTCCAAATGATCCCGGTCTTCTTTCGTTCCGGCTTTAAAAATCAATCTGACATGTGATATGGGTAACTGAACAAATTGCTCATTATAAACGACATCTAAATTTTGGGTTATGTAGTCAGATTGAGTATTATTCGACTTTATTTCCGCTCTACCTATAACAGTCTCCAAACCGTCTGTAATGTTAATTAACTGAATACTAATCAAATATTCATCGTCACCATAAGGAGAAGCTTTATACACAAAAGTCATGGAAGTCGGTCTGACATAAGCACTTTTGGCGTATATCGAATCTTGTCCGGAATCATACTCTCCGACACATACTATTCCTGAAGAAATATTTTTAATAACGCTTCCGCTTTTATTTCCAAAACTACAAGAATTACCCTGCCCCCACCCAATAGTCATCATATGGGCGACCGTACTACCGTTATCAGTTATCGGTAAAGTACTGGATTTTGAAACATAGAAAGCATTTACACCATTTGAATGACAAGTCAACGGATTTCTCGTTCCAATCCATCCCCCATTAAAAGTATATAAAGGGTTTCCGCTTTTAGGATAACTGGTTTCATATCCTTCATCCAAATTTGAATTGGGGATAGCCAAAGCTTCATATGTACGAAAACTCGTCACTTTCCCCGGTACCTGTCCCCGGTATTTAGGCCTTACATAATAAGTGCTCCCTGGTGTCAATTCATCCTTCCGCAAATCAGCAGCTAAAGTAGTCCAATTGGTTCCGTCCGTACTAAATTCATAGGTGATATCACTAAATTTAGTAAAATCTCCGGTTTTCACACTATCAGCCACCAAAGGATTTGCTGTAAATTCTTTGGTCCAGATATTTCCCGGATATACGCCAATAGAAAATACAGGCTTAATCGTCTTAACGGTATAATCCACTTTATCACTCCAACGTTCGTTGGCTTTTATCCTTACCTGAAACTGATTGTCAGCATCTAAACCTCCATCTTTTGTCAACAAGGAAGAAGTCATTTCCGTGAAATCAATTTTTCCCATAGTAGCAACTTGATCTAAAGTCGGCAGAACAATAGCAGCATTTTGCAAAGCTTGCCGATCTTCCTCTGTTATTGTCGACAAAAGATAAGTCTTATTTAAAGCGGAAAGATTAGGATCGGCAAAATTCAAGGTTATCTCGACATCTTGTACCGGCCGAACGGCAGCATAGCTAATAACGGCAGTTTTAGCCTCTTCAGTTTCGGTATAAGTCAGGAGATTATTTTCATCGAATCCTTCTGCGGTGATTTTCGGTTTCGGTAGCCACTCCTGTGGCAAAGTTTCATTTACTGTAATTGTTTCTACAGCAGCTTCCACCTCTATATCTAAGATGATCCCTGTCAAATTCGACGTATCGAATTTCAATTTATAATGATACCTTTTCCCTACTTCTACCGGCATCACATTAGCAAATTTCCGGGCATAAGGTAAACCATTCTCGATCCAGGTACCTTTTAAATAAAATTCCACCTCACTACCGGCTTTTATGTATGGATGTTCGCTACTCCCCGGATTCCATTTCAGAGTTTCGCCCCCTACAACCAGCTCGATATAATAATTCTTCAACATTTTATCGAGTTTATCTGCATTTAAAAACTCAAAAGAAGCAACAGCATTCCCTACCCGACACTGTAATACGACCTCCTGTTCTGTTCCGGACTCTACTATGACAGTTTCCTTTTCTGAAACATAATAAGGCGCATCCATAGCCAGCAGAGGGTTATCTCCATAAGATACCTGTATGGTATGTTCGCCACTTCTGAACAATTGTGATCTTGCATTAAAATCGGCACAAGTACCTCCGAATACCAAGCGGTTATCCTCCAGGCGAATCATTTCTACCTGAAACCGATCGGTCAATTCAGGACTCAAAGCATCAGGCAGAGCTTTACTTATGACCCGGTCCGTTATAGACAGGCGGATCCGGCCCTGTCCTCCGACCTCCGTTCCCTTGTCCTGGCAAGCTACTTGACCAAGCCAGACACAACATAAGAGTATATAATAGACTTTACGCATAATCATTCGTATAATAGTTCAAACTCATCTACATACAACTCACTTCCCGTCCCAACGGAACCGGAAACTTTAGACCCCTTAAAATCACCGCCATAACGACTGGAAGTTGCTACAATCGTCATCTTTGCAGGTTTTGCTTTTTTATTGCTATAAGCAATATCAAAACTAAATTCGGTATATTGGGTGACCGTCTCGCTCCCTACAAATTCCCCATAACCGATCAGATTATCACTTGCATCCCAAACTTTCACGTAAATATGGCACTGATCATTTTTTAAATCGGCAGGAGAACCGACATAATCCACGGGCATAGATCTGTATTTATACCATCCTTTCAAACCTGTCGGACGGGCTCCTGTGAAAGGACGTCCAAAAGAAACGCTGGCAGAAGGCTTTGTCATATTGGTCTTATAAGTACCGACAAACAAGTTTCCCGCAGCCGTTCCGACCAAATTAACTCCTCCTAAAGTAATCATACGAACCGCCCTCCCACTTACAGCATCGTCGGAAGGAGCTGAATTAGCCTCGAATCCTCCGGCCAATCCAGAAGTAACTCCCTCATTACCGGTTGCCCAGTAAGCCTGAGGATCCTCGTAATTATCGGCTACCGGATTCGGATACCAGTTCTTTCCATCCTGAGTCCAGGTATCAAAATTCAGATTAGGTACCTCTATTATTTTCTCTGTCGTAAAAGTCGCCTCATCACTGGTCTGTCCCTCAGCTACGATCCGCCAGAAATAAGTAGTTCCATCCTCTAAACCCGTCAATTCGGCCTTAAAGGCGGTACTACTCGTCTTTGTTATTGCTTCTGAAGCCAAAGTTGTCCATGTACTCTCACTCTCTTTTTTGTATTCAATCTCCGGATCGACACCTTGTTTGATTCCACCGGAAACGGTAGCATGTCTTGCCCATACGTCCGCTTCTCCGGGTGTCCCTATCGAAGCGGTTTGCACCACATCTACAATCCATTCTTCAAAATATTTACCAAGACGGCAAACAATAAACTTCTGAGGCCGGAAAAAATTCGTCACAGTCTGAGGTGACGGAACTACGGTTGCTTTACTTCCTCCCAATTCCATGGAATCGATTTGAATCTCATCCAATTTTTGCTCCTCGGTAACATAAATCAATACCGTTTTATTCGATTCATCGACAATAGCCTCTCCCACCTGATTTTTTACCTTAATAGCCCGGTGGATCACTTGTTTTACCTGAATCGTCCAATAATATTCCTGATAGGTTTGTAACAAGATTTTAGCAGGTTTTCCTAAACGCATACAAGTATTTGCAGCTGAAGGCAGAGCCTCAAGGGAATCGAACCCCCAACGGGGAAACTTGACGAACTTCACACAAGCGGCAGAATCAGGAGTCATCATTGCTTTGTCTGAAATTTTCAATTTCAGCACTTTCAGGCTATCGACATCCACATTACCGTCGACTGTGATATTGACTATATTTTTCGCTACATCGATTTCCGTCTCTCCCGTCTGCCCCTCTACCGTCATTTCCAGAATATTTCCGGGGATATAAGGATAAGGAACATCGTTCTTTATACACGAAGCCAATGTTAATAAGCAAATACAACCATACAATATCCTGACATTCATTTCTCCTACAAATAAAAGGTCATCCCAATATTAATCGAAAACAAGTCTATCTTAAAATTCCCCGAACTTTTATTATAATGTCCGGTTTCTACCTGATTACGAGTCTGCTGTATCCATTTAAAATCAAATCCCATCACTCCGACAGAAACTTCAACTGCTGCAAAGTTTGTAACGAAAGCAGCCAAACCGGGAGCAATACCGATCTGCAAATTATGGGTAGTCTGATAAGAACCAGTCTTATCATTTCCTTTACCGGAAGTATCTTTCCCCTGTCCATACCCATAAGACAAACGTGCTTCGTTAAAAAAACCGAATACTTTACTTTTCCCCAACCCCATATAAGTCCTCAGGAACCCTGAAACCATAAAACTATGGTCCCAAAAATTCTGGTCGGCTACATTAAAATTCAGATCGTCTCCCAAATCCAGATCCAGGTTATCCAGATTGATGTATGAACGGGCATACGCCAAACGTAATCCCGCTGCCACGTTATCTGCAAAAAAGTATCCGCCAAACGGACTGATTTTAAATGTATAACCGTCACCATTCAAATCTTTCAATACCAACAATTTAAAATCAGTACTTCGAAGTTCCGTATAAGAGAGCGTGGTGCCCACTAACCAGGCTCCTTTCGGTACAAAGAGCCCAGTCTGTATCTCACGGTCAAATTTTAATTGTGCCTGAGCAGCGGTCGCCAAGCAAACAAAGAACACAAAAACAAATATATATCCCTTCATCTATTTGTAATATGTCAATTCGAACTCGTCAACCCAAAGCGTACTACCGGCCCCCACACGCCCGACAACTTTCGAGCCTGAAAAATCACCACCATAACGGCTGGAAGTAGCAACAATCGTCATCTTCGCAGGTTTAGCCGTTTCATCGGAATATTTCACATCGATCTCAAAACGAGTATAAGTAGTCACTTCTTCTTTACCGACAAATTCTCCGAATCCGATTTCATTATCATCGGCATCCCACAGCCGGATATAGATATTACATTCGTCCATCGGCAATTCTTCCGCAGACGGAACAGACCCTTCATTCGTTTCATGCGGTTCATATTTATAATAACCGGATAATTTTACAGGGCGTGCACCGGTATAGGGACGACCGAAAGAAACGCTGGCAGCAGGATTTGTCATATTTGTTTTATAAGTACCGATAAACAAATTTCCTGCAGCCGACGTCACTAAAGTAACACCGGTAATCGTACTCATTTTCGCAGCATATCCTCGATATGCCTCATCCCCTTCTACCCTTACAGTAATCGGATCACGACTACCGGCAAGGAACGAAGTCACACCGGAATTTCCACTAGCCCAATAGGAATCGGCAGCATCAGCATTCGCATACCAGTTCTTTCCACTTTGCGTCCAGGTATCAAAATTCAAATTCGGTACTTCCTGAAAATCCTCTGTCGTAAATACACTCATAGCTCCAACTTTCGCCCCGCATGCTATACGGTAATGGTAAGTCGTGCCGAAATCAAGTTGAGCCGTCTTTGCCGAATACACCCCATTGTCCCCTAACGTAGCAGCAACAGTAACCCACTCAGTCCCATCAGCTTTTTTATATTGGAATTCGATTGGGTCGGTCTCACTGCTTAAATCGGAAGTCCCATAAATATAAGCAAACTGCCCCCACGCATTCGCCTCTCCGGTATGCAAAGCCGGATCAGCATCGGATGTCAAAGGCACGACAATCGAAACGATATAATTGTGAGTCGTCTGATCGACCGTAATATTAAAATCACCTGTACCTTCATTCGTAACATCATATTTAATGCTGTAATGATATTGTGCCTGTACATCTGTGATAGACTTGCCGAGCGTAAACGATTTGTTGTCGGTATTGGTCAAACTCAATGTCGCAATAAGATCCGCAGCCGGAAAATAAGCAGACCGGCTTTCATCCTGAACAAATTCTACACTACCGTATTGGTTTTTGACTTCACAGGAATATGCCTTAAAATTTTCCTTAAAATTATCGGAATATTTTACAGACACCATACATTGAGCTAATTTGCAACTTACCTCAACCGGTTTGACTACATCCTTTTCCACTTTTACGTCTGTCTGACCGGCATAATAAGCCTTTCCTTCAAAACCGACAGCATGCACATCTTTATCGGCAGAATAAGCTTTCACAACATAAGTCCCTGTCGGTAAAAGCAGGCTTTCTCCCTTTAAAGAAGTCCAGTCATCCACATGCCTTATCACCTCCCCGTCCCGTATCAGATCAAGTGCTATTTTTTCAGTCGTTTCACCGGTTGCTTTACTTGTCGGAATCACAGTCTTATTCAACTCCACCGACGAAAACTGCAAATATCCGAATCCTTCCTTTAAACTATCCTGACAGGCCCCAAGGAAAAATGACAATAAAAAAATTGAATAATATCTTTTCATTTTCTACTCCAAATTTGATGCAACAACCGTTAAAGTACCGCTCACCGGTTCACTGACTCCATCTTCTACGGTTAACGTAAAAGTATTCGTACTCGGAGCATATAAATTCAACAATACCATAAAATCCGTCACATCGAACAGATAAGAAGTCTTTCCTTTTATCGGATCGTCAGGATCTATCAAACCGATTCCATTCCCACTCTCTAAAGAATTACTCAAAACATCAAATAATTTTCCTGGATTGGCAATATCGAATTCCTCAGCTAATCCGAAGCCTCCCAATGTTGCCATAAACTTCTCATTATCGGAATCGATTTTTACCAATAATTTAGTAATTCCCTTAGGTGCAGAAATATTGACCAATACCTTTTGTCCCTCCGATAAGGGTAAATTATAAGTTTCACCTAAACCGGTCACTGTAATTTGGTCTTTCCCGGGATCATCCGGATCAGGTACATCCGGATCAGGCGTAGAACCACCATCACCGTTAAATACGATATTTTCTGTTGGAATCTCGATCGTCAATCCCGTTTCATTCATCGTCAGATCGACCGAGATATTCAATTCGATCTGAGTTGTAGGATCTACCGAAGGTTCATTGCCGGCATCAATATTTACCGTAAATTCATCTCCTGATACCAGATTACTATTTCCTTCTGCATCAGCAGGTTTAGTTACAGTATAATTTTGAGCAATCTGAGTGTTTGCCGTTGTCGTAGCTTTCACTGTCAGCTGTACACTATTCTTCTTCTCCGGTACTTTAAAAAAGAAAGTTTTCCCTAACTGTTCTTTTTCAAACACTTTGACTCCTGCCTCTCCATTAGTCACTGTAATTGCATAATCATCCTGAAATTGTTTTTTAAAATTATCTGTAAACCCTACTGTAACTGCAATATTTTGCAATTTACAGATCGTATTTACTTTCGTGGTTTTTCCCGCCAGGATTTCGAATTCTGTTTCACCTCTAAACCAAGGCCTTTCAGAAGCATTCACATTACTACCATCATAGTTATAGGCAACTACTTTATATTTCCCAGTAACCAATTTTACCTGTCCTTGAGTCAACAGATCGGCATAACTATCATAGTGATGTTCTGTTGTTCCTGATATCATATTAATAATTTCGACCGGATACAAAGTCGCATCCACATCTTTTGAATCAAAAGCAGCCTTTGTCGTTTGATTCTGACCGTTAGAAACCACATCCAGAGTAAACCAACCTTCTTCCTGCTGATCTTCTTTCGAGGGTAATTTTTTAAGTTCGTCCCGCATCTCACAAGCCATAAAGCCCAAAGCCAGCAGGCCCAATATTATATAATTATTCGTTTTCATCATTTTTTCTTCATTAATTTCCTACTTCTGTGTCTTCTCCAGGTAAAAATTCATCCGGTATTTCAATAGGGTATTCCTGAATAGTAACGGAATCATCGATCGTAACGGTAATACCATCAATTTTACCCCCCTCGACGTCAATCATTTTCGGTTTAATCGTAATTGTCAGAAAATCGCGCGGTTTAATCGATACCACTTGTTCCCCAAAATTTTCAGGACTTACAGTCACCCCTTGTTTATCCTTCAAATCGAAAGTCAAGGTCAAAGTTTCACCGGCAGCATCCGCTTTGAAAAAAGCATCTTTATCCACATCTTCTTTTGCCATTACAAAAGGAACCGACAAATGCCTCGTACTCAAATTTACCTTACAATCTGAATAAAACTCGAAGAAATTATCCTCGAATTTAATATTTACTTTCACATTGGCAGGTACACAAGTAAACTT